>OGPQ01002281.1_pt1 | contig 11322 bp, 11 predicted proteins | sample 1552971 | NCBI WGS metagenome assembly OGPQ01 (sample SAMEA2580232, study PRJEB22360) | human gut metagenome | biome: human gut; feature: human-associated habitat; material: faeces | place: Denmark | collected 2008/2010 | reverse complement strand
CCGCCACGACATTCCCGTGATGCTTCGCAACGCCGCCCGCAGCCTGAGCGACAACGAGGCGCGCCACTACTCCGAGCGCTCGGCCGCACTCGATCCCAAGTGAGGTTCTCATGTCCTTTACCGTGATCATTCCTGCGCGCCTCAAGTCCTCGCGCCTTCCCGACAAGCCGCTCGCCGACATCTGCGGCAGACCGATGATCGTCCGAGTCGCCGAGCGCGCCCTCTCCTGCGGCGCGGACAGGGTCGTCGTGGCGGGGGGGGATGCGGCCGTCTACGAGGCCCGCGGAGCGAGCACGACGCAGCCGCAGGCCTTGACGTGATCATGACGGATCCCCATCACCCGACGGGCACCGACCGACTTGCCGAAGCCGTCGCCAAGATCGGCCTTGCCGATGACGAGATCGTCGTCAACCTTCAGGGTGATGAGCCTCTGATGCCGCTTAACGTCATCCGAGACGTGGCCGACCTGCTCGCCTCCAGGCCCGACTGCGCCATGGCGACTGCCGCACACACCATCCACGACGTCGAGAGCTTCTTCAATCCCAACGTCGTCAAGGTCGTGCTCGATGACCGCGGCACCGCCCTCACCTTCTCCCGCGCTCCGATTCCCTGGCCCAGAGACCACTTCCGAGAAACAAAGGAAAGTCTCCCCGAAGGCTTCGCGCCGCTTCACCATCTCGGTCTCTATGCCTACCGTGCAGGCTTCCTGCGCCGCTTTCCCACCCTGCCTCAGGCTCCTTTGGAAAAGCTCGAGAGTCTGGAGCAGCTTCGCGCCCTCTACTACGGCGAGCGCATTGCGGTCATGGTGCTTGACGCCGCCCTTCCTGCGGGCGTCGACACCCAGAAGGATCTTAACCGTGTGCGCGCGATCTTCGAAAAGAGCGCGCCCGTCTGATTCCCGTTGCGAATACGTGCACGGTCTTTGACTTCATGCGGATTCGGGATAAAATTTGCTTATTCTCCGCCGTTCCCCCGGACGGCAGGCCGCCGGAAGTCTCCGGCGTCGTTCATTACATAATCGAAGGAGCATTCCAATGCGTCTGATTCTGATTGGGCCTCCCGGTGCCGGCAAGGGCACGCAGGCCAAGTTCATCTGCGAAAAGTTCGGTATTCCCCAGATCTCCACGGGCGACATGCTTCGTGCCGCCGTCAAGGCGGGCACCCCGCTCGGTCTGGCTGCCAAGGCCGTGATGGACAAGGGTCAGCTCGTCTCCGACGACATCATCATCGGTCTCGTCAAGGACCGCCTCACGCAGCCCGACGCCGTGAACGGCGCCCTCTTCGACGGCTTCCCCCGTACGATTCCGCAGGCTGAAGCCCTTCAGGCCGCAGGCATCCCGATCGACTTCGTTCTCGAAATCCAGGTGCCTGACGCCGAAATCGTTGAACGCATGTCCGGTCGCCGCGTCGACCCCGTCTCCGGCCGCACGTACCACATCAAGTACAACCCGCCGAAGGTTGAAGGCAAGGACGACGTGACGGGTGATCCGCTCATCCAGCGTGACGACGACCGCGAGGAAGTCGTTCGCAAGCGTCTCGACGTCTACCACAGCCAGACGGAAGCCCTCGTCGGCTTCTACAGCGACCTCGCCAAGTCCGGTGACAAGACCGCTCCGCAGTACCGCGCCATCTCCGGTCTCGGTGCCATTGACGCCATCACGGCCCGCGTCTTCGAAGCGCTGAAGTAATTCCGCACCTTCGCCGACAACGCTCAAGCCCGAAGCACCCGCTTCGGGCTTTTCCTTTTTGGAGGGCCCCGCTCTTCATCCCCTCCCCGAAGGTATGATTGAGGCATTCCTCCAATGAAACCGTCCTCCGCCATGCCTGCCTATCAAGAAATCATCGATGCACTCCGCTCCGCCGTGAGCGACACGGGGCTCATAACCGATCCCGCCGACATCTCCGCCGCCGCTCTGGACGGCAGAGGACGCAGACAAGGCGAAGCGCTTGCCGTCGTGCGACCCGCCTCGACCGAAGAGGTTTCTCTCGTCATGAAGACTGCCGCCGCATACGGACTCTCCGTCATCCCGCAGGGCGGCAATACTAGCAATGTCGGAGGCGCCACGCCTGAACCCGGCGCCTCCGCAGAGACAGCGCGACGAACTCTCATCCTTCAGCTCGGCCACATGAAGCGCATCCTGAATGTCGACACCGTCAACAACACGATCACGCTTGAGGCCGGCGTCGTTCTGCAGGATGCACAGAAGGCCGCCTCGGATGCAGGGCGCCTTCTTCCCCTGTCGCTCGCCGCCGAAGGCTCATGCCAGACAGGAGGCGTCATCGCCGCCAATGCGGGCGGCGTGCACGTGTTGCGGTACGGCATGGCGCGGCGTCAGGTGCTCGGCCTCAAGGTCGTGCTCGCCTCAGGCGAAGTGCTCGACCTCATGAAGGGGCTTCGAAAGGACAATTCAGGCTACAGCCTGCGGGACGTCTTCATCGGATCCGAAGGCACGCTCGGCGTCATCACCGAAGCCGTCCTCGCGCTCGAGCCCATGCCCCGCTCCATCGTCTCGGCCTGGATCACGCCTCATCGCCTTGAAGACGTTGAAACGCTCTTTGAAACACTTGAGGCGGCCTTCGGCCCCGGTCTCACCGCTTTCGAACTCATCGGTCGCACGCCGCTCGAATCGCTTTCGTCCGTCACGGGCATGACGCCCCCCGTCTCTCTTTCCGACTGGCAGGTGCTTCTAGACGTCTCCGACTGGCGACGGGATTCCGACGAATCCTCAGAAGAACTCGAGGGCGTTCTGGCACCGCTTCTCGAGAACGGACTGATTCTCGACGGTGCCGTCAGCCGCAGCGAATCGGACCGCGAGGCCTTCTGGCGCTGCCGTGAGACCATTCCCTCCGCCGTCAAGCGTGAGGGCGGAAACGTCAAGCACGACATCAGCGTCCCGCGCTCAAGCCTCGTCCGCTTCATCAGGGAAACAAGCGCCGCCCTTGAGGAGACCTTCCCGGGCGTAAAGCCCTCCGTCTTCGGCCACTACGGCGACGGGAACCTGCACTTCAACGTCGGTCCCGCCGGCGTCGCCTTCCCGCATGAAGAAGCCGTTCACAGGCTCGTGCACGACCGAGTCCTTGCCGAAGGCGGCTCCATCGCCGCAGAGCACGGCGTCGGAAGTCTCAAGACGCAGGAGCTCAAGCGCACCAAGACACCGGAGGAGCTGGCCGCCATGCGTGCCCTGAAACTCGCCTTCGACCCCGACAACCGTCTCAATCCGGGCCGCATCGTCGAGATCTGAGGAGTGCGCCATGCCGATGCCGTCCGCTTACGAAACACGTTCCGAGGCCTTTTTCAGGCTCTATGAGGGTGAAACGCCCCAAGAGATTCAAACGCTCCTCACCCGATGGATACCCAAGGGAAGCCGCGTTCTAGAGCTCGCTTGCGGATCGAGCCGAGATGCCCGCTTCATGTCGGGCCTCGGCGCCATCCTCCAAGCCACGGACGGGAGCGGGCCGCTGCTGAAGCTCGCCGAGGCCAGAGCTCAGGCCCTCCTCGGCGCCGAGTCGCCCTCCTTCTCTCTGCTTTGCCTTCCTCCCGACAAGGGTTCCGAAGACGCACTATTCGCCCGTCTCCCCCGCTTTGACGCCGTCTACACCTGCGGAGTTCTTCAGCATCTGTCCGACCATGAACTCTATGAAGGCGCATGCTTCATGGAGCGTGCTGTCACGAACAAGAGCACGCTGATCGTCGTCGTGCCTCTTGACCACAAGGGGGATCCAGATCGCAAGACCTTCTTGCGCGATTCGCTCGACTATGCCACGCTCTTCGAGCGCATGGGCTTTCGGCTGGCCTCGCAGGAAATCCGGGACGGCGTCGGCTCTCCCGGTCACGAGTGCAGATGAGCGTCCTGCGTTTTTCTTCGCGACTCGCAAAGCGAGCTGAGCAACAGACGATTCAGGCACATTCTCGAAAACCTCGACCTACAAGCTCGCGCTCCTACGCGCACTCTGCGACATCAACCGCACCATGCCGCGCAGCGTCCGCTTCGACAATGGCAAAGCTCTGGTGCCGCTCGGCCTCATCGCCGAACGATGGATCAGGGACTACTGGCAGCTCGCCAGCGGCCCCCGCATGCCCAGACAGATCCATCAGAACAGAGAGCTCGGCTTCGGCACTGCGCTCGAACGGACCATGACAATATGTCATAGCCAATACGGCGTCTTTGAATCCCTGATGCGAAACGAGGCACGTTCAAAGGATCAGACCTCACTGCTTCAACTGCTCTTCGACGATGTCGTCACGACCGCTCTCAAGGGGCCCATCCATTACATTCAGGATGACGGCAGGAACCCCGTTTTCACCTACGTCGCCACGCACGCCGGTCGCAGGCCTCCTTTTACAGGACGCGGATCAATCATCGAACGCTACGGTCTCCTCGCCTTTCCCGCCGAACTCTGGCTCGAACTCAACCGCATCGCACCCTGGCTCGAGGACAGCTTGATTCTCGAGTGGGCCAGACTCTCCGCACACTTTGAATCCCTGTGCAGCGCTGAGCACGCCCTTACGCAGGCCGACATCATCGTGCGCCTTCTGCCGCCGGAGTCCGCCCGCGACACGGACTTTGCCGCAAGCGCCTACAAGGCTGCAATCAGCCGAGGCTCCCTTCGGAGCATCTGGAGCGGAACGCCGCTCAAGGCGCAGACGCTGGCCGTCGACCACATGCTGCCCTGGGCCTGCTTTCACTGCAACGACCTCTGGAACCTCATGCCCGCCGACCGCGTGGAAAACGGAAGAAAGTCGGACGCCATTCCGTCCGCCGACATTCTGCATGACTCGCGCGACAGAAGCCTGCGCACAAACACTGCAAACTCTGTGAGGACTCCCCCAATGTCTGTTCACATCACGCGCCGCGCGCTGGTTGGTTCCGCTTCCGCCGCTGCGGCACTCTGGCTCACAGGCTGTGCGACCACCGCCGCCCCCCGTGAGGAAAACATCCGCCCCGCCACCTTCAGCAATCTCGGCGCCCGCGCCGCCCCCGCCACGCCTCTCACCGCCAAGCGCATTCCCATGCCCGTGGTCGATGCCTTCAAGGGCGACGGCATCTTCTTCTTCGACGATGATGAAGGCGCGCAGTTCCGCATCACCGACCTGATCCGTGAAAACAACCGCTACAAGGTCGAAGAGGACTACGCCTTCGGCAAGCCTCACGGCTTCTCCTGGGGTTCCGGTGCCGTCGGCATCATGAGAGACGGCCGACGCGTTCCGCCTGAAAATCCGACAGGACTCCGCCCCGAGGGCGACCACGTCGTCATCGAATTCGACGGCAGGGAAAAACTCGAGCTTCGCGTCACGCTGGAGGCCTACGACGTCTCCGGTCAGGAAATCCGAGACTTCCTGCGCACCCGAGGCAACATGCCGACCAAGGCCGCGCTCTTCATGGGCGAGGAGCGATTCCCCGCAGGCAGTGTAGCCTATGCCGCCACGCTCTGGATCATTCAGGACGAGCTGCTCGCACTGAGCCACACTGCCTTCACGGGTTCGAACAACATCGAGGACTTCTCCGAGCGCTTCACGAAGGAAACGCCATACTGTCTCAACGTGCTTCCCGGCGACGGTGTCACGCCCGTGGGCCTTCGCTTCGAAAAGACCATCAAGAAGAAGACTGGCAAGGAAAAGATCAAGACGCGCCGAGGAACAAAGACCCGCACGGTGGAACTGCCGCAGAACGGCCTCGTCAACGTCTATCACACGAAGTCCGGCACGATCTTCTGCCAGCGAAGCAAGCCCGACCCCGTCGTAAAGGCCCGCTGGGACCTTCGCTACCTCAACGGCACCCGCACGCTGACGGTCGACTTTCCCACGCTCATCGACTCCCTGAGCATCGGCCTCATGACTGCCAACCGCGGCAAGCTCATGCCGGCCTTCGCCGAGGAGCTCACGCCGACGAGCCGCAAGACCCGCGTCATTCCCACCGCCGTCTGGCTCAAGAATGAAAGGATCCGAGACAGCCAGTACCGCTTCAACAAGACCGCAGCGACGGCCGTCAAGGCCGCCATCGAAGCCTCCCGCCCGCGCCGCAAGGCCTGGGAAGCCGCGAATGAAAGCGACGTGACGCGCCGCGCCCGCGCCCTTCAGGCCAAGAAGGCCGCCTCTGGCAAGGCACGCAGGACGCCCGCCAAGAAGCGCTGATCATCCTTTCGCGTACGAAAACGCCAGAGCTTTCACCCTGGCGTTTTTCATGCCGTCATCAGCCTTCGCCGAAGGCCTCCTCCCATGCATACTGAATGAGCCCCGCTCCCCTGTCCTTGATGGCCGCAGGATCGGAAAGCACCTGACGCCATCTGCGTGCGCCGGGCAGCCCCTGAGCCAGACCGTTCACATGACGAGCCACGGCACGGATGGCGTGCACGTCGTCCCTGTAGTTCTCCTCCAGATACGCCGTCATGCGATGAACGCATTCAAGGCGCGTCACGTCGTGCTCAACACCGTAGAGCACCTCGTCGACGCCGGCGAGCATCCAGGGATTCTGATAGGCCGCGCGTCCCACCATCACGCCGTCCATGCCTGCATCAACAAGCGCCTTCGCCTCGTCGAGGGAGGCGATCTGTCCATTGATCAGCATCACCGTGTCGGGAAAGTCCTTCTTGAGCCTGAAGGCAGTCTCGCGAACAAGCGGAGGAACCTCTCGATTCTCCTTCGGCGACAGCCCCTTGAGCCAGGCCGAGCGCGTATGAACGATGAAGACGCGGCAACCAGCATCGTAGACCGTGCCCACGAAGTCGCGCACAAAGCCGTATTCGTTGTGATCATCCACCCCGATGCGGTGCTTCACCGTCACGGGCTTGTCCGTCACGTCCTGCATCGCCCTGACGCAGGCGGCCACGGTCTGAGGCTCGAGCATCAGACACGCCCCGAAGCTTCCCTTCTGCACACGCTCGGAAGGGCATCCGCAGTTGAGGTTGTATTCGTCATAACCGTAAGCTGATGCAATTCGGACGGACTCCGCCAAATCGGCAGGATCCGAGCCGCCCAGCTGCAGTGCGACGGGATGCTCCGGCTGTGAAAAGCCGAGCAGGCGGTCACGATCGCCGTGAATGATCGCCCCAGTCGTCACCATCTCGGTGTAGAGGCGAGCCCTGCTCGTGAGCAGCCTGTGAAAGTACCTGCAGTGCCGGTCTGTCCAGTCCAGCATCGGCGCCACGGTGAAGCGCCAGTCCCCGGGATTGAGAGGCATGAAAGTCGGTTCCGTAAACAAGTGTTGTTGAATAAAAATTAAGCCGCCCCGAAGGGCGGCTCATAAGTCGAGATCTTACCTGTCGTCAAACGTGCCGTCGACATATAGCCATCGGCCGTTCTCAAGACGGAAGCGGCTGTTCTCCTCCAACCTGAAGGCGCCCTGAGAGGTCCTGCCGCGCGCGGTGAAGCTGACTCTGCCCTCCGCCCCTTCCTCGTAAGAGGAGTGAATGACGAGGGAAAGCCACTTCGGCCGTTCCTCGCCATCTTCGAAAAGGACGGCGGGCCGCGTTTCAGGCGCCCACGTCTCTAGGACATAGGCGTCGAGATCGAGAGCATATGCCGAATAGCGGCTTCGCATCAGAGCCTCGGGCGTTTCTGCGGGCACGCCCGCATGAAGACGCCCGCAACAGGCTGCGAGTGCGAGCCCGCTCCCGCAGGGACAGGCCGCATCACACGCCTTCGACTTCTTCTTACTCATCCTTCTCGCCGAATTCGTTCTGAACGGCGCGGGCGGCGCGCTTGCGTTCGAAGTCCTTCAGATAGCGCTTGCGCAGGCGGATGGAGTGCGGCGTGATTTCGACAAGTTCGTCGTCATTGATGAACTCGACGGCGCTTTCCAGCGTGAGCTTGACAGGCGGCACCAGACGGATGGCTTCGTCCGTACCGGAGGCACGGATGTTGGTGAGCTGCTTGCCGCGGATCGGGTTCACGACGATGTCGTTTTCACGGGCGTGCTCGCCGATGATCATGCCTTCGTAGAGCTTGTCGCCCGGGGAGACGAAGAGGCGGCCGCGCTCCTGAATCTTCCAGAGAGCATAGGCCACGGCATCGCCGTCGTCCTGGGAGATGATCACGCCGGAGCGGCGCTCGCCGATGTCGCCGCGGCTGATGGGACCGTAGTCGTCGAAGACGTGGCTCATAATGCCGGTGCCGCGGCACATCGTCATGAAGAGGCTCTGGAAGCCGATGAGACCGCGGGCGGGAATGCGGTATTCAAGGCGGACGCGGCCCTTGCCGTCCGGCTGCATGTCCTGCAGGTCGCCCTTGCGGCGGCCGAGCTCTTCCATGACGGAGGCCCGCTGCTCTTCCTCGACGTCGACCGTCAGAAGTTCGTACGGTTCCATCTTGACGCCGTCGACTTCCTTGAGAAGGACGCGCGGACGGGAGACGGCCAGTTCGAAGCCTTCGCGGCGCATGTTCTCGAGAAGAATCGTGAGATGAAGTTCACCGCGACCGGCGACTTCCCAGACGGTTTCGTCGTCGGTGTTGCGCACGCGCATGGCGACGTTGGACTTGAGCTCGCGTTCGAGACGTTCGCGAATCTGGCGGGACGTCACGAACTTGCCTTCACGGCCGGCGAGCGGAGAGGAGTTAACCTGGAAGTTCATCGTCAGGGTCGGCTCATCGACCTTGAGCATCGGGAGGGCTTCGGGTTGCTGAAGATCGGTGATCGTCGTGCCGATGGAGAGCTCTTCAATGCCGTTGACGAGCACGATGTCGCCGGCTTCGGCTTCATCGACGAGCTGACGCTCGAGACCCTCGAACTTCAGGACCTGATTGATCTTCACGCGCTTCGGGGTGTCTTCCGGACCGTTCATGATCGCGACGTCCATGTTCGGGCGGATGCGGCCGCGATGCACGCGGCCGATGCCGATCTTGCCCACGTAGCTCGAGTAGTCGAGCGAGCAGATCTGAAGCATCAGGGGGCCGTCGGGATCGTCGTCACGGACAGGGATGTACTTGATGATGTCGTCGAAGACGGCGCGCATGTTGCCGATCTGCTTGAGCTCTTCGACGTCGGTCGTGTGACCGGCAAAGCCGTTGAGAGCGGAGGCGTAGATCACTGGGAAGTCGAGCTGGTCTTCCGTGGCACCGAGCTTGTCGAAGAGGTCGAACGTCTGGTTGACGACCCAGTCGGGACGGGCGCCCGGGCGGTCGATCTTGTTGACGACGACGATGGGCTTGAGGCCCTGGGCGAGAGCCTTGCGGGTCACGAAGCGCGTCTGCGGCATCGGGCCTTCAACGGCGTCGACGAGGAGCAGCACGCCGTCGACCATAGAGAGGACGCGTTCAACTTCACCGCCGAAGTCAGCATGCCCCGGGGTGTCAATGATGTTGATGTGCGTACCTTCGTATTCGACGGCGCAGTTCTTCGAGAGAATGGTGATGCCGCGTTCGCGTTCCAGATCGTTGGAGTCCATCACGCGTTCAGCAACCTGCTGATTGGCGCGGAAGGTGCCGGCGCTGCGAAGCAGGCAGTCCACCATCGTGGTCTTGCCGTGGTCGACGTGCGCGATGATCGCAATGTTACGAATAGCTCGAGTCATTTTTTTCTCGTGTTGATTTAATGTGCGATGAGTCTTTCAGGCTCAAGGACGCCGCGCTCGTTTGCGCGGGCCGTCCCGAGCAGCATGTTGTTCGGTCCGTATACGCGGACGCGCCCCCGCATTGTAAGCCCGAGGGCAAGGCGCTGTCCCGTCATGAAGCGTGCCGTCTGCATTTCGTCAAGCGTCACGGCTTCAAAGGTCTGCAGAAGAGAGTCGGCCCCCTTGAGAAGACGGCGGGCCTCTTCGGGAGAGCCGCATTCTTCAAGCGTCTCAACCGTCACGGCGTCGTCGATAGAAAGGTCGCCGACGCGCGTGCGGCGAAGAGCCGTCAGATGAGCGCCGCACCCAAGCCTGCGCCCGATGTCCTCGGCAAGCACGCGAATGTACGTACCCTTGGAAACGAGACACGTGAGTGTGAAGGACGTGCCGTCAAAATCGGAGGCCGCGATCTCGCGCACGGTGACCGTGCGCGGAGCACGCTCAACCGTCTCACCCTGACGGGCGAGCTGATAAAGGCACTTGCCGTTGACCTTGAGGGCTGAGTACATGGGCGGAATCTGAACGATCTCACCCAGAAAGACGGCGACGGCCTCTTCGAGCGCCTCGGCCGTCACGTCGACGGGATGACGCTCGACGATCTCACCCTCGGCATCGCCCGTGGACGAGACCTCGCCGAGCTTCACGCGGGCGACATAGCCCTTTTCGGCGTGCAGCAGGTCGGCGGAAAACTTCGTTGCGTTGCCGAAGCAAAGCGGCAGAAGCCCCGTGGCCATCGGATCGAGAGTGCCCGTATGGCCAGCCTTCTGCGCGTTGACAAGCCTGCGCACCGTCTGGAGCGCAGCGTTCGAACTCATGCCGAGCGGCTTGTCAAGGAGCATGACGCCGTCAATCGGATCTCCACGCCTGGCCAAGTCAGTTCTCCTCGGGACGCGTTTCGCTCATGGCCTTGCGGATGAGGGCGTCCATTTCGAAGCCGCGGTTCACGCTGTCGTCGTGCGCGAAGTGAAGCGTCGGCACAGTATGGATCGTCAGCTTGCGAAAGAGATGGTTGCGAAGCATGCCCGCTGCGGCATTGAGACCTTCCTCACAGACGGCGGGATCGCTCCCGATCACCGTAAAGAAGACCTTGGCATGCGCATAGTCGGGCGTAATCTCGCAGCCCGTCACCGTAACGAGGCCGACGCGGGGATCGCGGACCTCCTTCGGGATGAGCACGGCGAGATCGCGGGCGATCTGGTCGGCCACTCGGAGGGAACGGCCGGGTTTCTTCGGTTTCATGAAGGTTGCCCCCCTTGCATAAAGTCAATGACGGGAGGACAGCCCGAAGGCATGTCCTCCCCTGATGTTGGAACGATCCTCTTAAAGCGTGCGGGCGACTTCGGTCACCTCGAAGATCTCAAGCTGGTCGAGCTCACGGATGTCGTCGTAGCCCTTGAGCGACAGGCCGCATTCCTGACCGGCCTGAACTTCGCGGACGTCGTCCTTGAAGTGCTTGAGGGAGGCGAGCTCGCCCGTCCAGATGACCACGTTGTCGCGAAGCAGTCGGACCGACGCATTGCGGCGAACCACGCCTTCGAGCACGCGGCAGCCGGCGATGTTGCCGACCTTCGGCACGCGGATGATCTGGCGGATCTCGAGAAGGCCGAGAGACGTTTCGCGGCGTTCGGGAGAGAGCATGCCGCCCAGAGCGGCCTTAACGTCATCCACGGCGTCGTAGATGATGTTGTAGTAGCGGATGTCGATGCCTTCGGTCTCGGCAACCTTGCGCGCCTGAGCGTCGGCGCGGACGTTGAAGCCGATGATCACGGCGGGCGA
>OGPQ01002279.1_pt1 | contig 11330 bp, 10 predicted proteins | sample 1552971 | NCBI WGS metagenome assembly OGPQ01 (sample SAMEA2580232, study PRJEB22360) | human gut metagenome | biome: human gut; feature: human-associated habitat; material: faeces | place: Denmark | collected 2008/2010 | reverse complement strand
TCTTCTCGGTGCCTTACGACGACGGCTTCACGGCCACGGTCAACGGCAAGGAGACCGACATCCTGCGGGTGGACGAGGGCCTGATGGCGGTGCTCTGCCCCGCCGGGGAAAGTACCCTTGATTTTGTCTACCAGCCGGACGGCATCCAGCTGGGCAAGCCTGTCACGCTGCTTTCGCTCGTGGTCTTCGTGTCCTACACTAGATATTTTGCCTGGGACGATCGGAAAAAGCGGAAGCACTGAAGAAAAGGAGAGCGTTCTATGGAACAGCGTCATTGGAAAAAATCCGGCATCACCACCTCCCTGCTGGGCTACGGCTGCATGCGCTGGCCTACCCGGAAGCGGGCTGACGGAAACGGAGATGAGATAGACCAGGAAGCCGTCAACGAACTGATTGACTATGCCATCGCCCACGGCGTGAACTATTTCGACACATCGCCCGTGTATGTGCAGGGTTGGTCGGAGAAGTCAACGGGAATAGCACTGAAACGCCATCCGCGTGAAAAGTTCCTGATAGCCACCAAACTGTCCAACTTTTCCAATTACACCCGCGAGAATTCAATTGCCATGTATCGGAAATCGTTCGAGGACCTGCAAGTGGACTACATCGATTATTATCTGTTGCACTCCGTCGGCAATGGCGGCATCAAGACATTCCGGGCACGGTACATCGACAACGGTATGATTGATTTTCTGATGGAAGAACGCAAGGCCGGGCGTATCCGGAACCTGGGGTTTTCGTTTCACGGAACAACGGACGTGTTTGATGAAATACTGGCCATGCACGACCGCATACACTGGGATTTCGTGCAAATCCAACTCAACTATGCCGACTGGCGGCATGCTTCGGGCAATAATGTCAATGCCGAATATCTGTATGGCGAACTCGTTAAACGCGACATACCCGCCATTATCATGGAACCGCTGCTGGGAGGACGGCTATCCAGACTGAACGACCACTTGGTGGCACGCCTGAAACAACATCGCCCGCAAGAGAGTGTGGCTTCCTGGGCATTCCGCTTTGCCGGGAGCTTCCCCAAGGTACTGACGGTACTGAGCGGCATGACGTATATGGAACATCTGCAGGACAATCTCCGCACCTATTCCCCCCTCGACCCTTGCACGGAAGAAGAACTGGCTCTGCTGGAAGATACGGCGCAGGTAATGCTTACCTATCCTATCATCCCGTGCAACGACTGCAAGTATTGCATGCCTTGTCCCTACGGACTGGACATTCCCGCCATTCTGCTGCATTACAACCGCTGCGTCAACGAGGGCAATATACCCAAAAGTAGCCGGGATGAGAACTATCGCGAAGCCCGCCGCGCCTTCCTCATCGGTTATGACCGTAGCGTACCGAAGCTCCGCCAGGCAAGCCATTGTACAGGATGCGACCAATGCAACCCGCACTGTCCTCAAAGCATCGATATACCCAAAAAGTTACAGGAAATAGACCGGTTTGTAGAAAATCTCAAACAAGAGAGATTATAATACAAACGGAAAAAGAAAATACGCCCTATCTTTGGCGGAGCAAATAATGAAGAAAGCGATACGAATGAAGAAAAAAAACATATTACTCCTTTCAATAGCCGGCCTTTGGACAATGGCGGGATTTGCGCAGGCTGCAAAGGACAGCGCGCGCATTGCCCGGAACCTGACTATAGATGAAGTGGTAGTAACCGGAACAAGAAACGAAACGGATATACGGCATCTGCCGATGACCATCTCCGTAGTGAACCGCAAGGTGTTGGAGCAACGTTTCCAACCATCCGTACTGCCTGCACTGACGGAGCAAGTGCCCGGACTGTTCGCCACAAGCCGCGGCATCATGGGATACGGCGTGTCCACAGGAGCGGCAGGCGGAATGAACCTGCGCGGCATCGGCGGCAGCCCTACGGCTGGTTTGCTGGTGCTGATTGACGGTCATCCCCAATATATGGGATTAATGGGGCATCCCATTGCCGATGCCTACCAGACCATGCTGACCGACCGGGTGGAAGTGCTTCGCGGTCCTGCCTCGGTGCTGTATGGTTCCAACGCCATGGGTGGCGTTATCAATATCGTAACCCGCAAGATGCAGGAAGACGGGGTTAAGACCCATGCGCAAATCGGCTACGGCTCCTACAACACATTGCAGACGGAAGTTTCCAACCGCATCAGGAAAGGGCGTTTCAGCAGCGTTGTCACCGGCTCTTACAACCGTACCGACGGGCATCGCGACAATATGGAGTTTGAGCAATACGGCGGCTATACCAAGCTGGGATATGACTTCAACGATTCCTGGAAACTGTGGGGCGATGTAAACATCACGCAGTTCAAGGCCTCCAATCCGGGCGAAGCCGGTAATCCGTACATAGACAATGACTCCCGCATCACGCGCGGCATGACTTCGCTCGCTCTCGAAAACCATTATGAAAAGAGCTCCGGCGCCTTGAGTTTCTTCTATAACTGGGGACGCCATAAAATCAATGACGGCTATCATCCCGGCGGTACGCCGCAGGAATCCCACTTCAACTCCAAAGACCGCATGCTGGGCGTGTCGTGGTATCAGAGCGCAACGCTTTTCGCCGGCAACCGTCTGACCACGGGTTTCGACTATCAGCACTTCGGCGGCGAATCATGGAACCGCATGGTGTCTACCGGCGAACGTGTTCCGGGTGTAGACAAGCAAATGGATGAATTTGCCGGATATGTCGACTTCCGTCAGGACCTCGGCGAATGGCTCTCTCTGGATGCGGGCATCCGTGTAGACCACCATTCGCACGTAGGCACGGAATGGATTCCGCAGGGCGGCCTTTCGTTCCACTTGCCCCGACAGACGGAAGTGAAAGCAATGGTGAGCAAGGGATTCCGTAACCCCACCATCCGTGAGATGTACATGTTTCCGCCACAGAACCCGGATTTAATGGCGGAAAGCCTGATGAGCTACGAGTTGTCTTTCTCGCAACGGGTGTTGGACGGCACTTTGTCTTACGGCATAAACCTCTACTACATTGACGGCGACAATATGATTATGACCGTTCCTACGGACGGCAAGCCCAAGAACGTAAATACCGGCAAGATTGAAAACCGAGGCATTGAAGCCAATATCGGTTACCGCATTACCCCGCACTGGCATGTAAATGCCAATTACAGTTGGCTGCACATGGAGAATCCGGTGATTGCCGCTCCCGGACATAAACTCTATGCAGGCGTTGACTTTACGCGAGGCCGCTGGGGAGTGTCAACCGGGGTGCAATATATAAAAGACCTCTATACCAACGTAAGCAAAGGCAAGGAGAAGAAAGAAAGTTTTGTTCTCTGGAACCTGCGTGCCAATTATCGTGTATGCCGCTATGCCGATGTCTTTGTACGAGGGGAAAACCTGCTGGCGCAACGCTACGAAATAAACGACGGCTTTCCGATGCCTAAGGCAACCGTTATGGGCGGAGTGAATATCAATTTCTGACAAAATCAGGCATTACTGTTGTCAAGACCGTATTGGTTTGAAATAATAGTTATAACTTTGTGAGTATAAAACAGATTGTTTGATTAGCCGATAAAGATTATCCGACAGACCAATACAATTTACCCGATAAATGAATAAGATTATTTTATAAACGATAAGAACATGGAAACAAAAACTGTAAAACTCTATTCGCTGGATTACAGCAATGCAAGAACTTACTTAATGGCCGCATTGTTCATTGCAGGCAATATGGCACTGCCCCAGCTTTTCCACCTTATACCGCAAGGCGGTATCACATGGTTGCCCATCTATTTCTTCACCTTAATCGGTGCATACAAATTCGGCTGGAAGGTAGGATTGCTGACTGCGGTCCTTTCTCCGGTAATCAATTCACTGCTGTTCGGGATGCCTCTTCCAGCAGTGCTTCCCGCCATTCTGTTGAAGTCCGTATTACTGGCAGCAGCCGGCGGGGCAGCACATCGTTTCAACCGTATCTCTCTGCCTATCCTATTGGCCGTTGTACTGTTCTATCAGGTAGCAGGTACTTTGGGCGAATGGGCTATGGTGGGCAGCTTCTTCCAAGCCGTACAGGATTTCCGTATCGGGCTGCCGGGAATGGCAATGCAGGTAGTAGGCGGCTATGCGCTGATAAAGTATAGCGCATCGCTGTAATAACCTTGTAGAAATATTAAAAAAGGTTCGGAACTGTTTCTGTATACAGTTTTACGAAAAGCATAGAAGTATCCTCCCGTTTCTACGGCTATCATTCGTGCTGATACGGAAAGGCAAAGAAATATTGCTGGTGCATACACGCAACTTCCGCAGCACGTTCCACGGGTTGGTAGCCGGCTTTCTCGAAACGGGCAAAACGTTGGAACAATGCGTAGAACGGGAAGTTATGGAAGAAACGAGACTGAAGGTAAAAAACATCACTTATTTCGGCAGCCAGCCCTGGCCTTATCCCAGCGGATTAATGGTAGGATTCATAGCCGACTATGAAAGCGGGAAAATCAAACTGCAGGCCGATGAACTCAGTTCCGGCGCATTCTATTCCAAAGACGACCTACCGAAATACCCCGGAAACTAAGCATTGCAAGAAAACTGATTGATTGGTGATGCACTTTCTTTGTGCATAAAAATGGAGGTATGCTAAATTGAACTGCACGAACGTGTGTTTAATTTAGCATACCTCCATTTTTTAAAACATCTGCCGAATACTCCTGAAAAGGAAAGAAACTTCGTCACAGGTTACTATGAAAAAAGCTTCATCCAGCAAAGTGAAAAATATCCTTATTAATAGGAACGTGCAAATATCACGCGGCAGGCAGACGGCTTGCCCGTAACCATACATTTGCCCGGCTCCTTGTCGCCCGGTACGAAAGAATCGAACGGAATACAGCGGATAGTGGCTTTGGTCTCTTCCTTAATCTTCTCCTCGGTTTCGGTCGTTCCGTCCCAATGAGCCAAAATAAAGCCGCCTTCTTCAATCTTTTCCTTGAACTCGTCATAGCTGTCCACTGTAGTGATACGGCTGTTGCGATAATCCAATGCTTTCTTATAAATATTCGCCTGGATTTCCTCAAGCAGGTCTTTTACGTATTCCTCGATACCGTCGCAAGAGCGGGTTTCTTTCTCCAGCGTATCGCGGCGCATCACTTCCATTGTATTGTTCTCCAAGTCGCGGCCACCCATAACCAGACGGACAGGTACACCTTTCACCTCGTAATCGGCAAACTTGAAGCCCGGACGTTTGTTGTCGGCATTGTCGTACTTCACAGAAATACCCATCGCTTTCAGTTTGGCTACGATGCCTGCCACCTTCTCGTCAATCTTGGCAAGCATTTCGGCATTCTTGTAGATAGGTACGATAACCACCTGTATCGGAGCCAAGTGCGGCGGAAGCACCAGACCGTTGTCATCGGAATGTGTCATGATAAGCGCACCCATCAAGCGGGTAGATACTCCCCAAGAAGTGGCCCATACGTATTCCAGTTTGTTTTCCTTGTTTACGAACTGCACGTCGAAAGCTTTGGCGAAGTTCTGTCCCAAGAAGTGTGAAGTACCACTCTGCAAAGCTTTGCCATCCTGCATCATCGCTTCAATGGTATAGGTGTTGAGAGCGCCGGCGAAGCGTTCGTTGGCCGACTTCACACCTTTGACAACGGGCACTGCCATGTATTTCTCGGCAAATTCGCTGTACACGTTCAGCATACGCACTGCTTCCTCTTCGGCTTCTTCGCGAGTGGCGTGAGCCGTGTGGCCTTCCTGCCACAAGAACTCTGCGGTACGCAGGAACAGACGGGTACGCATTTCCCAACGGAATACGTTTGCCCATTGGTTGCACAGGATAGGCAGGTCGCGGTAAGAGTTAATCCAGTTCTTATAGGTATTCCAAATAATAGTTTCCGAAGTAGGGCGGATGATAAGTTCTTCTTCCAGCTTTGCAGCGGGGTCCACCACTACGCCGCCGCCATTCGGGTCGTTCTTCAAACGATAGTGCGTCACTACGGCACATTCTTTGGCAAAGCCTTCCACGTGTTCCGCTTCGCGACTGAGGAATGATTTCGGAATAAGTAAGGGGAAATAAGCGTTTACGTGTCCTGTTTCCTTGAACATATCGTCCAACTGACGCTGCATCTTCTCCCAGATTGCGTATCCGTAAGGCTTGATTACCATACATCCGCGCACAGCCGACTGCTCTGCCAAATCGGCCTTCACCACCAACTCGTTGTACCACTGAGAATAATTCTCACTACGTTTGGTAAGGTCTTTCAATTCTACTGCCATTCTATTTCGTTTTTAAAGTTTTCTATTCGGGTTCATTAAACGGAGTGCAAAAGTACAAATTTCTGTGCGAAAAGTGTTTATTGTGTAAACACTATTTTTTGCATACTTTATAAATGAGAACTTTTTTTCCTATTGCGAGTTATCATAATCAGTCGTTTACAAAAACAGGGGTTCACCCGCTATACTGCATGAGCAGGGAGTTGTGAAAGGTGAAGGGGTGGCTTGACATATTCCTATAAAACAAAAATCAGATAGAAATCTTGTGATGACTATCTGATTTTCTGTATGAACGGTAAGCGAGGTTCGAGCTTGTGAGGGTGTCAAAAAAACATTTGATGATTTCTTTTAGGCATGGAATTACACGGATTTCACGGAAAAAGAACAAAGAAAATCTATGTTTTCTGTGTAATCCCGTGCCTAAAAAGAAACAAATGGCAAGCGAATTTTAGTTTAGACATATCCTCTTTCTGAGATTTAACTTTAGGATGATACCAAGAATTAAAAATAATCAACTTCAAATACAGCTTTTCTTATTATGTATCATTTATTTAGATAAGAATGCCCGTTCTTGCGATGTCGCAGTAAAGAGGATTACTCATATCCTCTATAAGCAAGACGGGTTCTATAAGGTTACTTATCTTACGTCTAAGTTTCCATAATAGAGGGGTATCTTCAAAATAGTTATCATCCAAATGCTCTACTACCACTGCAATGTCTATATCGCTATCCTCTCTGTAATTCCCCTTGCTATACGAGCCATAGAGATAGAGAGCCTTTAATGGTAATCTTTCTGCTACCATTTCTTTATATCGCTTAGCGAGGACTATAGCTTGTTCTTTATCCATGACTGTAATTCTTTAGTTTGGCTTAAAAGTCCTATACAATATTCCTTAGTCAGACTTTTCATCAATCTCTCTTTATAAGAGGGATAACGGGCTTCAATATTAAGTGGCTCAAGTGTATCAATGAAATCCAACTGTTCTTCTGATAGTTCTTTATCTAATTCTGTTCTCTCTGCTAATCTGGATAGCGAATGTATCTTTAAAGGTACTTCCACCAAACGATTAGCCCAATATGCCTTGAGTATTTTTTCTATCGTTTGGTGGCACATGAAGCCCACATAGAGATAACGGCCTGTAAGCAACATCGCATCTGCTGTTTCCAAGTCATAATCTGACATTTCAATCCAATAAGTTACTTTACCATCCATAATACAAAGGTAATTATTCCCTTTTAAATCACAATGATTTAGCTGTAACATTTAAAAAAAACAGCAAATGATTCGTTGCTGTAACTCTGTTTGCTTATCAAGAAGATTTTCTGAATATACTCTTTATTGGGACAGATAATGTCTTTGATTTGTAGCATACCATTAAAATTGCAACACTCATACAGATGGGTATTCACCATTTGCTAAGGTTTTCCACTTGTAGCATACTACATTAACTGCGAGTTCAACTGCCATTGCCTAAAAACAAAAATCAGATAGAAATCTTGCGATAACTATCTGATTTTCAAGAGAGCGGCAAGCGAGGCTCGAACTCGTGACCCTCAGCTTGGGAAGCTGATGCTCTACCAACTGAGCTATTGCCGCAGGTTTCGTTTCCCTTTATTCTGAAAACATCGGCAAAGGTAATGAAATCTTTTAAAAAAGAAAAAACGAAACCGCTAAAAAAATACTCTATTCTTGCCACTGACGCAGAAATCATGTACATTTGCTTTCATAAAAACTTCAAGCAAACCAATGAGACGAATCATACTTATTACCGGTGGAGCACGTTCGGGCAAAAGTACCTATGCGGAAAAGCTGGCGCTCAGCCTCTCGCCCAACCCTGTCTACCTCGCTACGGCACGTATATGGGATGAAGAATTCCGCAAACGGGTGATACACCATCAGGAAAGGCGCGGACCGGAATGGACAAACATAGAAGAAGATAAAGAGCTGAGCCGCCACTCGCTGTCCGGACGCACCGTACTGATAGACTGCATAACGTTGTGGTGCACCAACTTCTTTTTCGACCTGGATGCCGATACAGACCGTTCCCTTGCCGCAGCCAAAGCCGAATTCGACCGCTTTACGGCACAGGATGCCACATTTATATTTGTCACCAACGAGATAGGTATGGGCGGCACATCCGAAAACGAAATACAACGGAAGTTTACGGATATGCAAGGCTGGATGAACCAGTATGTGGCTTCACGGGCAGATGAAGTGATTTTAATGGTGTCGGGGATTGCAACAAAAATTAAGTGTGAATAAGTACGGAATATAAGAATGAAGTATAAGGTATAAAATTATGAAGACATTTGATATAATAGGACCGGATGAAGCTATACGACCGGCACTGGTTGAAAAAATCAATAACCTGACCAAGCCGAAAGGGTCTTTGGGAATGCTGGAAAGCCTTGCGCTTCAGGTAGGGCTCATCCAGCAAAGCCTGACTCCCATTCTGCAACATCCTCAGAATATCATCTTTGCTGCCGATCATGGTATTGTAGAGGAAGGTGTCAGCCTCTCACCCAAAGAAATTACCTGGCAGCAAATCAGTAATTTCCTTCATGGGGGTGCCGGCGTCAATTTTCTGTGCCGCCAGCACGGATTTACATTAAAGATAGTGGATGCGGGAGTTGATTATGACCTGCCTTATGAAAAAGGAATCATCAATATGAAAGTGCGCAAAGGCACACGCAACTATCTGCACGAAGCTGCAATGACCGAAACGGAAATGGAACTTTGCCTGGAACGGGGTGCGGAAGTGGTGCGCCGTTGCCGCGAAGAAGGCAGTAACATACTCAGTTTCGGGGAAATGGGGATAGGCAACACATCCTCTTCTTCCCTATGGATGAGCTGCTTCACCGGCATTCCGCTAAAAGAATGCGTCGGTGCGGGAAGCGGACTGGACGATGCAGGCATCCGCCATAAGTACGAAGTCTTGAAACAGTCGTTGGATAACTACAAAGGAGACGGTTCACCGCGTGACATCATCCGCTACTTCGGCGGCTTGGAAATGGTTATGGCAGTAGGCGCCATGCTGCAAGCCGCCGAGCTGAAAATGATTATTCTGGTAGACGGCTTCATCATGACAAACTGTATCCTTGCCGCCGCCAAGCTATATCCCGAAGTGCTGCATTATGCCGTATTCGGACATTGCGGAGATGAATACGGGCATAAGCTTGTACTTGATTCATTAAATGCCAAACCGTTGCTGCACTTAGGATTAAGACTCGGAGAAGGCACGGGAGCTATCTGTGCATATCCCATTATAGAATCGGCTGTCCGCATGATTAATGAAATGGATAACTTCGCACACGCTTCCATCACCAAATACTTTTGAGAAGCCCCTCAAACGGCATCTTTAAGCAGAGAACCATTTTATAGATAACATATATAACTTTGTTGATAGTACCCATATTTTAATTTTATAGACAATACCTATATATAATGAACATACTGGCTGCATTTATCTTCTTCACCCGACTGCCCTTTTGGAAAATCAGGGAAGTACCCGCCGAATGTTTCAAGCATGTAGTACCCTACTGGCCGCTAACCGGCTGGCTGACGGGCGGCATCATGGCAGGCACTCTCTGGCTGACCGGACAGATACTGCCCGTATCCCTTGCCTGGATTATAGCTATCATCGCCCGCCTGCTTGTTACGGGATGCCTGCACGAAGACGGGTTAGCGGACTTTCTGGACGGGTTCGGCGGCGGCACCACCCGCGAGCGTACGCTTGCCATCATGAAAGATTCCCATATAGGAAGCTACGGAGTTATCGGACTGATATTCTATTTCCTGCTGCTGTTACAGATGCGCAATCTGCCTCTGAATTTCCTTTGTATCCTTGTCTTCTGCGGCGACTGCTGGTGCAAGTTCTGCGCATCCCAACTCATTAACTGCCTGCCATACGCCCGAAAAGAAGAAGACAGCAAGGCTAAAGTCGTGTACAACCGCATGAGTCGCCAGGAATTGATATCCGCCTTCATCTGCGGATTGCTTCCTTTCGTCTTACTCCTGCCGGTAAAGATGTGGCCTGCCACCCTCTTCCCGCTGCTCGCATTCGTACTGCTGTGCCGCCTTATGAAACGCCGCCTGCAAGGATATACGGGTGATTGCTGCGGAGCGGCTTTCCTGCTTTGCGAACTGGCATTCTACATAGGCAGCCTTGTATTGGTATATGTCTATGCAGGTTTTGGAATCGATTTCCTTACGGACTTTGTCTCGGTTCCCTTTTATTTTCACTAAACATTTAATCTGAAAAATTATGGAAGTTATACTTATTCGTCACACATCCGTCGATGTACCGCCCGGCGTATGCTACGGACAAACGGATGTTCCCCTGAAACCGACATTCGAACAGGAAGCGGCCGTTACCCAAGAGAACCTGAAAGCCTTTTTGCCTTTCGACCATGTATATACCAGTCCGCTTACGCGTTGCGTACGCCTTGCCACCTATTGCGGCTATCCGGATGCGGAACGTGACAAACGGATTATGGAAATAAACTTCGGCAGTTGGGAAATGAAACCTTTCGACCGCAACGACGACCCGCGCCTACAGGAGTGGTATGCCGACTATTTGAATGTAGCGGCTACGGGCGGCGAGTCGTTCGCTATGCAGTACCGGCGTGTCAGCGACTTTCTCGATGAGCTGAAAGGAAAGCCCTACCAGCGGGTGGCCATTTTTGCCCACGGCGGCGTCCTGATTTGCGCACAGATATATGCCGGCATCATCAAACCCGAAGAGGCATTCAGCGCACTGACACCCTATGGCGGTATCGTCAGGATTACCCTTTAGCACTCAGAAGAATGAGGGAATAACGTACATGCAGGTAGCGGTAGCAACAACGATGATTACCATTATCCATTCCACACTGCGGTTGATGCGCACGGCAATCCTCATGTCTTCGGTTGTCAAAGGCCGTTCATTGTCGCCGATATAAGGTTTCCACACTTCCTCGCCAAAATAGTTGTGAGGACCACCGAAGCGGCAGTCCAATATTCCGGCAAGTGCCGCTTCCGGATAGCCGGAATTGGGACTGGCATGTTGGCGGGCGTATTTTCGGATGAAGGAAAAGATCCCTTTCCGGTAGCCGGACAG
>OGPQ01002275.1_pt1 | contig 11350 bp, 9 predicted proteins | sample 1552971 | NCBI WGS metagenome assembly OGPQ01 (sample SAMEA2580232, study PRJEB22360) | human gut metagenome | biome: human gut; feature: human-associated habitat; material: faeces | place: Denmark | collected 2008/2010 | reverse complement strand
TATTATGCTTTTATAAAAATAATTAACAGATTTGCAAAAATTGGACCTACACCATATATATATTCTGTAAGCGAGTCTATTGATTTAATAAAAACTCAGAAGAAATCGGTGAGTAGATATGGAGATGGGGAGTTGTGGTGTTTATTAGGTGGGGAGATTCGATATCAATCAAAAAACTCCGAATTGAAAAACAGATTGAAGGAAATATTAAAAAGTGAGAATGAAAATATCTATATTTGCTTGCCGGACGTATTTAGTGAAAAACGATTAAAATTAAGAACAAATGAAAATCAGCAATTTTGGAGAAATCATTTAACAGAACATAGATTGGATTGGTATAAAAATATAAATTGGAAAAGGAAATACCTTAATACTGCAGTTAGTAGATTTTGGATTCCTTTTAAAGATAAGGAACAGAGTCGAAAAAATAGTATTGAATTAAAAAAGATATGGGAAGGAAAGGATATCTTATTAATAGAAGGTGAAAAAAGTCGTTTAGGGGTAGGTAATGATTTGTTTGGCGTAGCAAATTCGATTAAAAGAATTTTAGCACCAGCTGAAAATGCCTATAATTTATATGATGAAATATTTAGAATGGCAAAAAAATATGGTAATAAAAAATTGATATTGATAGCATTAGGTCCGACAGCTACTGTATTATCATATGATCTTGCATTAATAGGATATTGGGCGATTGATATAGGACATGTAGATTTGGAATATGAATGGATGAAGAATGGAGCACTTCAACAAGAAAAAGTAAAAGGAAAGTATGTAAATGAAGTAATCGATGGTAATCAAGTTGAGTCAGAATTTTATGGAAAAAAAGAATATGAAGAGCAAATTATATGTAAGATAGTAATGAAAAAAGAAAATATAAGATGTGAAAGATAAATCGAGAAAAACAGTTGGATTTGTCAAATGATGAGAAATAGATAGAATCACTATAGTGGAGGGTGCGGAGAAAAATGAATCAGGAAAACATAGATATAATTATTCCAATGTATAATGCAGAAAAAACGATTGCAGAGACATTACAATCAATAATAATGCAAAGTTATACATCATGGAGAGTTATAATAATAGATGATGGATCTATAGACAAGTCAGCAGATATAGTTAAAAAATATATGAAAAAAGATTCTAGAATTGAATATTATTAAAAAGAAAATGGTGGAATTATATCAGCTAGAATCGCTGGAATAAAACGCATAAAAAATAAATTTGTTATGCTGATAGATAATGATGATATCTTACATTCACAATGCTTAGAGATTTTTAAATTAATTATGGAGAAAACAGATGCAGATATGGTTATGTCAGAATCATTTCAAAATATGTCGAAGCATGGTCATTTTAAAATAAAAAAGAAATACAATGTTGATGATATTGGATATGAAATGATAGATATGGAAAAAGCAAAGAGAGGGCTTTTAGGTGAGCAAAATTATACACCGACGGTATGGGATAAATTATATAAAAGCGAAGTGATAATAAACTCACTTGATGATATTGAAACAATTCCATTAAAATTAAAAACAGGGGAAGATATGTGCATGAATTTATGTATATATAAGAGAATGCATTCTATTGCAATGGCACATGTAAAATTATATAACTATCGGTATTCAAATACCTTTCTTAATAAGACTATAGACAAGATGGATGAAGTAGTATTATTACATAAATGGAGAAGTTGGTTTATTGAAAACGAAAATATGAACAAAGAGTACCATAGACTTAATCTTTCACATACCTATCACTTGTTGTTGTTTTATGATTTTGATAATGTACAGCAAAAAATAGATTCAATAGTTGAAGAAACAGAAAAATATATTGATGTAGATAAGGTTAAGTATAGAGCATCTGGATTGAATATAAAATCAACGGATTCATGGATGATAAAAATAAAGAGATGGATGCTAAAGAATTTATGATCAGAAACCTGTAGATGATAGAAATTAGAGTGCTGATAAAAATATACAAGAGAGGATAATAATATAAATGTATACAAAAAAATATAAAATAGCAGTTATCATACCAGTTTATAATGCAGAAAAATATATTAAAAAGTGTATAAAATCATTTCAAAAACAAACATTTCAAAATTTTAAATTGGTTCTTGTAAATGATGGATCAAAAGATAAAAGTGGGAAAATATGTGATGACATGGCTAAAAAGGATGAAAGAATTTATGTGATCCATCAAGAAAATAAAGGGTCAGTAGAAGCAAGAAAAACAGGGGTATTAAGTCAAGAAGCACAAAAAGCAGACTACATATTTTTATCAGATGCAGATGATGTAGTAGAATCAGATGCATTAGAAAAACTTTACAATACAGCAGTGGAGTATGATGCAGACTGTGTGTGTGCTAATATGAGAAAATACTGGAAAGGAATTAAAGTAAATTCGAAGTATAAAAGTCCATGTTTTAATATTAAAGCTCCAAAAGTTTATAACCATAGAGATATTATAGAAAAAATATATATTAGTTGTTTTGGAATTACAAATTATCCAGTAAATTTGTTTGCGAAATTATATAAATCAGAGTTGATTACAAAAGCAATAGATTATCCAGCGATTGTAAAGTTTATGGGTGAAGATTTAAGTGTGACTTTAAGATGCCTTCCATTAACTCAAAGATTGGTTATCATTCCAGATATTGTATATAATTATCGTATTGGTGGAGGAACATCAAGATTTATGCCAGATATGTTGAATGATTTTTTAGCGTTATATGATAACAAGGTAAAATTAATTTATGAATATGATATGCCACAAGATGCAATGTTTTATATAAATATAGAGTTAATGAATATAATAATCAGTTGGTTGAAAATGTGTAAAAAACAAGGAAAATATTTAGAAATCCAAATGAAAGAAGAAATTAAAAGAGTATGTGAAATAAAAGAGGTTTCGCATGCAGCAATGCAGTTGTGTGAAAGAGAAAATAAAAATCAGATTGCTCTAATGGTTTATAATCAAGAAACAGAAGAAATATATACTAGATTAATGCAACAGATAGATGCAGAAAAGAGAGTAGACAAAATCAAAGAAATTTTGAAAAAAATTTGAAATCGGTAAAAGTGTCAATGGAGAAAAATATGTTAACAAAAAAAGATGCAAAAATGGCGCAAGGATTAGCAATTATAGGAATGGTGGCATTACATTTATTTTGTAGAATTGATAATCTTCCATATAATGTGCATATATTTTTAAGAGGAAGACCATTAATTTATTATATAGGATTATTTGGAGATTTTTGTGTTCCTATTTATTGTTTTTGCAGTGGGTATGCACAACAAATTATGCATGACAAGGAACATAAAATTGGAGAAGGAATAAAACGACTTCCTAAATTTATTATGCATTTTTGGATGATCGTTATTCTTTTTTCAGTGATTGGAATTTTGTATCATAGTCCAGATATTCCTAAAACGATCAGTGATTTTATGGGGAATATGTTACTGTACAAGATGTCATATAATGGAGCATGGTGGTTTGTATTAACTTATATTTGGTTAGTTTTATTATATCCAATAATGAAGTGGTTTGCAGATAAATTGAATCCTGTAATATTGATTTGTATTAGTGGCATTTTATATATAATTTTTTATTATTTTGAGATTATTTGTACTTTAAATATTTCCAATTCCATTATAGCATGGATTTGGAATCAGTTATGTTTGATTGGAAGATCGCAATTTGCATTTATTTTGGGAATAATATGGTGTAAATATTTGGTCATAGATAAAATAAGAAATTTTTATATGAAAATCAAAATGAAAAATTTATGTTTATTAATCTGTGTAGTAATAACTTTTATTTTTCATTGCTTTGTCCAATCATTAATTGTTGCTCCAATTACAGGTATGATAGTATTAATGTGTTTTCATTTATGGGATAAACCAGAGTGGATGAAAAAATTATTTTTATTGTTAGGAAAACATTCAACAAATATATGGTTGATACATATGTTTTTTTATTTGGTACTATTTAAAAATTTTATTTTCAGATTAAAAGAACCAGCTTTAATATTTGTAGGAATGTTCGTTCTTTGTATAGTTATATCTATATTGATAAATCAGATAGAAAAGTTAATTGCAGATGGAGTAAAGTCCTGTAGATTTTAAATTCAGACATAGGAGATATACACAGCTTAAGCCACAGGAGATAGACAAAGATCTTGTACTTAAGCATAAAACATATAAGAAAGTTAAAAACATTTTTACTGCAAAATCAATGTTTGATGGAAATTAGAGATTGTATATTGTCTAAACTGATAAAGGGATTATAATATGCTTGTATTGAATTGCTATGGAAAAATTAATCGAATATGTATATCAAAAAAAATCGGTATGTATCTTTCAAATTTGCCAGCTTCTGTGGAAAATAACTGGAAAAGTGCATTAAAAGAACAATTATGGATTAGCAAGGAAGCAGAAGAGCTAGTTCAACATAATTTGAAAATTAATTGTTCGAGTCAAATATTTGAGTTGTATCATAAAGTGTTTTCACGCAAGAAAATTCCAAGAGAATTTACAGATACAAATTATGAAGAACTAGTGGATAAGATGATTTGTGTTACATTTGATTATGCTTATGATGATATACCATTAGGTGGAATGGATACAAATTGTTTTGATGGAAGGATTTGTGAAGATGATTATGCTGAAAAAGTAATTAATTTTATGAATTTTTTGGCATATTCAAGACCAATTCATAATGGTGGAGGATTTCCAACGCCTGTTCCGCAGTGGACATATTCTTCAAACCATGATGAATTAGATTATTATAGAATATTCTGGGGAGGAGAAAGTGTTACTCAATATTTAAATTCGATGCTTGAATGGGGAAAGTTGTTTGATAATTTTTTGATTAATCGAGAAAGATATTTACAATTAGATTATCTTATTAATTCGATATATAAAGATAATGAATACAATGAATACCATTTGATTAAAGATTTTTCATTATGTCAGCTTATGCTTGAAAATAAATGTGAAGCTGAACTTGATATTAAGTTACAAAGATTCTTACCTGATAGATTGTCAAATGACGAAAAACAGTTGTGCGCTAAATTATTACGGCAACTTAGAAATAAGATTGCACATGGAGATTTCATAGCATTTGAGGAAAAGATTGAAGAATATGCAATACGATTTTTGGACGGAAAATTTGAATTTGATTATTCTGAATATAGTAGAAAAAACTGGACTATTGAGCATGTTTGTTGTTTATTAGATGATGTACTAAAAAGGATTTTTAATATGATGTTTTATGATTATGAGACTTTAGAAAATATAAAAAAAGCCAGATGAAAAAAAAGAGAGGTCCCAGGGACCTTAAGAATTTTATCGGTTGAGGGTGCGTGTCATTAGAACAAACTTAATAGAAAGTTACGATCAATTAATGGAATTTGGAAGAAAACATTTGTCTGATAAATTTTTTATAGAAGGGGTGGAACGAAAAAATCTGAGGAATATTATAACCGGGGAAATGATTGCAAATACATTGATTCATAGAGAATTTACGAGTTCATATACAGCCAAATTTGTAATAGAAAAAGATAGGATGTATACAGAAAATGCGAATCGGTCATCAGGAGATGGAATTATTACACCTGATAATATGGAACCAAATCCAAAGAATCCTATTATTGCATCATTTTTTAGAAACATAGGATGGTCAGATCGATTAGGTTCAGGAGTGAGAAATATATTTAAATATTCAAAGTATTACTCTGGAAAAGAACCAAAATTCATAGAAGGTGATGTATTCAGGATTATTGTGCCATTAAATGAAGATTACTCCTATGATAATGTAAAAAACGGCGATAAAAAAACGGCGATAAAAAACGGCGATAAAAAGATTTCAAAAAAGACAATACAAAATTATAAAAAAATACTTGAATTTATGGAAGAGGGTAAAGAATATACGATTCAGGATTTTTGTAATTTATTAAATTTAAAACCTTCCAGAACGAAAGAATTATTAAAAGCTTTGACACAAGATATAGAACAAATAGGCAATAATAAAAATCGAAAATACAGATTAAAATAAAAAGGATATGGGGAGGAGACCTACAAATGCAATCAGCATATATTTATTTATATCTGATCATGATCAACGTTATAACATTTGCATTGTATGGACTAGACAAATGGAGAGCGATGACAAGACAGTGGAGAGTCAGAGAGAAAAAATTAATCATACTTGCACTGATCGGAGGCTCCATTGGGGCAATGATCGGTATGACAGTATTTCATCATAAGACAAGAAAATGGTATTTTAGATTAGGGATACCTTTGATTTTGGGCATTCAGGTGTCGTTGATACTTTGTTTTTATGATATGATGTAAGTAAGCAAAGAAGAATTGGGAAGAAGTTTAAGAGACACAAAAGCAAAGGAAGATTAGAGATATGAAGCAAAACAAATGGAAGCATTTAAAATTTGAAAAATATGTTTTTGTGTTATTATTAGCGATCGAGCTTATTATGTCATTTACTTTTTTAGGTTTCATCCATATTGATCCCATTTCACTTACAACAGCATATATCCCGATCGTAGTTGCGGGATGTTTGCTTGGGCCTTTGGAATCGACACTGATCGGATTGGTATTTGGACTAGCAAGTATGTATAAGGCATCAGCACTTTATGTTGTATCAGATGATAAGATATTTTCGCCGCTATATAGTGGCAATCCAATAGGAAGCATTTTACTAAGTGTTGGGTCAAGAGTTCTGTTTGGTTTTGTAATCGGATATCTGTTTTCCATCATAAAAGGACGAAAGTATGAGAAAATAGGAATCTGGATTCTTTCTTTGATCTCACAGTGGATACATGCTTTTTTAGTGTTCACTGTTATGGGAGCCTGTTTTCCACAGCTTGGCTATACTGGAATGTCAACATTTCATATGGGGATCAATGATGCATTTATTGCACTATGTTGTCTTTTCTGGGTAGAGGTGGCATATAAGATTTATCACAAGGAGCGTATTCAAAAATACAAGGATGCGGTAAATCAATCTTTGGATGATCCATATTTGTCTTCTAAGATAGTCGCTATATCATCAGGGATCAGTTTTTTGATCATTTGTATAGCGATATTTTCTACTGGATATTTTGCAAATCGGTCTACATATATGTTGAAACAGCACAGAGTTCATGTAACAAGAACAATAGAGATTGATCTGCTACATTTACAGGTACAGTTTTTGATCGCAATGCTTGCATTGGATTTTATCTTAATATTGACGATGCTTATGATCTACCAATATATGAAGTATCGGGAATATCAAGGGGAGATTGATTTCCTTACTGGGGTGATGGGAAGAAGACTGTTTTTGCAGCATTGCCAAAATATTCAAAGTGATCAGAGGATTCATGGCCATCAAGGATGGTTTTTATTCTTGGATGTGGATTGGTTTAAGCAGATCAATGATAAACTGGGACATATAGCAGGAGATGAAACCTTAAAGCAATTTGCGACATTTTTACAAGAACAATTTGAGCCATATGGAGCAGTCGGAAGAGTTGGTGGAGATGAGTTTGCTGTGATGATCGAAGAAGAGATGAGCCAGGAAGTGTTAGAAAAGGAACTGGAACAATTCTTTCAAAATATCTCAGGAATTCAGAAGGAAGTTACAGTAAGCTGCAGTATTGGAGTATATCGTTTTACATATCCAAAAACGATCAAGGAACTTCTGACAAAGACCGATGAGATCTTATATGAAGCAAAAGCAAATGGAAGAGGATGTTTTGTGATTAGATAAAGTCTAAGAAGGTGGTGTTGGCAATGAACAATATGAAATTACCAGTAGGAATTTCTGATTTTCATAAGTTAAGACAAAATGAATATTATTATGTAGATAAAACGAATTTGATCAAAGAATTACTGGAATCAAGAATCGCAGAAGTTACATTGATCACAAGACCAAGGCGTTTTGGAAAGACAATCGGAATGAGTATGTTGGCGTATTTCTTTGATATACGAAAAGACAGCAGGAAACTATTTGAAGATTTGAAGATCTCAAGAGATATAGAATTATGTCAAAAATGGATGAATCAGTATCCAACATTATTTATTTCCTTCAAAGATGTAGATGGATTGAATTTTCAATCAGCTATGAAGATGTTAAGAAATCAGATTTCATGGATCTGCAATGAGCATGATTATTTATCAGATAGCGATAAGATAAATGAGAATGATAAAAAGATCTTTTTAAAGTTACAAGATATAAGTGAAGAAAATTTGTCAGAAGATTTGATAAAAATTAGTGTGGCTACCATCATAAGAATGATGAATGTGCATTACGGAAAGCCGGTTATTTTATTATTGGATGAATATGATGTACCATTAGCGAAAGCAAGCAGCAATGGCTACTATAAAGAAATGCTGGATGTGATGAAAACGATGATGAGTACATCTCTAAAAGATAATTCTCATCTTCAGTTCGCAGTAGTTACAGGTTGCTTGAAAATTGCAAAGGAAAGTATATTTACAGGAACCAATAATTTTATCTCAGATACGATCATATCAACACATTTAAATGAATATTTTGGATTTACCGATCAGGAAGTAAAAGATATCTTAAAAGATATTGGACTGCAAGAGCATTTTAAAGAAATCAAAGAATGGTATGATGGGTATAATTTTGGAAAGATCGATGTATATTGTCCATGGGATGTTATGAACTATGTAAGAGATCTACGGATCGATCCAGACATGAAGCCAGCAAGTTACTGGAAGAATACAAGTGATAATGCGGTCATACGATCTTTCATAGACTACGCAGGCAGCGGAATTCAAAAAAAGATGGAAAAATTGATGGCAGGAGACACGATTGATCAGAAAATAGAAGAAAATCTTACGTATGATTATTTACATTCGTCAGAAGAGAATTTTTGGAGTATTTTGTATTTAACAGGATATCTGACAAGAGATAAGGAAGAGAAGGAAAGTGCAGATGGAAAGATCACATTGAAGATTCCAAACAAAGAGATACGAGAGATTTTTGAGACAACAGTACAGGATTGGTTTAGTGATACAGCGAAACTACAAGATCGAAAGCATTTATTTGATGCAGTATGGAATGGTGATGAGCAGACTTTGACACAGGAGATCAGCAAGTTATTGCGAATAACGATCAGTTATCATGATTATAGAGAAGATTTTTATCATGCATTTCTTGCAGGAATATTTGCTGGGGCTGGATATAGTGTTGAATCGAATAAAGAACATGGAGAAGGTCGAAGTGATCTTGTTATTTTTAATGAATGTGAAGGAAAGGTTGCAGTTTTTGAAGCGAAATATTCAAAAGAAGTAAAGAACTTAGAAGAGGATTGTGAAAAAGCTATTCAGCAGATCGATCATAGGATGTATGCAAAGGAATTTGAGGATAGTTATGATGAGGTGATCTGTTATGGGATTTCTTTTTACAAGAAACGTTGTGTTGTAAAAAGAGATGTAAAGTAGTAGTTCAGAAAATATGAGGAAAGGAAAAGGTATGAAAAAGAGAATCATCAGCAAAATATTAACATTACTGGTCGTATTCAGTATGGTATTTACGTTACTGCCAGTGAACAACAAAATAGTACATGCTGGGGACAGCAAAGTAAATATTGGAGATTATATTTATCTTGGAACTTATCAAGGTAAGAAGATAAAATGGAGATGCATCGGAGAGGATTCGAATGGAAAATTGATGCTGAGTGATCAAATCTTGTGTAAGAAGAGTTATGATGCAAAATATTCTGGATATAAAAATTACATCAGGGCTGAAAGAGGATCCAATCGCTGGACAGAATCAGCCTTGAGACATTGGATGAATTCTGCCGGAGAGGTTGATTGGAGCAATCGATCTGTACCTTCCGCAGCAAATCTTGATGGAGAGGGATGCTTATGATGAAGAACAGGGATTTTTATCTTCTTTTACTGATTCGGAGCTTCAGTGTGTAAAGACGGTCACACAGAAAACATATTTGAATAATCTGGATGCAGACAAAGCAGATGGAGGATCTTCCAAATTTGATTTTGATGCAAATGGATACCATCGTAAGCTGTTTGAAACTTTAGCAGAGGCAACCGATAAATGGTATGAGAATACAACGGATCAGTTCTTCTTGATAGGACCAGAGCAGTTGTTGATGGGAACCAATAATATTGGTTTGGATTATATGGCTCCGGACGATTCCTACTGGTTAAGACTGCCTTGTAACACAGGACAATCTTACGAAAATGTAGCACGATCAATCGGAGCAAACAGAATCACACATGCAAGAGCAAACAATTCGAATCATGGAGTAAGAGCCGCATTTTATCTGGATGAAGATCAATTCCATGGAGAAGTGATCGAAGGAGGAATGTCCAGTTATTTTAAAACAGGTAAGGATACGAATCAGTTTAAGCATATAGGGATGAGAGCTTTCATTTCAAATCCTGTATATCTAAATAAATTGGTGAAGCAGTGTAGCGATTTTCAGAGTAAATGGAGAATGATCACGTATTTTCATGGAGAACATACAGGTGTATGCCATGGGATCGCTTTGAGTATGTGTTATGGAAACCAAGGTTATATTGATTTTGATGATATTACAAGTGGGGCACATGATTATTGGACGCTGGGAAGCCCATATGAGAATTCCAAAATGAAAGACATGATCTTATATTATCAGATGACACAGTGTCTGGACAGTGGAAGATCAACGTATGGAATCAGTAAAAATTCAGGTTGGGGAAATGGAGATCTGGAAACTTTTTTTAAGAAATTTGTAGCAGAAGCCCAGTATGCAAAAAGAGTGAAAAAACCATTTGTTTTCTCCTTCATGATACCAGAGGGCGGACATAGTGTTGTTGTTTGTGGTTATAAGAAGGACACGGATGGAAATTATGAGATTACGATCTATGATGAAAATTCTTATCACCCTGGAAGTTACGGGGGATACCTGACAATGAAAGTCTCTTCTGATTTCAAGAGCTTCCATTTTGCAGATTCAAATTCAAGATTTGATGATGTATGTGTAGAAGATCTGTGGAAGAACCTGAACTATTATGGCGTTGATAAAATATATAATGGCGGGATACAGACCTTAAAAATGAAAAGCAGGATGGCGGCATCAGCATATCAGGAAGATGATCAGGATCAGACGACGATTCAGATATCAGCAAATAAGCGATTCCGATTACAAAATGAAGAAGGAAAGTATCTCGAATACGATGGAAATAATTATACAGGAGATATGAAAGTTTATTCCTGCGAACAAAGTGATTGGGAAAGTGAGCATCCAATCTGGAATCTTAGAGTGGCGGGGAGCAAATTCTTTTAATTTAAGAAAACCATTATTTCC
>OGPQ01002274.1_pt1 | contig 11352 bp, 8 predicted proteins | sample 1552971 | NCBI WGS metagenome assembly OGPQ01 (sample SAMEA2580232, study PRJEB22360) | human gut metagenome | biome: human gut; feature: human-associated habitat; material: faeces | place: Denmark | collected 2008/2010 | reverse complement strand
TATGAGAGAAGAATCATTCACTCAGCGCTTCAGGGCAATAAGTATGTAGAGACTGTTAGCGAGGGCGAAGAGCCGTATCGTAAAGTAGTTGTTACATTAAAAAAACAGTAAAGTAAAATAGTTGTAAGTGATATGAGTCTGATTTTCAGTGCGGCAGATATGCTGCCGAAAATCAGACTTTTTGAATATCAGGAGGAATCAATGAAAGGTGAAACGATTGCAGCGATCTCCACAGCAGTCAACAGTTCCGGAATCGGGATTGTGCGAATCAGCGGAGATCAGGCATTTGAAATAGCGGACCGTGTATACAGAAGTCCGAAAGGCAAAAAGAAATTATCAGAACAGCAATCCCATACGGTTCACTATGGTTATATCTGTGACGGAGACGAAGTGCTGGATGAGGTGCTTGTAGTTCTGATGCGTGCACCGAGGAGTTTTACGGCGGAAGATACCGTAGAAATCGACTGCCACGGCGGTGTGTATGCGATACAGCGAGTGCTGGAAGCTGTGATCAAAAATGGTGCAGCTCCGGCAGAGCCGGGAGAATTTACCAAACGTGCCTTCCTGAACGGACGGATGGATCTATCCCAGGCAGAGGCTGTTATGGATGTTATACAGGCGAAAAATGAATATGCGCTTCGCAGTTCCATGGATCAGTTAAGAGGTTCTGTGCAGAAAGCAATCCGAGATATCAGAGAAAAGCTGATTTATCACATTGCATATATAGAATCGGCACTGGATGATCCGGAACATATCAGTCTGGATGGATATCCCCAGGAACTTCTGGAAGTTGTGGATAATGAACAGAAAGAAGTGAAGCGCCTGTTGAAAACTTCTTCTGACGGAAAGATGATCCAGGAGGGAATCCAGACAGTTATCCTTGGAAAACCAAATGCCGGAAAATCCTCACTGTTAAATCTTCTGATCGGAGAAAACAGGGCTATTGTGACAGATATTGCAGGAACGACCAGAGACATTCTGGAGGAATATATCACACTTCATGGAATATCTCTGAAGATTATTGATACAGCCGGAATCCGGGAAACAAAGGATATTGTGGAAAAAATAGGGGTAGACAGAGCCAGAGAAATGGCACAGAAAGCAGATCTGATTCTTTATGTAGTGGATTCTTCTGTTCCGCTTGACGAAAATGATGAAGAAATCATGGAAATGCTTACTGGAAAAAAGGCGATTATCCTGTATAATAAAACTGATCTTCAGCCGGAAATCCAGCCGGAAATCCTGAAAGAAAAAACAGGACATCCTGTAATTCCGATTTCTGCAAAAGAAGAAAAAGGCATTACAGAACTGGAAGAACAGATTAAAGATATGTTTTTTGGAGGAGAGATTTCCTTTAATGATGAGGTATATATTACAAATGCCCGTCATAAAGCAGCATTGGAAGAGGCTGACAGAAGCCTTGATCTGGTCAGAAACAGTATCGAAATGGGAATGCCGGAAGATTTCTTTTCTATAGATCTTATGAATGCATATGAAAATCTGGGTAAAATCCTCGGAGAGTCTGTTGGTGAAGATCTGGTAAATGAGATATTCAGCAAGTTTTGCATGGGTAAATAAAAATCAAAAAATCGCCTTCGGCGATTTTTGAAAGAATAGAATGAGCAGTTGTAAAATAAAAGGAGACAAAATGAGAACGTTAGTAGAAGATTATGATATTGTTGTAGTCGGTGCCGGTCATGCCGGATGTGAAGCAGCACTTGCGGGTGCGCGCCTGGGCCTGAATACAGTGATGTTTACTGTAAGTGTAGACAGTATCGCATTAATGCCATGTAACCCGAACGTAGGTGGCAGTTCCAAAGGCCATCTGGTAAGAGAGCTTGATGCCCTGGGCGGTGAAATGGGAAAAAATATTGACAAGACCTTTATCCAGTCCAAAATGCTTAACTGTTCCAAAGGACCTGCAGTGCACTCCTTACGTGCGCAGGCTGACAAACAGGCATACAGCAATGAAATGAGAAAAACGCTTGAAAATACACCTAATCTGACTATTAAACAGGGAGAAGTAACAAAACTTCTGGTCGAGGACGGAAAGATTACAGGGGTAAAAACATATTCCGGTGCAACTTATAACTGTAAAGCTGTGGTCCTCTGTACAGGAACTTATTTAAAAGCAAGATGTATTTACGGTGATGTAAGTAATTATACAGGACCAAACGGACTGCAGGCAGCCAACTATCTGACTGATTCTCTGAAAGAGCTGGGAATTGAAATGTTCCGTTTTAAAACAGGAACACCTGCCCGTATTGCCGGAAATACAATTGACTACAGCAAAATGGAGGAACAGTTTGGAGATGAGAGAGTTGTACCATTTTCATTCTCAACTAATCCGGAAGATGTTCAGATAGAGCAGAAATCCTGCTGGCTGACATATACAAATGAGAAAACTCATGAGATCATTCGTGCAAACCTTGACCGTTCTCCGTTGTATTCCGGTATGATCGAAGGAACCGGTCCGCGTTATTGCCCGTCAATTGAAGATAAAGTAGTCCGTTTTGCAGATAAGAACCGTCATCAGGTATTTATTGAGCCGGAAGGTCTCTATACAAATGAGATGTATATTGGTGGAATGTCCAGTTCTCTGCCGGAAGATGTGCAGGAAGAAATGTATCATTCCGTACCGGGACTGGAACATGCAAAAATCGTAAAAAATGCATATGCCATCGAATATGACTGTATTAATCCACGTCAGTTATATCCTACACTGGAATTTAAGAAAATCAAAGGACTGTTCAGCGGCGGTCAGTTTAACGGAAGCTCAGGGTATGAAGAAGCAGCGGCGCAGGGACTGATCGCAGGAATTAATGCTGCTCTGGAAGTTAAAGGTCAGGAACAGCTGATTCTTGACCGTTCTGAGGCTTATATTGGTGTTCTTATTGATGATCTGGTAACAAAAGAAAACCATGAGCCATACAGAATGATGACCAGCAGAGCGGAGTACAGATTACTTCTCCGACAGGATAATGCGGATCTGAGACTTCGTAAAAAGGGATATCAGGCAGGGCTCATCAGTGAAGAGGATTATCAGAAAATCCTTACGAAAGAAGAACAGATAAAAACAGAGATCAGCAGAGTAGAACATACAAATATCGGAGCAAACAAAGAGGTTCAGACCCTTCTGGAAAGCTATAACAGCACACCGCTGAAATCCGGAACCACTCTGGCAGAACTGATCCGCCGTCCGGAACTTTCTTATGAAGCAATCAAACCACTTGATAAAGAACGTCCGGAACTGCCATGGGATGTACAGGAACAGGTTGACATTAACATCAAGTATGATGGATATATCCGCAGACAGTTAAAACAGGTAGAACAGTTTAAGAAACTGGAAGCAAAGAAAATCCCGACAGATCTTGATTATGAGAAAGTTGGAAGCCTGAGAATCGAAGCACGTCAGAAACTGGAAGCATACAGACCGATTTCAATCGGACAGGCTTCTCGAATTTCAGGAGTTTCTCCTGCTGATATATCAGTTTTACTGGTGTATCTTTCCAGTACGAAATAATTAATATAATACGCTTTAATGTGCTTATAAAAACAAGAAATTGGCAAAAAATATTAAAATAGTACATAAAAGAGTAAAATAACGGACTATAAATAACAGATAAAATCATAAAAGCACATAAAACAGCCCTGTAAAATATACAAAAATAATAAATAAAGGTAGAAAAAGGAGAATAATACATGCCGTATAATCTGACGACATTGGAAAATGGATGCAGAGAACTGGGTATAGAGCTGAGCCAGAAGCAGAAAAATCAGTTTATCCAGTTTTATGAATTTCTGGTAGAAAAAAATAAGGTTATGAATCTGACAGGTATTACTGAGTTTGAGGAAGTACTTACAAAGCACTTTCTTGACAGTCTTGCCTGTGTAAAAGCCATTGATATGACAAAAGTAAAAACAATTATGGACATCGGTACAGGTGCCGGATTTCCAGGTGTGCCTTTGAAAATTGCTTTTCCACATCTGGAGGCATGTCTGCTGGATTCTCTGAAAAAGAGGGTAAACTTCCTTGAGGAAAGTTTTGAGCTTCTTGGATTAGAAGGGATTAAGGCGATTCATGGAAGAGCAGAAGAGTATGCAAAAAATAAAGAGTATCGTGAGAAATATGATCTCTGTGTATCCAGGGCAGTATCAAACCTTGCAACTCTGTCAGAATATTGTCTTCCTTATGTAAAGACAGGAGGAACTTTCATTTCCTATAAATCAGGAACTGTACAGGAAGAGGCAGAAGAAGCAGAGAAAGCAATCAATATCCTCGGTGGTCAGGTGAAAGACATCACATACTTTAAATTGCCGGACTCCGAGATTGACCGATCCCTTGTCATTATAAATAAGAAAAAATCTACACCTGGAAAGTATCCGCGTAAAGCAGGAACACCATTAAAAGAACCATTGTCATAATAAATCTATGTATAGTTGTCTCATGAAATCTTCTGGCAAAAAATGCCGAGATTTCGGGACAGCTATTTTTTTCAAACAAACATCACAGAATAATCACACTTTTATCCTAATTTCATCACAACTTCATCATAAACTATTTTTATAGAGATGTCCTCGGGTTCCCCCATTCTCTGTTTCACCTGGGGACATTTTCTATATTTTATTTTGGCAAAAATTAAGAGGAGGAGAACACATTGATTGAAGTAAACAATCTGGTCAAACGATATGGTAACCATACGGCAGTTGACCACCTTTCCTTTAAAATAGAGAAAGGCAAAATCTATGGATTTCTGGGACCAAACGGTGCAGGAAAATCCACTACAATGAATATGATAACCGGATACATCGCATCCACCGAAGGAACCGTCAAAATTGACGGACACGATATCCTCGAAGAACCGGAAGCGGCAAAGAAATGTATCGGTTATCTGCCTGAACAGCCGCCGGTCTATTTTGATATGACTGTCCTGGAATACATGAAATTTGTAGCAGATCTCAAGAAAATCCCAAAAGATAAAAAAGCAAATATGATCGAAGAAGTCATGGACATGGTAAAGATTTCAGACATGAGAAACCGTCTGATCAAGAACCTGTCAAAAGGTTACAGACAGAGAGTCGGTCTTGCTGAGGCAATTATGGGGTATCCGGAGGTGATTATCCTGGATGAGCCGACAGTCGGTCTTGACCCTAAACAGATTATTGAAATCCGAACCTTAATTAAAGAATTAAAAAAGAAACATACCGTTATTCTCAGCTCGCATATACTTTCTGAAGTAAGCGCGGTATGCGATTACGTGCTGATCATTTCTCATGGAAAACTGGTAGCAAGCGATACTCCTGAGAATCTTGGAAAACTTGCAGAGGGATCTAATACTCTGGAGATGCTTATTAAAGGTGAAAAAATACAGATCAGGCAGGCTCTCGAGGGAATCGAGGGAGTCAACAGCGTAACAATGGAAAAAGATGAGAAACAGAATCTCTGGAGTGTGAAAGTTTCAACAGAGGAGCAGAATGACATTCGGGAAAAAGTATTCTACAAAATGTCGGAGATTAACAGCCCAATCTATGAGATGAAGTCCAGGAAAGTATCACTGGAGGAAATCTTCCTTGAACTTACTGCATCCGATAAACCAATATCTGCAGACGAAGTCCCAAATACACCTGAAGATAAAGATACTGATGCCGGTAGATCAAACGAGACAAACGTAAAACAGACATCAGCAGAAATACCGGAAGAACAGAATAATGATAAAGGGGGAGAGAAATAACCATGACAGCTATATATAAAAGAGAGCTGAAAAGTTACCTGACATCCATGGTAGGATATTTATTTATCTTTTTCATTCTTGTACTGACAGGTATTTATTTTTCAGCATATCAGCTTTCAGCAGCATATCCGAAATTTGAATACACCTTAAGTGCAATTACCTTTGCATTCCTGATCGGAGTACCGATTTTGACTATGCGTGTACTTGCAGAGGAAAGAAAACAGAAAACAGATCAGCTGCTTCTGACAGCACCGGTTTCTGTGAGCGGTATTGTAATAGGTAAATATCTTGCACTGGTAACTGTATTTGCTGTTCCGATGGCAGTTATGTGTACTTATCCGCTGATTATGTCCAGGTTTGGCACAGTAGAGTTTGCATCTGCATATACAGCAGTCCTGGGATTCTTTCTCCTGGGATGTGCAAATATTGCAATCGGTGTATTTATGTCAGCATTAACTGAGAGCCAGGTAATTGCAGCGGTACTCACATTTGTTTTCTTATTTGCATTTTACATGATGAATGGTATTTCTTCATTCTTCTCTCAGACATCTATGTCGACATGCGTGACATTTGGGTTATTGATCCTGGCAGCAGCCATCATTATCTATACCATGATCAAGAATATTCTGATCTCAGCAGTGATCGGTGTGATCGGAGAAGTGGCACTGATTATTATTTATGTAGTAAAATCCAGTATTTTTGAGGGCGGTATTCAGAAAGTCCTGGATGTGTTTAATCTGAGCGGACACTTTGATAATTTTACAAGTAACATCTTTGATATAAAAGGAATTGTATATTTTCTTTCTGTGATCGCAGTATGCCTGTTCCTTACAACACAGTCTATTTTGAAGAGACGCTGGAATTAGTGGGGAGGTGAAAGAAAATGAAACTGAAAGAAAAGATGAAAAATAATAAGCATAAAAAATTTGACAAAAAGAAACTGATTGGCACCATCAGTAAGAAGCATATCAAAAACGGCTCTTACACAATGGTTATGTCAGTGATATTTATTGCAGTAGTTGTAGTGCTCAACATGATCGTAAATGCGATTCCGTCCAAATATTCAGAAATTGATATCAGCAGCCAGAAACTCTACAGTATTGGTGATGATACAAAAGCAATGCTGAAAGATCTGGACAAGGACGTAACAATTTACCAGATTGCACAGAGCGGTTCTGAAGATGAGAATATTACCAATCTGCTTAAGAAATATGAAGATGAATCCAAGCATATTAAAGTAGAGCAGAAGGATCCTGTAGTAAATCCTAAATTTGTAACGGAATATACAAGTGATGATCTTTCTGCAAACAGTCTGATCGTTGTATGTGGCGACAGAAATAAAGTCATTGATTACAACAATATCTATGAGAGCACAATTGATTATCAGACCTACAGCTCTCAGACTACCGGTTTCGACGGTGAAGGTCAGATCACAAGTGCGATCGGATATGTAACATCCGAAGATCTCCCGATCCTTTATACACTCGAGGGACATGGTGAGAAGGAGATGGATTCTACTATCAAAGAAGACATCGAGAAGGCAAACATGGATATTCAGTCTCTGAATCTTCTTACAGAGGGAAGTGTTCCGGATGATGCAGACTGCCTGTTCATTGATTCTCCATCCACAGATATTTCAGAAGATGAAAAGACTGCTATTATTGATTATCTTGAAAATGGCGGAAAGGCGATGATTTTCTCTGATTATACAACAGAAGACCTGCCAAACTTTGATGCAGTTCTGGAAAACTATGGTGTTCAGAGAGAAGCTGGAATCGTATTTGAAGGTGATAATCAGCATTATGCAATGCAGATGCCATATTATCTGGTTCCGACTATAAACAGCACAGATGCAAGCTCTGAGACTGTTTCCGGAGGATATTATGTACTTGTACCATATGCACAGGGAATCAAAAAAATGGATGATGTAAGAGATACCGTAACGATCAACAGTATCCTCACCACATCAGACCAGGCATATTCCAAGACAGATCTGAACAGTGATACTCTGGAGAAAGAAGACGGAGACGAAGCTGGCCCATTTGATCTGGGAGTAAGCATCACAGAGACTCTGGATGATGACAAAGAAACGCAGATCGTATACTATTCAACTTCCAATCTGATGGAATCACAGGTAAATCAGATGGTATCCGGCGGAAATGAGAAGCTGATCATCGAATCCCTGAAGTGGATGACAGACACAGAAGACAGTGCAACCGTATCTATTCCATCCAAGAGCCTGTCTGTATCTTATCTGACACTCACAGACTATGATGCTGCATTCTGGAAGATCTGCACCATCGGTCTGATTCCTGGATTCTTCCTTGTTGTAGGGTTTGCAGTCTGGATGAAGAGGAGAAAAGCTTAAATGAAGAATAAAACTGTAAAAATGGTTCTTGCAGTTGTAGTTCTTGGTGTCTGCTGCGGGGCTTACGCAGGTGTAAAAACCTACGTAGCCCATCAGGAGCAGAAAGAATCCGAAGAAGATTCTGAAGAAAGCACAACTGTATTTACTGCATCAACAGATAACATTAAATCTCTGGATTTTATGGTTGATGATACAGAGACAACATTTGAAAAAGATGATGACAGCTGGGTAAAGAAAGACGAGACAGATTTTCCGGTAAATCAGACTACTCTGGACAGTGCAGCATCTGCTATTGCATCTGTCGATTCAGACAGAGTTCTGGAGGACGTAGATGATCTTTCAGAATATGGTCTGGACTCTCCGTCAAACACGATTAAGATTGTAACAAAATCTGATGAGGAAGATGGCGATGACATAACAACTACACTGTATGTGGGAGATGAAAATTCCTCCACCAGTCAGTATTATGTAAGAAAAGATGATGATGAGAAGACAGTATACCTGATAGATTCTTCCTGCGTAGAGCCGTTTACCAAATCATTGAATGATTATGCGCAGATGGATGATTTTCCTGCAATTTCCAATACAGATACCATTACAAAAATTTCTGTAGACGGCGATAATTCCTATGAATTATCAAAAGACGAAGATACAAGTACCTGGTCAGTAAAAGGCAGCGAGGATGAAGAAAAAGCAGACTCAGCTACCGTAAGTTCTCTGGTATCCTCATTCGGAAGCATGGCATATAGTTCACTTGCAGATTATAAATGTGACGACAAGAGCAAATATGGTCTGGATAAACCATATGCAACAATCACAGTAGATTATCAGGAAGAAGTTGCTGATGATGACACTGATGAAGACACACAAGATGATACGACAGCTTCCGGTGAGACGGCAGATGAAGATGCTTCATCTGTGGAAGAAAACAGTGACGATGCTGAACAGGATACAGAATCAGACGAAAGTGTAAGTGAAACTACGGATGAAACATCCGAGGCTGAAGATACTGACGGTGAAGAAGCAGAAGATGAAACATCAGAAAACTCAGACAGTGCATCAGACAATGAGGATTCTTCGGAAGAAGAAACTAAGATGGCAGATAAGCAGCTTACAATTCTTGTTGGAAATGAAACAGATGACAGCAGCAGATATGTCATGGTAAATGACAGCAATGAAGTCTATACGATGTCAACGGATACTCTGTCCGCGCTCACTGATAAATCAGAAGAAGACTTCTGGGATATGACAGTAAGTTATGTATCTTTAAACAGCCTCGGAAGCCTCAAAGTAAATTATCAGGGCAGTGATTATAAAGTAAATGTTTCACGTGAAACATCCACAGATGATGATGGAAACGATACAGAAACAGTTACCTATAAACTGAATGGTTCTGATCTGGATGAAACAACATTTACAACATTCTACAATAAACTGATCAACATGACGGTTCAGAAACGTCTGACAGATAAATATGAACCTGACGGTGATGCAGAACTGACAGCTACATTTACAGAAGAAGACGGTGATACACAGGAAGTTGCATACTATAGCTACGATACAAACTATTATGCAGCAGTGGTGGATAATAAAGTATATCTCGTAAATAAGATGAATGTAAAAGAACTGTTCACAGCATTTGAATCAGTTGTTGGAACAGAAGAAGATAGTTCAGATAAGACAGATTCAGACGAAGCAACAACAGATGATACTAAATCAGATTCAACAGATATGCCAGGTGAGAGCATAGAAGAGTCCGATGACAGTACATCTGAAACAGCCGGCACAACAAACGATTCTGATACATCCGAAGAGGAGAATACAGATTCTCAGGAAACGGACAGTACAGAAGAGTAAAAGAATAAACGAATCTATAAAAAAGTGAAGCAGGCATATAGAATTTCTTCCATATGCCTGCCTCACTTTTTGTTGTATTAGAGCGTGTTTGAAAAATCATTCCCACAATCTGCACGCCCCATTTTGCGGTATATTTTGTCCGAATTCGGTTGCTGTAGTCACCGCAACGTCGCCTTCTTCCGACTTGAAATAAAAAAATTTATCCTTCAAAACTGTCTCAAAATCAACTCGTCGACTCATTCTGGCTTAAATATAAGGCTTAAAAGAAGATTTTAACCTGTTCAAGAAACGCTTCAGGTGCTTCAACATGTGGAAGATGTTTTGTTTCTTTGAGAACAGAAACTTCAATAGCCGGGTTGGAGGCACAATAATCATTAGTGACAGCCTTTCCGTTTGGTTCTGTTTCACCTTCAACAATATAAATACTGTTATCCAGTGCCTTAAGTGCATGACAGATATTTATATTTATATACTTAGCTGCAAGACTGGAGTACAAAAATCTGGTATAATATCCACCTTTATGAGCTGCTTCATAATAAGCATCTGCCATTTGATTATCCACATGGAATGGATTATAATACATCTTCTCGATAAAAAGATTATTTATATTATCACGTGATACGATCATATGATAAACCAGAGTTCCGAAAATCGGAATTTCCAGAGCTGCTTTTAACAGGCGGTCCTTTCTGTTTGGCATCTGTTTTAATTGAGTCAGGCTGGGCGGATTTATCAGCATGATTTTGTTAAAAAGTTCTTTCTCATTGTGACAGGCCATAGTAACAAAAGAGCCTGAAAAACCACTTGCAATCACATCTGTTTTCTGACCAATTATTTTTTTGATAAAATCACTGATCATCTGAACATAAACAAAATTTGTATAGGTAATGCTGGATTTGTCCGAACGTCCGCATCCTAACAAATCAACAGTATATACGGTATGGTCAATTGCCAGTTCGTCTTCAATTTTGCTCCATTCATACCCGGAAGCTCCAGGTAAAGTGTCATGAATCAAAAGAATCGGTGACCCAGTTCCCTTTTTGGTATAATAAATGTTCCCAAAGCGCCATTCAAAGTAATTGTCATTAGAAATGTGGAGCATCTGTTTTAATTGTGCAGCAGTAGCAATCGTGTGGTTAATGAAATGAACAGCAACAGTTGCGCCGGTCATCAGAGCAGCAAATGTAAGAAATTTGTGCTTGTTTTTACTCATTTTCGGCCTCCTTTATCAAGCATAACAAGTGATTAGCCTGCTAAAATTATATACCCATATTATACCGCGATACTGTCTGTTTTACAAGAAAATATGATGCGAAAAAAAGAACCATATGGATTGATGATGTTACTGTTCACTCCGTTCACAGCAACACGCTTCGCGATGCACAGAATTTATGC
>OGPQ01002270.1_pt1 | contig 11372 bp, 7 predicted proteins | sample 1552971 | NCBI WGS metagenome assembly OGPQ01 (sample SAMEA2580232, study PRJEB22360) | human gut metagenome | biome: human gut; feature: human-associated habitat; material: faeces | place: Denmark | collected 2008/2010 | reverse complement strand
GAACTTATTCGTGAATTATTCATATTTATAAAATTAATTTTGAACAGTTACTTAATTATAAAACTTTTATATAAACCGCATGAACACAACTATCGGTCGTGTAAATACGATTCTTTTCCGAGTGCAAAAATAGTAATCATAAGAGAAACCACCAAATTCGGAGGCTCATCAAAAATAGGTATTTCACTAAAGATACCGGCAAGCAAATCGTGTTCTACAGCAATTCTAACGCTCTGTCGACATCTCTCTGAATGCAGTCCACACTATCGGAATTGTCACAACAAGAGAGATAAGATCGCTCACAGCCTGGCAAATCTCCACTCCAAACAACCCGAAATAATGAGGAAGGATGATGATGAGAGGGATGAAAAACAATCCCTGACGCGAAGCTGCAAGTATGTTGGCACGTATTGTCTTACGGCACGTCTGCATCATCATGTTAGCCATCATCATGAAACTGCATGCCGGGAAGACTATCATCTGATAGCGCAGCGCCGGAATGCCTATGGCTATCACGTCGGGGTCGTTGCGGAACAAGGCTATCGCCTCCTCGCTGAAGACGATAAGTATAAGCGCCCAGAACAGCAGAAATGCAGCGCCAATCTTCGTGCTGAACCAAAAGCCCTCCTTCACCCTATCGTAGAGCTTGGCACCGAAGCAGAAGCCGCACATGGGCTGGAAGCCCTGACCTAAGCCAATAATGACGCTAAAAATGAACATGCCTATACGCGAGACGATACTCATGGCTGCGATGGCAGCGTCGCCGTAGTTGCCGGCTACGCTGTTGAGGGCTATGGTGCTGAGACTGGCAAGTCCCTGGCGCGATATGGAGGGTGTGCCTCCGGCGATTATTTCCTTCACAAATCTTCCCTCAAAGGAGATCTTGCGATGACTGTAATGAATCACTCCTTCCTTTCTACTCATCATGAGCAGAATGACGAAGCCGCAAAACTGACCTATGACCGACGCCAATGCCGCTCCGCGAACGCCCATCGAGAATCCGAAGATGAAGAGCGGGTCGAGCAGACAGTTGATGATAGAGCCACTCACCACTCCGTAAACCGAATACTTGGCGAAGCCCTGAAAACGCATCTGGTTGTTGATGCAGAAGGTGCCCATTATAAAAGGTGTACCCAGCAGACTGATGCCCAGATACTGGCGTGTATATGGCAGGATAGTGGGTGTACTGCCCAAGAGGATACTGATAGGTTCAAGAAAAAACAAGCCTGTCAGCATTATCACAACAGAAAACACCAATGTATAAAAGAGACCCGTACTTGCCATCGTCTCTGCATCCTCCGTCTTCTGAGCGCCAAGCTGTCGGGAGATATAGTTGCCCGAGCCATTGCCGAAGAAGAAAGAGAACGCCTGTATGAAGAACATCACGCTGAACACTATACCTACTGCTGCTGTTGACTGCGTGTCTATCTGTCCCACAAAAAAAGTGTCAACCAGATTATACACGCTTGTCAACAACATAGATATGATTGTCGGCAAAGCCATTGCGCCTATCACTCGATGGACTGGCGCATGGGTAAGAAACTGATATTTTTCGTTCATATTGTTTACTTCATTGCTGTTTGTCTTCATAAAACTACTGCAAAGATGTGCTGGCGATGAAGGGTATTTTTATGGTTCCTTACACTGTGTGCTACGCTATTTCACGTATTTCCTGCCGTCCTTCACTACGATTCCCTTGTAGCTCTTGCCCACGCGCTGTCCAGCAAGGTTGTATATGGCTTCACTACCAGTTGCTGCCTTGCTTCCGCCAGCAACAATACTGATGCCGTCGGTTTGTGTCTCTGTATAGAAGAAGCGTGTGATAGGCTGCTCCAGTCTTGGAGTGCAGTCGTCGTTCACGTACGGCCAGTCCTCAGTCTCTGCATATTCGTCGAAGGTGAACTTGTCGCTGAAGTACGTCATTGCCTTCTTCGGCATATCGGGATTACAGAAGAAGTTGAAGGCGAGCGTGTTGCAGCACTCCGTACCCTCGAACGTGATGGTAAGGAGTAGGTTCTTGTTGCCACTGTAGTTCAGAGGCTTGTCGAACGGAATCTCCAGTTCGCCGTTGCCAATATAGTTATAGAGTTCGCCTGCATACTCCATTCCCGCTACAGCTTCTGTGGCAGCGTTGTAGTCATAGAACATATACAAGCCTGACTTGTCGTCGTAGCCGAAGTTTGTATCGTCAATCTCCTGTGCCCATACCTTCACGGTGCGTGGGTAGGTGTCGTATGCACATTCGTTGTGGAAGATGAAGTTCACCCTGCTTATCGCCTTGCCACCCATCTTGGCAAGCTGCTCCTTGGTGTAGATAATCTGCGAACCGGTCTTGCTGTGGGAGAAGTTCGTCGGTGCGGCAGCCCATGAGTATCCGTGGCCTACGTATACGTTGTCCTCTGTGCCGTCGGCGAGCATCTTGTCGTATTTGCCCAAAGTAACGCTGTTTTCGGGTTCCGGTGTCTTGGTCATCGCGATGTTCTTTGTCATATCCTTGTCCGTAGTGAATGTGATGTTCTCCTCGGTGTAGTCTTCGCATCCACCGCAGGTCACCTTCAGCGTGTAAGTCTTGGCGCTCTTCACCACATTGATTACGTATGTTCCCTCAGCACCGGTCGTAGCCTTGTAAACCAACTTGCTGTCGTCGGTAGATGTAAGTTTCACTTTAGCACCGTCTACCGGTTCTCCATCACAGGTCACGGTTCCTGTCATCACCGACGGGTGCTCAATCTTTCTCATAGTAATGTTCTGGGTCTTGGGTTCGCCCGGTGTGAACGTGTAGTTGCTGATGACGTAATCCTCAAAATCGTCAGCCTTGGCGGTGAGGGTATAGGTCTCCTCACTCTTCACGATGCTCATTGTGTATTCACCGCTCTCATTGCTTGTGGCAGAATACTCGTTGTTGTCGTTCTTAATAGTGATGACGGCATTCTTCACAGGGGTGTTGTCGCCGAAGCAGAGCACCTTGCCCGAAAGGACAGACGGCACATCCTTCTTGGTCATGCTGATATCGAGAGTCTTCTTCTCGTCGGAAGCGAACTTCACCTGCTCTGCTGACGTGTAGTCCTCGTAGCCCTCTGCCTTAGCGGTGAGGGTGTATTCCTTGTCGATGTTCTCAGCCTCGATGTTCAGGGTGTATTTTCCTTCGGCGCCGGTTTCTGCCTCATACTTCGTCTCGCCGCTTGTCAGCGTTACAGTAGCTCCCGCAATCGGGGTCTCGCCGCATTTCACGGTTCCTGCAAGTTCGGCAGGCTTCACTACAGGCTTTGATGCTTCCTGATAGGTGAACTTGGTGAGCGGCTGCGCCAGTTTGTCGCCATGCGAAATGGCGGAACCGCCGCCAGTGGCGTAAGGCCAGTCTTCCGACTCGTTGTAGTCGGCAAACGTTGTCTTGTCGCTGCATGTAGCCATAGCCATCTTGTCGGCTCCAGTGTTGTAGTAGAACTCTATGTCACTTGGTGTTTCTGACGTGTCGTCGCCATCGAAGGTTATCGTGACGAGCAGATTCTTGTTGCCGCTATAGGCAAACGGAGAGGTGAATGCAACTTCCAGCTCGCCGTTCAGACAGTAGTAATCCACAAAATCAGCATCAAGGGCATAGTCGGAGAGAACTTTTGCAGCATCGCCATACTCGAAATACGAGTATGCCTTCTTTTCAGCACTATATGCAAAGGCGTTATCATCTATCTCCTTCACCCATACGTTCACGGTTCTCGGCAGCGGCATGAAGGTTCCCTGATTGTAGAAGACAAAGCTCATTCCCTTTATCTCCTTGCCGGCCATCTGTGCCAACTGCTCCTTGGTGTAGATAAACTGGGACCCCGTGTGCTTCACGTTGAACTGTGTCGGTGTAATCATCCACCAACTCCCCTGATAGCATTGGTCTTCGTTCCAGTCGCCTGCAACTACTTCATCGTAATTGCCCAACGATAGTGTATGGTCGTCGGCCATTGCCCATGTAGCTCCTACAGCGAGAAGCAACAGCGTCAGAATATAATTCATTTTTTTCATAATTCTTTATTTTTAATGTTACGAACTCCGTTGTATGTTTTATCTATTGGATTAATCGGAAATCACCATTAGATTAATTTGTAATTCCTATTTCAACACTACCTTCTTGCCGTTGTGGATAAACAGTCCCTTCGACGGATTGCTCACACGCTGTCCGGCAAGGTTGTACCAAACGTTGCTGTCTAATACATTGCTTGCAGAAGCGATATTCTGTATGCCATCTGTCTCCAGATTGACGATTTCTGACGTACGGTTGGTGAGGTCTACCCTCACGAGATCGGTGAACGGACTTACCACGAAAGTGTATGGCATCGAACCGTTAGGCGTGGTCCAGTCTGCGGCAGAGGCGTAGCAGTCGTAATAGAGCACCTTTGCCGTCGTGTAGCGCGATGGAGTCTGGATGCGGCATGAGGTGATGGAGTCGTTAGTGTTTTCGTTCACGGCATCCACTGCGTCGTTTCCACCCACCATATAGCTGACCACATCACCTTTCTTCAGTGTCTGCTTCACCTGGATGCGATCGAAATAGTCGGGACTTCCGTCCTTGGCTGTGTTGTTGATTACAGAGAAGAAGAGGTCCTTGCATCCGTTGTCGAATTCAAACTCCACGTCGGTAATACCCGTTGTGCCGCCGGCAACTACAGCCTTTGCCGTCTTTATCTCCTTGCCTTTGTCGCCGTGGCTCTCCACTCTTATCTCATCGCCGTTGGTGCAGTAGGCACTGATGATGATTTTGTATTTGCCGTCGTTTCCGCGCAAATCCATATACGGCGAGTATATCAATCCTGCCACCATACTTGCGATATAGCTCGGGAAAGCATAAGCGCTCCACCCGTAGGTCTCGGCATAGCGGTAGGCAGAGAGGTCAACGTATTCCTCATCGCCTCCGGCTGGCTCGATAATGCTTCCGAAGGTTATGCCACTGAAATCCTCGTCGGCTATAGAAACCTCGCCGTCGGCAGTAACCTTCTTGCGGTCGTATACAAATACGCAGTAGCCATCGGAATTAGGCACGGCACCCCAGTTCGCGGTGAAGCCACTTGATGTAATGTCTGTTGCAACTTTTGTTTCGGGCTTATTCAATGTCAGTTGTGCCGATGCCGAAATAGCAAGCGTCAGCATGCAGATAGTCGTGTAAATCTTCTTCATATTGCCTTGTTTTTTTGAGTTATTATTATGTTTTCTGAATCACATGGGATGTTTATCTCACGATGATTTTCCTTGTTCTGTCCTTATTACCTATTATATATATGCCAGGCTTGAGTGAACCGGCACGCTTGCCAACGAGTTTTCCGGTAAGGTCATACACGTTGTCTTCTGCCGAGAAACTATCCTCTGTGTATGGAATCTCACGTACGGCAGTCTCCGCACCCGTGTCCTTGGTCATAAACGAAAATGATATATCGCCAGTTTCGGCATCCTTCTTTATGTTGTATATTGGTTTGCCCATAAGGATGGAGCCGTCGGCAAGCGCATTGTAGAGCGTCGCGGCTGGCTTGCTGACGTTGGTAAGGCTGTCAAGCACTCCACGCGGGGCCTCCATCGGATATGTGTAATAATAGGTTTCGTTTGTCACACTCCTTATCTTGCTGAACGGAGCCATACGCGGGTGGTCGTTGGTATAGGTGCCGTCGTAACCCTGGGCTGGCGTAAAGGTGCCCTTACTGTTCACGATGTTGTTGTCGAACAGAGCCTTGTCGTAGTCCACATGTATGACGAGCAGTCCACCCTCCGGCGTGTATGCGTCCCATCCCCGGTTCTTGTGGTTCTCCAGCAGATAGAACTCGTCGCGGTGATTGTCGTTGAATATGGCGTAAGCCTTGCCCTCATAGTCTTCAAGGTCTTTCATCCCGGTTATGATATCGCCGGTTTTCAGCTCTTCTATGTCAAGCCATCCTGCATATGCGCGCTCATAGCTTGTCCATCCTGCCGGACACCAACCTATACCATTCGGTCCATTGTAGCTGCCGCTTGCCAGCAAATCCCAGTCGCCCATAGTCGGTGTGTTGCTGTAGTTCGTGTCATACATGTCAGGAAGCCCCATACAGTGTGAGAACTCGTGGCAGAACACGCCCAGTCCCATCGGTGTGCTGCCCGAACTCTGGTACAGTTCATTGCTGCACGCGTATTGATTTATGAATACTCCATCCAAAGAGAATCCTCCGTTACCGTCGTTATTTGCTGTTGCCTCGTCGAGAGTCCAGGCGTTGGGCCATATTGTTCCAGTTGGTCCACCGGTAGCCTGTCCGTAGCCGGCATACAGCACGAACACCTGTTCCACTTCGCCATCGCAGTCCCAGTCGTACTTCGACCAATCGATGTTGTAAGCTGCGTCAGCGTTTTTCACCGCCTCTGTTATGAATTCACCGATATGGTCTGTTCCGCCCATTATCACCGATGGTCCGCCGTAGTATGTTGCCGACTTGCTTACCTTAACCGGACCGATGATGTCGAACGTCAGGTCAAATACGCCACGGCTCATATCCTTGAAATAATCGTGTACGCTTCCTGCTGCACCATACTCGTTGAATCCTTCCTTGTTCAGGACGTTGTCGTAGAACTTCACGATCTGCTCGTCGCTTTTCGAGAACTTCTTGTCGCTGAAATACGCAAGAATCACAGGTGCCTTCTTACTGCCACGGAATATGGTTTTGTCATCAATTGATGGCAGGCGGCATAGAGTATTTCTTCCTTTTGAAGCCGGGGCGGCCTTCGCTTGGCGAGCGAAAGACAACCTTTGCCTGGCATTTGCCATTGCTGCCTGCCGCTGAAATGCCATATCAGCAATCTGCACAGCACTTACTGGGGCAAGTTTTCCATCAGCACGCGGAGCAAGTGTCCTGCCGTCGCGCGTTATATAATAATGTGCGTACTCATCACCGACGAGTGTTACCTCCACTGCTGTTCCATCGGAGAGAATCATTTTCTTCCAACTTTTCATTGCCGGAACGGCATTGACTACAGTCGTACCCAGAATGAGCAAAGCCGAAATGAATAGTTTTTTAATATTGTTCATATAGCTATTCTTTATAGTTATTATTAGAATTATACGAATGTCACACCAATAACAATATGTATAACATATCTCAATATCTCTTTCTGTTTATTTGTAATATAGTAGTTTTATGTGACATAAAGCAGCTATTTAACTGCAAAATTATATCATTTTTATAATATATGCAATACCTGAAGCTAATGATTTTACAGAAAATAACGTTTTACACCTTCCGCAGTATCATTCGAGAGCAGCTGCTCGCACGACATCTTGTCGATACCACCACAGCCCTTGTTCCTCATCACTGTCTTGTAGGCTCGGTTGAGATTCGCAGGACTAAGGACTTCCACCCGTTAGACAATGCTCGTGCCGAGCATAACAAAACCCCCAACCGGCACAATCACCGGTTGGGGGCTGATAATAATGGAGTTATGACACACCTTTCTATTTCTTCACTCTCTTCACGCCGTCCACGATGTAGATGCCGGCAGTGAGTTCGTTCCATTGCTGGGTCTGCTTCACGCCCGTCACGCTAAAGATACCTTGCTTGTGGGCAGGAACGTCGGTTGTGATGTTGCTGATGCCGTTAGTGACTGGCTCAATCACCACCTTGTCGGTGACCACCTCGCCGTTGAGAGCAACGCCGTGCACATTTGCATCGAAGGCAGCGCCAGTGGGCTGGGTGATGGAGCAGCCGTCAAGCACGAGGTTTTGGAGGTCGCAGACTGAACCCAAGCTGCCAGTTGCCTCAACGTATGCGTTGCGCAAGGTTAGTGTCTCACCACTAATGCCGTCAAATCCTGCAACACCATATTTTCCTTCCGTATATAGCTTGACGCCTTCAACTGTGAGTGACGTAAGTTTCATATATATTCCACAATTCTCACTGCTCTTCAATATTAAAGTTCCAGAACCACTAATGGTGGATGTTTTATCTATTTTAATGCATGAAGAACTTGACGTAATAATGTTATTGCCGACTAACACAATTTTCAAGCCCTTTACAGAACTATTCCAAATTCCACTATTGTCGGCTACATTAATAGTAACATCCTCCATAGTAAGGGTCTTAGTCTCAGGATTGTAGCTTATCTTTCCATCCACACCGTCAATGACGCTGAGGTCCTTGCAGTTCTTTTTTGTCACATTCACGCCGGCAATGTTGAAGCCATAGCTGTCTGGCTCAATCACCACCTTGTCGGTGACCAACTTGTCGTTGAGCAACACGGAGTGATACTGTGCATCGAACTCAGCACCCTCAGGCTGGGTGATGGAGCAGCCGTCAAGCACGAGGTTCTGGAGGTCGCAGATTGAGCCTGAGCTACCAGTTGCCTCAACGTATGCGTTGCAAATAGTGAGCACACTACCAGATGTATGAAAGGCTTGTCCGGCAATCCCCCATTCTCCTTCCGCATATATCGTGACGCCTTCAACTGTGAGCGAAGAGGGCAGATATAATCCACAATTATCACTGCTCTTCAATCTGAGAGTACCAGAACCACTAATGGTGGATGTTTTGTGAATCGTAATGCATGCAACATTTGTCGTAAAAGTGTTATTGCCAACTACTTCAATCTTCAAGCCATCTACATATCTATTCAGAATTCCATTGATATCGGCTCCATTAATATTAATAGTAACATCCTCCATGGTAAGGGTGTTAGTCTCGGGATCATAGCTCATCTTTCCATCCACACCATCAATGACGCTGAGGTCCTTGCAGTTTAGGGCTGTCACATCCACGCCGGCAATCTTGATGCCATAGCTTGGCACAATCACAACTTTGTCGGTGACCATCTCACCATTCAATACCACAGCATTATTCTGTGTACTGAACCAAGCACCGTCGGGTTGTGTGATGGAGCATCCCTCAAGCACGAGGTTGGCTATATCGCAGATGGAGCCCGTAGAGCCCTTGGCTTCCACGTGAGAGTTGCGTATGGTGAGCACCTCTTCTGCCACATTGTTGTTTGCGGATATGCCCCATGCGCCCTCTGCCTCCAACCAGCAGTTGCTGAGAGCAAGGCGCATCCGTCGCTCTTTACGCTGAGTTTTCCGCCGCTGTTGCTCCAAATTGTCGTCTCCTCTTTCAGGTATATGCCAGCCGCGCCAGTAACATCAATGTTGTTTGTGCCGATCAACTCTATCGTAAGGTAGTCGCAGGTTTCGTTCAAGATGGCGTTATAGTCATCTGCCTCAATAGTGGCGTTGTCGAGCGTCAGGGTTCTTGTGTTCGGGTCGAAATACACCTTACCGCTCACTCCGTTAATCTCGGTGAGGTCGAGATAGTTGTCGTTCGTCACATCTACGCCGGCTACCTTGAAGCCGTATTTTCCTTGCGCCATCGCGAATGCTGACGACATCATCATTATCACAAGCATGAAGAACATGCGCATCCATGCGCCGCCTCTTGCAGAATTCTCAAGGAGCCGCGGGATGACTGACTGTTGGTTACGGTTTAGTTTTTTCATAATCAGTTGGGTTTTAAAAATTAAACATGTTTTTGTGTTATGCCCCTAAAAGCATTGTTCTCGTCTGCAAAATTAGCGTTTTTCGGATAAAGTCAGTAGGATATAATTTACAAAAAATAGCCAATTTCTTACAAAATCACCTGTTTTTGTAAATTTCGCACATGAATTTACCAAAACGAGATTATAGAAAGACTGCATTTGGGGAACTGCACTCCATTTTCCTTAGCCAATGATTTTAAAACAAAAACCAAGATAAACCGGCTGCGCAGGAAACCGTGTTCCTGCATTTTCTGCATCAAAATGTTTGCAAAACTCGTCTATAATACAAAATAATTCTGTAACTTTGTAATTAGTAGTCATATTAAATATGTTTGTAACTGTTTAATTTTCATCTTTAATGGTACAAAATATTTATGAGACTACCAACTTTTTTATAAACTATTTCTTATCCTGAATTGGGGTAGTAATGAGCAACATTTGCAAGACCGTATCATTGCGTACACGCAAAATCAAGGACGGACACATGCTGTCCTATTATCTTGACTATTATTCAGGCTATCGTGACGTAACTTTCCGTGCTTCAATCCACACAGCCTATCGTGACCGCAAGATAAAGGAGAACCCGAACGGTATCTTGGAGCGTATCGAGACAATCCCGACTGACAAGTAACATCTTTCACAGGACGAGGTTAAATGAGGTAAGGTGTTCCCCTATTTAAAAGACTACATGACACAGACTCCATTGAATAACTGGTTGAAAGAAGAATGCATGGACAGTAGTAAGGGGGGGGGCGATGGTCGTACTAATTCTTTAAAATAAAGGAGAACGCAATATGTACCTTTGCGCTCTCCTTATTTTTCAGCATTATTCAAACATCCACGATATGCTCCATAATTACACAGAAGCATTCGCTTCTATTTTCTCCAATTTATTTTACCTTTCAATATAAATATATAGAAAACAAGCAATGATAAAAGAATTAATCCCAAAACTGACGCAATAATTAAAACAATGATTATTATTGCCAAATCTATTATAGCGCGTTTGCTGAATAATTCCTTTTTGAAAAGGTCTAAAGTTGTAGCACTACCGTCTTCCCTTGCCTTTTTATGGCAATCATAAAGGGTTAAAACCAGCCATGTAATAATTGCCAATATTATTCCTGTAACAGCACTTGTCACAAAAATAGTTTTGAAGGGCAACTTATCTTGGTAATTAGTGTAACTATCATGCGACGCTTGATCATAAATGCTTATACCGAAACATGATAAAAAAAATGTAGTAGTGCCAATACCTATTGATTTTTCTTTCTTTGCTTCCCTTTCCATGATTTCTTAAACTTTGACATTAACGAACATATTTCAATTCGTTACTGTTTATATGGATAGAGCTACCATCCATATATTCTATATAGATGTCAGTTAGTACAAGCTTCTTAGCAGAATAATTGTACCAAAGACAATCCCAATATGTTCCGTAACCATAAGTCGCTCCTGGCTTTATAGGGCCAGTAACCTTACCACCACCTTCAATGGTTCCACGAGCTTCACATGAAACTGGATCACCCACTGCATTTATAGGATAGCCACTCCAGTTTAAATATTTTATAGTCTTATTAGATACATTCTTCCATACAAGATGAGCGTCTACACCGCCAGCACTATTAGGAGATGATAGATAAGCCTTCTTTATCTTTATCGTATTTTTTAACAGGTCTATTCTCTTAGCTCTCTTTAGACTATCCTGACTCTTTTTTTCTGCAGCAGCTATGGTAGCGAGAGAATCATCTTTTTTATCGGTCTCACTATTTGAAGTTGACTCAGTATTATTAGAAGTCGTTTTATCCCAAATCGGTCATTAGGATTTCTCTGTGTCGTACGGCAAAGAGAAATCC
>OGPQ01002260.1_pt1 | contig 11393 bp, 5 predicted proteins | sample 1552971 | NCBI WGS metagenome assembly OGPQ01 (sample SAMEA2580232, study PRJEB22360) | human gut metagenome | biome: human gut; feature: human-associated habitat; material: faeces | place: Denmark | collected 2008/2010 | reverse complement strand
AGTCGTTTGTTCCGATCATACCACTATTGGGAATGAGTGAAAGCGCCTTTTGTTGAGCTTCCCGCAATAATGCTCCTATGTAGCCATCTTCTTTATATTCACAGGCAAATGGGACTGTCTCAACATAGTAGAAAGGCAGGTCTGCGTTCCAATTCTGGCGCCAGCTGTTCACCAATAACGGGAATAATCGTTCGTGTACTTCCATATTATGGGCGTTCGATTCTCCTTGGTACCAAATAATCCCTTTGATGGGATATCGATGAAGGGGTTGGATACCCGCCTCGAACAGATAACAAGGCTCATACGGATGGCGTTGGAGCGGGTTGGACGCTTGTTTGATGTTTAAGGCCGCCCGTTCACGTACCCAATCTTGGATAAAGTCGTTCTTCGTCCAATCCTGTAAGATATCCGGAAACTCGAATTCCAGTGTTTTCCGGTCGATCCATGCCTCCGTAGGCGAGCCGCCAACAGCGTTCAATATCAATCCTACGGGTACTTGTAAGCTATCGGCCAGCATACGCCCGAAGGCAAATCCTATGGCCGAGAAGCGTGCGGTATTCCGCGTGTCGCATACTTCCCATTGGGCGTCGTGGTAATATTGCAGGCGGTTCAATGAATCCAGTACGGAAGCGTCCCATTCCACGGCGTAGGTCTCCCAGCGGGGCTTTAGGTCGAATAAACGGATTTGCGAGTGTTGTTTCACGTAATCCAATTGTTGCTGTTGTTCTTCCTTTACGCTCTCGTTTACCCGGAACGCCATGTTGGATTGTCCGGAGCATAGCCAGACTTCCCCGGCTACTACATCCCGATAGTTCAGCGTGCGGCTGGGGGTAGAAACCGTTAAGGTATAGGATTTCCCGCTTACCCGTAAGGGATCGAGCGTGACAGTCCATTTCCCGTTCGTACCGGCTACGGTCTCCTTCCTTTGTCCGGCGAGGGTAACGGTTACTTTCTCCCCTTGGTTGGCGATGCCAGATATAGGAAGCGGTTGATCCCGTTGCAAGACCATCCGGTCCGAATAGATGGCAGGAAGCTGTAATCCTCCGTAATCGCCGGTTAGCGCCCCATAAACGGTGCGGGCCAAGATACCGGCACCTTCAGCGTTTGGATGCAATGCGTCGGGCAATAGATCCGGACGGTCATATAATCCTTCCTGCAAATCGACCAAGGTCGCGCCGGCTATCCGGGCGATTTCTTCGATAAGCGCTTGCTCCATCCAGTACCAGTCTCTTGTACCGGATTTAAAACGAGGATGGCGGTGAGATATCGGAGTCATACGGCAAACCCATACCTTGCATTTCGGATTGGCTTTCCGGAAAGATTCGATCAAGGAAAGATAATCCCGAACGAAATCGTCCCGGTAATTCGGCCATGCCCGAGGGTCCGTATCGTTCAATCCCAGATGGATGATCACGTAATCCCCGGCAAACCTCAGTGCCTTTTGATACGCCTCTTGTTGGGTATAAGGACGATATCCCTTGTTTAATAAAGTAGCCCCGCTATGCCCGAAGTTCTCCACTTCGTAGGCATCTCCAAGCATCTGTTGCAATTGGGCCGGGTAGCAGTTTGTTTCCCGGTTCTCGATTCCGTAGCCGTAGGTCACGCTATTACCTACGCAAGCCACCTTGATCTTTTGCGCTTGGCTCATAAATGCGAAAGCGAGGAAGATGGATAAGATTCCTATTATTTTTCTCATTTCATTCAACCGAATTAGACGTTATTTAAGTTGTTTATCCGGAGAGTAAACCAGTCCTTCCACCGCTTTCTCTCCATCCGGGGTGACGCAAACGAACGTAAACATCCATTTCACCAGACGGACCTCGGGGGTATTGAACGTACCGACCGGAAGCTTCATGAACACCTTGTTCCAGCCTTTTTCCAGATGGACCGGGGTTGGTTTACGGCTTACGCAGTTCTCGTTCCCCAGTGGGATCTCATTGGACTTCTCCCGGTGGGTAGCGGTCCATACGGGGGGCGTTATCTCTTGATCATTTACCCAGATACGGCTCTCTTTATAATCCCATTTCCCTTGTGAGGGAGGAAGATCCATCTCCGAGCGCCCGTAATTCTGGAATTCGATCCACGCCCCTACGTCTTGCGTCTTGGGCGAATAGATCCAAGTCCATGCGTAAGCGGTATGATTCGGCTGCGGGTCCTTATAGACACCGGGAACCAGCGGTCCCCAGACATGGCGCAGGTAGATTCCGGCACCGATGGCGTCGTGCGTGCCGTAGCTTTTCCCTTCATAGGTATATTGCGTCTGAAGCGCCTTTTCCGGAGGGAAAGAGCGGGTCAGTTCCCCATCATTCGGGAAAGGGTCGGTGATACGCCATCTCACGTTGGTTTGCTTGACGTAGGCGAACGGGTATCCTTGGAAATGATGTTCTTTATGCCATAACATCCGCCGCTCAAAATCGACAAATGCCTTATGCTCCTCGTTATCGGGATCGATAGGCAGCATCGTTCCGTTCTTATCGAAATATTGATAGCCGCCGCCCAACCAAGAACGTTCGGCGATCGCTAATAGATTCGGATACAAATTATTCTCCCGGATCAATTTGTCCTCCGGCTGTACGATCCGGTCGTGCCCTACGGCAAGGGTCGTACCCGCCAAATCATGGCTTCCTTGCGGTTCATTGTAAATACGGCTGGTGTACAAGGCGATTAAGTCGGCGAACGTATCAAAATGGTTGATATAATGGAAACGGGAGTCGATCGCAGGAATGCCCGGTCGTGCTTTTCCCCGGTAACTCCACATTTGCTCCATGTCGATCTCACCCGGTTTGTACTTCCATCCCGGGTTCCAAGAGATCACTTGTTTCCCTTTCGCACGGATATAAGCGACCATCTCGGGTACGAACTTCGGATTGGTAAACTTTACCTCGTCCGTACCGATATGTAAGTAAGGAACCTCCTCGAATACCTCGCAAACCTCATCCATCAATAGTTTTAAGATCGCCATACCCTCCTTGCCCTGCATATCATGACGGAACGCCCGGATGAAAGCGTCGCTATGCCCCGGCATATCGATCTCCGGGATCAATAGTACGTTATGCTCCTTGCAAAAGCGAACCAGCTCCTTTGCCTCCTCGATCGTGTAATATTTTCCGGGCATACGGCTCATATTGCAGCTGTCGTTCAGCATCGGAAAGATCTTGCTCTCCAGACGCCAAGCTTGGTTCTCCGTGAGATGCCAATGAAATACGTTCATCTTGTAGCGGGAAAGTACCTCGATCTCCCGTTTCAGTTCTTCCATGGAGATATAGCTCCGCCCTACGTCTTGCATGAATCCTCGTATGCGGAAAGCAGGCCAGTCGGTGATCTCGCAACCTTGGATGGAATATTGGTTTCCTCGTCGCTCGGTCAGTTGGCGTAAGGTCTGTATCGCCCAATAAGCCCCTTGCTCGGACACTGCCCGGATGGTTATGCCCCGGGAAGAGACGCTTAGTTGATAAGCCTCCTCGGAGTTGAGGGGGATTCCGTCCAATTTGTCAACCAAGGAAACCTCTATCTTGTATCGGCTGTCCGGTTGGACGCTTACCGGCAGCTCCTCCAAGAATTCCATTAGGATGGAACGGAGTTTCCCTTCGGAAGAAACCGCGATTTCCTTCGGATGGAACGAAGCGTTTGTCCGGACGTATTTTTGGGGCAAGGGCAATAAAACAGGATTCCGGGCCTGTAAAGACCCGGAAATGCCTATATATACAATAAGAATAAGATTCAGTATTGATCTCATAGATTGTTTCTCTAAGGAATAAGATCTGTTAGCTTAATGGCTTGGAAGGTCATATGCGCCACGCTTGACTCGTAGAAGATTCCAACCGTTTCCTTATCGATCATGGAGAGACAGGAATATCCCCAGCCCTCGGCCTCGTCTAATAAGACTTGATGTTCCGTAGGCCAAGTAAGTCCGCCGTCCAGACTCGCCTTGATCGTGATATGATTAGTTACCGATAACCCTCCTTCGTCTTCGGCCCCATCGATCAGGACCATTGTCTTGCTCCGGCGAGGGAGGAAAAAGTCTGCATAAAGGACAAATGAAGCGGCATTTGTAAAATAGTAATCGAATGTATCGTTGCCGGAAGTCGATAAAGCCTCGAAAGTGGGGTAGTGGCTGGTCTCTTGTCGTGGCTACGGCACGGCTACCGCCCCGGTTATCGCGCATATTTAGCATCAATACGCCCGGCTCTACCTCGGCAACTTGCGCCTCCGTGGTATTCGTGCGGGCTAAGTTATGCAGGTGCCATGTTTTCCCGCGGTCTTTGCTATACATAATGCCGGCGTTGGGCACACGGGTAGCGTCGATAAACTGGATGGGGAAGACCAAAGTACCGTCTTGCATCGTGATGCCTCGTCCCGGGCCTTGCAATAGGAAATACCAAGACGGGTCTTTTACTTGAGACGTGATGTTGATCGGTTCGCTCCACGTCTTACCATCGTCCTCACTTTTCACGAGCATAAGTTGGGCGGTCTCGTCCGGTGTCATTCCCGGCATGGAGTTCCACCAAGCCCGTTCGTTACCCATACCATGCGTCCATGCGGCTACTACCCAGATCGTATTGGTCTTTTCGTCTACCAAGATCGATGGGTCTCCCACGCCGTTTTGTCCGTGGGGCAGGCCATCCGTTTGTTTGAAAGTCATGGCTACTCGCATCGGTTCCCAAGTTTGTCCCTTATCGGTACTGCGGCTTACTCCGATATCGATTTTCTCTTGCAGGTCCACGCTGCTATTATAGCGAATATCGTAGACTCCGAGTAATGTTCCGTTATTCGTCGTCACTAATCCCGGGATGCGGAAGGCCGCCGATCCGTCATCCCCGGCTTGGCGTACGCCGATACCTACATGGCGTTCGTCCACCTTTCCTTTCCAAGTGATGTCGATCGGTTTGTTGTTGATCTGGGCGTTAGGTATCGTAGTCGCTACTTTTGCCAATAAGGAAGTCTCTGGCTTCATCTGGATACTTACCCAGAAATAATTGATGCCTTTAAGCATCGGTTGTTTAGAGGTTAGTTTTACCGTGCGCGACAAGGGGGCGGTAACCTCATCTTGCCGTACGGAATAAGATTCAAGAGCCTTACGGGTATTTCCCGGTATATGGCTGGATATGTACGTAACGGGACTGAAATGTTCCCCTTTGCGGGATGGAGCTTCCACTCCGCTATAAAATAGACGTATCGCTTGGATGTCCGACAGATTGACATTGTCTCCGATCTGTATCGTGATCTCGTTTAATACATCCCCTTTTTGGGCCGGTATCCGCATCTCGTAAAGTACATTGTCGATCCGGTCTATCAAGATGGGGATTTGTTGCTCTCGCACATAAAGACTGTCTGCCGCAAAAGCCGTTTGTACGATGAAAAGAAGGCAGAAATACAGGAAAGTTTTTTTCATGATGTTTTTTGTTTGTAGGTTGAAATTAATAGATATGTGAATTCCAAAGGTAGCGATATTCATTCATATGAACAAAGCCCCTTTGGAATTCGTGCCAAAAACCTAGTTATATCCAATCGCCTTAAACCTATGTACGATTAGTATCCGGGAGTCTGTTTCAATGCGGGATTGTTTGTCAATGCATCCTCGTTGATCGGCCACAAAAGACGGGACTCTTGTGCGGTCGTGTATTTCAAGACATATTGATTACCGAAACGTCTCAAGTCATACCAACGCTTGCCCTCGAAGAAGAACTCGCGCAGCCGTTCTTTCAATATAGCTTCCATCACGTTCTCATCGCCCCCCTCAAATGGGTTATCGTTATAGAAACTTCCCTTGTCATTCGGATAAGCGACCTCGTTTTTATGTGCGTTGAAATATTCAGAACCGTAAGCACGCTCGCGTACGGCATTGATCTCCGTGGAAGGATCTTCTCCTAAGAGAGCTTTAGCCTCGGCTAGTAGTAACAGGGCATCGGCATAACGGTAAATAGGATAATCATCCAGCCAGTTACGTTCGTTGCTACCCTCCAATGTTGTTCCTTGGAATTTGTATGCGAATGGAGCGATGTACTTTATGCTTCCGTCTTCCTGTTTTTGATAAACAGCTTTCAAGGTTCCTGTCAGACGGGAATCATTTTCGCGGAAAGTTTTCCAGTAATGATCTTTCTTAACTTGGTAACGCATTAAACCGTGGAAATTATAACCCGGAATTTCCATGAATGGGGTTCCTGATTCATCGCAATAGTTTGCCATGTATTCACGTTGCGGAACCATGTTGTTTCGCCAATTATAATCTTTCCACATGGTGAATTCATCTTTGATACTCTTGAAAGCGAAGATGATCTCGCTATTCTCCTTATTCCCATAGGCGAATACATCAGTAAACTTATCCTGTAGCTTTAGGTTGCCGTTTTGTTGAAGATCTTGCAAAGCAGCCTTGGCGGTAGAATAATCTCCTGTACCTCCACCCATTTGGCGACCACTCCATAAATAAACTTCACCTTTTAGTATCAATGTGGCTGATTTAGACCAGTAGCCTTTTCCATATTTGTAAGAATAATCACTACCGAAAGCATTGACGGAAGCGTCAATGTCTTTCTTGATCTGGTCCATGACCTCACTTGCTGGAGACGCCGCTTTTTCCAAATGAGAGATATCCAGTTCGTTACCTAGAGTAGGTTCGGTTACCAAAATTACATCTCCCCATGAACGTAATAGATGGAAATAAATATACGCACGCATACCATATGCTTCACCTAAGAAGTAGTTCTTCTCATTTTCATCTAATAAGGTAGTCTCGTTGGTCTTACGGATCATGAGGTTTAATTGGTTGATTGTCTCATAGAAATCTCCAAAATTGCTGATGCCCGTAAATTCAGCGTTGATCGTATTATACGGATATCGTTCTACGCCTTGAGTGGCTTCACCTCCGAAAGGCTGGTCGCCATAAATATCGGCACGTGGTTCACCCAGTACGAATATATTATAGCTACGTAAGCGAAGCAAGGAATGCAGACCTGTATTGAATGCCTTGAATTGGTCCGATGATTTCCAATAGTTAGCATCGGAAATACTGCTGACTGGCTCCATGTCCAACGAGGTGCATCGATTGAATGTCAACAAGGACACAGCCACCATAAAGGTTATAAATATCTTTTTCATATGATGTTTAATTTTTATGCGTTAATTAGAAAGTTACAGATACACCCATAAGGACAGTCTTAGGAGTCGGATATCTACCATTGTCGATGCCTTGACCATAATAGGTATCTACGGCTGGTTCTGGTGATACTCCGGAATAACCGGTAAAGTAGCACAGATTTTGTCCGGTGACATAAACAGAGGCGTTTGACATAAACGCTTTATTGATCCATCTTTTCGGTAAGTTCCATGTCAATGTGATCTCGCGAAGTGCCAAGTAATCACCCTTTTCATAGAATCGTGAGCTGTTGTTATCTACAGCCGTAAGTCCGTTGTTGGAGCGGGTGATATTCTTTTTGCTCAATTGATCCGCATAGTAGAATTTCGGGATATCCGTATTCGTGTTCTCTTCAGACCAGCTTTGTTTAACCATGTCGATGATGTTAAATGAACCTTGGTATTGTCCGATAGAGCGTGCGGCCAAGTCGTTATACAATGTATGGCCTAATGCGTAGTCGAAACGGGCGTATAAAGAGAAATCCTTGTAAGAAACGGTGGTAGAGAAACCTCCTGTTACGTTCGGGAAGATATTGCCTACCTTCACACGGTCTAGATTGTTGATGACACCGTCACCATTCAAATCGGCCCAACATACGTCACCCGGCTCGATTTGTTGTTTTCCGGTTTTGTCTTTCAGGGCTTCCCATGCCGCTGGACCATATAATTCACCAATGGCGTCATAACGATTATTTGCGTTTGCTTTTACGTCATCCCAATCTTTGAAAATGTGATCTTGCTTGAATGCGAACAAGTCACCCAGCTTTCCTCCTTCTTGTTTTCCGCCAACCCAAACGACTTCGCCTTTTTTCGGATCCCATACTTGGTATCCACCTTGGCGGTTGTTCTCGTTTCCGTTTGCCGGAAGCTTGATGATCTTGTTGGCTACCGTAGATAAGTTAGCTGTTACGTCCCAACTGAAACCTCCTACATTATTTAAGATGTTAGCTTTTACCTCCATCTCAAAACCTTGGTTACGCAGTGTTCCTAAGTTGGTTTTGATACTTTTGAATCCCGTGTAATTAGGCAAATCCAGATCAGTCAACAAATCGGAAGTCGTACGGTTATAATAGTCTAAGATAAAGCTTAAGCGGTTATTGAAGAAACCTATATCCAGACCTACTTCGAAAGACTTACTTTGCTCCCAACGTAAACCGCTATTAACCAATTGGTCATTGTAAAAACCAACGGAATTGTTGTAGTTTGTTATGATATTTCCGTCTTTGTCTTTTTGTCCGTAACTACCGTATACGTCATAATAGCCTAATCCGTTTACATTACCGTTTACACCATAGCTGACACGTGGTTTCAGGTTCGAGATAATATCCGCTAATTTGGAGTCCTTGAAGAAATCTTCCTCCATGATGTTCCAACCTGCGGAGACACCCGGGAAGAAACCCCAACGGTGGTCGCTCAGTTTGGAGATACCATCATAACGAGCTACAACAGACAACAGATATTTGAGGTTGTAGTTATAGTTTACACGAGCGAAGCCGGAAAGGATACGATAGCCTTGTTTGTAACTGTATGAATACGTACGGTTACTTCCTGCGTTCAAGGTTGGGATATCATCCGAAGGTGAATTTTGAGTCTTGGCGTTTAACGTATATTGATGCCAATTGAAATACTCACCGCCGACCATGGCTTCCAAATTGTGCTTGTCCTTGAAACTATCAGAATATGTCAAGGTCACACTATGTTGCTGTTGATTTTCCTTTACATATTTCGCTTCAGCCTGGCGCGTTAGGTTCGGTGTGCTAGAGTTCTGTTGTTGATAGGCTTTATCAAATTTATCCGTTTGATTATCTACGTGATACAAAGCGCTATTAGCCTTTAATACTAATTTCTCGGGAATGATTTGCAAATCGAAACCTATGTTGTATGTTGAACGACGGATTCCATTTGTATTCGTTAGCTTGTCCTTGTAGTAAAGAGGATTACCATCACCGGTACCGAAACCGGAAGCGGGAGATCCATCTTCCATATAGGGGTTCCAAGTTGGGCGTTGGCTCATCGTACGATAGAAGAACTCGTATTGACCGATCCATAATCCCGGCGTACGAGACCAAGTGTAAGTCGCCCCGCCGTTTACAGTTAAGATCGGGAATATTTTATAGGAACCGTTTAACGTTCCGGAGAAGCGTTCGTAACTAGTACCTTTGATCAAACCATCTTCTTTGTAATAACCTAAACTAGCAGCGAAAGTACCCTTATCGTTACCGCCTGTAATGTTCAAATAATGATCTTGCGTGAATGAGGGGTCTTTGAAAGCTGCATCTTTCAATTGGCCTGAATAATCCTTAAATAAAAGTTGCTTTGTAGGATCATTGGGATCTGTCATTTGTTGCCAACCTTCGTTTAACAGACCTTTCGTCGTGTCATCTAGATAGCGAATGTCGAATAAATCGTTACCAACTCCATAGCCCATTTGGTTATCGATACCCGAACGTCCGGTTCGCTTGTATCCTAAGCGATTATAATAGATATAGTCCTCTGCGTTCAAGTAATCATATCCTGTACGGGCGAAGTTTGCTCCTCCTTTAAATTTATAGGAAACGGAAGCTACGCCTTCTTTTCCCCGTTTGGTCGTGACAAGGATTACACCGCCATTCGCACGTGCTCCATAAATGGCCGTTGAGGCAGCATCTTTTAATACTTGGATGGACTCGATATCTGAAGGGTTGATATCTGCCAAAGAGTTACGAACGATACCGTCTACCACTACCAAAGCTCCATTGTCTTTTCCGGTCATGGTAGCTCCACCACGAAGTACGATATTGGGGTCTTTACCCGGCTGGCCACTTATGTTTACTACGCGTAAACCGGAAACCGTACCTTGTAAAGATTGTCCGGCATTGGCCATAGCTGCATTTTCCAGTACGGCGTTATCCAATTTAGAGATAGAGGTTGTCAAGGTCGCTCTCTTTTGTGAGCCACCGTAACCGGTTACCACTACTTCGTCTAGCTGTTCGGCGTTTTCTTGTAGGATCACGTCTACTTTGGCCTTTCCGGCTACTGGAACTTCTTGTGTCTTGTACCCAATGAAAGAAAATACTAATGTGGCGTTCTTGTTGGATACGGTGAGAGTGTAATTACCGTCGAAATCGGTAATCGTTCCATTTGTCGTGCCTTTTTCAACGATAGACGCACCGGGGACACCCATGTTGTAGGTATCCAGCACTGTTCCGGAGACTGTCTGCTCTTGTCCGTACATAAATGCCGGAAGTAGGAGCGCAAGCATTAAGAGCAGTAGATTCTTCTTCATAATGAATTACTTTTTTGTTGTTTATTTAGTTTATTGGATGAGATTAATTAGCATTCGTCGGTCATATTAGCGACTTTCGGACGTAAGAAGATCACTTGGATTAAAAGTGCGATGAGTACCAATCCGGCTAGCATGGCGAAGTCATGGCCAAGATTACCAGCGTCGGTAGATTTTCCTAGTATATCCGTGATGGCGGCTCCGGCAAATACACCGGTCATATTCATAATTCCATAGGCTGTAGCCCGATAACGGGGGGAGATGAATTGGCAAAGGATAGGCATATTATTGGCGTCGAATATACCATAACCGATACCGAAGCAAAGACCACCGCCGATAATCATCGGGAAGTTGTGCCCAAATCCTAGTAATAGGAGAGAGGGTATCGTTAATGCCAAACCAATGGCGCCTGTGTATACACGTCCCCGGACATTCCGCTGGATCCATTTATCGGATAAAATACCTCCGGCGATTACCCCTATAAAGGAAGAGATAGCGATCGTGAATGTAGATAACGGACCGGCCTCGGACATATCCAACGAGAGATTTTCAGCGAATAGGGTAGGGAGCCAGTTCTTTGTCGCCCAACCCGGTAAGCTCGGCGTGGCGAAATAAAGAAGAATGATCCAAAAAGCGATGTTCGTGAATAACATCCCTAATCCTTTAAACGCACCGGAAATCGGATTCTCTTTCGGATAATTTTCCAGTTTTACGGCTTGTTCGACATGATCTTTCTTATCGTGTAAGAAGATGATCAAGACCACGCTATAAGCGATGCCGATGATACCAAACCAATGGAAAGTCGTTTCCCACGTATAAGCGCTGGCCACCGTAGCTCCGAATCCTCCCAAGGCTTGGCCTACGTATAGACCTGTCATATGGATACCTACGGCTAATGACCGTGTTTTCTCTTGGTGATAATCTGTGATAAGCGATAATCCGGCAGGAATATACAGGGCCTCACTGACCCCCATCAAGGCACGTAGGTAATAGATCTGAT
>OGPQ01002244.1_pt1 | contig 11467 bp, 7 predicted proteins | sample 1552971 | NCBI WGS metagenome assembly OGPQ01 (sample SAMEA2580232, study PRJEB22360) | human gut metagenome | biome: human gut; feature: human-associated habitat; material: faeces | place: Denmark | collected 2008/2010 | reverse complement strand
GAACTAGCCTATATGGTAGCTATTGTCGTCGGAGGGGCCTTCTTCGGAGATAATCTTTCGTTTATCTCTGACACTACCATTGCAGCCACCAAAACTCAAGGGTGTGAAATGAGAGATAAATTCAAGGTCAATAGTTTAATTGTCATGCCGGCAGCCATCCTATTGCTCTTTTATTATGTCTTTGCCGGCATGCACATCCATACCCCCACGCAGATCGAAGCCGTCGAATGGATCAAGGTTATCCCTTATCTCATCGTTCTCGCAACTGCTTTAGCCGGCATAAATGTCATGCTCGTATTATTTCTGGGGATATTAACTTCCGGGCTTATCGGTATACTCTCTTCCGGTTTCGATTTGTTCGGCTGGTTCGGTGCTATGGGAGCAGGTATCACAGGCATGGGGGAATTGATCATTATCACTTTATTGGCCGGAGGTATGCTCGAAATGATCCGATACAACGGAGGGATCGATTACATCATCGTCAAACTCACCCGACATGTCAATTCCAAACGTGCCGGAGAGCTGAGTATCGCCGGTTTAGTCTGTCTGGCCAATCTTTGTACGGCCAACAACACGATCGCTGTCATCACCATCGGTCCTATAGCTAAAAATATAGCTGACAGATTCGGCATCGACTGCCGCAAATCTGCCAGCATATTAGATACATTTTCTTGTTTTATCCAGGGAATCATACCCTATGGAGCTCAAATGCTGATCGCTGCAGGTCTGGCCTCCATCTCCCCGCTTTCCATCATTCAATACCTGTACTATCCGATGCTGATCGGGATATGTGCCCTATCGGCTATCGTCTTCCGGTATCCGCGCCGTTATTCCTGACAGACTCAACGGTCCGTTCCCCCCAAAGCTTTGGCATACTCGGCCAAGGCTACTTTATATTGATAGTTGACAGAAACCACATTGGTATACGCCTGTAACCAGCTCACCTGGGCCGACAACACATCGATAATCGGCAGTTTCCCTTCATTATAACTAAACGTATTCAACGTCAGGTTGTCCTTTGCTATATCGAGAGAAGAATATACGATCTCCAGCTTTTTGGATATTTCGATCACATTCACCCAGGCATTATTCAGCTCTTTACTTACCTGGTCCTTGAGCTGGCTTCTTTCCAGTTCTTTGGTCCATTCCTGAGTCCGGCTCAATCTCACATTCTGCCGCATTTCTCCCCAATGGAACACCGGTATATTGATTTGTGCATAAGCCGTAGTCGCCCATTGAGCCTTTCCGTCCACATTCAACAAAGTCGTTCCGTATTTTTCTTTTATACCGACAGCCAATTGGGGCAAATACTTCGAACGGGCCATATCGGTCTGCAATTTCGCCATCTCTATCCCCATAATGGCAGATTGATAGTCGGCTCTTCTTTCCAGGGCCTTATTCAACCCTTCCTGCTTAGGAACCCAAAGCACTTTTTGAATAGAATCGGTCAAAACTACAGCAGCATCCGGCTCCACTCCCATCATAATATTCAAAGATTGCAGTGCTGTCTTATAATTCGTCGAATTCGTATTCAATTGTAGTTCAGCTTCTTTCAAACGATTCTGCACCATCAATACATCTGTTTTACTGATAGCTCCTTCTTCAAACCGTTTATTTACAATCTCATACAATTCCCTTACAATCTGAACGAATTGTTCTGAAAGCTCATACAGATTGCGGTTTGCGGCCACCGACCAATAGCTGACATCGGCGGCATAAATCATGTTATCCACTGTATGTTCTACCGACAACTGAGCAATAGCATGTTGCAATTTAGCTACATCATATTGTTTCCGGACAGCGCTCCCGGAATAGACATTCTGTACCAATCCGGCTTCTACTCCATAATTATCGTGTTTCAGGTCGGTTCCGGGCAAGAACTCCACCTTCTCCAACTGATAGGAATAGTTTCCGGTAATATCCAATTTCGGAAAAAAGCCCGTTCTAATTCCTTTCAGGGAATATAAAGCCCCGTTTACAGCCTGTTGGGACTTTTGGATATCCTGATTATATTCCAACACCTTTTGCCGGTATTGTTCCACCGACAACGTCTGGGCGTCAACTATTCCACCCCAAAGCATTGCTCCGACGATTAAATATATTTTTTTCATTCCGTTTATTTTTATCCATTCTTTTTATTATTCCTCATTCATTCTTACCTCAGGGGTATCTGTCACTTTCACCCGGAACAACAAACTATAGGTAACAGGTAAAACAAAAATAGTCAACAGACTGGCCACCAATAATCCTCCCATGATACAAGCGGCCATTCCGCCGAACATAGCATCGAACAGCAAAGGCAGCATACCGAGTATCGTCGTCCCCGAAGCCATCGCTACCGGCACAATTCTCGACTTTGTAGCTTCGATAATAGCTTCCAGCCGGGGAGTACCTTTCTCTTCTTCAATACCGATCTGGTCTACCAGCACAATAGCATTCTTGATATTCATACCGATCAACCCCAATACCCCCAGGATTGCAAAGAAATCGAGCATTTTCCCGGTTACAGCCAATCCGAAGACAACTCCGATAAAGATCAGGGGCACCATCAACAAAATGATCGTCGGTTTACGATAAGTTTTAAACAAAAACAACAACACGATGAACATCAGGATAAAGGTCAACGGTAAATTGGCAGCCATAGCCGAATTCGACTCTTCCTGAGTTTCATTTTCCCCGAAGACCTGCATCCGGTAACCCTGAGGGATATCCATACCCTCGGTAATCGCTTTTTTTACCTGCGCAAAAGCTGCCATCGTATTGGCTCCACGTTTGGAGTCACATTGTGCCATCATCACCTTATCGCGGTTATAACGCTTAATTACGTTGTAATTATATCCGAAGGCAAAGCTGTCCACCACCTGAGCCAAAGGGACGGCATATCCCGACTGGGAAAATACAGGTAAGGTCTTCATATTATCGATATTCGACGATTCGATATTTTCCTCTTTCAGCAAAATAGGCATAAACAAATCCTTCTCCCGATAATCGCCCAAAGGCAAACCGTTGGTTGCAATTTTCAGGGCATAGGCCACTGCCTGCCGGGTAATCCCCAGCCGTTGTCCCCGTTCCTGCGAATAAGCCGGCTCCCAGACAGGTACTTTATTTCCCCAGCTATTTTTGATATCGGTAACCATATCACATTCGTGCATGATACTCATTGCCTTCTCCGTCAACATCGTAAGCGTATCGATATTCTCTCCGATAAAACCGAATTCAATATTCGCTTCCACTGCCGGCGAAAGCTTAAATAAAGAGGAACGGATCAGGATATCCGGATAGTTTTCACGGACATATTTATTCAGGCGTTCTTCTACCTGAGCCGTATATTTTTTATCTTTTACTTCGACCAGGAAATTACCGAAATTAGATTTCGGACCGAAAGAAGTACTGGCCAGATAGTAACGAAGTGGTGAGCTTCCGTATGTAGCCGATACATTCACGACTTCTTCCTGTTGTAACAAAAACTCTTCGATCTTTCCCATTTCTTTTTCTGTCTCCCGGATACTGTATCCTTCAGGTAAAAAGCAATCGGCCCTTAAATAGGGTTTATCCATATTAGGGAAGAAATTCTGGGGCATCAACCCCATAATCGTCATCGCCAGCATAAATAACCCCACCATCACTAACATCGTCGTCCCCTTGAAGCGGATCAGCAAACGCAGGAATTTACCGAATTTATGGTAAAAAGGAGTATCGTACGGATCTTTTCCAGTCTCACCGGAACCTTCTTTCAAAATGAAATTTCCGAAAACAGTTGTCTGAGCCAACGCCAGCACCCAACTAAGTAACAAAGAAACGGCCAACACAATAAACAAAGGTTTGATCATTTCCGCTACGGAAGATTGCGCCAGATATAAAGGCAGAAAAGAGAATACGGCGATCATCGTAGCCCCCAGCAATCCCCATTGAGGCGTAGTAGCCCCGTCTATCAAGGCTTGCCGGCGGCGTATTCCCCGCTTGATCGCTATTTGTGCATTATCGGTGACCACGATAGCATTATCCACCAACATCCCCATGGCTATAATAAAAGCAGCCAAGGAAGTTCTATTCAATCCTACTCCCATAAACTGCATGATCAACAGTGTTCCTCCGATACAAAATATCAACGAACTACCGATCAGAATACCGGCCCGGACTCCCATGACGATAAGAATGATAAAAATCACGATCACCACCGACTCGATCAGATTCAGAATAAAACCGTTGTTCGCTTCCCGGGCGATCTGATCCTCGGGGTACAGCGTCACCATTTCGATCCCTACCGGCATTTGTTCTTCCAGTTGTGCCAACTTCAACCGCACAGCCTCTCCGGCCTTCACCACATCATAGTCGGGTGCCGTAGAAACTCCGATACCAATCCCTTTCCTGCCATTTACCCGGATCAGGGTACTGGGCGGTTCCATATATCCTTTTTCAATCACAGCAATATCTCCTAAACGGATTTGTTGCCCGGTCTCGGTAGAAATCAACTGATTTCTGATATCGGTCAGATTCTTGTACGTTCCTTCAGCCAGAATCTTGAGCTGGATATTTCCTGCTCTCTTTTCTCCGGTATTGATCAACGAATTCTGTGATTTAATGGTCTGCATCAACGAATTCAGGTTGATCCCCGAATTGGCCAGTTTCGACATAGAAATAAAAACATTGACCACCTCGGTCTGTTCTCCGAACAGGGCCACCTTCTGCACACCTTCGATCGTAACCAACTCGGTTTTCAGCCGTTGTCCCCATTCCCTCAGGTCATGATAGCTAAATCCTTCGTCGGCTGTCAGAGAGAAATAGATACCGAAAACATCTCCAAAATCATCGGAAACTTTAATATCGGATGCCCCTTGAGGCAATTGCGACTGAACATTCAATACCTTACGCCGGAGTTCATCCCACATTTGCGGCATTTCTTCGGGCGGAGTTGCGGGACTCAATTCGATATTGATCTTCGACATACCGTAATATGAATCGGATTTAATCTTATAGACACGCCGCATAGACTGAATCTCCCTTTCAATCGGCTCTGTGATCAGTTGTTCCACTTCCTTCGGAGAAGCTCCCGGATACTGAGTAATCAATACGGCTGTCTTAATCACAAAAGGCGAATCTTCTTTTTTCCCCAGCGAACCGAAAGAAATCACCCCTCCGATCAACATGACGAAGAGAAAAAAGTAGATGACCTTCGGATTATCCAATGAATACTTTGCTATATTCATATCAATATGGTTTCAATTTTAATTTCTAATTTTCAATAACGGCAACTTTCTGTCCATTAACGATATAATTCACTCCTGCAACCACGATAATATCGTCGGCTTCCAATCCTTCGGTCACCAAAACACGATCTGTCCCCAACAATTGCTCGGTAGTGACTTTTTGTCTTTTGACCGTCTCATCGGCTGTATGATACAACCAAACCGAAGTTTCGTCAGTTTTTAAATCTTTAAATACAGCACTTAACGGCACAGTATAGCCTTTTCCGGTCTCATTATCGATACTCAGGATCACTTTACAAGAGAAACCCGGATAAATATTATACACATCGCGGTTAAAGCTCTTGTCGGTAATGGCCAGTCGCACAGGTATCCCACTCCCGTCGGGAGAAGCATCCACAAATTCTTTCACCTCTGCCTTAAACCATTTGCCTTTGTAAGTATCGAATTCGACCGCCACTTGCATTTTTTCACGGGTCAACCTGACATTAGTCTCGGGAAGGATAAAACCGACTTCCAATTTATCCGGATTCACCAATTTTATAATCGATTCTCCCGGCTGCACTTTTTGATAATTTTCAACATATTTCTGTTCTACAAAACCGTCGAACGGTGCTCTCAATTTTGTATCGGCCAATGTATTCTGCGAAGTCTCGTAGGCCGATTTGGCTTTTACATAGTTCGCTTCGGCTATTTCATAATCCTGTTTAGAGATCGCCTGCATCGCCAACAACTTCTTATTTCGTTCCATTTGCAATTTGGAGGTGACATAAGCCGCCTTATTGGCTTCGAATTGCAAATTATAATCCAAAGGATCGACAGCAGCGATGACTGTCCCCTTCTTCACCTTCTGTCCTGCATCCACATTCATTTCAACCAACGGCCCGGAAACCTTAAATGCCAGTTTACTGTATTCTTCAGCCTGTACCACTCCGGTATACATTTTTTGCATAGCTCCCAGTGATTCTACTTTTACCACCCGTACCGGACGAATACTTTCCTGGCCGGTATTTTCTTTTTTTCCTCCACAGGAAACACCGATCCAAGCACACAAACCCGACAAAATAAATAATCTCAATTTCATGATTCTCGATTTATTTTCTTTTTTTTTAAATTCATTCACAAAGACGCCTCTCTTCTATCAAAAGATAAGCCAAACCCTCCCCTATTAAGTTAAAAAATATTTTTTATGGGAAAAACCAGTAAAAACCTCATTTGTTCTTTTATACGGTTTTCACTAAAAAAAGTTGAATAGAAGTCATCGGAAATTTCTATCTTAAATCGTTAAAACGGGTAGAACCCCTCTTCCGGTTTCTTGATTTTCTTCCCCAGGCAAAGATTCCTCCCCCAACAGCGACGATAAATATAGGGAATAATAAATTCAGCATTTCCCACGAAGTACGTTCCGCTTTCAGCCGGGTTTTATCCAATAGATATAAGGACAAATTCCGTCCTCTCAGCTGCATCCATCCCTCATCATCACACAACCAATTGACACAATTGAGAATAAAATCACGGTTTCCGTACATCTGTCCGCTATACTCATCATAGCCCAAGGGTACGATCCGGGCATTTTCCCCCACCCCTCTCACCTGATTACGGATCACCTCCCCGTCAGCTACTACGATCACCCGACTATAACCGCTCTGTGCTTTAAAAGGCTGTCCCGCCACTTCTTCCCGATTCCGGTACTGGAACAGAGAAGTAAAATTTCCCTCGACAGCTACTGCTACCGGTACAAACCGACGATTGAACCGGTCGGGAGTCATCTTCTCCTCGGTTATCGACAACGATACAGGGCAAGGAGTTTTCATAACAGCCGCATAAGAGGAAGTGGACAACAATACGGTCTTTTTCAGTCCATCGTTTTTTCCCACCGTATCGATACTGTTGGCATAATCCACCCGTACCGGTTGCAATCCGGCCGTTACCGGATGTTGTCCGCGGGCGAATAATAAGGGCGAATAATACCAGCAACCCGGACTATAGTCGGGAGTCGTCCCGTTCATCCCGGTAATCACAGGAATCAGCACACAATTTCCATCCAATACCAGATCAGGATTTATCCTTACCCCATAGCGGAACAACATATCTTCCACATTCAAAGGCCGATAAACAGCAGGTACAGTCTCCTGATTTTTCAACACTTCGTGATCTACATCCACTTCGTCCAAGCACCATAGTAACCGTCCACCATGCATAAGATACTGATCGATAACGTATTTATCCCGCTCAGAAAAATCTTTCGTCGGTTTAGCGATAATCAAAGCAGCATAGCGTTTCAAGTCGGTCGCCAGGCTATCACAACTCACCAGATCGACCTGATAATAATAGGAAAGTGTCTTCGCCATATCCATCACTTCCGGATAAGTCAATTCGCCCTGTCCTACCAAAAAACCGACTACTTTTTTTTGTTTCTGTATCAGTAACCGAATCGCTTTTGTCAATTCATATTCCAATGCCTCGATAGAATGGTTGATATTCTCGTCGGCACTATTTCCGGGCACATTCTGTAATAAATTGACACTTACTTCAGTTTCCTGATCGTAAATGATCAATCCGGGAAAAATGATCTGCTGGGATAAAGTCTCGTCTTCACTTCTGCGATTCAGATTTATCGGCAGGATTCCCCGTTCTGCCAGGTATTTTACTAAAGCCTTTTTCTCTTCAGGATCCTGTATTTCCGTAGGATCGATCAGCTGATAACGGAAATTATTTCCCGAAAGCCGGCGGAATTCTTCGAGATTTCTGGTCAATGCATATTGCAATTTTTGCAAACCGGCAGGTAATTTTCCACCCAAAAAAATATCTACACTGACTCCCCGGTCGATTCCCCGGAGCAACGAACAGGTGGATTCGGAAAGCGTATAACGCTTATCATCGGTAATATCCGCCCTCAGGTAAACCCGGGTACAAGCCAGATTCAAAACCACAAAAGCTATTATAACATAGCCCCCGCCTAACCGTATTCCGTGAAACCGCCGTACGGTAGCCCACAGAAAAAGAAAAACGAAGGAGACAAAATAAACGACATCGCTAAAAGCGATGACCCCCCGCGACATGGGCTCATAATGAAAATGAATTCCCCAAAACTGAATCGAAGTCTGATAATCTTCAAACAAAGGAATACCGGCTATAAAGTCGAGACCGGTATACAACAAAAAAGCCACCACCAGGGTGTAGAGAAAAGCAATAATCTGATTTTCGGTCAAAGCCGAAGCCCAAACCCCGGCAGCCACATATATGCCGGATAAGAAAATCAACCCGATATACGAACCTATAATTCCTCCCACATCGATATGTCCGACCGGCTGGGCTAAAAACCATAAACTGACCGGATAAACGAGGGTAGGTAATATCGAAAAGAGCACCAACAGAAATCCGGCCAGATATTTTGCTCCGACAATCTGCCAGGTAGTTAGCGGGCGGGTAAGCAGTAACTCCAGCGTACCGGTACGCCTTTCTTCTGCAAATAGGCGCATACAAAGAGCAGGAACCAGAAAAAGGTACAAAAGCGGAGCAAGGGTAAAAAAAGCCTGCATGTCGGCCAGGCCACTTGCCGGAATATGATATCCTCCCGGAATGATCCACAAAAACAGACCATTAGCAAGCAGAAAAAACACCAACACCACATAGCCTGACAGCGAGGCAAAAAAACTTTTTAATTCCTTCCTTACCAGTTTACCCATATCTCCCGTTTCCGGTTTCGTTCCTACAGGAAGCTACACCCCTTTTACTAACCCGGAACTTCTCAGTTTAATCTTAGTCAACACCTTTTTGGTATAAAGTGGGAAATCACTTTTGATCATCCAATCATAATATCCCTGTTGTTCTTTCAACACCTTCTCTACAGGCACTCCTTTATTCTTACCGAAGTTAAACACTTCTACCCCTTTATCGTCATAAATAATAAAACCGGCAAAGTCGACGTTCTTGTTTTGGGTAGAAAACTTACTTAAGAAATCGATATTATTTTCCAGCTTTTCCCCATATCTATCCAGCTGGGCCATCAGCACCTCATAGGTAGCCATCGTGTCGGCTGCAGCCGTATGGGGCTCTTCAAGACAATATTCATGGCAAGACATTTATCACAATAAAAATGGTAGGCAGCCGACAGGGTACGCTGTTCCATTTTGTGGAAAATAGTTTGTACATCTACAAACTTCCGTTTACTCATATCGAAATCCACCTCCGCACGCAAAAATTCTTCTGCCAATAAGGGGATATCGAAACGATTCGAATTATATCCTCCCAAATCACATCCTTCGATATAATGCGCCAATTCGCGGGCAATATGCTTGAACATCGGTGCATCTTTCACATCTTCATCGTAAATGCCATGAATAGCAGACGCTTCTTCGGGGATATGCATTCCCGGATTCACCCGGATGGTCTTTTGTTCCTCCTTACCGTTCGGATACACTTTCAATACCGAAATTTCCACGATCCGGTCTTTAGCAATATTGATTCCCGTGGTTTCCAGATCGAAAAAAACGATGGGATTAGCTAAATTCAGTTTCATATACTTCAAAATTTATAATCTCTTCCGTAGCAGGACAAGGACAAGCAACACTTTCCTACCCATAAATCATAAGAGCCGTTCGATTTACTATAAAAACCAATCAAACGACTCTTTATCTTTCATTTTTACCTTTACTATTCTATCGGATAAGTCTTTCCGTTACACCATCATCGGCATCAGCAGCATCAACAAATCTTCATCGTTGTCCTCGTTTTCAAACGGCAGGAACAATCCCGGACGAGTCGGATCGGATAACTCCAGCACCACATTTTCAGATTCGATATTAGAGAGAATTTCAAGGACGAAAGGCGATTTGAAACCGATAGCGATGTTCTCGCCTTCATACTGACAAGTCAGTGTTTCGTGTCCCGACATCGAATAATCCATATCCTGGGCTGAAATGACGATTTTTCCTTCTGCAACATCGAATTTCACCAGATTACTAGCCTGATTGGCCATGACAGACACCCGGCGTAAAGAATTGTAAAGCTCTTTCTTTTCAATGATAATCTTTTTCGGGTTATTCTGCGGGATAACCGAATTATAATTCGGGAAACGTCCCTCGACCAGAGTAGAAGTCATTTTATAATCACCGAATACGAAGCAAGCCATTTTATCGTTAAAAGAGATCTTCAGTTCCGAGTCGTCTTTCGGCAGAATATTCTTCAGCATCAAGGCCGGTTTCTTCGGTAAAATCAAAGAGAACTGTCCGTTTTCACTTTTGGCGTCGAACCGTTTGTAACGAACTAATTTGTGAGCATCCGAAGCGACAAAGGTAAAATTATCTTCGTTCATTTCGATCAGGATACAGTTCATAACCGGACGCAGATCGTCGTTGGCCGTTGCAAATATCGTCTTCACAATTCCTTCCAGAATCAAACCGCATTTAGAGGTTAGGTCGTTGCTGCTATCGTTGAGTGCTGCCTGTATCGGATAATCTTCGGCACTTTCTCCCGGCACAGAAAACTCTCCCTTCTCGGAAATAATTTTCACCTCATTGGTCTCCGTATTGATTTCGAATGTCAACGGTTGTTCGGGAAATTCCTTCAAAATATCCAGCAATATTTTGGCAGGTATCGTTATTTTACCTTCTTCTTCCAGACTTTCCAATTCTATCCGGGCTTCCATGGTCGTCTCTTTATCAGATGCTGTTGCATATAAGACACCTTCGGTAGCCACCAACAAGATATTATCCAGAATAGGTTGTACGGGCTTTCCACCGATCACTTTACTTACCGCTTGCAAACGGGTCAGCAATGTATTGCTTGATACGACAAACTTCATAGATTCAATATTTTATGTTTTACTTTATTTCAATCCCAAAGAGACGCCTAAATTAGTGTTTTTTCCCTTCACAGAAAAGATTTACAAGAAAAAAGTTTCCTACTTTTATCAACATCGGTGTCCCCCCGTTCCACTTCTTTTCCATCCACGAATATTCCCCATACATAAGCTCGGGACCGACATTTCGTTTGCTTAAACGAATCGTCCCAACCACCGTAGATACCGATTCCATCCGTTTTAAATACTTGTTCTCCCCAGCGGTCATCAATATACCATTCAAAGCGGCTTCCGGAAAGATAGTCGAGCCCATCTTCGATAAATCGCCCCCAGGGTACCGCCCCTTTGATTTTTGGCGATAAGCAGACGGGATATTATCGTTTAATTGTAGGTTTATTTTTTCTTTCTATTCCGATTCCGGGTTTTATGCCGTCAGACCGGTTCGCCAGGACCGGTCCGC
>OGPQ01002242.1_pt1 | contig 11482 bp, 8 predicted proteins | sample 1552971 | NCBI WGS metagenome assembly OGPQ01 (sample SAMEA2580232, study PRJEB22360) | human gut metagenome | biome: human gut; feature: human-associated habitat; material: faeces | place: Denmark | collected 2008/2010 | reverse complement strand
AGCCTGTCTTGATGAAAAAAGAAGCCGTTTTAACATGTTTTGCACCTGTTTCCGGACGGTCACTGTTTTTATCGTATGATTGATACACAAGACATTATCGTTTTACACCATGATAGTTATGATAGATGAAGATAGTACAAAACGGCAACTATCATACCATAACATATTGGTTTAAACCGATATACAGGCGGATATGATAGTATGATAGTTGTTTTTGCAAAAACATGTATGTAATTAGTCTGTATGGGTCGGTGGCGAAAACGGATGGACGCTTTATGATTCTGGTACGGTTGCCCAGCCCGTTTTTACCACAAATAAGAATAAGAATCGCCCAAATGAATTCTGATTTTCTTTAAAGCAATCGTGATTTGCCCCTCCACCGTCTTCTCCGAGATATGGAGCTGTCCGGCTATTTCCTTATTGGTCAAATTTTCCTCCCGGCTTTTCCGGAATATTTCGCGGCATTTATCCGGCAAAAGCGACACCGCTTCTTCTATCAGATGATGAAGTTCCTGCAACTCCAATTCCGAATCATAGTTTTGCACAATCTCCATACCCTCCATTTCTTCCAGATAAACCGGAATCTTCTTGTCCCGGATATAGGTAAAAGACTTATTGCGTGCCGCCTGGAACAAATAGGCTTTCAAGGTCAGTTTTATCTCAAAGTTCTGCCGGTTTTCCCATATATAGGTAAAAATATCCAGAACCAAGTCTTGCGATTTTTCCCGGTCATGGATGTAATAAGTAATAAAACGTTCCAAAGAATCCGCATACTGATAAAACAAATGCCGAAAAGCGATCTGATCTCCTTGTTTAATCAATTTCAGCAATAATATGTCATCACTATTCGTATTCATCCGGATTCCGACGTTCTTTTTTATTTTCAATTCGGGTACAAATATACGAAGCTTATTTAATCTTTTTCACGGAAAACAAAAAATTTACCTACATTTGCAATGTCTGGAGAGACTGTATAAGGAATATTTCAGAAGTGCCTTTTTTCTGTTAAAGTCGCCAATTTTTTAACAACACGCAAGGCACAGGTGACCTGCTATATCAAGTGGGTTGCTTGTTCGTGCGTGTACAGGGGTTTGGCGACACCTAACAGGAAAAAGAACAGCAGCCCACTTCTTTTTTAACAATTATGCCTTTTCCGGCTGTTTGAAAGGCCACAATAAATATATGACAATAATGTCCGCCCAACAAAAAGAAGATCGTTTATTCGAAAACATCTACCTTTCCTACTTTCCAAAAATGAAACGCTTTGCACAAGAATATGTGATATCGGAACAAGATGCGGAAAATATCGTGCAAGACATGTTCGCGGAACTTTGGGAAAAACGAGAAATGTTTACTTGTCAAACAATCCGGATCGCTTATCTGTTCACCATCATCAAGAACAAATGCCTCAACCACCTGCGACATAAAACGATTGCCCTGGAAACCATCAACAATATGCAAGAAGAATATAACATGACCCTTCGTATGAATTTAGATTCTTTAGAAGCCTTCGAGCAACATATTTTCTCCGACCAAGATATTGAAGATTTAATTAACCGGGCCTTAGACAGCCTGCCGACCAAATGCAAGGAAATCTTTATCATGAACAAACTGGAAGGGAAAAAGCAAGAACAGATCGCCACCGAACTAAACCTCTCAACCAACACGGTCAGAAATCAAATCAGCATCGCCTATAAAAAGCTTAGGAACGAACTAAAGGACTATCTTCCTTTATGGCTTTTCCTTTTTCATTGCACATAGAATCGCGGAGATGTTTACGAGTGACAGTCTGGGGACGAGACGATGAATCCGAAATCCAACGTAAAAAAAATGATTTTCTTTTGGTACATTTTTCCGGAGTAAGTGTTTACAGCATGTAACATTTCATTCGCATGGAAAGACAAATCGAAAAATATTTTCAAGAAGAACTGAATGCAGACGAAAGACTGGATTTCTTAAAACAGGTTGAATCTGATAACGAATTGAAAAAACAATTCATCAAATTCAAAAATACATACGCACTATTATCATTTTCCGATGCCGCCTGCGGGAAAAAGACTACTCGAGACAGCTACACCCAGTTCTTGTGTAAAATGAGAGCGAAACACATACGACAGATTTCATTCTACCTATTCAAATATGCAGCTATCATCACTTTACTCATTATATTCGCTTATCAGGCCGGCGTGAACCAGCATTCCGAAATTTTACAGGAGAATATCGAAAACAAACTGCACGTACCTGCCGGACAGCGCATCAAACTGACACTTCAGGATGGAACTACTGTATGGCTGAACTCCCACACAACTCTCACCTATCCTGCCATTTTTGACAAAAAAGAACGAAGAGTCGCCATAGACGGAGAAGCATTCTTTATTGTAGCTCAAGACAAACACAAACCGTTCATCGTCTCATCGCAAGGCATAGAAACGAAAGTATTGGGCACACAATTCAACATTTGCAGCTACCGAAAAAACAACGATGTGAGAACCAGCCTGATAGAAGGTTCGCTCCAAATCTATTTTACAGGGAAAGAAAATGAAAGTATCATATTGAGCCCCAACGAGCAAATAAGCATAAAAAACGGAACCATAAAGGTGGACACGATTTCTCATCATGACTATTTTTTATGGAAAGAAGGAATTTACAGTTTTAAAGACGAGTTGCTTGTTGATATACTGAACAAATTGCAACTCTATTATGATGTCCGGATAATCATAAGAAACCCGTCCATCAATCAAGAGAAATATACTGGAAAATTCCGACAACGAGACAGCATCGACGATATTCTCAGAATGTTACAAAAAATACACAAATTCAAGATACAAAAGGATGAAGAAAACAATATCATTACACTTAGTTAATCGAATGTTTAATATCTAAAAAAAATGCCTATGGAAACACATCTGTAAAAACAATGATTGATATCGGAAACATCCGTTATCAACAGACAAGCCTTTATCTACAAAATTCATTTAGTATTCACTTTATTACTTAGAAAAGAAATGAAAATGAACACTTTGTTACCGTCCTTCATGCTTTTCGCCTGTACTTTTCAGACGATAGCGCTTAATTCGGAAACACAAAACACAATCATAAAACTGGAACAGAGCGTGATATCAGTCGGCCAGTTGATCACTCAAATTGAAAATCAAACCGATTATCTGGTCGTTTTCAAAAGTCGTGAAGTAGACATAGAACGTTACATTACTGTCCAAAACACATCCGGGAAAATGATATCCTATCTTGAAGAAGCTTTCAAAGATACTGATATCACCTACGAATTCGACAACCGGTACATCCTCCTGCTGAAAAAGAACGATAAGGGCAGGACATCTCTTATCGGCCAACAAAGCCGGACCATCACAGGTACAGTAACCGACAACAACGGAGAACCCGTCATTGGTGCGAACGTGATCATAAAAGGGACTTCTATCGGAACAGTCACGGATGTCAATGGGAAATACACCTTGGAAGTTCCACCAAAAGCCATCTTGCAAATTTCTTACATCGGCTACCTGACAAAAGAAATCGTTATCGATAACAACAAAACGGCCGACGTCATACTGATCGAAGACACCCAAAAGATCGATGAAGTGGTAGTTGTCGGATACGGTACGCAAAAGAAAGGGGAAGTGGCCAGTTCCATTTCCACAATCAAATCCGATAATTTCGTAAAAACACCGACTACGGATGCCGCACAACTGATCAAAGGGAAAGTTCCTGGCCTAAGTATCATTACGCCGGATGCCAACCCGACTTCCACCTCGCAGATCGCCTTACGTGGAATCACCACCTTGAAAGCCAGCTCCAGCCCTTTGGTGCTCATCGACGGGATACCCGGCGACCTGAACTCCGTCTCACCCGATGACATCGAACAGATCGACGTCCTGAAAGACGGTTCCGCCGCCGCGATCTACGGAACCAGAGGAACAAACGGCGTCATATTGATTACCACCAAGAATGCCAATGGAGAAATGCCTACGGAAGTAGATGTCAATGCTTATCTTTCCACCCAGCAAATCACAAAGACCTTGCCGTTCATGAAAGCAGACGAATATCGCCGACGCGTACAGGAAGGATGGCCGGGAGCCCAAGACGACGGTGCATCAACCGACTGGCTGGACGAAGTGACCCGTACACCGTTCACACAGATTTACAACATCAGCCTGCGCGGTGGCAGCCGTACGACCAATTATGTGGCCAGCTTCGAATACCGTGGTCTGAACGGCCTGATCAAACGTACAAACAACCAGATGTTCTACCCGCGTGTAGAAATCACTCATCGCATGTTCAATAACAAATTGAAACTGAACGCAAGCCTGAGCGGTTACAAACAAACCTATTTTTCCGGTTCCGATGGTGGGGGCTACAACAGCGAAGTATATAGAAACGCTTTGATATACAATCCGACCACTCCTGTGTACGACAAAAACGGCAATTATTCGGAAAGCACTAAAAACGAATACTTCAACCCTGTATCCCTCCTGAACGAAGTGGAAGGAGAAAACCAAGCAACCAACCTGCGCATGTTCGCCAATATCACTTATACACCAATCGAAGGATTAGATATCAAATATCTGTTTTCTTCCAATACCTATAACCAAGTCAGAGGATATTACGAGACCCAGCAACACAAATCCACTTGGAAAGACGGCAAAAACGGATATGCTTCCCGTGGTTCCACGCGCTCAAATGAAGATTTGTCGGAACTGACCGTACAATGGAGGAAAACCATTTTTGAAGACCATTCGTTTACACTCTTAGGAGGATATAGTTGGCAAAAGACGCATTACCAGAATTTTTACATGCAGAATTTCAATTTTCCCTCCAATGACTATACCTATAATAATATGGGCACAGGGCAGGCACTGAAAGACGGACGCGGAACGGAATACTCGACGGCCAATGAAAGCAAACTGATCGGTTACTTCGGCCGTCTGAACTACAGCTATAAAGGGAAATATATGTTTGCAGCCAGTCTCCGTCACGAAGGTTCCACCAAATTCGGAGCCGATCACAAATGGGGCAACTTCCCATCTGTTTCTGCTGCATGGAACATCAAAGGAGAACAGTTCCTGGAAGACACCGATGTCTTGTCCATCTTGAAACTACGTGCCGGATATGGTGTCACGGGAACGGTTCCAAGTGATCCGTATATGTCACTGAACACGCTGAACTTCGGAACTTATGTTTATTATAACAATCAATGGATCAAAACCATCAGACCGGATTCAAATGCGAACCCCGAATTGAGATGGGAAAAGAAAAAAGAGATCAACATCGGTGTCGACTTCGGTTTTTGGGAAGATCGCATCACAGGTAATATCGATTACTACAATCGCAAAACAGAAGATTTGTTATGGGACTATGACGTGCCATCTCCTCCTTACCTGTTCTCCCGTATGGTAGCAAACGCCGGATCGATGCGCAACCAAGGAATAGAAGCCGGTATCACGGTCATCCCTGTCCAAACAAAAGATTTCCAATGGACGACATCCATGAATTACTCGACAAACAAAAACGAACTTTTGTCACTTTCCAACGATCAGTTTGTCTCCAGCGGTTACTCGGATCAAGGTTCTACGGGAGAACCCTTACAAACGACAACCCACCGCATTCAGGAAGGACAACCGATTGGTAATTTCTGGGGATACAAAAGTATCGATATCGATGAGAACGGACACTGGATCATAGAAGGAGCCGACGGCAGTCCGAAACCGATATCACAACTACAACCGACAGACAAACAGATCATCGGGAACGGCCTGCCTAAACATTACTTGAACTGGAACAACACCCTAAATTGGAAAAACTTCGATTTCAACATGACCATGCGCGGTGCTTTCGGTTTCGACATCCTGAACATGCCACGCCTGCAATATGAATCGCCGGTCATGTTGTCAAGAGGGAACGTGCTGAATGCGGCATTCGATACGAAATACGGGAAAGTTCCTTTAGCGGCCGACCAAGAATTACAATATGTCAGCTATTATATCGAAAAAGGCAATTATTGGAAAATCGACAACGTGACCTTAGGATATACATTCAAATTCAATTCTTGGATAAAACGCTTGAGAATCTATGGCACGATTTCCAACCTCGCCACTATCACAGGCTACTCCGGCATTGATCCGGAAGTAAGCATAAGCGGCTTGGCACCAGGAGTCGACAATAAGAACCGTTATCCTTCTACACGGACTTACACATTAGGAATATCTGTCAAATTTTAATCGTAACGTAATTATCATGAATACTTATACAAAATTTTTTTTAGCGTTATGTTGTTCCGGAACAATCGTTTCCTGTAGCAATGACTTGGATGAAAAAGTATATTCCAAAATAACCGAACAAACCTACAATTACACGGTCGACGATTTCTCACCATCTATTGCCAGCGTATATAGCCAACTCAGAAGTTTCCCCAGTCATGGAGGATATTTCACGACACAAGAGGTCAGTGCCGACGCCATCGTCATGCCCCCTAACGCTTCCGGCTGGGATGATGGCGGAGTCTATCGACGTATGCACTACCAAACATGGAACTCCGAACAAGGACACGTCTCAGAAATATGGTCCAACTTCTATCAAGGCGCCTTATTATGCAACAAAGTGATAGAACAAATAGAAAACGGTATTTTACCGGCATCTTCCGAAGCGGACAAAACAATGGGATTAGCGGAATTACGGGCCATGAGAGCCTATTATTATTGGCAAATCTGCGACAATTTCGGAGACGCTCCGTTAGTCACGACAACCACGATGGAACTACCCTCCAAAAGTAACCGTAAAGAGATCTTCGACTTCATAGTAAAAGAACTGAAAGAAATCATCCCTTCTTTAAGTGAAGAACAAGGCGGAAATTTTTACGGACGGATGAACAAATGGGCGGCAAAGACGCTGTTGGCAAACATATACCTGAATACCAAGGTATATACAGGCGAAGAACACTGGGACGACTGTATCCAACAGTGTGACGACATCATAAACAGCAACAGGTTCGCATTGTCCGACAACTACAAAGCCCCCTTCCGTTCTACAGGCGTGGAAACATCCAAAGAGGTCATTTTCACCATCCCGTTCGATGCAAATATCGCCGGGGGTAATTCGATCCACATGTTTTCCTGGCACGGGGAACTGAAAAAGAAATACGAAACCGAAGCGACTCCTTGGGGATGCGGTTCAGCTATGGGGGTCACTCAATTCATCGACACGTATGATCCCGAAGATTCCCGTCTGGCCGATAGCTGGCTGATGGGCGAACAACGAGCTGCAGACGGAAGTCCTCTATACGGGACATACGACAAAATGGGAGAACCGCTTGTCTATACGAAAGATCTTCCGGACGGGAATTACACCAGTGAGATGGAAGGTTTTCGCATGAACAAATTCGAAATCGTAAAAGGCGAGCAATCCTCATCCGAAACGGATGTGCCTCTGTTCCGATACGCAGAAGTACTCCTGATGAAAGCGGAATGCTTATTGCGTTCGGGAAAACCAGGAGCCGGCCTCTTGGTCACGGAAGTCCGCAAACGGGCATTCAAAGACAATCCCGAATTAGCGATAGTAACCGATGCACAGTTACAAGAAAACAGTTCATATCAATATGGCTATGTGGAACACTACACCGTTACAGACAAAGGGAACACGGACCTCATCCGATTCGGTAGAATGTATGACGAACTGGGTTGGGAATTCGCATGGGAAATGCACCGCAGACGAGACGCCATCCGATTCGGTGTTTACACGAAAAAAAGCTGGCTCTCGCATAAACCACAAGGTGATTACCGATCCGTCTTCCCGATACCCGAAAAAGTTTTGACCTCCAATCCCAACTTGGAACAAAACCCCCATTATAAATAACAAACGTAATCAACTTACAAACCTCGCAGGGAAGCAAGCTTCCCTGCAAATAAAAAATGTCCTTATGAACAAACTTGTAATCCTTCTCCTATACTTTCTTCTCACAGTCACGGCTTTTCCATATACAACCACAGGGCAGGTCCTTGATCCCGCCATGATAGGCTCGTATATCGACCGGTTCAACATGCAAGACAAGGAATTGTATGTGCAACATATTTCAAACGGACAGGCAAAAGAATTCTTATCCGGCAATATACCGCTATTCGAATGTCCGGACAAAAACATAGAGGAAATCTATTATTTCCGCTGGTGGACTTTCCGGAAACATTTGAAAAAGACACCGGACGGGTTCATCGTAACCGAATTCCTTCCGGATGTCCCGTGGGCCGGAAAGCACAACGGCATCTGTTGCCCTGCCTGGTTCCACTTTCGGGAAGGCAGGTGGCTGAAGTATTCCGGTTTCCTCAAAGACTATGCGTACTATTGGCTGAAGGGAGGAGGTGACACGCATTCCTACAGTTTTCCCGTTGCCCATGCAATCTACCAATATTGTCAGATCACGGGGAATTATCAATTGCTGAAAGAGTTATATCCGGAACTTTTACAAAACTATTCAGAGTGGAAGAAAAAAAAATTCATAGCTGAAAAAGGATTGTTCTGGCAAAAAGACGGAGAAGACGGCATGGAAATTTCGATCGGCGGACACGGTTTTCGGGTAACCATCAACTCATATATGGCAGGCCAGCCGAAGCCGCCACCTTATCCAAAATTGCACATTGGAAAAACGACAACCAAGCACAAGCACTCGAAACCGAAGCCTGCCGGATCAAAGAAAACATGTTCAAATATTTATGGGACCCCAAAGCGGAATTTCTAAAAGTACTGTCTGTTGAAAAAAACGCTTCTTTAAAAGACGTACGCGAACTACACGGATATACGCCTTGGGCATTCGACCTGGCTTCCGCGGACTATGCCGTCGCCTGGAAATTCCTGATGAACACACGACATTTTTTCGCTCCTTACGGGCCAACAACTGCCGAACAATGCCATCCTCAATTCAAAGTTGCTTACGAAGGACATGAATGCCAGTGGAACGGTCCTTCTTGGCCATACGCGACCTCGATGACATTGGTCGGATTGGCTAATTTGTTAAATAATCAAACGCAATCTTTTGTAGATTCACGAGATTTCATAACTTTATTCTCGATTTATGCACGAAGCCTGTATAAGAAAGACGCGAATGGCATACTAACACCATGGATTGACGAAAACCTGAATCCTTTTACTGGCGATTGGATATCCAGGACAATGTTGTCAACACGTCACCAAAAACCCGAAGAACGCGGAAAAGATTATAATCATTCTTTATTCTGCGACCTCGTCATCAACGGGTTAATCGGAATCCGGCCAAGTGAAGAAGAGGAACTCGATGTCAACCCGTTGATACCGGAAGGATATTGGGATTACTTTTGCCTGGACAATCTGACTTATCGTGGCAAAACAATATGCGTGCTTTATGATAAGACAGGTGATAAATATAAACGAGGAGCCGGACTGTCGATTTTCATCAACGGGACAAAGACAGCCACCTCTCCTACTTTGACAAAAATAAGTTGCAAATTATAACATTAAATTTTAAAACCATGAAACAGTATTTTGTACTACTCTTTGCCTGTATGGCACTATGGGGATGCGGCGGACAAGACCAAATAGAAACCCCGCCTTTGAAAATAATCGACCAGATAGACTTCTCGCACGTGCACATCCGGGACAACTTCTGGTCGCCACGTCTCGCCAAGCACACATCGGCTACACTCCCTGTCTGTATCGACCAAATAGAGAACCAAACCGGAAGAATGCAAAATTTTGAAAATGCAGCCAGAGGGACAGGGAAGCATTCCGGTATCTTCTTCGACGATTCGGACGTATATAAAGCGTTGGAAGGTATCGCCTACAGCCTGATCAACAACCCGGACCCCGAACTGGAAAAGAAAGCGGACGAATGGATCGACAAGATCGCGGCAGCCCAACAACCGGACGGATATATCAATACATTCTACACACTGACCGGACAAGACAAACGTTGGAACAACATGGACAAGCACGAGATGTATTGTGCCGGCCACATGATGGAAGCCGCCGTCGCCTATTACCAGGCAACCGGAAAACGGAAACTGCTCGATGTGAGCATCCGTATGGCAGACCACATGATGGAACTGTTCGGTCCCGGCAAGCGCCATTGGGTGCCGGGACATGAGGAGATCGAATTGGCTTTGGTGAAAATATACCGGACAACCGGTCAGGAAAAATATCTCGACTTCGCCAACTGGCTGCTCGAAGAACGCGGACACGGACACGGGAGCATGGGTGGCGAAGGGAAATGGGACCCAGCCTACTACCAGGATGTTATCCCGGTAAGAGAACTGACCGACATTTCGGGGCATGCCGTCCGTTGCATGTACCTGTACTGCGGGATGGCCGATGTGGCAGCCTTGAAAAAAGACACCGCTTATGTCGAGGCTTTGAACCGCCTCTGGGACGACGTAGTACTACGTAACATGTACGTGACCGGCGGGATCGGCTCTTCACGGCACAACGAAGGCTTTACCGAAGACTATGACCTGCCGAACCTCGATGCCTACTGCGAGACATGCGCTTCCGTCGGGATGGTCTACTGGAACCAACGCATGAACCAGTTCACAGGCGATTCGAAATACATAGACGTACTGGAACGTTCCATGTACAACGGTGCGCTGGCTGGCGTCTCACTGGCTGGAGACCGCTTCTTCTACGTCAATCCGCTGGAATCGAACGGAGACCATCACCGCCAGGCCTGGTACGGGTGCGCCTGCTGTCCGAGCCAGATCTCGCGCTTCCTGCCTTCCATCGGGAACTATATCTATGGGACATCGGACAAGGCCTTGTGGGTAAACCTCTTCATCGGAAACACCACCGAAGTCACGATCGACGGGAAAAAGGTCGTCATGAAACAAGAAACGGACTACCCTTGGGACGGGCTGGTCAAGCTGACCGTCACCTCCGAACAACCGCTCGGCAAGGAGTTGCGCATCCGTATCCCCGGATGGTGCAAGTCATACACCCTGTCGGTCAACGGGAACAAAGTCGACAGTACGACCGACAAGGGATATACCGTCATCAAGGAATGGAAAACCGGCGACTTGATCGTGCTCAACATGGACATGCCGGTCGAAAAAGTATCAGCCGACCCGCGCGTGCGGCAAAACACGGGCAAGCGCGCCCTGCAACGCGGACCGCTGGTCTACTGCCTCGAAGAGACGGACAACACGAAAGACTTTGCCGACCTCGCACTGACGCCCACCTCCTCATTCGAGGTCAAAGACGAACCGGACAACCTGGGTGGCATCCGCTCAATCAAAGCCATATCGAATGGACAAACACTACATTTCATTCCTTACTATGCCTGGGACAACCGCGAAGCAGGCAAGATGAAAGTATGGATCGATTATCAAGAATAACATAACATCATCCTATCACCATGAACAAATTGAAAAAAATTTTCCTGACAGCAGTCGTCACCCTCACGGTAGTGACTGTCTCGGCCGCCCGGGAAGAACCCCCAGCCCGAAGGTTCAGGAGA
>OGPQ01002226.1_pt1 | contig 11557 bp, 7 predicted proteins | sample 1552971 | NCBI WGS metagenome assembly OGPQ01 (sample SAMEA2580232, study PRJEB22360) | human gut metagenome | biome: human gut; feature: human-associated habitat; material: faeces | place: Denmark | collected 2008/2010 | reverse complement strand
TAAAACATTGGCGCAACAGACAATCTTCATCATAAGACTTTAAATTTATAAATTGAATTTCCCCGGCTCGTGATGAGTCGGGGAAATTTCTTGAAATACAATTTATATCAAAAATTATATAGCAAAAAATACAATTTTCCAATTGGATTATATATTCAGCAGGCAAGAATAGAATTTTCACTATCTTTGCCCTGTGATTTTGGAGTAGAAGCCAAATCTCATAATAAAAGTTTGTCCCCGGTTCTTCCGGGGATTTTTTATTTCACTTTACCTAACTATTGCCCAATTGTATCCAACCAAATTTCAACAATTATGTAACTTATCTATTATTTTTCAATAAAACCCATAGGGAGATTTTGAAATATACCTGTCTTATAATAAATAATCCGGATATATATTCTTTTGGTTATTTTTGGAGTCATTACTTTTATCGGATCCTACAGAATGATCCAACATTGTGTGCCAACTTAACAAGAAGCATACACTGAACCCAGTCTTTATGTGAGATTGAGGTTTTATCAGAACAAAATAAGGTTGTTGAACGTTATATATAATATATGTTGAATCAAATCATTTGTTATGAAAAAAGTCTTTTATATTGTGATTGTATTTATTATGATTTTAATTGGGCTCTTTACTCTTATTCATTTGATTAAAGCACAAAGTATCTGTCGAATAATTTATGAATGAAGGCAGCCTAATAAGCTGCCTTCCCTACCCTTTTATAATCTCTCATCCCTATTGCTTACTTGAATTTTCCCATTTTGTTTTTTGTAAAGTCATATAAAATACCCATCTTTGCATTGCGTTACATTTTGAAGTAGTCGAGGCGTGTTGTCTCGCATTTAAGCAACAGACGATACTATTGCCTGTAGCTTCTTCATAATACGGTTCCGACCCCCGTGTGGAGTATTAATGTACCCACTGTTTCGATTACGGAATGTAACGCAACGGGAAAGCGGAACCGTTTTCTTTTTCTGCTGCTAACGCAATTCTCATATGTCAAAATTCCCCCCCCCAACCACTTATCAGCTATCCAAAAAGTTTATAGGCTATGGACACTATGAACTTACAATTTCTTCCTCTGAGGGCACAAAAACGATTGTCACAGGGAGTATGGACTTGATAGAACGGCTAAACTCAGAGATAGACAAAGAAAAAGAGGAAGCGACTGCCGAAGCAATCGCTCTAGTTCTTAAATCCTCACTTTAGATTATCTAAAATCTTTCTTATGGCTTCATCAGCATGTTTTCTCATAATTCTGACATAATTAAAGATCGGTCTGTTGGATTTCATGCTTTGGCCTATACAATACTCCAAAGTTTCCAATGGTATGCCCAGTTCAAAACCATGTTGGACAAAGGATTTACGAGCTGAATAATATACGACATGCGATTCTATCTCCAGCCTCTCCCCTAGCCTTATAATTTCTTTTGTTACATAGTTACGAAAATTAGGATAAGAGTATTTATAACCAAAATCAAGCTTTCCATTACGCCCCATCCATCTTTTGATAATCGGTTTTGCTTCCTCAGGAATAGTGAAGCTGATCTTCATATCACCTTTCTTTGTGTTTTTTGATTTTTCACGTACATATTCCATAATTTTCGCATCTTTGAAATTGTATTGCATCAAGTCCATCAGATTGATACCTCCTAGATAATACGAAAGCATGAACACATCCCTGGCAACACGCTGAGACTTCTCTTTTATCTCTGCATCCCTTATCTTCTTTACGTCAGCTACCGAGATATCACGCTCTTTAGGCATTCCTGCCGGTCTTTCATAATATTCAAAAGGATGCGTGTCATATGATACTTTTTTATCCCTTATTGCTTGATTGATTATTGCCTTCAAATGTGCCATGTGCATACCACAAGTAACAGGAGCCAGCCTTCGGACATTCTTTAGATAAATGTCAAAGTCCTTTATGGTCCGGGGAGTAATTCCATCAAGCATTATATCATATTTGACAAACTCAATGAAGTAATCACTCGCCCTTTGATATAAGGAAGCAGTGGTCCTTCTCCCCTCTTTAATCAAATTCTGCATATAGTCAGCCGAAGCAACACTATAAGAGATAGCTCCCTGCTTTACCGAGGACAAGTATTCGACAAGTTGGGTACAAGTATAGGATGATGTGTTTATTTTATCCAAGGCATCCTGATATGAATTAAGTATTCCACGTAATTTAGCATTGACATGTGCAGCATCAGGAACACCTACCACCTGCCCTCCCTTAAAATTAGCAGTATTATCTATTTCAAATCGGGTAACGATGTATCTTGTTTCCTGTTTATGACCAATTGCTATACGAATTCTGTGTTTGCCGTTTTTCAGCACCTTGGCCGGAACAACGGCAGCTTTAAGAGTTGTCATAATTGTTCTGGATTCGTTTTAGACAAGTTCTTTTTGCCAAAAGTGGCACAAACTGTCTTTTTTTTATCCAAAAACGAAAACTGGAGAAGCTTAAGAAAGCACAAACCCCTCTGAAACAGAGAGGTTTGTAAAGTGGAGCATGCGAGACTCGAACTCGCCACCTTTAGACTGCCAGTCTAACGCTCTAGCCAGATGAGCTAATGCCCCGGTTTTGTGTTGCAAAGATACACATAAAATTGAAATTGCAAAATAGAAACCTTATTTTTCTTCCAATTATTTTAATATAATATTATTTCTCCTCTATGAATGAACAAAGAATCATCCATTCTGTTTATGAGGTTCATCAGGTGAAGCAACTATCGAGTTGCATATCTGATTAATTTAATTTTTTGTTCATAATAGATGCCCCGGCTTGCGAGAAGTCGGGGTATTTTTATTACATTTGCAAAAACGTATCTGTTTAATGTAAACAAATAAAATTAATATGCTGATATATAATACCACTTATCAAGTAGCAATTGATGATGCACGTAACTTTGTCATCTGGCTTAATGAATGCTATATTCCCGAAGTAGAAAAACAAGGATTGCTTCAAAGTCCGCGCCTTACTCACATCCTCAGTCATAAAGAAGAAGACAGTGAATGTTTTTCACTGCAATGGGAAGTAGAAGACAGTGCAGCCTTACATCACTGGCATACCCGGCAAGGTATGAAGCTTAACGAAGAAATGATGAAAGTCTTCAAAGACAAAGTGGTAGGATTTCCCACCTTAATGGAGGTTATCAAGTGATTCAGCCGGTTAAAGAGAAAATAATTCTGGGCATTGACCCCGGAACTACCATCATGGGTTACGGATTGCTGAAAATAACAGGTACCAAACCGCAAGTCATCACCATGGGAGTGATAGATTTGCGTAAATACGATAATCATTATCTTAAGCTTCGTCGAATCTTTGAACGTGTTATCGGCATTATTGAAGCGTATCTGCCCGATGAACTGGCCATTGAAGCTCCCTTTTTTGGAAAGAATGTACAGTCCATGCTAAAATTAGGGCGTGCGCAAGGGGTAGCAATGGCTGCCGCACTAAGCCGTGACATCCCCATCACCGAATATGCTCCATTAAAAATAAAAATGGCTATCACCGGCAACGGAAAAGCCAGTAAAGAACAGGTGGCGGATATGCTGAAGCGTATGCTCCATATTCCCGATAACGAAATGCTACCTTTTATGGATGCTACCGATGGACTTGCCGCAGCCTATTGCCATTATTTGCAAGCCGGAAGACCCACTCTTGCCAAAGAGTATTCAGGATGGAAAGATTTTATCAATAAAAATCCTGATAAAATAAGGAGATAAACAAAAAAAGTATTGGTAAGTAACAAAATATAAATTTATGAATGTCAAACACGTTATTTGGGCATCGATTATGTCAACCACCATCAGTTGTCAGTCTGTAAAGAAAGAATATACATCTTTTGAAGAATATCCTATCCCCGAAGGGAAGTTAGTGGAAATGGAGTACTCGCCAATTGAAACCAAGTTTACACTTTGGGCACCTACAGCTGAAGAAGTGCGTGTATTGTTATATGATTCGGGCAACGAAGGTTCTGCTTATCAAACTCTGTCGCTTGAAATGGGAGAAGATGGTATTTGGAATACTTCTATTAAAGAAGACTTAAAAGGAAAGTTCTATACTTTTAATGTAAAAGTAAATGGTAAGTGGCTGGGAGATACCCCGGGCATTATGGCTAAAGCAGTGGGAGTAAATGGAAAGCGTGCTGCTGTCATTGACTTGCGCTCCACCGATCCTGAAGGCTGGGCGAACGATGTACGTCCGCTTTTAAAGGACTATGCCGACATCATAGTATATGAAATGCATCATCGCGATTTTTCTTTGGATTCAGTTTCGGGAATTCGTAATAAAGGAAAATTCCTTGCATTAACCGAATTAGGAACTACTACTTCGCAGGGTGAAAAAACCGGCATCGACCACCTGAAAGAATTGGGTGTCACGCACGTGCATATTCTTCCTTCATACGATTATGCATCTGTGGACGAAAGTAAACCGGACAAGGCACAATACAACTGGGGCTATGATCCTCAGAACTATAATGTACCTGACGGTTCTTATTCCACCGATCCTTATAAGCCCGATGTGAGAATCAAGGAATTCAAGCAGATGGTGCAGGCCCTTCACAAAGCAGGTATCCGTGTGGTACTCGACGTGGTTTATAATCATACTTTTAACACTGAGGAAAGCAACTTCGAGCGTACGGTACCCGGCTACTTCTATCGCCAAACAAAGGATGGTAAACCGGCCAACGGCTCCGGCTGCGGAAACGAGACTGCCAGCGACCGTGCCATGATGCGTAAATACATGGTGGAGTCTGTACTCTACTGGATAAACGAATATCACATTGACGGCTTCCGATTTGACCTGATGGGTATTCACGATATTGAGACAATGAACGAAATCCGTGCTGCCGTAGACAAGATAGATCCATCCATCTTTATTTATGGTGAAGGATGGGCCGCCAGCGCTCCCCAGCTTGATCAAGAAGAACTTGCCATGAAAGCCAATATATACAAGATGCCACGTATTGCCGCTTTCTCCGATGAAATGCGCGACGGTTTGCGCGGTGGTTGGGATGATGACCGGAAAGGTGCTTTCTTGATTGGTCAACCGGGGCATGAGATGAGTATAAAGTTTGGGTTGGTGGGAGCAGTCAAACATCCACAAGTAATAAATGATTCGGTGAATTACAGCAAAGAACCGTGGGCATTACAACCGACCCAAATGATAAGTTATGTCAGCTGCCATGATGATATGTGTCTGGCAGACAGACTAAAAGCAACGATGCCGGATGCAATGGACGAAGAACGTGCCTCTCTGCACAAATTGGCCGAAACTTTTGTCTTCACCTCACAAGGTGTACCTTTTATTTTTGCCGGAGACGAAATGATGCGAGACAAGAAAGGAATACATAATTCTTACAATAGTCCTGATAGTATCAACACAATTGATTGGAGGAACAAGACGATACATCATGATGTTTTTGATTATGTGAGAGAGCTGATAACATTGCGAAAAAATCACCCGGCTTTTCGAATGGGAGATGCCGATAAAGTACGCCAATACATGGAATTCCTGCCTGTAGAAGGCAGCAATTTGGTGGCCTTTATCCTGAAAGATAATGCTAACGGCGACTCATGGAAAAATATTATCGTGGCGTTCAACAGCCGTAAAGAGCCTGCCAAATTATCTATTCCGGTCGGTCGCTATACAATCGTTTGCAAAGATGGAAAAATCAAGCAGTCGGGAATGGGGCAAGTATCAGGTAATGAAATCATTGTACCGGCACGCTCTGCAATGATTATTCATCAATAAAGTATATTCTTGATTACCTAAGATAGAATCAAAACGACAATAAAGATGGAAAAGACATGGAGATGGTTTGGAAAGAATGATAAAATTACTCTTCCCATGTTGAGACAAATCGGAGTAGAAGGTATTGTGACTGCTCTTCACGAAATTCCCAATGGTGAGGTGTGGCCTTTGGAGGCTATCCTAAACCAAAAGACATATATTGAGACTTATGGTCTGCGCTGGTCGGTGGTAGAAAGTTTGCCGGTGAGTAAAGCCATAAAATATGGCGGTGCCGAGCGTGATAACCTGATAGAGAATTACAAGAAAAGTCTTATTAATTTAGGCAAGGCGGGAGTAAAAACAGTCTGTTATAACTTCATGCCTGTTATCGACTGGATTCGTACAGATTTAGAGCATCTTTGGGAAGATGGAACATCATCACTCTATTTTGATAAAATACGTTTTGCATATTTCGACTGCCTGATTCTACAACGCGCAGAAGCTGCAAAAGACTACACGGTAAATGAATTGAAACAAATGTACGAATTAGATAAAGTCATTACCGATGCTGAAAAAGAAGAACTTGTAGATACCATCATTATTAAAACCCAAGGCTTTGTAAATGGAAATATCAAGAATGGGGACAAGAACCCTGTTGACACATTCCATCATCTGTTGGCACCCTACAAAGGAATAGACCGTGACGCCCTGCGCGAAAATTTACGTTATTTCCTTCAAGCTATTATGCCCGTATGTGATGAATATGGCATCAATATGTGTATTCATCCCGACGATCCTCCTTTTCCTGTTCTTGGTTTGCCACGCATTGTAACCTGCGAAGAGGATATTGCCTGGATACTGCATGCTGTAAACAATCCGCATAACGGGCTCACTTTCTGTGCCGGTTCGCTCAGTGCAGGACTGCACAACAATGTACCTGCTTTGGCGCGAATGTTTGCCCACCGCACTCATTTTGTACACCTGCGCAGTACGAACGCTTTTCCCAACGGAAATTTCATTGAAGCCTCCCATTTGGGAGGCCGTGCTCATATTATCGAACTTATCCGTATCTTTGAGAAAGAGCGTCCGGGCGTTCCCATGCGTGTAGACCACGGGCGTATGATGCTCGGTGACACCGACAAGGGATACAATCCCGGATATTCGTTTCACGGTCGCATGATGGCATTGGCCCAGATAGAAGGGATGATGGCCGTTGTCAATGACGAATCAAAACTTGAATCCTAAATTGACATACATGCTCACTTTATCGGCATGGTTTGCGTAGTTGATGGATGCTTCCAGCGGACCAAATATACTATCCAATCCATAGCCGACTCCACAGCCGAACATAGTTTCCTCTTTCAGTAACCCACTCACTTTATGACTGCTCAGCGCATAATTGCCGGTCAAAGTGACATAATGCACACTTCCCATTCGCTGCCGGAACTTTATCGTGCCTATCAATAACGAATTATCCATAAGTTCTACATTATTTATTCCCACAAAAGGCAACTGCTGTTGCAGGAAGCGTGACGGAACATCTCCACCCATGGCATTCAATTTGGAGTAGGGGATTTCCTTTCCAATGAGAAAGCGTCCGTATACGGAAGGAAGAATCGAGAAACGATTGGTCAGCCGCATTACCCCTTCGCAATAACCTTTGATAGCAGAGAAAGGAGCATGGTCATTATATTGTGTAAAATTATCTGTATAGAGTGAATAGGAAGCACGCGCCGAGATACCTCGTGAAGGGAAATAAGCCTTATCAAATGTTTCGTATTCCATTTGAGCAAAATAACTAAAAAAATGCTCATTGTCTGTCGAGTATTGCTGAGTGGTGCTTCCTTCCTGATAAAGAAACTTATCATAATCATAATACTCATAACGGAGACCAATACCGAAACGCACATTTTTATACCACACATCCGAGAAAGCAAACTCTGCCTGATGATAACGGAAAGTAGAATTGTGTGTGCGGTCGCCATAATGATAAAAATTGACGTCGTTGTATTGGAACAGGTAGGACAGCCCGACACGTTTCAGCGGAGCCGGTTCCCAAGCATAATTAATTCCGGCAGTATAACGTTTTCCTAAACGTCCCGTAAGTGATAGCGTACTGGGCAATTTCCCTTTGAAATTACTGGTTACGTTTATTAATAAACTGGCTATTTCTTCCGAGTCGAAACGAATGCCGACATTTAGTTTGTTTTCATACTTCTTACTTAACGTGTAATTCAGGTTATAGCCACCTCCCGGGGCTTCAGGCAAATTATAAGTCGCCCCCGAATAGCCCAAATTGGCCGACAGAATAGCAGTAGCTTCCTCTATCCGGCGAATACTTATCTCGGAATTTTCTTTAAGATCGCAACGCTTCAACAACCATTTTTTGTCTTTCTCATCAAGACCGTCAAAAGTAATTTCTTTCACATATACCTTTCGCTCAGGCGAGTAGGGATAAGAAGGAATCGGTTGGGGCATATAAGTACTATCCAGCCCCAACTGGCTTTTCAGAGCCATTAATGCACTATCCTGTGCCATGGCAGCTTCTTCGCCACGCATTATCAGAGTATCGATGGCGGAGGGAGTAAAACTGGCGGCAGAATAACCCTCTACGTTTACCTTAATATAAGTAGTCGTTTCTTTCAGATTCTTCTTATATAAATCCTGCCCCATGAGATTCACCAATTGCCCTAATATAGCACCGGCACTATTTAATTCTCCGGCAGGCTTAAGTTCACTTTGAACATCCACCCCGATAATTAAGTCTGCTCCCATGGCACGCGCCACATTTACAGGATAATTATTTACTACACCACCGTCTACCAGTACCATACTGTCTAGCCTGACCGGAGTAAAGACTCCGGGGATGGCCATGCTGGCACGCATAGCAGTGGCCAATACACCTTCATGAAAATTAACCTCATTGCCATTTACTATATTCTCGGAAACACAGGCAAAAGGAATAGGCAACTTATTAAAATTGATGGAGTCGTGATAACCGATAGTAAGCTCACTGAACAAGTTGGCAAGATTTTGCCCTCTTATCAGTCCACCGAAAACTTCGGCTTTTACCCCTTTACCGAAAGGAATAGAAAACACATACTTTTGTGAGGCATCGCGTTCAGATAGATTTTGTTCACTTCTCGGTATCTTGTCGCTCAAAAGGAAAGTCCAGTCCTGACGGCGTACCATGCTGTCAAGTTGCTCGGGAGAATAACCGATAGAGTAAAGACCACCGATGATAGATCCCATGCTGGTACCTACCACATAGTCAATAGGAATACCGGCTTTTTCTATAACTTTCAGAACACCGATGTGCGCCATGCCTTTAGCGCCACCGCCACTTAGCACCACACCCACTTTCTTACGGTGGGCAGGCCGAGGCTGTGCCTTAAGAAGAGCAGGTATAAAGAGTAGACAAACTGCCATTGTTGTCAATGAAGAACGGCTGAATCGTTTCATGTTTATTTTTCTGTATTTAAAAATCTTTTATATAAAAAACAAAAACTGTGCAAAGATGGTTTAATCTTTCGGGGAATGCAAGTCTAATTGTTATAGTTATTGGTCGATTTCCTTTTTTCCTTCAATTTTTCAATCCTCCTAAATCGAACCGATAAATTAAACGAGCCAAACAAATGCTACATGAAGATTGCGTTTTTGCACTTTAAGAGAGCTGAATGAAATCACTTTCTTAAAAAAACAGGCTATAAAACTTTCTATCTAACTAATTTTCTTGTAAATTTGCAACTTAATTTTTGGGAGACTATGTCTTTGCCCGATTTACAATTTAGAGAATACAAGAAAAACGATATAGATTATGAGTAAGAAATTTGCTGAACACTCGCAACTCAACCTATCACAGGTCAATAAAGATGTGCTGAAGAAGTGGGATGAAAACGATGTTTTCGCCAAGAGTATGACAGAACGTGAAGGATGTCCTTCTTTTGTCTTTTATGAAGGACCTCCCTCAGCCAACGGTATGCCGGGTATTCACCACGTAATGGCACGTACTATAAAAGATACTTTCTGCCGCTACAAAACCATGAAAGGTTTTCTTGTCAAACGTAAAGCCGGATGGGATACTCACGGACTACCGGTAGAACTGGGCGTGGAAAAAGCACTCGGAATTACCAAGGAGGATATCGGAAAAACGATTTCTGTGGCCGAATATAATGCAGCCTGTCGTAAGGATGTGATGAAATTTACAAAAGAATGGACAGACCTTACTCATAAAATGGGTTATTGGGTAGATTTGGATAATCCATACATCACTTATGACAACCGCTATATTGAAACTTTATGGTGGCTCTTAAAGCAACTATATAGCAAGAATTTACTGTATAAAGGATATACCATTCAGCCTTATTCTCCGGCAGCCGGAACAGGACTGAGCTCTCACGAATTAAATCAGCCTGGATGTTACCGGGATGTAAAAGATACTACTGTAGTGGGGCAATTCAAGATGAAGAACCCGAAACCCGAAATGACGGAGTGGGGGACTCCTTACTTCTTGGCATGGACTACTACACCATGGACTTTACCCTCAAACACCGCTTTGTGCGTCGGTCCCAAAATCGATTATGTAGCTGTACAAACATATAATGGCTACACAGGTGAGAAAATGACAGTAGTGCTGGCTAAACCATTGCTTTATGCTCATTTTAACCAAAAAGCAGAAGGACTGCCTTTAGAAGACTACAAACCGGGAGACAAGCTGATTCCTTTCAAGGTGGTAGGTGAATACAAAGGCACGGATTTGGTAGGTATGGAATATGAACAGCTTATTCCATGGGTGAAACCGGTAAACGTAGACGAAAACGGTAATTGGGAAGAAGCTGCCAATCAAGCATTCCGTGTTATCCTTGGTGACTATGTGACTACGGAAGACGGTACAGGTATCGTACATATCGCTCCAACATTCGGTGCGGACGATGCTTTTGTGGCACGTGCAGCAGGCATACCTTCATTGTTTATGATTAACAAAAAAGGTGAACCTCGTCCGATGGTAGACTTGACAGGTAAATTCTTCCTGCTGGATGAACTAGATGAAAAGTTCGTAAAAGAATGTGTGGATGTAGAACAATATCAAGAATATCAGGGGCGCTGGGTGAAAAATGCATACGACCCTCAATTTACTGTAAATGGTAAATACGATGAGAAAACTGCTGCCTCTGCCGAGACACTGGATATTTACATCTGTATGAAAATGAAGGCTTCCAACAAAGCATTCAAGATAGAAAAGCATGTACACAATTATCCACATTGCTGGCGTACAGACAAACCGGTCCTTTATTATCCGTTGGATAGCTGGTTCATCCGTTCTACTGCTGCCAAGGAACGTATGATAGAACTCAATAAGACCATTAACTGGAAACCGGAATCTACCGGAACCGGACGTTTCGGCAAATGGCTGGAAAACCTGAACGACTGGAATTTAAGCCGTTCGCGCTATTGGGGTACTCCGCTTCCTATTTGGCGTAGCGAAGAAGGTGAGGAATTATGTATCGGTTCGGTAGAGGAACTCTATAACGAAATAGAAAAATCCATCGCTGCCGGTTTCATGACTGCTAATCCTTATAAAGAAAAAGGATTTATTCCGGGTGAATATACCGAAGACAATTATGATAAAATAGATCTTCACCGTCCTTACGTAGATGATATTATCCTCGTTTCTGAAAGCGGAAAACCGATGAAACGTGAAGCGGATTTGATTGACGTATGGTTTGATTCAGGCGCCATGCCATACGCACAGTTGCATTATCCGTTTGAGAATAAAGATATTGTAGATAATCGTTCTTATTATCCGGCTGA
>OGPQ01002207.1_pt1:7500-11618 | contig 11618 bp, 11 predicted proteins | sample 1552971 | NCBI WGS metagenome assembly OGPQ01 (sample SAMEA2580232, study PRJEB22360) | human gut metagenome | biome: human gut; feature: human-associated habitat; material: faeces | place: Denmark | collected 2008/2010 | reverse complement strand
CTTTCGTTTTCGACAAACTTGACTTCCCTAATGAAGTCTCAGTACTACCCTAAGTACCCTGAGGTTGACCCACCATAGACCATTTGCCTTGACTTCTCAAAACTCTCAAAACTTCGACCTCTTCAAATTCCCTATTCTCCCCTTCCATTCTGCTTAACTACACTCCCTCTTACTCCCATTACACGCTCGCCCTAATCCGAACACTTTCACAAAACCAACTTTCCTAAGCAAACCTCCTATTACACCTCAAGTCCAGGGTACTTGATGAGTCATAGACAATTCCTTAAGGCTCATGAGTCTTCGGACTTCAAGCAAAATCGCACATCTCCCAAACCCATCGCCGAGGCACTTCCACACAACGCACCCTCAAACTCTCCCAAACCTATTTTCATCGTGAGTCTAACACCACTTAGGGTTATAACCCTAACCCTAGGGTTTCCCCAGTTTCCACGTTTAACCCTAGCTCCACTCAAATTGCATAAAACCTATGAATCTGATGCTAAAACACACTGTTACTGCTAACGCCCACACAAACTTTCCTCGCCTCGTTTCGCTCACCCAGGCGGAGTTGCACTTTCCTATTTCACCGTCGTAATCTCCCTAATGAGGAGTATCTCCACACGCAGTATGGAGGCAAGTGATGTGCAAACGAAATGCTAATGCCGATTCTCTCTTCGACCCTTCTCGAGTCCAAACTGCCCTATAGGTCGCCTAAGGGTACTTAACCCTGTGAGTAATGTTTTGATCTTACATGGTGGAAAAGTGGAAGAGTGGCGCGTATCTTCAAAGACGAAGTAGCGATGTTGACTTGTCTCATCGCTTCAATTCTTCGCTCTCACTCCACACCTCACCAAACCGGGACATATGCACCTCGTTTATGTGCGGCGCATCGCGAGGAGTTGAATGGTGATGTTACCTTAAAGTGGAGGGAGGTGATGTGCATGCGATGCATGATGCGATTGCCGTGAAGTGATGCGCTAAAGCTGTCAGGAGGTAGAGGAGAGTGTGTAGAAGGGGATGGGTGTGTTGTTTGCGTGGAAAGGAGGGCGTGGGAGCGAGAGGAGCGATGGATGTGTTTGATGAAACTGCCATTGGGATTGCGATTGGTTTCCTAATTGGAGGGAAGAGAGAGGGGTGTTGTGGGATGTGAGTGCTTACCTGAATGAGATGAAAGGAGAAGGAGAGGGGGTGAGTGGTGGGGTGTCGAAGTGTTGGGTGTGTGTGTATGGGTATTGTGTGGTGGTGAGAGGGTGTTGTGCGTGAGAAGTGTGATAAAAGTGAAGAGGGAGTGAAGTGTGATGTTTTGAATGTGAGTCATGTTTTGCGTAGATGAGCGATTTGGGTAATGTACATGCACATCGAATTTGCGAGAAAGTGAAATTCCATGTGGTGTTGCATCCCAAGCACTCGTTTAAACCCATTTCTGACCCAAAATGACCAACATGATGTCAAAATGATAGTCAAAAGAAGAGAATCAGTTAACTTTGAAGCGAAATATCTCGATGAGGAGGCGAGCTACGACTCTCCAATTTGGCGTGGAGATAGAGGACCGTGCGCTCTTTCATTTTGGTGCCGCGTCCCAGGGGGCGCCTCTGCCCTCAACGTTCATTGCCTATTCGAAGCGGGCACAGCCCGCTTCTCATAAGCAATGCGTTGAGGCGAGGCGCCGGGGTGTACTTGCCCGCGCATGCGCGGGCTGCGTACACTTCCCGGCCCCCCCGTACTTTAACCCCCATTTTTCCCCCCCTCCTCTCCCCTCCTTTCTTTTCCTTCCCTCCTCTCTCTCTTCTCCCTCCTCTCTCGCACCATCAGCTGGTGTGGGGTCTATTGATACTCTCACGTGGCGTAGCCACGCAAGGGGTACCAATGGAACCCCAGCCCCGCAGGGCCGCTCTCGGAGGTGTATACACAATACACCCCACGGCGCACCACTCCTGATGGGGAGACAACGTCTCCACGAGGAGGAGGGAGAACGAGTGAGGAGAAGGAAAAGGGAATGACTCAGGGAGTACTGTCATTCCACGGTGCTCTACTCTCCATGATCGAGCCCTTCTTCTTCACATTTCGTCCCAGTTCGTTCACTTTCGTTCAATTGGAGGTGAGTGAGAGGTGTGAGTGATGTGATGTGATGTGATGTGAGAAGACCTCTTGTGATGGGGTCGTCTCACTCTCCTGACCTTGCTCAAGGGTCACACACCACACTCACTTCACTCAATGGCCCCGCAGGGACGCTCTCGCCTTCCTAAGAGTGTCCCATTGGGTCCCATTGGGTGTCCCATTGGGTCTCATGAGGGATGGATGGGGTCTCTATCCTGTGACTGTCGCCCTTCAGTCACGTCCTCTCATCCAGAGTCACACACCCCATCCTCTGACTGTCGCCCTTCAGTCACTCCCTCCACTCACACCACTCACTTCATTCCCTCTCACGCTCTTCACGACTCATAACCCTTTAGGGAACCCTCTCTGAGGATGAGGATGAGGAGTGTCAGCCTCGCAGAGGCGCTCTACGTGAATGAAGGCACTGTCTCACCTAGCTCACTCCATTCTGCCCTTCATTCACTCTCACCTAGCTCACTTCCTTCCTCTCCTCGTTGCCTCATTTGCCTCCTAAGAGTCTCGTAAGAGTCGTTCATCGCGTGAGAGGGCTGATGTCCTCTTCACTCACCTCGCCCCAACTCACTTCACTCTCACTGAGCGTCACCGTCAGCGTCGCATGTCCCAATGGGTCTCAATGGCCCCGCAGGGCCGCTCTCGGCGTGTAAGCGCTCCAGCTCACTCCAAGCGCTCTCTTCACGCTCCTCAACCCTCTCGTCGTGCTCACCATCATCCACCACTCTGAGGGTCTTCATCCACCCTAATGGCCCTAATGGCCCCACATGCCCCACTGGCCCCGCAGGGACGCTCTCGACGCTCCACAGCCCTCAAGACCACTCCAGCTCACTCCAGTGGTCTCTCAGAGCCCTCTAGCTCACTCTCGTGACTTCGCTCTAAGTCACTCTCTTCGAGGGTCTTCATCAACCCTCATGTCCCAAAGGCCACAATGGCCACAATGGACCCCAATGGAGCCTCATGCCCCGCAGGGACGCTCTCGGCGTGTTGAACGCTCTAATCGCGCTCCAGATCGCTCCAGAACGCTCTAGCTCACTCTCGTGACCTCGCCCCAAGTCACTCTCTCTGAGGGTGTTGATGAACCCTCACGCCCCTCACGCCCCACTGGGTCCCACATGCCCCGCAGGGCCGCTCTCAGCGCTCCACGCGCTCTATTCGCGCGCCAGAACCCTCTCAGAGCTCTTGAGTGACCTCGCCCTAAGTCACTCACTCTCGCCCCTAAGTCATCCTTGAGGGTGATGATGAACCCTCATGTCCCACTGGCCCCGCAGGGCCGCTCTCGACGCTCTGAGCGCTCTATTCACGCGCCAGATCGTTCCAGAGCCTTCTAGCTCACTCTGGTGACCTCTCTCCAAGTCACCCTTCTTCGCCCCTAAGTCATCGCTCCATCTCACTCTCGCCCCTTACTCACAACCCTAACTCACTCTCTTCCTCAAGCCCCACTGGCCCCGCAGGGCCGCTCCACGCGCTCTATTCGCGCTCCACGCGCTCTATTCGCGCCTCACCACTCGAGTGACCTCGTCCCAAGTCACTCTCTCGCCCCTAACTCACTCTCTTCGAGGGTGATGAAGAGCCTTCAAGCCCCGCAGGGCCGCTCTCGACGCTCTCAGCGCTCTATTCACGCTCCTAATCACTCCAGACCACCTGAGTGACCTCGCCCTAGGTCACTCCAGTCCCAGCTCACATCACCCTAAGTCACTCATCCTCGCCCCTAAGTCACCTAAGTCACAAGTCACACCTAGCTCACTCACTGAGGGTACCCATGGAACCCTCACGCCCCGCAGGGCCGCTCCACGCGCTCTAGCTCACTCCAGCGACCTCTCAGATCGCTCTAGACCTCTTGAGTCACCTCGTCCCAAGTCACTCTCCATCGCCCCTAACTCTCCTCTCTTCGAGGGTGATGATGAACCCTCAAGCCCCGCAGGGCCGCTCCACGCGCTCTAAGCGCTCTATTCATGCTCCAGACCACTCCAGAGCCTTCTAGCTCACTCTCGCCCCAGAGTCGCTTC
>OGPQ01002204.1_pt1 | contig 11638 bp, 10 predicted proteins | sample 1552971 | NCBI WGS metagenome assembly OGPQ01 (sample SAMEA2580232, study PRJEB22360) | human gut metagenome | biome: human gut; feature: human-associated habitat; material: faeces | place: Denmark | collected 2008/2010 | reverse complement strand
GACAAACTTCTGCTTTCTCCGGGAGCCAATCCGGTGAAACCGCCTTTGGAAGGCATTGACTCGGAAGGTATCTTTACGCTTCGCAATGTAGAAAATACCGACCGGATTAAGGCTTATATCACAGACAAGCAAGTAAAACGCGCAGTTGTAGTAGGCGCAGGCTTCATCGGACTTGAGATGGCGGAAAACCTGCATCATGCGGGCGTTGCGGTTTCTGTTGTAGAGATGGGCAATCAGGTTATGGCGCCTATCGACTTCTCCATGGCTGCACCTATTCACCGGCATCTGATCGAAAAAGGCGTTTCCCTTTATCTGGAAGAGGGCGTTACCTGTTTCCGGCGTACTGAAGAGGGAATTACCGTTTTTCTGAAAAGTGGCAAAACGATTCCTGCCGATATGGTATTGCTTTCTATCGGTGTACGTCCGGCAACGGCATTGGCGCAACAGGCAGGTTTGGAGTTGGGCGAAACGGGCGGTATCCGGGTAGACGAGCACTTGGAAACTTCCGTAAAAGACATCTATGCTGTGGGCGATGCCATTGAATATCCCCATCCGCTGACCGGAAAACCGTGGCTCAACTATCTGGCCAATCCGGCAAACCGTCAGGGACGCATCGTTGCCGATAATATGGCCTTGGGCAATACCACATCCTACGAAGGAGCTATCGGTACATCCATCGCCAAAGTCTTTGATATGACGGTAGCCTCTACCGGACTTGCAGCCAAGCGTCTGAAACAATGGGGCATGGAGTATCAAAGCTCGGTAACCCATTCTGCTTCGCATGCAGGTTATTATCCCGATGCGTTGCCTCTGACCTTGAAACTGACGTTCCATCCGAAAACCGGAAAACTCTATGGAGCGCAATGCATAGGCTACGAGGGAGTGGATAAGCGCATCGACCAGATAGCGGGACTTATCAAACATGGCGGAACCGTTTACGATTTGATGGAAACGGAGCACACCTATGCACCGCCATTCTCATCGGCAAAAGACCCTATTGCCATAGCCGGATACGTGGCTTCCAATATTATCAGCGGCGCCATGCCGGTTATTTCCTGGCGCGAACTGGCAGAGAAGAAAGACGAAGTAATGCTGATAGATACCCGTACCCCCGAAGAATTCTCGTTCGGAACGATTCCGGGAGCTGTCAATATCCCGCTGGACGAGATGCGCGACCGTTTGTCGGAAATACCAGCGGATAAGCCCGTCGTGCTTTTCTGTGCCGTAGGTTTGCGCGGATATTTGGCACAACGTATTCTGATAGGACGCGGTTATCGCAATACGGCCAACTTGATAGGCGGATATAAGACCTATTCTACAGCAGTGGCGCCCATTCCTGCTCCTACGGCATCATCGCCGGCTCAGCCTGCTGCATCCGCTCCGTCGCAATCGGCACAGAGCGGTTCTGCCAAAGAGCCTTTGAGGGTTAATGCCTGCGGCCTGCAATGTCCCGGCCCTATCATGCAGGTAAAGAAAGCCATAGACAGCATCGCTCCGGGCGAGCGGGTGGAAATTGTGGCGACCGATGCCGGATTCGCACGTGATGCTTCTGCCTGGTGTGCCACTACGGGCAACAAGCTGATAGAGAAAAAGGAAGAAAAAGGACGCTACACGGTATTGCTTGAAAAAGGCGATGAGGCTTGTGCCTGCCCGTCGTCTCTTCCGGCAGCAGGCGGACGGGGAAAAACTTTAATTCTTTTTAGCGATGATTTAGACAAGGCTTTAGCTACCTTTGTACTCGCTAACGGTGCAGCGGTAACCGGACAGAAAGTGTCGATATTCTTCACCTTCTGGGGATTGAATGTCTTGAAGAAGATACAGAAACCCCGGACAGAGAAAGATATTTTCGGAAAGATGTTCGGTATGATGCTTCCGTCCAGTTCATTGCGGCTGAAACTGTCCAAGATGAATATGATGGGCTTGGGCAGCAGGATGATGCGCTTCCTGATGAAGCGGAAAGGAATAGATTCTTTGGAATCGTTGCGTTCTCAGGCGTTGGCGCAAGGGGTTGAGTTTATTGCTTGTCAGATGTCTATGGATATGATGGGCATCCGGCGCGAAGAATTGCTGGACGAAGTTACCATAGGCGGTGTAGCGACCTATATGGAGCGCGCGGACAAGGCGAATGTGAATCTATTTATATAAACGGAATAATGGAAACTTTATGTAGAATCCGCGATATTTACCGGGCGATAGCCGAGTTTGAAGTAAAATTCATGCAGGAGTTTGACTTGTCGTTGAATGAGGGTATGCTGTTGTGTACCTTGCTCAATACGCCCAAACTCACCTCCAGCGAGATAGCGGAAGCGCTCGGACTGTCAGCTTCCAATACTTCCAAGGTAATCCGCTCGGTAGAGGACAAGAAGCTGATTACCCGACTGGTGGGAAAAACGGATAAGCGTCAGATGCACTTTGCACTGACGCCGGAAGGGAAGAGCCGTATTACGGTTATAAAAAACAGCACTCCCGAAATTCCGGCCCTATTGCAGGAGATTGTTTAGAGAGAGGCTTTCCGGTTTATTCATGGTGATACGGCCCGCCGTTCAGTATGGTCATGGCACGGTATAACTGCTCTACAAAGATAAGTCTTATCATCTGATGCGAAAAGGTCATGCGCGAAAGAGACAGCTTTTCGTGTGCCGCTTCATAGACTTTGGGTGAGAAGCCGTAAGGGCCGCCAATAATAAAAACCAGCCGTTTGTTTACGGTGTTCATCTTGCGCTTCATATAGTCCGCGAACTCTATGGAGCGCATTTCTTTTCCGCCCTCATCCAGCAGCACTACCACATCGCCCGGTTGGAGTGCTTTCAGTATCAGTTCGCCCTCTTTTTCTTTTTGTACGTCCGCGGAGAGGCTTTTGGTATTTTTCAGTTCCGGGATAACTTCCATATCGAACGAGAGATAGCGTCGCGTGCGCTGTATGTAGTCATTGATGGCTGTAATAAAGTGCTGTTCTACGGTTCGTCCTACGACGAGCAAGGTCATTTTCATATGAATTACTGATTTTCGTGCAAAAATAATCCTTTCCTGTGAGAATGTCGCTTTTCTTTTCTTGTTATTTATAAGATTTGCTTACCTTTGCCTATCATTAATACTTGTGAAAATGAATAAACGAGTAGTAATATTATGGCTCTGCTTCTTTGTCTGGACAGTTTCGCTTATGGCACAAGACGTACCGGCAGGAGTGGTCGCCGCCTTTAAAAAAGGAAATTCTCAGGAACTGAACGGGTATCTGAGTGATAAAGTGGAACTGATTCTGGAGAGTCGTTCAATCAATGTCGACAACCAAGCGGCAGAGAAAAAGATGGCATCTTTCTTTTCCGGTAATCGGGTGAGCGGTTTTACGGTGAATCACCAGGGAAAGCGCAATGAGTCGAGTTTCATAGTCGGTACGCTGACAACCGCGAACGGAAACTTCCGGGTGAATTGTTTCTTTAGAAAAGTGGCAGGCAAATATGTGATACACCAAATAAGAATAGATAAGACAAATGAATAAGGAAGAAGAATTGATTGACAGGCTGATTGACCTGGCCTTTGCCGAAGATATAGGCGATGGTGACCACACCACTCTTTCGTGCATTCCTGCTACGGCAATGGGCAAATCCAAGCTTTTGATTAAAGAAGCCGGTATTCTTGCCGGTATCGAGGTAGCTAAAGAAGTGTTCCGTCGTTTCGACCCCACCATGAAAGTGGAAGTATTCATCAATGACGGCACTGAAGTGAAGCCGGGCGACGTGGCTATGGTTGTGGAAGGCAAGGTGCAGTCTTTGTTGCAGACCGAACGCCTGATGCTGAACATTATGCAGCGTATGAGCGGCATCGCTACCATGACCCATAAGTATGCCGAGAAGCTGAAAGGTACGAATACCCGTGTGCTCGATACCCGTAAGACAACTCCGGGCATGCGTATTCTGGAAAAGATGGCTGTGAAGATAGGTGGCGGCGTGAACCATCGAATCGGTCTGTTCGACATGATTCTGCTGAAAGACAATCATGTTGACTTCGCCGGTGGTATCGACAAGGCCATTACCCGTGCCAAGGAATATTGCAAGGAGAAGGGCAAGGACCTCAAGATAGAAATTGAAGTACGCAACTTCGACGAACTGCAACAGGTACTCGATTTGGGTGGCGTAGACCGTATCATGTTCGATAACTTTACACCCGAAATGACGAAGAAAGCCGTAGAAATGGTAGCAGGCCGTTATGAAACGGAATCTTCCGGCGGCATCACCTTTGACACTCTGCGCGACTATGCCGAATGCGGCGTAGACTTTATCTCGGTAGGTGCTTTGACGCATTCCGTAAAAGGATTGGACATGAGCTTCAAAGCCTGCTGATAAAGGCGATATAATACAGGAGAAAGCCTCTCATAGGGAATGCTGCCCGTCAGGGCAGGTCTGTGAGAGGCTTTTTTTCTTATGTTATAAAGGGCAAATGATGAAACGGAAAGATATGGATAACCTTATTCTTTAACTTCTTTTTAGAGATTCTATTGCAGCATTCTGCCGGATGCTGCGTCTAACCAACAAACGACGCGAAGAGGCGTCCGTAAAACGAGCACTGACATTGGAAAATGAGATAGAACTGATAGAGGGCTGCCGGGCAGGAAAGGATTCCGCCCGAAAGGAACTTTACACTCTCTATTCCAAGCAGATGCTGGCGGTATGCTACCGTTATACGGGCGATATGGATGCGGCGCACGATGTTTTGCACGATGGCTTTATCAAAATCTTCACCCGCTTCACGTTTCGCGGTGAATGTGCGTTGGGCACGTGGGTAACGAGGGTGATGGTGACACAAGCTATCGACTATCTGCGACGGAAACACCGTTTCAGCCAACTGGTGGTAAACGAAGAACAACTTCCCGATGTGCAGGACGAAGCGAGTATTGCCGAAAGCGGAAGCAGGCTTTCAGAGGAAGTGTTGATGGCGTTCGTGGCGGAACTTCCCGACGGCTGCCGTACCGTGTTCAACTTGTATGTGTTCGAGGAGAAGTCGCACAAGGAGATTGCGGAACTGCTTCATATCAAGGAGCATTCGTCTACCTCGCAGTTGCACCGTGCCAAGTGTATGTTAGCGAAAAGAATTAAAGAATATACTGAATATGAGAGAAAAAGATGAAATAACCGGATTGTTCCGTAGCCGTCTGTCCGGCACAGAGATGACGGTACGCGATGGCTTTTGGGAGCAGTTGCAGGAAGACGCGGCATCTCCGGCTGCAGGCCGGAAGAGAGCGATTGTTCTTTCTCCTAAATATTATCGGGTGGCAGCTGCCGCATCCGTTATATTTGTGCTGGGAGCCGCTTCGGCCGCTTTCTGGTATTTCTCTCCGAAAGAGGAGATAAAGGAAGCCTTTACGCAAGTGGCTGCTTTGACGCCGGAAGGCAATTTGGACGGAGATGTGGTGCAGGAATCTTTTCCATCTATCCATCAGGTAACCCCGATGGTACGGAATTCCGGTACAAAACAACCTGCCGATGGAATTCCCGCAGGCATGACTGCCCAATCGGAAACTGAGGGCGAGTCCGTTTCCGTCCGGCTTTCCATCACTATCAGGCAGCGGGTGCAGCAGACCGGTGACGGTTACTTCAGCAATAGTGCCGTTGCACAAACCGGCAGTTCTTATCAGAACACCACCGGCCGGGTAAGTTCTGCTTCGGACACCTTTTCCGCTGTTCCTGCGGAAGAAGAGCAGGCAACTACTCCTTTAAAATACCGGAAATCGCGTAAGTGGGCGTTGAAAGCAGCTCTTGGAACCTCTCTTCCTAAAGGGGACTACAATATGCCGCTGACGACGGCAGTTACAGTGGAACGTAGTCTGAACAGCCGGTTCGCGTTGGAAACGGGTATTCTGTATAATCGCTTGCATGCCGACCGCACGCTCCATACTTTAGGGATTCCCGTAAAATTGAATATGACATTGGCAAGTACTCCCAAACTCGATTTATATGCCACTGTAGGCGGAACTGCCGAAAAGTGCATTGCCGGCGCTGCGGATAACGGCTTTAATGCGGAACCCGTTCAACTGTCGGTAGCGGCAGGAGTAGGGGTGCGTTACAGATTGAATGACCGGTTTGCTTTGTTTGCCGAGCCTTCGGTTTCCCACCATTTCGGTACGGACTCCGAAACCGGAACCTTGCGGACGGAACGCCCTACGAACCTGAATCTTTTGTGTGGAGTGCGCATGACTTATTAACCTTAAAGACAATACAACAAAATGAAGACTCTCTGTAAACTATATAAATACGGATATCTGATACTTGCAATGGCAGCTTGCCTTATGCTTGCATCCTGCGGTAAAGAATCGCTGGATTACAATCATCCGGATGTAGATTTGTTTGTAAAACAGCTGAAAACCGGCAAATATTCTACTCAAAGTCCTGAAGGACTGAGTAATGTTCCCAAGTTTGCTAAAGAAGATATTGAAGAACTCCTGAAGTATGCCGAGGATTTGACGGTAATACCTTCTTTTCCGTTAGCTCCCGTATCCTATTCGGCAGGCGGAAAACTGCGGTTAGGCGAATGTATCTTGTGGACGGTGGAAACGATTCGTTTGGGACATAATGCTTCGATGGGGTGTAAGATGGTGCATACCGATGCCGAGAATTATGAAGGCATCTACTTCCTGACCGATGAGGAGGTGCTCGATGCAGCCGCCCGTTATCGCCGTTGGTGGGAAGGCCGGAAATATCCGCGTACCATGTGGACTATAGACCCCTGTTACGATGAACCGCTTTGCGGAAGCAGCTATATGTGGTGGTGAGATTAGGTATAAAGTGTAAGGTATAAAAAACAATCGGGGTGAAGTATTCTATTCTCTTTTTGGGGTTGCTTTGTGCGGTAACCTTTCCTCTTTACGCTCAAGAGTGGACGCCGCAAGACTCTTTGCGTCTGCACCGGTTGCTGGATGGCGGGGGGGAGATGAAGCTGAATCCGGATGTATTGAAGGAAATGGGCGTTGATGCTCCTTTGGGCTCTCCAAAGGCTGATGTAAGTAAGACGTGGATGGACTTTGATGCTTCCTTACCCGCAATGCCTCGGATGCCGGAGAAAAAGGTAGTGCTTACCTTACGGCCTTATACCGCAAACACCAAATACAACTGGGATCCCGTCTATCAGAAGAAGATTACGGTGAACAAGAATACATGGCGGGGCAATCCGTTCTACGAACTGATCAGGCTTAAAATCTATACAGACTGGGCAAAGCGTCCGTTGGATGCCGGGCCGCGTGAGAGTATCGAACAGATAGAAGCTACCGGTTTGCGCTATATGGTGACCGAACGTGCCAACAATATGGCAGTGGGGAGTTGGCGAAGTGTCGGCGGTGGTGGCATTGCAGGTGATTTCATGCGTCCTTTTACAAAAGATTTCTGGAACAGGAAAGCTGCCAGACGCCGTGCACGTACTTTGGAAGTATTAAGGACTTACGGCGATTCCATAACTGCCCGCCGTAAAGAGACGATTATCAAATAGGGATATTCCGCTTTGAGTATTGAACTTTATTTCTCCGCTTCTTGTTTTCATAAAAATAAACTTTTAAAGGATAAATTAATGAATAGAATAACTTCTTTGTTTGGAATAAAATACCCCGTCATTCAGGGCGGTATGGTATGGTGCAGTGGCTGGCGGTTGGCGTCGGCAGTAAGTAATGCCGGTGGTTTGGGGCTGTTGGGTGCAGGCTCCATGCATCCCGAAACTTTACGTGAGCATATACGGAAGTGCCGTGCGGCTACGCATCATTCGTTTGGAGTGAACATTCCTTTAATGTATCCCCAGATAGAGGAAATCATGCAGATTGTGGTAGATGAGGGGGTGCGTATCGTGTTTACTTCGGCCGGAAACCCTACGACATGGACCGCTTGGCTGAAGCAGCATGGCATTACAGTGGTGCATGTTGTTTCGTCATCGCGTTTTGCCATGAAAGCCGAGGCTGCCGGTGTAGATGCCATCGTGGCCGAGGGCTTTGAAGCCGGCGGACATAACGGGCGTGAAGAGACGACTACGCTTTGCCTGATACCTGCTGTACGTGCAGTTACCTCACTGCCTTTGATTGCTGCCGGCGGCATTGCTACCGGTGAGGCGATTCTTGCCATGCGTGCTTTGGGGGCCGATGGTGTTCAGGTGGGTACGCGGTTTGCTTTGACCGAAGAAAGTTCAGCCAGCGAAGTGTTTAAAGAATATTGCCTGCATCTGAAAGAGGGGGATACCCGTTTATTATTGAAGAAACTGTCTCCGGTACGTCTGGCCCGCGGTAATTTTCAGCAGGCAGTGGCGGCTGCCGAAGCTGCAGGGGCTAAGGAAGAGGATTTACGTATCCTTTTGTCGAGAGGACGTGCCAAACGCGGCATTTTTGAAGGAGACCTTGAAGAGGGCGAACTTGAAATAGGTCAGGCTTCCGCCTTGCTCAATGAGAAAGGAATACAGACGGTAGCAGAAGTGATGGACGAACTGGTAACAGGTTATCAGCGGGCATGCGAAACGCTTGCCGCCAATGTTTGCGAGCGTTGGGACGTTTGACAGTTGATATAAACGATTTTGCCTATAGTGAAAAATCCTTTTGACGTACATTGTACCGGATTTCCACTATAGGCAAAATTATATGACAGCAAGCCTGCTTTTATCCTTTAGGGGGAATGTTCGGAGCTTTACCGCTGTTGTTGCTGTTGTTTGCTGACGGAGCATTGCCCGTGGGAGAGGCAACGCTTTCGTTTGCAGTGGCCGAAGCGGTTGTTCCGGCAGTTGCCGTAGCCGTGGCGGTTTTGCCTGCAACTTGTGCAGCCGGTTGTTCTTCCCAATGGAACGGTTCGAAAGTGCTGTTCGGGTCAACCCAGCTTGGCTTCTTGGAAGCGTAGATGATGAACGGAGCAATCACCACGACAAGTGCGCCGATGATAAGTACGGAGAACCATACGGTATTGCTGCCGGTAGAAATCTGGCTGGGCGGGATGAAACTCAGTACGAATGCAAGCAGTGAGCCGCAGAAGCCGAGGCCGCCTACAAGCCACATCAGACCGTTACCGCCTTTACCGATACGGAACGGACGGTTCAGTTTCTTCATCTTATAACGCAATACGATGGCTCCGGAGAACATCAGCATATACATGATGAGATAAAGCACCACTGTCAGTTGTGAAAGAATCTGGTAGAAACTCTGTACCGAAGGCATCACCACGAACAGAAGGCTTAATACGGTTACAGCGCCACCTTGTACGAACAGAATGTTCTTTTGTACACCCAGCTTGTTTGTTTTCTGGAAGAACGGAGGCATATAACCTGCCTTGCCCACGGCAAAGATACCTTTGGACGGACCGGCAACCCATGTCAGCACACCTGCCAGCACGCCGAACGCCAGTGCAACGGCTATAACCGGCGACAGCCAGGAAGCATGGATGTAACGGAAGTAATTGTCGAAACCTACCAGCAGGCTTTGTGTAAGGCTGATGTCCTTGGCCGGAATAATGACACCTAGAGCGAATGTGCCCAACACGAAGATAAGCACCGTAATCAGTGCACCGATAAACACAGCCTTCGGATAGTTCTTGGACGGATTGTTTACATCCTTCACGTGGATACCGCCCATCTCCATACCTGCATAAAAGAGGAAGATACTTGCGGCAAGCACCACATTGTCAAAGTTCGTCAGGTCGGGGAAAAAGCTGCTGTGGAAGTCCATATTGGAATGTCCGCCTGTGGCAAGGTAGATAATGCCGAGGACAATCAGTAATCCGGCAGGGATAATCGTACCTACCAGACCGCCGACTTTGGCTACCTTTCCTACCCAGCTCATACCTTTCAGGGAAATGAAAGTAGCCAGCCAGTAGATGATAAGCACTACGACGAGCGTATAATACTTATTGTTTGCCAGTGACATGTCATGTACGTCATTCATTCCGATGAAAGCGATAGATACGGCACCAAACGTTAACACTGTCGGATACCAGATCGTACTTTCGATCCATTGTACCCAAATGGCGAGGAATCCCAGTTTTTTGCCGTAGGCTTCGCCTACCCACCGGAACACACCACCCTGCTTATCCTGAAACATCGCCGCCAACTCTGCTGCAACGAGCGATGTAGGGATTAGAAAGACAATAGCTGCAAAAAGATAATAGAAGGCCGAACTCATTCCATATACGGCCTCGGCTGGTAGTCCACGCAAGGATACTACTGCCGTAACATTCATGATAGCCAGGGTAAACACACCCAGCTTCACTGCATTTTTAATATTCGCCATAAGTTAAGGTTTTAAGTGAAAAATATTTTAAAGTCAGTGTTATAACAACATTTTGCGTGAGATGTTTCCGCAATCTCTTTCAAAGTTCGTTAATTAACATCCCCGAAATGGGAGATTGTAACCCCGGATTTACTTCTTCCGAAACAATCGCTTTCTCCAATTGTTTTTAAGCAATCTAAATTATAAATGAATCATTTTATTATAAACTAAGTAGTTATGAAATCAGCGCTTTCAGATTTTATTTCCGGGAAAAAGGGAATCTATGGTATTCTTCACATTATTATATTAGTAATGTCCCTATTCCTGGTTATTAGTATCTCGGTAGATACTTTTAAGGGAATTCCTTTCTATACACAGTCTTCGTATATGAAAGTACAGCTATGTATCTGTCTTTGGTTTCTTTTTGATTTTGTATTGGAGTTCTTTCTGGCAAAACATAAGGGACGTTATTTGCGGACGCATTTTATCTTTTTATTGGTGGCGATTCCTTATCAGAATATTATCGCCTATTATGGGTGGACATTTTCGGATGAGATCACCTATCTTCTCCGTTTCATACCTTTATTGAGAGGAGGATATGCGCTTGCCATTGTGGTCGGCTGGTTGACCTACAATCGTGCTTCGAGTTTGTTTGTCTCTTATCTGACGATGTTGTTGGCAACGGTCTATTTTTCCAGTCTGGCATTTTTTGTGCTTGAGCATCGGGTGAATCCCTTGGTGAATGGTTATGGAGATGCTTTGTGGTGGGCTTTTATGGATGTCACTACCGTCGGTTCGAATATCATAGCGCAGACGGTGACCGGACGTGTACTTTCCGTTTTGTTGGCTGCGCTGGGTATGATGATGTTCCCTATCTTTACAGTTTATATCACAAATCTGATTCAGCAATCTAACAAACGTAGAAAACAATATTACGAAGAGGAGGAACTAGAGAAAAAGGCTTCCGAGAAAAAAGAATTGGCAGAAAAAGCAGCCGTACAGAAAGCAAGCACATCATAATGTGCTTGCGGATAAGATGAAAAAACAGATGAAGTGATGATGACGGTAAAGTGTTGAAAACCAAAGATGAATTACTTTTCTTAATACTATAATTACTTTTCTTTATAAGCGGCGAAGGAAAAGGGGTGGAAAAGAGGTATTACTTTCTATCTTTGTTGAGAAGAGATAAGACACGACGCTGTTATAACCGTAATTGAATGAATCAAACTTTACCTTATCCGGGTTAATAACAGCTATCTCATTTTAATAACTAGAGTTGTTCAGGGGTAAGTTCAATTTGTAGCATTTGAAAAATGATGCCGTTTGTATTGAAACATTGGCGGGAAATCAAGAGGGTAAGGGGAATAGAAAAGAGGTTGTGTCAAAACGTTGGCACAACCTCTTTTATATTTTACAGTTCTGCTA
>OGPQ01002189.1_pt1 | contig 11690 bp, 10 predicted proteins | sample 1552971 | NCBI WGS metagenome assembly OGPQ01 (sample SAMEA2580232, study PRJEB22360) | human gut metagenome | biome: human gut; feature: human-associated habitat; material: faeces | place: Denmark | collected 2008/2010 | reverse complement strand
TGGCTAATTTTATACTATTTACTGAATATCCCTACTCAACAAACTATAAGGGATTTTTGCCAGCCCCTCGCCCAATTGATTGATTCCTTTTTCCAGTTTTCCTTTCAGCATCATTTTCATCACCATATTCAACTCTCCCTGGAAAGTAATCTTCATCCGGGTATCGTAAGGTCCATTCTCCAACAATTGAATCCATAAATTAAATTCAAAAGGTGTAGCTCCATCCCCTCCTAATTTTATTAATTTGGGTTCTTCTTTCTCCACGATCTTTACAGCCAACTCCCCCATACCTTTTAAGGTTATGTAGCAAGCATCTTCTGTAAAACGGGTAGATTCGATCTTTTCCGAGATTTTATCCATCTCCAATCCGTTAGTCATCCCCATTTGTTTGGCCATCTCTACCAAACGACCGATCCGGCTGAAATCGGAAAGTAATGCATAAACATCCCGAATAGGACTCTCTATTTTTAAGATCTCACTTGTAATTTTTGTTGTCGACATAATTTAATGAGTTAAAAGAGTTGATGAGTTATTGAGTTGATGAGTTATTGAGTTACTGAGTTACTGAGTTATTGAGTTAATAAATTATAAGTCTAGCATTAAAAATAATTTCCTTCCCCAACACGATGAATCGACAACCCCTTAATCTATTCCCCTCTTCCACTTTAGCTACTCAGCAACTCTTTTTAACTCAGTAACTCTTTTAACTCAGCAACTCAATAACTCTTTTAACTCATTTATAAGTCTCAGGACTCAATCGCCATTCTTTCAATTTTTCCACCTGATCAGCCTGTACATATCCCACTTTCACAGCCAGATCGATCATAGCATTGTAATTACTTAAAGTGGTCAGTTCACAGGATGCATTTTTAAAGTTATCCTCAGCCTTTTGGAAGCCATAGGTAAAAATGGCAACCATGCCCAGCACTTCACATTCGGCATTCCGCAAAGCTTCGACAGCCTGTAAACTAGAACCACCGGTTGAAATAAGGTCTTCGATAACTACGACCTTTTGCCCTGCTTTATACTCACCTTCGATCAGATTTTCCAAACCATGACTCTTAGCTGAAGATCGCACATAAATAAAGGGTAATCCCAATTCCTGAGCAACTAACACCCCCTGTGCAATAGCTCCGGTAGCAACCCCGGCAATCACCTCTGCCTGCGGATATTTCTCCCGGATCAATGCTGCAAATTGTTCTTTGATATATGAACGAACTTCAGGATAAGACAACGTCTTCCGATTATCACAATAGATCGGGGATTTCCATCCGGAAGCCCAGGTAAACGGATGAGTAGGTTCCAATTTAATTGCTTTAATATCCAATAAATAGGATGCCACTTTTTCTGCAACTGTATTCATTTTTATCTATTTTTGTATTGTTAAATACTAGAATTTTTGCAAATGTATAAAGTATTTTTTAAAGAGAGCTGTTTTTTATTGACCGATAATCAGAATTTACTAAAAGAAGGGGATATCCGTTGGGTGCACCGGGATTTTATGACCACGAAAAATTTCATTTACCAAACTCTGGAAAAAGGCATCCCTTTCAAAGCCGTACTTTATGATGAAGATCCGGAGGATTTGTTTACTATTTTCAAGTCTTGTTTCACCTATGTCAAAGCCGGAGGAGGAGCAGTCATACAAAATTCCGATATATTGGTCATCAAACGATTAGGAATGATCGACCTACCCAAAGGCCATCTGGAATATGGAGAAACGATGGAACAATGTGCCGTCCGGGAAGTAGAAGAAGAATGCGGGTTAAAACAAGTAAGTATTCTGTCTCCTTTAGACACCACCCTCCATATTTATTACCGGAATGAAAGTTGGTTCCTGAAAAAAACATATTGGTATCGGATGTCTGCCCCTTCAGGTCAATCTTTTATTCCTCAGACCGAAGAGGATATCGAAGAAGTGCTCTGGTATCCGATACACAATCTCTCCCAGCTATCGAACCAGACCTATCCTTCACTCCGGGAAGTATTCCATAAACTCCAAACCGAAGCCTAGGAGCTATTCGAGCAATTGCCTGCAAACCCGCCTGATTTCGGCATAATCGGCATCCAGCCTACCGGACTGGAAAAGCCGGTCAATGCTGTGCAGACCGGGTTGTATCGAATCGATAAAATGCGGTTTTCTTTCGTAAAGTCCCCGAAGCCCGAAAGCCCCCATCGCCTGCAACAGCCGTACCAATACAAAACGATAAAAAACATGACGGAATAGTCCCGGCTCCACCGTCCGGTAAGCCTGTAATCCGCAGATATATCCATCCAGTAACTCTTCCCGTTGTTCATCAGGAATCACTACGATAGCATCATACAATAACGAAGCTACGTCATAAGGTAAAGCCCCTTGCCGTCCTCCCTGATAATCGATAAACCAAACCTCTCCGGCTCTGACCATAATATTCCGCGACTGAAAATCACGAAACATAAAACTATCCGCAGGTTCCTGAACCAAAGCATCTGTCAGCCTGACAAAATCATCTTCGAGCGCCTGCTCTGAAAAATCCGCTCCTGCCAATTTCAGAAAACAATACTTAAAATAATTCAGGTCCCACAGGATACACTGCCGGTCGAATACAGGACGTGGGACACAACGGGCATAATCCAGTCCCTGTCCCCCGATCAACTGAAACCGCAATAATTCGGACAAAGATTTCCGGTAAAGTTGCATCGAATGCTCCGACAAACTATTTCCTTTTCGCTCCTGCCCGACCACGTCCAATAAAGTTTGCGTACCCAAATCTTCCTGTAGATAAACCTTCCGATCTTCCGATACCGCATAAATTTGCGGTACATGTAATCCTTTCTCTGCAAAATGCCGGGAAAAATCGATAAACAAGCGATTTTCTTCCACATTTCGATTCCAGGCCGCAATGCACGACTCCCCGTTCCAATATATACGCCAATATTTACGTGCAGACCCGGAAGCCGGTAACATCTCGGTCCGGTCGGCTTTCTTCCCCCATTGCTGTTCGAATAAAGCCAGAAACTTTTGCTCTATCAACTGATTCACTTTATCTGTTATTGAAATCTTTTTACCCTAAAAAACAGCTGCTTCTAAGCAGACTTTTATCAAAACAAATGTTGAAATTTTTTACGAATTTCCCAAAGTTTCCGAAAATTTCAGAAAACAAAAAAACCGCTGTAAATACAACGGTTTTTCATGTCTTCATCTATTTCAGTGCCCAGGACAAGACTCGAACTTGCACAGCCTTTCGACCACTACCACCTCAAAGTAGCGTGTATACCAATTTCACCACCTGGGCCAATCCTTTACGTTTCAGATTATTTTAGAAATAATCTGAAACCGTAAATTTCAAAGTCGGTGCCCGAAATAGGACTCGAACCTACACGGCCGTGAAGCCACTAGTACCTGAAACTAGCGTGTATACCAATTTCACCACTTGGGCAATCAAGTGTTGTCCCACCAGGATTCGAACCTGGACTGACAGAACCAAAACCTGCTGTGCTGCCATTACACAATGGGACAATCATTGATAGTGTCATTTTTGACGGTGCAAATATATGACCTTTTTTTTTTCCAACAAAAAAAATGAGGAAAATTCGAGTAAAATAATTATTTTCGTGCTTCATTAGTTGTTTCGTTACGAAGTCATCTTTTGATAACCAGACACTTAACACTTTATGTCTATTTATTCAAATACGCCCCAAGGGCAAGAAAGCTTCAAAACGGAGGAAATAATGATTTTTTACGCACATAATAATCGCAAATTTATCTTAATTAATGAATATGTATAAAATCAAAGATCATCCTAATTTAAGCTTCAAGCTGATTAACAGGGTTACCGGTTGGGGCACTTTCGTTATCGCGAGTATGACTTACATACTCACAGCTGAGTCAACGGCCAGCCTATGGGATTGCGGAGAGTTCATCACCACGTCTGTGGGCTTACAGGTGGGACATCCCCCCGGAGCACCGTTATTTATGATTATTTCGCGGTTGTTTGCGATATTTGCTCCATCGGCAGATACCCAAGCCTATATGATCAACTGTATGTCGGCCATTTGTTCCGGGCTGACCATTTTATTCCTGTTCTGGTCGATCACTCACCTGGCCCGTAAGCTTATTGTAAAAGAAGGTGAAGAAATGACTATGGGACAAATGTTTGCGATATTAGGAGCTTCGCTGATCGGTTCTTTGACTTATACTTTCACAGATACGTTCTGGTTCTCAGCCGTAGAAGGCGAAGCGTATGCGATGTCTTCTTTATTTACTGCGGTAGTTTTCTGGGCTATCCTGAAATGGGAAAATGTCGCTTTCGAACGTTATGCCAACCGCTGGCTGATCCTGATCGCTTACCTGATCGGACTGTCTATCGGAGTACACTTATTGAACTTGCTGGCAATCCCGGCAATCGTGTTTGTTTATTATTTCAAAAAATATACACCCACCGTACGGGGATTTATCAAAACAGGCATTCTTTCGGTATTTATCCTGGGTGTAGTTAATTTCGGAATCATTCCGGGCGTGATCAAAGTAGCCGGTTGGTTCGAGCTGACTTTCGTCAACGGAATGGGGGCTCCTTTCAATACCGGAGTGATCATCTATGTATTACTGATTATCGGGGCTTTAGTCTGGGGTATCCGTTATACGCTGAAAAAAGGGATGCCTGTCTGGAATACCATCCTGACTTGTTTTATGGTGATTCTGATCGGTTATTCTTCTTATTCGATGATCGTTATCCGTTCATTAAGCGATCCTCCTATCGATGAAGGAAGCCCTGACAATGTATTCTCTTTATTGTCATACATCAACCGTGACCAATACGGTGACGCTCCTTTACTCTACGGCCAGTATTTCAATGCTCCCCAAGTAGGGACGAAGGAGGGCGAACCGATCTATTATCAGAACAAAGAAACCGGGGTCTATGAAAAAATCGGTAACAAAACCATCTATGAATACGACAAACGGTTTTGTGGTTTCTTCCCACGTATGTACAGCGATACCCGGCCCAACTTTGCCAATCAATACCAGGCTTGGGCAGGAAGAAACAACGGTCCGACCTATACGGTCAACGGCGAGACCATCACCCGCCCGAGTTTCGGTAATAACATGCGTTATTTCTTCAATTATCAGTTAGGGCATATGTACTGGAGGTATTTCATGTGGAATTTCTCCGGACGCCAAAACGATATCCAGGGATATGGCGACATCATGCACGGCAACTGGATCACCGGCATTAAATTTCTGGATGAATTACGCCTGGGAAATCAGGATGAATTACCCGACAATTTGAAAAATGAAAAAGCAAACAATAAATATTATATGTTGCCTTTTCTGCTCGGTCTGTTGGGGATGTTTTACCAATACCGGAAGGGGAAAACCGGAAAACAGGATTTTTGGGTAGTCATGCTCTTGTTCATCATGACCGGTATAGCCATCATCGTCTTTTTAAATCAGACTCCGATGGAACCCCGGGAACGGGACTATGCTTATGCAGGTTCTTTCTATGCCTATGCCATCTGGATCGGCCTGGGTGTGCTTTCTATCTGGGAATTTCTGAATAAAAAGATCAAAAATATAGATCCACGGGTATCGGCCATTGCCGTTACTACGGTCTGTCTGTTCGCCATTCCGGTCAATATGGCCGCCCAAAACTGGGACGACCACAACCGTCATGCCCGTTATGCCACGACAGCCCATGCCCGTAATTACCTCAATTCGTGTGCTCCGAATGCAATTTTATTTACTTATGGAGATAACGATACTTTCCCACTGTGGTATGTACAAGAAGTGGAAGGAGTACGGCGGGATGTCCGGGTCGTCAATTTAAGTTTGTTATCCGGTTCCTGGTATATCGACCAGATGAAACGGAAAGCTTATGAATCTTCCGGAGTGCCGATTTCGTTCACTCATGAACAATACCGGGATGGGAAACGGGACTATGTATTGATCAGGGATCAGTTCAAAGAAGGAAACCTGAAAGATGTCATGGAGTTTGTCGCCAGCGACCTGCCTCAGACAAAATTACAGGGATATATCAAGGAACTCGATTTTATACCGACACGTAACGTTATCCTTCCGGTAGATTCGGCCAAAGTAATCGCCAATGGGACGGTTAAACCCCAGGATGCAGATCAGATCGTCAAAGACCTGAGACTGCATTTGCCGATGCAAGGCTTGACCAAATCACAACTGATGGTCCTGGATATTTTATCGACGAACAACTGGGAACGTCCGGTATATTTCGGAATCGGTATGGGTTCGGATGCCTATATGGGATTGGAAAAATACTTCCAGCTCGAAGGGGCGGCCTACCGCGTCGTACCTATCGAAACGAAAGAAGCCGAATTCTATGATTACGGACGGATCGACAGCGATATCCTCTACGATAATATCATGAATAAATTCGAATGGGGAAATATCAAAGATCCGAAAGTAAACATCGACTTCTTCCACGATCAGACCATCGCCGTCATGAAATACCGGAATACCTTCCTTCGGTTGGCCCAGAAACTGTATGACGAAGGTAAACAAGCCGAAGCGGTCGCCGTTCTGGATAAGTCATTGGAAGAAATTCCACTGTATCAGGTACCGGCAGACAATAGTATGCTGTTCTATATACCGATGTATTACGAACTGGGAGAAACCGAAAAGGCGAACCACTTGCTCAACGAACTGGCAACGAACAACTATCAGATGTTGAAATATGCCAATTCACTCGAGCCGAAATTTGCCAATACTCCGAGTATACAACAAGAGGAAAGACTCAGCATCGAAGTGATCAAGCAATTATTGGCTTTTGCCACCCAGGCAGGACAAAAAGAACTGGCACAGGAATTGCAGGACAAAGTATTGAGATTATATAATCCTTCACATATTTCTCCCGATAAACCGTTGATGAAGGATACGGCGGACAAAGCCGGGAAATAATAATTCATTTTATGCTGCATACCGGATGATATGCAGCATAAAATATACACACAAAAAAAACGATATTATGATAACAACAGATCAACTGAAAGCAGTTGAAGAACGCAGTGGCGCTCTGAGGAGGTATCTTTGACATCGATCGTAAAAAAATAGAGCTCGAAGAAGTAGAAATGCGTACCCAAGCTCCTGATTTCTGGAACGATGCGAAGCAAGCGGAAAAGGTGATGAAACAGGTACGCGAATTGAAAGGCTGGATAGAAGGCTGTGAAGCTGTATCCCGTTCGGTAGACGACCTGAACGTCCTCTTTGACTTCGCCAAAGAAGGCGAAGCTACCGAAGAAGAGGTGGATACCCACTATGCAGAAACCCTGCAATTGGTGGAAGAGCTGGAATTAAAGAATATGTTACGGGGTGAAGCCGATCAGATGAGCTGCATCCTTAAAATCAATTCCGGTGCCGGTGGAACAGAAAGTCAGGACTGGGCTTCCATGCTGATGCGAATGTATATGCGCTGGGCAGAAGCCAATAACTACAAATTGACGGTCAGTAATATTCAGGAAGGCGATGAAGCCGGAATCAAGACGGTTACGTTGCAGCTGGAAGGCGATTTCGCCTACGGTTACCTGAAAGGTGAAAACGGCGTCCATCGTTTAGTCAGGGTCTCTCCTTTCAATGCCCAAGGTAAACGAATGACTTCTTTTGCTTCTGTATTCGTGACACCATTGGTGGATGATTCAATAGAGATAGCCATCAATGCGGCGGATATCAGTTGGGATACTTTCCGTTCGGGAGGAGCCGGCGGACAGAATGTAAATAAAGTAGAAACGGGTGTACGCCTACGTTACAATTACAAAGATCCGGATACCGGTGAAACCCGCGAAATCCTGATTGAAAATACCGAAACCCGTTCTCAGCTGGACAATCGTGAAAACGCTATGCGTCTGTTGCGTTCTATGTTGTATGATATGGAATTACAAAGACGGATGGCAGAACAACAGAAGATCGAGAGTAATAAGAAAAAAATTGAGTGGGGTTCACAAATCAGGAGTTACGTTTTCGATGACCGCCGGGTAAAAGATCACCGGACTAATTTTCAGACCTCCGATGTCGGCGGAGTCATGGATGGTAAAATCGACGGTTTCATAAAAGCCTACCTGATGGAATTCGGAGGTGTCGAATAAATTAGCCTAAGATGTTAGATTTTTCAAACAGTAAAATTCTGATTGTCGGAGATGTCATGCTGGATAAATATTATTTCGGCAAAGTAGACCGTATCTCTCCGGAAGCTCCGGTCCCCATCGTCAACATTCAAAAAGAAGAATCCCGGTTGGGAGGTGCTTCGAATGTCGCCAACAACATTGTCAGTCTGGGAGGACATAGTTTATTATGTGGTGTTATCGGCCATGATCTTTTCGGTAAAGAAATCGAACGGATCAGCCGCCACAAAAATATCGACACCTTTCTGTTGAAAACTTCCTCCCCGACAATCACCAAAGCACGGATTATCGGCGGAAAACAGCAAATCGTCCGGGTAGACTATGAAGATAAAAGCGAATTGAATGCGGACAATAAAAAGCTATTCCGGGACACGATCAGCCGGATTTTACCGGAATACGATATCCTGGTGATCTCAGATTACGGCAAGGGCTTGATATCCGAAGATTTATGCCGTTATCTGATTAAGTTAGCTCACAAATACGATAAAAAAGTCATTATCGATCCCAAAGGGAAAAACTGGGAGAAATATTCAGGCGCCGATATCGTCACTCCCAACGTTAAAGAGCTGAGTGATATCGTCGGTTATACGGTACCCAATACCGACCGGGCCATTGAAAAAGCAGCCCGGGAAGCGATTACGAACAATCACCTGACCGCCTTACTAGTCACCCGCAGTGATAAAGGCATGAGCCTGATCGGTCCCATTCCCCCCATTCATATCCCGACCCATTCCGAAGAAGTTTTCGACGTCAGTGGTGCAGGAGATACTGTCGTAGCGACACTCGGACTTTGCCTGGCGGCAGGTTTTGAAATCAGCGAAGCGATGAGAACAGCCAATATTGCAGCAGGTATCGTCGTGAAGAAAGTCGGTACAGCTACGCTTACCATCGAAGAATTAGTACAACAAAAATAAAAAATCCTGTTCCCTGCCGAAACGAATATTTTCAGAAAGGGAACAGGCTTTTTTACTTACCGCTACACATACCGATAAAGTACTGATGAAATGCGGCATTTCCGGTCAACTCCGGATGAAAAGAAGTCGCCAGCATATTCTTTTCGCGGGCAGCGACGACATGTCTTTCCACTTCACACAATACTTTTACTCGTTCTCCTGTACGGACAATATAAGGAGCCCGGATAAATACCAGCGGAATCTGTTCATCGCTTACCTCCGGAATCACCACCTGAGTATCGAAACTATCGATTTGCGTACCGTAAGCATTCCGTCTGACCGTGATATCCATCATTCCCAAATGCACAACCGGATCCTGATCCAACTCCTTTGCCAACAGGATCATGCCTGCACACGTACCCCAAACCGGCATCCCCTGCTGAATTTTTTCACGGAACGGTTCCATCATTCCGGTCCTGTTTAGTAATTTTCCCATGGTAGTACTCTCCCCTCCGGGTAAAATAATACCATCGATCTCGGCCAATTGTTCCGTATAGCGGACAACGACAGCTTCCTGCCCCAATTGTTCGATGTGTCGCTGGTGTTCGATGACAGCACCCTGAAAACCCAAAATTCCTATTTTCATGTAAAAAGTTACTGAGTTTAAATGGATATATCGGATTTACCAACCTCTCTCAGCATATTTATTCTCCAATGTTTTAATCTCGAGTCCTGACATAGCCTCTCCGAGGTTTTCCGACAGTTCTGCCAATTTCACCGGATCGTTATAATAGGTAACAGCCTGAACAATAGCTCTTGCCCGTTTTGCCGGATCACCGGATTTGAAGATTCCGGAACCTACGAATACCCCTTCGGAGCCCAACTGCATCATCAAGGCAGCGTCGGCAGGAGTGGCGATACCACCGGCAGCAAAATTCACGACAGGTAATTTCCCATTTTCGTGTACATATTTCACTAATTCATAAGGAGCTCCGAATTCTTTTGCCAGACTCATCAATTCTTCCATTCCGGCATTTTTCACCCGCCGCATATCATCGTTGATCTGGCGCATATGAGTCACCGCTTCAACGACATTTCCGGTTCCAGCTTCTCCCTTGGTACGAATCATAGCAGCCCCTTCACCGATACGCCGTAAAGCTTCACCCAAATTACGTGCTCCACATACGAACGGCACTTTGAAGGCTGTTTTATCTACATGATAAAGTTCGTCGGCAGGCGTCAATACTTCACTTTCATCGATAAAGTCGATACCGATGGCTTCCAATATCTGAGCTTCCACAAAATGACCGATTCTCACTTTGGCCATCACCGGAATAGAAACAGCTTTCTGAATGGCTTTGATCATCTGCGGATCGGACATCCGGGCAACTCCACCGTCACGACGGATATCTGCCGGTACTCTCTCTAATGCCATTACGGCACAAGCTCCTGCTGCCTCAGCAATTTTTGCCTGCTCTGCATTAGTCACATCCATGATCACTCCACCTTTCAACATCTGTGCAAGGTTTTTGTTTAATTCATATTTTCCCATAATTGTAGGTTATAAACAGTTTTAATAAAATATTATTTGAATCACTCAAATTCATTCAAAACCATAAATGGTCGTTTTCCGATAAATTTCTCCCGGCACTAAAAGTGTAGACGGAAACTCAGGATGATTGGGAGAATCGGGCCAGAACTGAGCTTCCAGAGCTACTCCGGCATAAGGTCCGTATTGTTTACCATCCTTAGCCTGCTTTACATTCAGAAATTTTCCCGTGTACACTTGCACTCCCGGATAATCGGAACATACATAAAGTTTTATACCTGTCTGATCATCAAAAAGTTCTGCCATTCGAATCAGTTTCCCGGAATTGTTGAATACAAAACAGTCGTCCAGTCCTCCCTGGTTTCCGATCACACCTTGTAAAGATGCCGGCGAAGTGAAATCATAATCTCCGGTAGCCGTAACAAAAGTCCCGTCCGGAATCAAATCGTCGGTCTTTAAATAGCGGTCGGTATATAATTTCAGGGTATGTCGTTTAATATCGGCAGCCTCCGGATTCAGGTTAAAATAAGGATGGTGAGTCAGATTGACAAAACATTTTTTATCGGTAACAGCTTCATAATCGATTCGTAAAGCTTTCTCCTGCAGCGAAAACCCGACTTTCACCTGTAGTGTTCCCGGATAGGCTTCTTCGCCGTCGGGACTGCAATAAGTCAACGTCAGCGAATCTGTACCGGCTTGTCCGACGTTCCAGATCTTTTTATCGAAACCACACAATCCTCCATGCAGATGGTTTTCACCATTATTTATCGCCAACTGATATTTTACACCGTCGATCTCAAATCTTCCCCGGGCAATCCGATTCCCATAACGTCCGATTATCGCTCCCAGATAAGCTCCGCTAGCAATATATTCCGGCGATTCGTAATCTTCGGCCTTTTCCATACCCAGCAACACATCTACAACCTTTCCCTGCAAATCTTTCGTCAGCATGCGGGTTAAAGTTGCCCCTAAAGTAGAAATATGTACTTCGAGGTGCGTATTTTTCAATATATAGATCTGTGGTTTCATACGTAAATACTTCTATTTATTCCAATTACTCTACCAATCCCTTACACTTTAAAACAAAAAATAACTAATTTCTTACTAACTGTTCGCAAAGATATTAA
>OGPQ01002182.1_pt1 | contig 11716 bp, 10 predicted proteins | sample 1552971 | NCBI WGS metagenome assembly OGPQ01 (sample SAMEA2580232, study PRJEB22360) | human gut metagenome | biome: human gut; feature: human-associated habitat; material: faeces | place: Denmark | collected 2008/2010 | reverse complement strand
TGGTGGAAAGCATTGATTTCTTCATGAGGTCACACCTTCTCGGTTTCCGGTTCGCCCATCAGGCCGGACGGCTTGACCAGGAGCACGATGATGAGGATGCCGAACACAATGGCGTCGGAGAACGCGGACGTGATCACGCCGCCGGTGATGGTGCCGATGTACGCCTTGGTCAGGCTTTCGATCAGACCGATGGCCAGACCACCGATCATGGCGCCCGGGATGGAACCAATGCCGCCGAGCACGGCGGCGACGAACGCCTTCAGGCCCAGCATGGCGCCCATCATAGGCGAGACCTGCGGGTAGGCGGCGCAGTACATCAGCGAGGCGACCGCGGCCAGACCGGAGCCGATGGCGAATGTCAGGGCGATGGTGGAGTTCACGTTGATACCCATGAGCTGGGCAGCCGCCTTGTCTTCCGAACAGGCCCGCATGGCCTTGCCCATACGGGTGCGGTTGATGAAGAAGGAAAGCACCACCATGATGAGCGCGGTGACCAGCAGGGTAAGGATGGTGACACCATCGATGGTGACGCTGCCGATGGTGACCTGGCCCAACTGCACAATGGTGGGATAGGCCTTCTGCTGGGAACCGAAAAGGATCAGGGCGAGGTTCTGCAAAAAGTAGCTGACACCGATGGCAGTGATGAGCACGCTGAGGGGCGGCGCCTGGCGCAGCGGCTTATAGGCCAAAAATTCGATGAGGACGCCGAGCAGCGCACAGATAAGGATGCTGAGCAGCACGGCGATGAGGGGCGGCAGGCCCATCTGCGCAACGGCGATGATGCCGGCGTAAGCGCCGATCATGATGATATCGCCGTGGGCAAAGTTCAGCATCTTGGCGATGCCGTACACCATGGTGTAGCCCAGCGCGATGAGGGCGTAAATGCTGCCCAGACTGAGTCCGCTGATTAAGGTTTGGATAAAGTGAGTCATGGTAAGTTCAATCCTTTAATAAGTAGGCTTGCTCCTCCGGACAGGAGACCTGCCCGGAGGGAGCCGCTTTGAGGAGATAGAGATAAGAAAGAAAAATGAAGAATGAAGATAGCTTAATGAATTAATCCTGAGAATCGAACAGGGTGCCGACACCATCGTAGTAGAGGATGGCGCTGGCGGGCTTATTGGTGTTGCCGTCGCTGCCCCAGGTCATGGTGCCGGTAACACCCTCGACGGTGAGGGAGGTAAGAGCGGAAGCGAGTGCCGCGCCGCTGGTGGAGCCGGCCTTTTCGACGGCAGCCTTGATGGCATAGATGGCATCATAGGCATCGGCGGCGAACTGATCGGGGGTAGCGCCGTAGGCTTCCTGATACTTCTTGACGAAGCTCTGAACATTCTCTGCGGGGTTATCGGCGGCGAAGGGGGTGAGCATCAGAACATTGTTGGCGAGGGAAGTATCCTGCTCGACCTTGCCGAGGATGCCATCGAGACCATCGGCACCGAAGAAGTAAACATCATCGGCGAACTTGCCATGGGCCTGGGTGAGGAAAGTGGAGGCTTCCTCCGCGTAAAGGGGGATAAATACCAGCTTGACACCGGAGGAAACCAGCGCGCTGACCTGAGTGGAGAAATCGGTATTGGTGGAGGAGGTGAAGGTCTGGGTCTCGGCGATGGTGATGCCCAGCTCGCCGCACTTCGCTACGAAAGCATTATACAGACCGACGGGATAATCGTTATCGCTTTGATAGAGGATGCCAACGGTATCGACCATGTTGTTATCCTTGATGTACTGGGCAGCGGCAGCGCCCTGATAGGAATCGTAGAAGCAGACGCGGAAAGCCTTATCGTTGCCATCGATGCACTTATCGGCGGAGCCGGAGGGGGTGATCAGCAGGACATCATCATCACGGGCAGCGGCAACAACGGAGGCATTCTCACCGGAGAGAACGCAGCCGAGAGAAACCTCCATGCCCCAGTCCATCAGCTTGCCATAGGCATTGACAGCGCTTTCGGACTCGCCCTGGGAATCCTGATAGCTGAGTTCGATCTGCTTGCCGGCAATGCCGCCAGCCTCGTTGATCTCCTTGACGGCCAGTTCAGCGCCGTTCTTTTCGGACAGACCGTAGTTGGCATAGGCGCCGGTGAGGGGGCCGATGCCGCCGATCTTGACAGTGGTGGCGTCGGGGGTATCATTGCCGCCGTTGTTGGCGGGTTCGCCGCCGCAGGCGGCCATGGCCAGAACCATGAGAACGGCCATCATCATACACAGAAACTTTTTCATTTTGTTTTACTCCTTTGCTTTTGCTAATTTAGAACATATATACAAAAAACGGCCCCGCCGTTTGGCAGAACCGCTTACTGTATCGGGAACAGTTAATGCAAATTCATTCCAAGAACGGCCAATATGAACGGCATCATAATCAGCAGGGGCAGTCGAATAATGCCCAGCAGGCTAATAATGACGGCAACAAAAATGGACGCCATAACCATGGCGCCCATAATAATGACGATATTGGCAGAGCTGGCAGAAGCGACGCAGGCAGAAGAAGCCTCTGTGCATGCAGAAGCGAAGTGATGATTCTGATGAGCGGTAACGAACTTCATCATGCCGGGGCTCCTTTCCTTCACCGCTTGGGGTGAATTGATCTTTGATGCTGCCATTTTAGCGCTTTAGTTTGCTGCTGTCAAGACTAAAAAACTGACAAATGCACACAGGAAAACCGATAAAATTTTCGACAACAGGGAGAAAATACACAAATAGGGGGGGGGTTGTGCTGCTTTATGTGAAGAAAATTTATCGAGCGCTAAGAAACCATAAATATTACTGCGGGAAGTCATCCAGCCGGTGGAGGACTTTTTTGAGGAAGAACAGCGAGGAGATAAGGCAGACGACCTCCGCGATGGGGAAGGCGAGCCAGACATCATCCAGCACACCGGTGAGGGAGAACAGGTATGCCACCGGAATGAGCACAATGAGCTGACGGCCCAGCGAGACCAGCATGCTGTACATGCTTTTACCCAGGGCCTGGAACACGCTGCTGGCAACGATGCTGACAGCGGCCAGCGGGTAGGTGAAGGAGGTGATGCGGAAGGCCGGGATGCCAATGGCGATCATGGCTTCGGAGGCATCGAACAGGCGGAGCAGCGGCACCGGCAGGAAGAAGAATGCGGCCCAGCCCAGCAGCATGATGGTGACAGCGGTGATGGTGGAGGTGCGGATGGCCTGATGGATGCGGCCGCGGTTGCGGGCACCGTAATTGTAGGCGACGATGGGAACAACGGCATTATTGAGGCCGAAGAGCGGCATAAAGAAAAAGCTGTTGAGCTTGAAGTAGACGCCGTAGACCGCCGACGCGGTGGTGCTGAACGCCAGCAGGATCTGATTCATGAGGTAGGTGGTGACCGAGCCGATGGCGGTCATCAAAATGGAAGGAAAGCCGATGGAATAGATCTCGCCGATGAGGGGGAAATTGAAGCGGATCTTTTTGAGATTGACACGGACATCGGTATTGTGCTTTTGATTGAGGACAATGCCAAGCACTGCGGCGACCAATTGACCGATGATGGTAGCATAGGCAGCGCCCCGGACGCCCATGGCAGGGCAGCCGAGGAGGCCGAAGATCATGATGGGATCGAGGATGATATTGATGATGGCGCCGATGCCCTGAATGAACATGGTGATGAGGGTTTGGCCGGTGCCCTGCAGCATCCGCTCGGTTGTGATCTCCACAAAGATGCCGATGGAGCCGATGCAGACGATGGAAAGATACTGGGCGCCGTATTCCGCGATGATGGGGGAAACACCCTTCTGCATGGAGAAGTAGAGCTGAGAGCCGAAAACCCCGAACAGCGCGAATACCACGGCGGTGCAGATGGAAAGCAGCAGGCCGACATTGGCGACTTCCTCGGCGGCCTCGCGGTTTTTCTCGCCCAGGCGGCGGGAAAGCAGGGCATTCATACCCACGCCGGTGCCGGTGGCAAAGGCGATCATGAGGTTCTGAACGGGGAAGACCAGCGAAACGGCGGTGAGAGCATCCTCACTGATGCGGGAGACGAAGATGCTATCGACGATATTATAAAGGGCCTGGATGAGCATGGAGATGATGAGCGGCAGGGCCATATTAAAAATGAGCTTTTTGACCGGCATTGTCCCCATTTTGTTTTCTTTTGGCATGGAATTGACGGACATGACGACCTCCGTAAAAGTATTTTTGCACAAATAGCAGACTTAACTTATAGTATACTATTACTAAATGAGAATGTCAACGAAAGGGAAAAAGGCTCCCTTTTAACCTTTGTGTGGATAGGGTAGAACTCCAGTGATTTCACTAAATCACGCACTTCACCGATACTGGATACCGAAAAGAGCCGAAGGCAACCTCGGCATCTTTTCATGCCAAAATTGTAGAACATTGTGGTATTATGGGATAGAAAGATATTTGAAAAAATGTGTGAGATTTGAGTTCAAAAGTTGTGTATATAGGTGAAAGGGTAAATTCGAAAGTGGGGTGAACGCTGATGGATGACGCAAATATAGTCCAGTTATACTGGGATAGGAATGAGCAGGCAATCCCCGCAACAGCAGACAAGTATGGAAGCTATTGCACCTCGATTGCCAAAAACATATTGGGTAATAATGAAGATGCCGAGGAATGTGTGAACGACACATACTTGAACGCGTGGAACTCCATGCCACCGCATAGACCGAGCATTCTATCTACATTCCTTGGGAAAATAGTCCGAAACTTATCGTTTAACCGATACAAGCATAACAATGCCGACAAACGAGGCGGCGGAGAGTTGCCTGTGGTTTTGGAGGAACTTTCAGACCTGGTATCTGGCAAGGATGATGTTGGGCAGGCATTTGACCAAAAGGAACTCACGAAAGCCATTGATACATTTCTGGATAGTCTTTCTCCAGAGAATAGAAGTATTTTTATCAGCCGATACTGGTACACCGATGGCATTTCAGAAATTGCTGTCCGGCACGGCATGAATGATGGGGCAGTATCAATGACCCTTAACCGCCTCCGCCTTAAACTGCACAACTACCTTTTAGAAAGGGGCTTTGAACTATGACTAACGAAAAACTGTATGAGGTCCTTGGCGATATCAATGAGAAATATGTCAGCGAGGCGAGGGTATACCAAAAAGCAAAGAAGTCCATCTGGGCTAAATGGGGAGCGGTTGCAGCTTGTTTGGCTTTAGTATGCGTCGCGGCAATTTCCCTTTTTCCCCACAACAACGATAGTGTTACTACTCCGGGTATAGCAGACGCAGCACCGATGATTTATGTTAATGACACCTTGTATAAACAGTCTACTTCGCAAACATCGTTCAACGAATTGAAAGACGATTTTGTTTATTTAGGTGTCATTGAAAGTGATGTTACCAACTTCCAAGGCACAAATGACGCAGGTAATTATTTGGACGGCATACCCAAAGAAAACTTCCAGGCAAATCACCCTATTGTTGGCGCAGAAGTTTATCAATATGGCGAAAACATCGTCGTTGGGATTGGCGGGAAATACTGGTTGTATGAAAACTATCATAGCACAGACCTCGACGGAAACCCAGACGGGTATGGCCCGCTCCCCAATAACCAAACTTCTGGTGAAGAAGTATCAGAACAAGACCCTGCCGCAAACTGAATGAGCTATCTTCATATCGAAAGGGCAGCCGAGAAATCGACTGTCCTTTTTCTACGCCCATTTTCCGTCAAATCGACGGATGGATTGGCGGATAGGCTTATATCCACACAAAAGGTAAAAGGGAGGAAAAAGGAGGGAAAACCGTACCGGTTGGCAGAAAAATGTCCCCTGCTGTTCCCGGAAAGGAGCGGCAGGGGGAATATTTTGTGCTTTTACAGGGTGACAAGGTTCCGGAGAACTTCGACCATCTTTTCCAGCGAACGGACGGGGATAAATTCGTGGATGGAGTGGAAATTGAGACCGCCGGTGGAGAGGGGAGTCCAGGAAATGAAGAAATAGGGCAAAGGACAAAGAGAAAGGGCCAGCCGGGGAGACAATTCCGGCTGGCCCCAAAAGAGAGAGGGAAAACCTGTTACTTTTCGAGTTCCTTCATGCACTTTGCAAGGAAGGCATCAAAGTTTGCGATGATCTGATCGAAGGGCTGAGAGGCATCATCGAGCCCCAGACCATAGAACGGAGGCATGGGTAGGCCACGATCGCGGATCGCCTTTTGCATTTCATCGACAAAAACGCCGACACCTTCGATAACAGCATTGCCGTAATCCAGAGGAGCCTCAGGGGGGCCGCCCCAGTTTTCATCCCAACTGGTCAGCCCGCAACCGCAGGTGGGGGAACCATCACAGCACAGCACTGCTACGGTATCATAATCCATCTGCATGTAGGAGTACATATAGTCTACTTCCTTTTCCGCCAGCTGACGGCAGTGACGGCGGAAGCCGACATTGTCATAAAGATTCTTGGTGTGCTGCCAGCGCTGGATGCCAAGATATAGGGTTTCGGGGCAATCCATCTGCTGTACGCCCAGATCGTATTTAGCAAGGATATCAATAAATTCCTTGCTGAAGCCACCGTAGCGTGCCAGCGGAAGCACCTTATTATTGGTATTCAGTAGGCAGCTGGAGCAAAAGACGATCTTTTTGCTGCGGTTGTCATTTTTATTGTTCATTGCCATAAGATTTGCCTTCCTTTGCTTAGAGGTTTTCCGCGGTGAGGCGGAAGTCGATATTTTCCTGCTTGCCCTCGAATTCCAGTGTGCGGCGGGCGGGTACCGTGCGGCAGACGACGCAGCCATGGCGAATGACATAGAGACATTCACTTTGCAGGCGGATAGCGTCAAACTCGCTTTCGGCGTCCAGTACGATCATATTGGCGGGATTGCCAACGGCGAGACCATAGCCCGTAAGGCACATAGTGCGGGCGCTGTTGCAGGTGATCATATCAATGAGCTGGGCGACCTGCGGATAGCCGCTGAGTTGGGCGTAGTTCATCAGCAGGGCGGCGCCGGCAAGCGGTGAGCCCTTGCCCATGGGATACCACGGATCCATGATGTCATCGCTGCCGATGCAGACATTGATGCCATTGGCCAGGAGCTCATCCACGCGGGTGTGCCCGCGGTGACGGGGGTAGCCGTCGGTGCGGTTTTGCAGGCAGGAGTTGGCGAAGGGATTGGTGACCATGTTCATTTGGGCTTTTTTGAGGAAGCCTATGAGCTTGAACGCGAAGTCATTATTGTAATTGTGCATGGCGGTGGTATGGCTTGCCGTAACACGGCCCTGCATTCCACGGACAATTGTTTCCCGCGCCATTGCCTCCACAAAGCGGGACTGGTCATCGGTATTTTCATCGCAGTGGATATCGATGAGCGCACCGTATTTTTCCGCGAGGTCAAAGACAAACTTGACATCGCGCAGGCCGTCCTCAGGGCTGTACTCCATGTAGGGTAGGCCGCCAACGGCATCGCAGCCCAGCTTCATGGCGTTTTCCATCAGGTCGGTGTGACCCTTTTCGGTGAAGATACATTCCTGAGGAAACGCGACGATCTGAAGATCGACGAGGTCCTTCATTTCCTCACGAACCTCCAGCAGCGCTTCCACCACAGTACCAGTCGGCTCGGTGGCATCTGCATGGGTGCGCAGGAACATGGAACCATTGGCGACTTCCCACTTGATGACATCGCGGGCGTTTTTCTTGATGGTCTCCTTGGTAAGACCCTGCATACGCTCGCCCCAGATGTTGATGCCCTCGATGAGGGTGCCGCTCATATTGTAGCGGGGCTTGCCGACGCTGAGGACAGCATCCAGATGCAGATGGGCATCGCAGAACGGGGCGGAGACCAGCTTGCCGGCGACATCAATGATCTCATCGGCAGGGTAAGAAAGCCCGCCCCCGATCTCGGCAAAGACACCGTCCTTGATGTAGAGATCGGTGAGCTCCTGATGACCGCGCATTCTGGCGTTTTTGATGAGAATAGTGCTCATAGTTTAGTTACCGCCTTTCTCCATGGATCATTTCTTATCGGCGACCAGATAATACAGGATACCGATGACGAGGAAGGTGGGAATGCAGGAACCAAGAACCGGCCAGAAGTAATAGAGCATGTTGTACATAACGGCACCGATGAGCCAGATGATGATGGCCTTCCAGTTAAAGCCGCCCTTGAACCAGTACTTGGAGGTGCTATCCTCTGCCAGCATTTCCTCGGGAACCACTTTCTGTTTCTTGATGAGGAAGTAATCTACCAGCATGATAGCGATAAGCGGAACGAAGATGGAGCCGACGATGGTGAGGAAGCTGATGAAATGACCGATGAGGTTGGGGATCAGCGCGATACCGGTCATAACGATGCCGCCGATGCCGATGATCTGCCAGGGCTTCGCCTTGGGCCAGACATTGACGAAGGAGATGGAGGCGGAGTAGAGGTTCATAACATTGGTGGTAACGGAGGACAGCACGATGATGAGCAGCGCGGGAATACCAAGCCCCAGAGAAAGCAGCATATCAACAGGGTTGGCATTGCCGGTGGTCATATAGGAGATGCCGCCCACGAACATGAAGCCCGCAGCACCGGCGAGAGAACCGATGAGGGTGCCCCAGCTGGAGGAGGACTTGCTTTTGGCGTAGCGGGTGTAGTCGCAGACCATGGGACCCCACGCGAAGGCGTTGCTGGCGACGATATCAAGACCGGCAAGCAGACCGATGGCGGCAACGGGTTGGTAGTTGGTGATGCTGCTCCAGCCGTAGTTCTTGATGATGAGAATGGCGGAAACAACTGTGAGAATAGCCAGCAGCGGAACGGAAACACGCTGCAGCCAGGTAATGGAACGCACACCGTAGGCAGTGATGACGAGCTGAACGATGCCGGTGACAACGATCCACAGGGCAAGGTTCTCAAAGCCGGTCATTGCCTTAATGATGCTGTTGATGGAAGCGCCGCAGATGACGGTGACATTGGCGCCCCAGCCCAGCAGCTGAATGCCGTTGGCGACGGAGGGCAGATAGGAGCCCTTAACGCCGAAGGTCATGCGGGTGGCAGCCATGGTGGGGATACGAACATTGAAGCCGATGACGCCCAGCGCCAGCAGAGGCAGGAATACCAGAATGTTGCCGGCGATGAGAATGAGTATCATTTTGCCGAAGCCCAGCTCCGCCAGCGAGCCGCCGATCATCAGACGGGGGACGGCGACATTGGCACAGAACCAGATGAATGCCATATCCCACAGACCGGTTTTCTGCTCGGTCAATGGGGTTACGACCAAGCCTTCCTTTTCTAACTTCATAAAACTACACTCCTCAAATATTCTTGAATCTTTCTATTTTTTGAACACTGTTTTGTGCGCGCGCCACACATTACAGTTTCATGTTACCGTCAACATTCGGGAGTGTCAAATGAGGAAAAGAGAATTTTGACTGAAATAGAACGGAAAAACATTGCTTTTTGGGCCGAAAAAGTGTATTATTTACGCAAATTGGACTTCACTGTTTCTGATTAAGGTAAAAATGGTGCTGTATTTCACAAATATGCCAAAAAATAAACAACAATTTGACGATTTTGAACAAGAGGAAGAGGTTATCAAAGGCAAGACAATGAAGCGGAAAGCACATGAAAGTGCTGTTTTACGCAAATTTTGACACCAAAAAAAGATTAGAGGAGGCTAAAACGGTAAACTGCACAAAAGCGATAACGAATTTTTGACAAAACGAGAGGGTGTGAAAAATATGGCGACCATTCAGGAGATCGCGAAGCGGGCGGGTACATCGGTGGCGACGGTGTCGCATGTCATCAACCGGACAAGGTTCGTCAGTGACGAACTGCGCGGCCGTGTGGAGCGGGCCATGGAGGAGCTGGGGGCGCCGAAACAGGAACGCCGGAAGATCACGGTGGGCTTTCTGCTGCGCAACTATCGGTGCAGCTTTGCCGAGGACCTGATCGATGCCCTGCACTGTTGTGGGGATATCCACAACCGCGAGGAGCTTTCTCACCGTGTGGTGGGTCCCGGTGATATTGAGGTGGTATCGATTTTGGTAAAGACCGAGATGACCCTGCAGGAGCTGAAAACTTATCAGAAGCGCTATGGGTTGGACTACATCATACTGGACTACACGGTGCGGCTGGTGCAGACCCGCTATCACGAGACAGTGGAGGCACCCATCATCTTCCTGAACCACGACCCGAAGGTGTACCCGCGCTGCTACCACATCAACTTTGATTACCGTGCGGCGATGGTAGCGGCGCTGCGGCATATGGTCTCGCTGGGGCACCGCAACATTCTGGTTATCACACCCAAGGAGAACCCCTACACCAATCGGCTGGTGCTGGAGACATGCAAGCTGTTTTACAAGCAGAACCATATGGTATTTCCTGATGAAAACCTGGTGGAGATCGAGACTTACCTGTTCCGTACGCTGGCGCTGGAAAACCTGGACCAGGTATTGGGAACACTGCAAAGCCGCGGCATTACCGGCATTATTACCACTGAAATGATGGCGACGATGCATGTGGTGGATTACCTGCAGCATCAGGGCGTCACCATGCCGCAGGATATCTCCCTTTTGGCCATCGGGGATATCTTCCTTACCAAGTACCTGTTTTTTAACCGCACCCGTATCGATATGAGGATCATCGAGGTGGTGCAGGATATCATCAAAATAATAAAAGGGGACGGCGGGCAGCGGTTTTTCAGCATCTCGCCGGAGTTCATCACCGGGGACAGCACCAAGGCTCTGGTTTTTGACCAGTTTGACCGCCCCGGCGCCAGTCAGCTTTCGCTGGAGCTTTCCGAGGCGGATATCCAAAAGGTGCGGGCGGGTGACTACAAGGTGTGCGTTTCCACCTATATGGAGACCACGCCGGTGAGCCATTCCAAGCTGGAGGGGCTGCGGGACGGCCTGAATACGCTGGGGATCCATCTGGTGCAAAAGACCGACGCCCACGGCAGCTATGAGATCCAGGAGCTGCAATTGCAGAGCTTTGCTGCGGCCAAGCCGGATGCGGTTATCTGCATCCCTAACCTGGATGAATGCAGTGTTTCGCCTTTCCGGAAGTACCTGCCCCGCCGCACAAAGGTGCTGTTTTCCTCCTGTGTGCCGACAGGCTTTACCGCGAACCAGTACGACTGCTGTATTGCCAGCAACATGGTGGAAAGCGGTAAGCAGGCCAGTTGGCTGCTGGGCAAATACATGACAGCGCATGGGCTGACCCATGCCGCCTACCTGTGCTACGGCGGAGATTCCCAGCCGGCGCGGCACCGTGATCGCAGTGCCATCAGCATATTGGAGGAGGAGTTCCCACTGATCACACTGGATAAGGTGGTGCAGTATACCGAGGAAACGCAGGCGTACACGATGATAAACGACCTGCTGCGGGAGCTGCCGCAGATAGAGGCGCTGTACATCAGCCAAAGCCGCATGGCGGAGGCGGTGTTGGGAGTACTGTCGCTGCTGGGGCGTACCGATATTAAGGTGGTGACGCAGGGCGTAAGTAAGGAAGTGATAGACCAGCTGGATGAGCACAGTAATGTCATTGGCGTGGTGGTGCCGAACAGCTATGAAATAGGACGGCTGCTGGCATACGCCTGTGCTCACTATTTTCTTGGAGTGGAGCCTGCCTCCTTTGTGGCGGTCGATCCGGTGGCTTTTACACCGCAGAATCTTTCCGGCGCATGGTTGAGCGTTATGAAAAATAAGCTGACATAAAAATTCCCCCTGCTGTTCCCGGAAAGGAGCGGCAGGGGGAATATTTTTGTGCTTTTACAGGGTGACAAGGTTCCGGAGAACTTCGACCATCTTTTCCAG
>OGPQ01002181.1_pt1 | contig 11719 bp, 15 predicted proteins | sample 1552971 | NCBI WGS metagenome assembly OGPQ01 (sample SAMEA2580232, study PRJEB22360) | human gut metagenome | biome: human gut; feature: human-associated habitat; material: faeces | place: Denmark | collected 2008/2010 | reverse complement strand
CCCCTGAGTGCCGATGGTACTGCCTTATGGTGGGAGAGTAGGTTGGCGCCGAATTATGAAAGCAGTCATGATTTATATTGTGACTGCTTTTTTTATCTTTATGAAAATAGCCCACGAGGACGGAGTTTCTGGCTATTTTAGAGTTAAGGCTCCAGTATCCTGTATCCTGTATCCTGTATGTTCCGGCTGTAGAGGCTGCCATATTTTTCTGAAAAAATATTCCGGAAAATTTTGTCCGCTACTTCTTTCCAGGAGTGTTATAAATAATTGTGTTACCCGCTTGGAATATTTATATTTTTCCCCACTTAGTATTTTCCGAACATTTTCCGAACATTTTCTGAACATTCACTATTGTTGTTTTGTTATCTTTTATATTATTTTGATGGTAGTAGTAAGCCTTTGTTGAAAGGCTGGTTTATGGTGGTTATACCATAAAATTTATATTTTCTGGTAGGTTATTCATTTTATGATTCAAATTATGAGAATTATTTTGATAATAATGGCTATTGTATGTTTAGGGGGATGTGATAAGAAAAATACATCCATATATCATAATATAATATTTAAAGAAATATGTGATATTGCAAGAGATAAGTATCTTCCATTTTGTATTGTTTTAATAGACTCTTCGCAACATTTGTCTCAGGAATATTATTCACGATTACAAAATCGCTACAAATTTCTGACGCAACAGGCCATTTATAATATGGCTGATATTAATGTTTTCGTAAATGAGTGGTATATAAAATGGTTATGTCCTGTTACTACTCCTTTGACTTGTGTATTTTCTCCGGAGGGAGATTTGGTTGACTTAATTCCAGGGGCAACAAGAGAAACTTTTTTGTACTCAAAAGAAGCAATAAATAATTTGGGACCTACTGATTTTCATTGGCCCAACTATTTTCATAGGAATAAAAAAGAACTAATCCCCCTTTTAAATAATTTATTGGAACAAAAAGAAATTTTGAATCAAGGTGTATATTTATCCTCAGGATTCTCTGAACTGGTAGATTCTCTGAATTATCCATATTCGATCTATTTGAAATTGGCTGGAGAATTGATGATGCATGATATTATTACATCGCAAATTACTGCAAAATCTTTACTAGAGTTTTAGTATTTTATCTCTGTCTTTGTTATCTTGCAGGGATGTTCGAATGATGATTTCCTGAAGCCAAGTCTGGAAGATAAGCTTAACTTTCCTCTTCATATTGAAAAATTTGGAAAGGCTGTTGCCAATGAGATTCATCAGACTGTAATAAATTTAAATGAGAGAGGTGTAGATTATTCTAATGCTAAAAACACACCTGAATTTAAAAAGCAATTTTATCAGGATTGGGCCCAGGCTAGTCCAGGGATGATAAAAACAAAAGTGTCACAAAATCAAATGTTTGGTAATTCACTTCTTTTTATAGAAGGGTATCGTAACCTGACCCATATTCAAATTGAATTTATTCGTCGGATATTGAAGGAATGTGATGAAACAACTTCTTACGAGGACTTTGGCAATAGATTGGCCAATATCAATAAAGATATTTTTAAACAGGTTCCTGAAATAGAGCAGGAGAGGTTACTTTATATTACGTCTGCCTTGTATTATGGAATAGGAGAAATTCAGAATCTTGAAAAACAAGGACAAATGCTTATTACTCCTCAGACTAAATTCCGAATGAGAAGGGTTAAAACAAGGAGTGAATCAGGAGGTGATGATTTCTGGGGAACTTGCAGGAGCATTTATTCAGCAGTTGCTCCTTATGTTGTTGGAACGCTTACTGAAATGGGCGAAATAGTTGTATCTGTTTCGGAGGTAATGGTGGGTGGAGTTGCATTGATTATGTCTGTACTTTGTGTGTCGGATACGGACCAGTTTCGGGCAGAATGTGCAGAAAAATATAGGGATTGTATGGATAAAAAAGGGCCTTGGTCTAAGGAACATAGTGGGGGATGGGGATATACAATGTGTTGTGCAAGGTGCTTAGAATTTTGCAGAGTACAGCACGGTGTTTGGGATTGTCCTCGGCCAGTGTAAAATTGGATTATTATGAAAGGTTTTGAGATATGTATTAATGATGCAGCTCCTATTGTTGCAATGACAGATAGTTTGGTTACTTTAATCATAAGTGTAGGGTATGCTGATGGGGATGATATGCACATCGGAGGAATGGATTCAAAATCGAATCATCTTATATGGATGAATAAAAAGATGTCTCTGGGAGATAAGATTAAAGTGCGGGTTAGAGAGATTGATATTGCTTCTCCATTGCATATGAGATATCCTTCCGATAGAGAGGAAATGAAGAAAGAGTATTATAAATTGAAAAAGAAATTAGAGGAGGAAGGGAAACTATGAAGGGATTAGTTGTTAAATACGGAGAGAAGACTTATAAAGTTGGTTTACCCGATGGAGGTGTTACCTTGTCTTCTTGTATTATGCAGAATAAATTTACGCTTGAGGCAGGTGGCTCAGGACATGCTTATGCTAGTGTATTCCTGAAATTACGTGAAGACATAGAATTTGAGGTGGAAGTGGCTGAATTTGATAAAGCTTCCGAGCCTCTTTCTGAAACGAATCAACCGATAATAGATCCGGATTATCCTCGTGAAGAAGATCCGGATTGGAAACTAAAACATTTCCGGAAATTAGAAAAGATTCTGAAAGAAGAAGGATTGCTTGATTAAAGCAGAAGCCTAAGCTGATTAAATGGGCCATTTTTGTAAATGGCTCATGAGCTTTAGGAGAGCGGATCTTAAGACGGAGATACCTCATTGTATGATTTAAATTCTCAGAAGGGTATCTCCTTTGAGCTATTTATTCTAGTCCGGTTTTTTGCTGCTTTATCGGTTATAAAAGAGTAGAGATGATCGGGTTTACCCCTGATTATTGATTTGTTCGAGTTTTTCTTTATCTATGATTTTGATTTTTTTGCCGTTCAGTCCGACAATACCTTCTGTGGCAAAATTAGAAAGGGTACGGATAGCATTGGCCGTGGTCATGTTGGACAAGTTGGCCAGATCTTCCCGGGTGAGACAAATTTTTAACGTACAGCCATCGGCTTCGTAGCCATAAGTTTCCTTTAATACCAGCAAAGCTTCAGCCAGACGTCCCCGGATATGTTTTTGGGTGAGGGTTACCGTACGACGATGCGAAAAACCGAGGTCGGTTGCCAGTGCGCGGATAATACTCATGGCCAGGTCGGGTGTCGTTCGGACGATGTCTAAGATCAATTCGGTTTTAATCCGGCAAACGATAGAATCTTCAAGAGCTTCAGCCGAAGCGATGTGTATTTCTTCGGCGAAGAAAGCTCTGTAACCGATAAAACCGATCGGCTTGGCCATACGAACAATTTGTTGGCGTCCTCCGATACCCTCTTTATAAATTTTAGCTTTCCCCGTCAAAAGACAATGTAAGCCTGTCGGCATGTCTCCTTCCTGATAAATCAGGTCTCCTTTTTTATAGGAAATGCAGACTGTTGTTTCGATAATTTTTTGTTTTGCCGCATACCCTAGTTCTGAGAGTAAGGAATGAGGACTTTCGATACAGATTTGGCATAAACTGTCGTGTAAATCGCTATCAGTGATGATGGTCATAATTAAAAAGGATATTTTCTACCGTATCCGAAAGCTTTTTTAGAGATTTTGATGATCGGGGGACATTGAGCTCGTTTGTATTCATTTCGTTTTACCATTTGAATGACTTTTTCGACAGTAGCTTTCGGGTAACCTGCCTTTATAATCATTTCCGGTGAATGGTTTTCCTCCAGGTATAGTTTTAAGATACCGTCCAATTCGTTGTAGTCCGGTAAAGAGTCCTGATCTTTTTGATTCGGCCGTAATTCGGCTGATGGTGCTTTTTGTATAGTATTTTCCGGAATGATGATCTGATTCCGGTTGATATATCGGGCTAACGCATAGATATCGGTTTTAAAAACGTCTCCGATTGTACCCAGTGAACCGCAGAGATCGCCGTAAAGCGTGCCGTATCCGACAGCTGCTTCACTTTTATTGGAAGTATTCAGGGGAATATAACCGTATTTGTTAGACATGGCCATAACCAACATTCCCCGGGTACGAGCCTGAAGATTTTCTTCTGCTACATTGAAGGGCTGGTCTTTGAATAAAGGATGTAAGGCTTCCAGATATTGTTCGTAGATTGCTTTAATGGCAATGGTTTCATGGGGCATTCCGATATTTTCTGCCAGCGCTAACGCGTCTTGAACCGAATGTTCGGTGGAATAACATGAAGGCATTAAAAGTCCCATAACATTTTGTGCTCCTAAAGCTTCGGCAGCCAAAGCAGCGACTACGGCGGAATCGATACCTCCCGATAAGCCTAAGATAGCTTTTTGAAAACCGTTCTTTTCGAAGTAATCCCGGATACCGAAGACCAATGCTTTATGGAGCAGAGCGATCCGGTCTTGAGAAACAGGTGATTGAAGTGTAGGGGTACCTAATTTATTGGTATCGATAAGCTGAAAGTCTTCTGCAAATTCGTTCAATTGGCAAGCTTTCTTCCCTTTGTAGTTATAAACCATTGAATTACCGTCGAACAGTACAGAAGTATAACTTCCTACATGATTGACAGCGATCAGGTTTTTATTGTATTTTTGAGCCAAAGTGGCCAGTACTTTCCGTTTTTCCCGGCTACTATCGACAGTAAAAGGAGTCATACCGATAAAGATGACAAAGCTATCTGTTTTGTCGATGTATTCCGATTCGTATTCGTCGAATAAAATCCGTATATTTTGATTTTTATACCGGATCGGCGTATTATCTTCTCCTGCGATAAAATAACGGCTTTCACTGAAAATATCATAATCACTCAGGATGTTTTTATGAACACCGTCTACCACTTCCCCATTCTGGATAAAATAGGCTGAGTTGTACATAATACCATTTTCGCTATCCAAATTCGGTGCTCCTACAATAGCTGCAATTTGAGTACATGTGGCTGCGATTTTTTCTACGGCCATACGACAGGCATTTACAAATTCCTCTCTCTCCAGTAAATCCTGGGGCAATGCGCCGGAAACAGCCAGTTCCGGGAATAGGATCAGTTCTGCTTTTTGATTTTGAGCCTTTTGGATCGCAGAAATGATTTTTTCGCTATTTCCTTGAATATCTCCGGCTTTATAATTTAATTGTGGTATAGCAATGATCATAATTTAGTGTATTACAGGTTAAAAAGTCGTTCTGAGTCTCAGAGATTCTTACCGACTTTAAGCAACTATCGTATTACCTTTTTATCTTTTCGTTTATCTTTGCCGTAAAATTACGATTTTTAGTATCAAAATAATTAAAAATGGCCTTGAAGTTTCTTTTAATTCTAATAATTCTTGGTTTTTGGTTTTCCGGCTGTAAGAGAAATCCGGCTCCGGAAGTTAGGAATTTATTGAAAGATACGAAGATCGGAGATTTATTTCGTTTAGATACAGCGATACCCGATTGGGGTGCACTGTATGAAAGGTAGAAAGTAAAAATAGAAAAAGGGTGATGGAAAAAAAAGAAATTAGAAAACAGATTCGGGAGATAAAAAAGCAGTATACGCTAGAGGATAAGAAAAGAATGTCCGCTTCGGTTTGGCAACAGGTGGAGCATAATGAGGTATTTCAACGGGCCCGGGTAGTGCTGGCTTATTGGTCGATGGACGACGAAGTGTTTACGCATGACTTTGTTTGTAAATGGGCAGAAGAAAAGACCATTTTATTACCTTGTGTAAAGGGGGATGAATTGGAAATCCGTTATTTCGACGGCCGCGAAAAATTGTGTCCCGGAGAAGGGTATGCTATTCCGGAGCCTGTCGGCCGGCTTTTTACCGATTTGAATAAAATCGATGTCATTTTGGTGCCGGGCGTCGCTTTTGACCGGACTTTGAATCGTTTAGGCCGGGGGAAAGGCTTTTATGATAAGATTTTGTCACAGACGAAGGCTTGTAAAATAGGGATTTGTTTTGATTTTCAGTTGTTAGACCGGATTCCGACCGAAGTGCACGATGTCAGGATGACTCAGGTGATCAGTAGTCGGTAAGACTATAATAAATAAAGCGGAGCAAGAGCCCCGCTTTATTTTTTCATGCTGTTATAATATTTAAGCCTGTTTGATAGCTTCAACCGGGCAAACACCAGCACAAGTACCACAATCTGTACATGCATTAGGGTCAATTTCATAATGATCAGCACCCATAGAAATTGCTCCTACCGGGCATTCTCCTTCACATGTGCCGCATGAAATACAGTCATCAGATATTACGTAAGCCATTTCTTTATTTGTTTAATTGATTAATAATGGGCAAAAGTATAATCATTATTTGAAAGAAAAAAGTTTTTATTTGTTTTTTATATTTTCAAATCCGTTAGAGACCTCATATTTAAATTTATTTCCTATCTTTGCCCCCTGATTTTACGGGGAATAATTGAAATCGTGTAATGGGGAGACAGACTGGCTTATACCCCCGGAGTTGAAATCTGTTTCTGAGTAGCACAAAAAAAGATTTATTATGCAAGTGTTTGAATTACAGGGAGAATTGAGAACTGATCTGGGTAAAAAAGCGACTAATCTGCTGAGAGCTGAAGGGAAAGTACCTTGTGTTCTTTATGGTGGTAAAGAAAATGTACATTTTTCAGTGGTTGAAAAAGATTTGCAAAAATTGCTTTACACTCCGGTTGTATACATCGTAAAAGTAAATGTAGCAGGACAGAGCTACGAAGCTGTTATGCGTGAAATCCAGTTCCATCCCGTAAGCGACCGTGTATTGCACATGGATTTCTATCAGATCTCCGAAGATAAACCGGTGGTAATGGAAGTGCCTGTTAAATTACAGGGATTTGCTGAAGGTGTACAGGCTGGTGGTAAACTTTCTTTGGTAGTTAGAAAATTGAAAGTGAAAGCTATTCCTGCTAATCTGCCGGGAGAAATTGTATTGGATGTAACGAATCTGGGCTTAGGAAAATCTATTAAAGTGAAAGACCTGTCTTTTGAAAACTTTGAGATTGTAAATGCGAAAGAGGTTGTTGTTGCACAAATTAAACTGACTCGTGCTGCCCGTGCTGCTGCTCAGGAAGGAAAATAACAGATAAATTATGAAGTATCTTATTGTTGGGTTAGGAAATATCGGCCCGGAATATCAGGATACGCGACATAATATCGGATTTAATGTATTGGACGCTTTTGCTAAAGCGTCCAATGCTGTTTTTGAAGATATGCGTTATGGGGCTGTTTGCGAAATGAAATTGAAAGGTCGGACCCTGGTCTTGCTGAAACCCAATACATACATGAACCTGAGTGGTAAAGCTGTCAGTTATTGGATGCAAAAAGAAAAGATCGCTCTGGAAGATTTGTTGGTTATTGTCGACGACCTGGCCTTACCTTTCGGGAAGATGCGTTTAAGAGCACAAGGAAGTGACGGAGGACATAACGGCTTGAAAAATATCAATGCCTTATTAGGCACCTCTGCTTATGCCCGTTTGAGATTCGGTATCGGTAATGATTTCCTGAAAGGACAGCAGATCGATTATGTGCTGGGAACATGGCAGGGCGAAGAAGCTGAAAAATTACCGGCTTTGTTGGAACGGGGTGGAGAAATTATTACTAGTTTTGTATTACAAGGTATTATAAGGACAATGAATACTTTTAATACAGACAGAAAGTAAAAAATTAAAGGGGAAAGGCTTAATTAGTGAAATCGTGGAGGAGAAAGTAAGAATAGATAAATGGCTTTGGGCAGTCCGGATATTTAAAACTCGTTCTCTGGCTGCTGAAGAATGTGGCAAAGGACATGTTACCATCGGAGATGTACATGTCAAGGCTTCCCGTGAACTGAAGGGAGGTGAGATTGTGAAAGTAAGGATTCCGCCTATTGAACGGCATTATCGGGTGAAGGCACTTACGGCGAAGCGGATGTCGGCACAATTGGCGGTTGATTTTGTGGAAGAGGTGACTCCACCTGAAAATTTGGCTTTGTTGAATGCGGTAAAAGTTTATGGCTTTGAATCGCGTCCCCGGGGGTTAGGGCGTCCCACGAAACGTGATCGCCGGATGATCGATAAAATGAAAGAAGGAGATGATTACGACTTGTAACCTATAAATTAAAACCAGATCGTATTGTGTTAATAGCCAGAGAGAAAAAAAAGAATAATATTGCCGAATATATTTTGTATATGTGGCAGCTTGAAGATATGCTCCGGGCTTTGAAGCTGGATATGGAGCAGGTAGATCGTTATCTGGTGGCCGGTTTCCAGGCGGATGAACGGACTTCGAAGGAAATTCATGATTGGTATGATAACCTGATCGCTATTATGCAAAAAGAAAAAGTGGAAGAGAAAGGGCATATTCAGGCCCTGAAAAATACAGTGGATGAACTGACCGAATTACATTTTTTCTTGTTGCACCAGGCTCATGACGGGAGATATCGGCAATTGGTGACCCAGGCGGCCGGAAATTTGGTGGAGTTTCGTAGGAAAGCCGGTGTGGACGATATGGTCTCGGATGTGGAATTGGCTTTAAACGGTTTGTATGGACAGCTGATGCTGAAATTACAAAAACGGGAGATTCATCCGGAAACGGTAGCGGCTATGGAATCGTTCAGTAAAATGATCGCTTATCTGGCTGCCCGTTACAAACAAATGGAAGAAGAAGCTGAAAATTCAAAATTTTAATCTGATAGAATATGAAAGTGCTAATTGCAGTGTTGTGCCTGTTGGTTGCGGGAATTCAATCGAAAGCCGAAACCAGTGAGAAAAAATATGAAAAAACTTATCCTAAAGCCGGAATCGAAGAGTTGGTGTTGTCCAACCAATATGGAAAAATGGAAATTGTTCAGGTGGATGGAGATGAGATCAAAGTAGCTGTAGCTATGAAGGTGACTGCTAAATCGGGGGTGAAAGCGGATGAAACACTCGAATTGATTCAGATAGTAGAAACGATTACCGGGCAATATCTCAATTTTAAGACCGAATTCGGGAAAGACATGGGATTGAAGCAATTTCTGACCAACACGACATTAAATGTCGACTATAAAGTATCTGTTCCGAAAGGAATCAAGTTGAGATTGATCAGTACAAACGGCAATGTATACCTGACTAATTTTTCAGGTGAGGTAAATGCGGATATTCGTGTCGGGGATTTTAAAGCGACTGCTTTGAGCGGAGGAGAATTGTACATCAAGCAAGAGAAAGGAATTTTCAATGTAGAAGAGGTGGCTTTGATGAAAGGAGAGTTTCGGAATTGTACCATTCGGATTGCTTCCGGTGATGATGTTCGGTTAGAAACCAATGCTTGTGACGGAGAGTTGGAATCGATGGGTAAGCTGAACTTGCGCTCTTCCGGCGGGACAATGAAAATCGGGGATGTGGAAGAATTGACCGGTAGCTCGTCTTTTACCAAATATGAGGTACAGGATTTAGGTAGTTATGTGGATATGGATATGAAAATGGGGGAAATGAATATACGCAATATACAACTGTTGTTTTCCGAGATCCGTTTGAAAGGTTCTTTTACTAAAGTCGGGCTGACTTTTGAAAAAGATGCCGGTTATCATTTGGAAATCAAGCATAACAAATCGTTGAAAATGGGGTTGCCGGATGGAATGGAATTGGAACAAAAGTCTGCATCTGAAAGGAATATGACCGTCAGCTCGAAATTCGTAGGCAATCCGAAATATACCGGAGAGGTTTTACTGGAACTTTCCAATGGTAGTCTGTATATTCAATAAGGAAAAGTGCGGGTTATTCTCCGTTGATTTGCAAATAATATCCTTTATTGTAGAGGCTGACGATGTGCAGGGCAGGGTCGGCAGTGAGCAGTTTCCGCAATTGAGAGATATAGTTTTGTAGTAAAGTGATTTTGCTTTTGCTGTCGTTGTGCCAGAGTTGCCGGCAGATATCGGTGGCTGCACGGCATTGCCGGGGCGGACGGCATAAGAGTACCAGCACTTCTCCTAATGCGTCGGTCAGGGGAATGATGTTGGGACCGATACGCAGCGTAAAACTGTCGGTGCGGAATGTGGTGAGCTCCGAGAGCCGGAGGACGGTTTCTCCGGCGGAATCATTCGTTTTGCCGGAGGCATGGCGTTGCCATACGGCAGCGATGCGGGCACAGATTTCTTCGATATCGGCTTCTTTCCGGATAAAGTCGGCGGTGCCACTTTTCAGCGACGGGACGCAATATTCGTTGTACGAACTCAGGATGAGCACCGGAATTTCCGCATTTGCCTGTCGGATGTGTTCGAATACTTCCAGACCGTTGAGTCCGGGCATCCGGAAGTCCAGCAGTACCAGATCGGGGGAAATTCGTTGGAAAGTCTCCCAGGCTTCATCGCCGCTGTATGTCGTCACCACCTCATAACCTTCTTCTTCCAGAATTTCGGTCATTTCCTTTGCGGTGAGGCGGTTGTCTTCGGCATAAAGTAGTTTCGGTTTGCTGTTCATAGTGATGAATTTGACGACGGAAAATTAGAGATTTTAATTAAATGTACCAATTTTTTATTCCCATTCGATGGTTTTGAATTTTTCGAGCAGCAGATTGATCTGCCCTAATAACTCCCTGTAAATTCCGATATTCCGGTCGAGGGTTTTACCGAGTATCTCCGGATCGGCGGTTTGCGGATACCGGATGTCCCGGAGCCGGGGTTGCAGGCTGCGGATAAAAAGCTGCACCTCTTCGCGCTGGAAGCGTATGAAAGCTTGCTGGCGCCGGGCCATGTCCGTGGCGATCCGGTTCAACCGGATAGTCACCGACAGTCCCGCTAAGGCCAGGAAGAGCCCGAATCCGTAACGGCTGAACAACCGCAGCCAGGGATAAGCAAGCTGTACTTCTAACCGGTGGCCTTCGACATAACCGAGCGGTAGCGAACACTCTACCGGGAGAAATAATGCCTGTTGCTCTGTCTCGGCTCGCTCGATCGTCCGGCCCGCAGCATCGATGCGCCGGAATATTACCGGCAGTCGGTTGGCGGAATACTTTCGGTAAGCGGGGAGAATACTGTCTACACGCCAGGCCGTATCACGTAGATCATAATATAAACCTCTGTATATGTGAGATTGGTTGATATGAGTGCCCATGGCCAAGGTCGTATCCTGACCGTTGTGTGTCACCGTAATGGTTTTGGCTTCGAAGTCATTGCAGAAACAGTTGGTGTCTTCCCGCCATTTAAAAGAACTCGTATTGTTTTTAAAGATGGCTTCGTCGAGGTTCGGGAGTTCTTCGTTGACGAAGGCTCTCCGGTCGGCGATATATAGGTTGCCTGTCCAGAATAGTGCGGCAAACATTATGGCGACGATGAAACAGGAGTAGAACCGGGGGGATAGGTGAATCTTCCGGGGGCGGTGTTTTTGGCCGGGAGTGAATGTCAGTATAAAACGGCTGCCGTGTCCCGGCCGGCTGGCGCAGGGGGGGCCGGGTCCCTATTCCTTTCAATGCCGTGCTCCTATCCGGCGGGCGGTATTCCGGATATAAGCCAGCCCTATCCCGTGGTTGTCGCCTGTCGGGACGGAACGGAAGCCGGGACGGAAAATCCGGCGGTGCAGGCGGCGGGGAATACCAGTGCCGTTGTCCTCGACCGTGAGGCGCAGTCGTCCCCGGCGGTCGGCATCACAGATGACGATGATGTTTGCTTCGGGTCCGGCATGGCGGAGGGCATTATCGATCAGGTTGCCGATAATGTGCGATAAGTGAAAGGAATCGCCCTGCACGATCGGCGTGTCGAGCCGGTAGTCGACAGCGATAC
>OGPQ01002170.1_pt1 | contig 11788 bp, 8 predicted proteins | sample 1552971 | NCBI WGS metagenome assembly OGPQ01 (sample SAMEA2580232, study PRJEB22360) | human gut metagenome | biome: human gut; feature: human-associated habitat; material: faeces | place: Denmark | collected 2008/2010 | reverse complement strand
CCTACCAGTTCTTCTTCTTTCCCATCCGGGACGCAACGCTCAACGCCTTCGCGCTTCCGGGCGGCTACATCGCCGTGCACACGGGCACCATCATCAACGCTCAGAACGAAAGCGAGCTTGCAGGCGTCATGGGCCATGAAATCGGCCACGTCTCCCAACGCCACATCGCGCGCATGATCGAGGCCCAGAAGGGGAACATGGCCCTCACAATCGGTTCCATGCTTCTGGCCATTCTCGCCGCACGAGCGGGCGGAAATTCGGGCGGTCACGCCGCCGCGGCCGTCGCCATGGGCTCCCAGGCCGCCATGATCCAGTCCCAGCTCAACTACTCGAGAGACGCCGAACGAGAGGCCGACCGCGTGGGTCTGCAGACCCTCTACAACGCAGGCTTCGACCCCAAGGGCATGGAGAGCTTCTTCGAGCGCCTCCATTCGAGCAACCGCTTCTACGAATCGGCCGCCCCCGCCTACCTCTCCACCCATCCGCTCACCGTCGAGCGAATGGCCGACATGGAGAACCGCACCCGCAGCATCCCGCCGCGCCTGCACCGCGACAGCCTCGACTTCAAGCTGATCCAGGCGCGCCTTGAGGTGCTGCAGGAGACGCGCCACGACGGCTGGTACAAGGTCAGGAAGGAATTCCAGCGCCGCCTCAAGACCTCCTCGGGCGTCAATGAGGCCGTGCTTCACTACGGCCTCTCGGTGGCGGCCCAGAAGCTGCACGAACCCGACGAGGCCCTCGTCGAGGCGCGCCTCGCCATGAAGGCGGGCAAGAGCGCCATTCTCGTGCGCAATCTCACGCGCACCGAGTACGACGCCGCCCGCACCGCCGCCGACAAGAGAAAGGCCGTCGAGGACGCCCGCAGCGCCGTCGATCGCTTTCCGCTCTCCACGATGATTGCGGAAAACTACGTCGACCTCCTCTACAGCCAGAACGAGCATCAGAAGCTCATCAACTTCCTGCGCAGCAACACCGCGATAAGCCAGGAGAGCTCCAACTACCATGCACTCCTCGCACGCTCCTACGAAAAGCTCGGCAAGAAGAGTCTCCAGTACCTGCACACGGGCGAGATGTACGCGCTCTATGGCTCCACCGAGGCGGCCGTCTACCAGATGACGCTCGGGCAGAAGGCCGCCGACGGCGACTTCTACACCATGAGCCAGATCGACGCACGCCTGCGCGAACTGCGCGAGCAGCTCCTCATCGAGAAGGAGCGCGCCAAGTGATAGGCCCCGCAGGCGCCTGCATCAGGGCCCGAAAGCGTGCGAAAATACCGCAACCGCCTTCCCCGAGGGGAAGGCTCAACCGTTTTTACCCATTCGAAACAGAATCATGGCTATTGAAGACTATATGACCGTTGCCGAGCCCACCGATGAGCTCATTGAAACCGATGCCGTCGTCGTGGGCGCCGGTCCCGTCGGCCTCTTCCAGGTGTTCGAGCTCGGCCTGCTCGAAATCAAGTGCCACGTCATCGACTCGCTTCGCAACGTCGGCGGCCAGTGCATGGAGCTCTATCCGACGAAGCCCATCTACGACATTCCCGCCGTTCCCGTCTGCTCCTCCTACGAGCTCACAGAAAACCTCCTCAAGCAGAACCATCACTTCGGCCCCGTCTTCCACCTCGGCCAAGAAGTCACCCGCGTTGAAAAGCAGGAGGACGGCCGCTTCTACGTCGAGACGAGCACCGGCACCCGCTTCATGACCAAGGTCGTGATCATCGCCGCCGGCGTCGGCTCCTTCCAGCCGCGTCCGCTCCGCGTCAAGGGCATCGAGAAGTTCGAGGGCACGCAGCTTCACTACAGCTGCAAGGATCCCTCCGTCTTTGAAGGCAAGAACGTCGTCATCTGCGGCGGCGGCGACTCCGCCCTCGACTGGACGCTCAACCTCGTGGGCCGCGCCGAAAGCGTCGTGCTCGTTCACCGCCGCGACGGCTTCCGCGCCCAAGCCGCCTCCGTCGCCAAGATGAAGGAACTGTGCGAGAACTGGGAGATGCAGTTCGAAGTGGGCCAGGTCACGGGCTTCAACGAAGCCGACGGCAAGCTCACCGAAGTGCTCGTCGCGGGCGCCGACAGCGTCACGCGCCGCATCCCGCTCGACCATCTGCTCGTCTTCTTCGGTCTGCAGCCCAAGCTCGGCCCGATCGAGAACTGGGGCCTCGAGCTCGACCGCAAGCAGATCGTCGTCGACACCGCCCGCTTTGAGACGAACATCCCGGGCATCTTCGCCGTGGGCGACATCAACACCTACCCCGGCAAGAAGAAGCTCATCCTCTCCGGCTTCCACGAATGCGCCCTCGCCGCCTTCGCGGCCTGCGACTACGTCTTCCCGGAAAAGCGCGTGTTCCTGCAGTACACGACCACGTCGCCGAAGCTCCACAAGGTACTCGGCGTCGAGACGCCGAACTTTGACGAAGACTGATCGTCTTTGAGTCCAAGGACTCCATGGACAGAGGGGACGGCCCTGCGGCCGTCCCCTCTTGCTTTTTCGCCTGCGAAGCCCCGCGCTCAACGCGGGCCTTCGACGCCGTTTTCTTTCGATCAGTCATTCACGACGCGGATGCCGGGCATCTTGGCCGTGTAGTCCTTCGTGATGCGGGCGAGAGCGCCGGCGACCTTCATCGCCATCTCGCGGTACATCAGGGCCTCCTTGCCGTCGGGCTCGGCGGCGACCGTGGGCAGGCCGCTGTCGGCCTGTTCGCGGATCTTGGCCGAAAGCGGAAGCTCGCCGAGAAGCGGCACACCGTACTGCTCGCTCATGCGCTTGGCGCCGCCTTCACCAAAGATGTGCTCGACTTCGCCGCAGTGCGGGCAGATGAAGACGGACATGTTCTCGATGATGCCGAGGATGGGCACATTCACCTTCTGGAACATGCGCAGGCCCTTCTTGGCGTCGATGAGCGCGATGTCCTGCGGGGTCGTCACGACGACGGCGCCCGTGAGCGGCACCTGCTGCGAGAGCGTGAGCTGGATGTCGCCCGTTCCCGGAGGCATGTCGACGATCAGGTAGTCGAGGTCGTGCCAGTTCGTCTGGGTGATGAGCTGCTGCAGGGCGCCTGCGGCCATCGGGCCGCGCCAGATCATCGGATCGTCCTCCTCGATCATGAAGCCGATCGAGTTGATCTGCAGGCCGAGGGATTCCATCGGCTCCATCGTCTTGCCGTCGGCGCTCACGGGCTGGCCGGAGGCGCCGAGCATCTTGGGCTGGGACGGACCGTAAATGTCCGCATCAAGCACGCCGACGCGGGCGCCTTCGTGCGCAAGCGCGAGCGCGAGGTTGGCGGAGACCGTGGACTTGCCGACGCCGCCCTTACCGGAGCTCACCGCAATGATATTCTTGACGCCGGGCATGACGCGAAGCGTGCCCTGCACCTTGTGCGCGATGATGTTCTGCGTGACGCTCACCTCAACGGAGGCGGCACCTGCGGCGCGGACGGCCTCGCCCACGGCCTGACCGACGGCTTCGGCACGGTGCTTGGCGGGATAGCCGAGCTCAATGAACACCTTGACGTTGCCGTTCTCGTCGGTTTCGGCGCTCTTGAACATCTTGCCGGACACGTAGTCGGTGCCGGTGACAGGGTCGATCAGCGCGGAAAGGGCGCTCTTGATCGCTTCCGTGGAAATGGTCATGGGATTCTTCTCCGTTGATGTCCGCGCGCATCGCGCGTGTGGTTATGCGGATTTTACGCGCCGATCCTTTGATTTTCCTGAAAAGGCCCGGATTGGAAAGGCTCTCCAAGCCCCCTCGGGTTTTCGCTACGCTAAAATAACTGATTGCTTCGGTTTTTCCGAAGCGCCCTTCATTTCAACTTCGGATTTAACACGACGATGAGTCAGCGCAATCTTTTTGTTACGACCGCCTTGCCTTACGCGAACGGCGCCTTCCACATGGGCCACATCATGGAGTACATCCAGGCTGACATCTGGGTGCGTCACGAGCGCATGTCCGGCAACAAGGTCCACTTCGTCGGCGCCGACGACGTGCACGGCGCGCCGATCATGATTGCCGCCCAGAAGCGCGGCATCACGCCGCAGGCCTTCGTCGCCGAAATCGCCGCAGGCCGCAAGCAGTACCTCGACGGCTTCCACATCAGCTTCGACAACTGGCACAGCACCGACGCCGTTGAAAACCACGAGCTCAGCCAGGACATCTACCGCCGCCTCGTCGCCGCCGGTCTCATCTACACGAAGGAGATCGAGCAGTACTACGACACGGTCAAGGGCATGTTCCTCGCCGACCGCTTCATCAAGGGCACGTGTCCGCGCTGCGGCGCGACCGACCAGTACGGCGACAACTGCGAAAAGTGTTCCGCCGTCTACTCCCCGATGGAAGTCGTGAACCCGTACTCCACGCTTTCGGGCTCCCGTCCGGAAATCCGCAAGTCCACGCACTACTTCTTCAAGCTCTCCGACCCGCAGTGCGTCCAGTTCCTCCGCGACTGGACCAACGGCAAAGGCAAGGACGGCCTGCCGCGCGTGCAGCAGGAGGTCCTCGCCAAGGACAGCGAATGGCTCGGCAAGGACGGCAACCTCTCAGACTGGGACATCTCCCGCGACGAACCGTACTTCGGCATCGCCATTCCCGACGCTCCGGGCAAGTACTTCTACGTCTGGCTTGACGCCCCCGTCGGCTACCTCGCCTCGCTCAAGAACTACTGCGACAAGCAGGGCCTCGACTTCGAAGGCATCCTCTCCGACGAAAAGACGGAGCAGATCCACTTCATCGGCAAGGACATCATCTACTTCCACACGCTCTTCTGGCCCGCCATGCTGCACTTTGCCGGCAAGCCCTTCCGCGTGCCCGATCACGTCAACGCCCACGGCTTCATGACCGTCAACGGCGAGAAGATGTCCAAGAGCCGCGGCACCGGCATCTCGCCGCTGCAGTACCTCGAGCTCGGCATGGACGCCGAATGGCTCCGCTACTACCTTGCCGCCAAGATGAACTCCCGCGTCGAGGACGTCGACTTCACGAAGTCCGACTTCGCCCAGCGCGTCAACTCCGACCTGATCGGCAAGTACGTCAACATCGCCAGCCGCGCCGCGGGCTTCATCTTCAAGAAGTTCGAGGGCCGCGTCGACGATTCCGCCATGCAGGATCCGCTGCTTGAAGCCATCCGCAGCCGCGCCGAGGAAGTCAAGGGCTTCTTCGAAATCCGCGAGTTCGCCCGCGCCACGCGCCTCGTAATGGAGCTCGCCGACAAGATCAACGAGTTCGTCGATCAGGAAAAGCCGTGGGAGCTCGCCAAGAACCCCGAGGCCAGGGCCGAACTGCACCGCGTCTCCTCGATCGCCCTCGAAGGCTTCCGCCTGCTCACGCTCTACCTCAAGCCCGTGCTGCCCGCCACGGCCACCCGCGTCGAGGACTTCCTCTCGATCGAACCTCTCACCTGGGCGAGCGTCTCCGTGCCGCTCTCCTCCGCGAGCCCGATCAAGGCCTTCAAGCACCTGATGCAGCGCGTCGACATGGAAAAGCAGCTTGACGTCCTCGTCCCCGAAAAGGCTCCCGAGCCCGAACCCGTCCTGCCAGGCGGCGAAGCCATCGCTCCCGAGTGCACGATCGACGACTTCACGAAGATCGACCTGCGCGTCGCCAAGATCGTCAAGTGCGAGCCCGTCGAAGGCTCCACGAAGCTTCTGCGCCTCACGCTCGATCTGGGCGAAGGCCGCACCCGCAACGTCTTCTCCGGCATTGCAAGCGCCTACAAGCCCGAGCAGCTCGAAGGCCGCATGACGGTCGTGATCGCCAACCTCGCCCCGCGCAAGATGCGCTTCGGCGTCTCCGAAGGCATGGTTCTCGCCGCCTCCGACGCCGCCGACAAGTCGCTCGGCCTCTTCGTGCTCGAACCGCACTCCGGCGCTATTCCCGGCATGCGCATCCGATAAGATCGACTTATTTGCGCAATAGGCCTGATTTTTTGGCCATTGCTTGCGATTGAGCAAAGGCATCCTCTTCCTAAGGAGGATGCCTTTTCTTACAATTAGACGTTTTTCCCTCACCTCATCCGGTTTTCGACATGAGCTTCAAAGACATGGCCCGCGAATTCATGCACCACGTGCCGCTGGCCAAATTCCATCCGGTGCTCCTCACCTGCCTGAAGGAATACGACAGCCGCATGCTGTCGCGCGACATCTCCGCCGGCCTCACAGTGGGCATGGTGGCCCTGCCGCTCGCCATGGCCTTCGGCATCGCCTCCGGCGTGCCGCCCGAATCGGGCCTCTACACCGCCATCATCGCTGGCTTCCTCATCTCGCTTCTCGGCGGGCGCCGCGCCCCCAACGCGGGTGACCTGGCCGCGTCCAGACCGGCGGTCCCGCCGGCGCCTTCGTCGTCATCATCTACGGCATCATCGCCCAGTACGGCTTGAGCAACCTCATGCTCGCCACGCTCGGCTCAGGCGTCATCCTCTTCCTGATGGGCCTCTTCAAGATCGGCGGCTTCATCAAGTTCATCCCCGTATCGATCGTGATCGGCTTCACGAACGGCATTGCGGTCATGATCGGCCTGCAGCAGGTCAAGGACTTCCTCGGCCTCACCGTCGCCAAGATGCCCGCCGACTTCTTCGGCCAGGTCAACACGATCATCAACAACATCGGCACGATCAATCCGTGGGCCTTCGGCCTTGCGCTTGCGAGCTTCCTCATCGTCAAGTTCTGGCCCAAGGGCTATCAGATGAGCGGCCCGCAGTGGAAGCGCTGGCTCGCCCACCTGCCCGGCACCGTCGTCGTCCTCGTGCTCTCCACGATCATCGTCACGGTCTTCGGCCTTCCCGTCGAAACGATCGGCTCCAAGTTCGGCGGCATTCCGCAGTCCCTCCCGAGCCTGCAGATCCCCGACCTCGAGTGGGACACCGCCAAGCAGCTTCTCGGCCCGATGATCACGATCGCCGTGCTCGGTTCCATTGAAAGCCTGCTGTGCGCCCGCGTGGCCGACACGATGACCGACGACCGCCACGACCCCAATCAGGAACTGATGGGCCAGGGCGTCGCCAACATGATCGTTCCGTTCTTCGGCGGCATCCCCGCCACCGGCACAATCGCCCGTACCGTCACGAACATCAAGTCCGGCGCCTTCTCGCCCGTCGCGGGCATGGTCCACGCCATCACGCTTCTCGTCGTGATCCTCGCCGCCGCCCCGCTTGCGAGCAACATCCCGCTCTGCGCGCTTGCCGCCATCCTCGTCTTCGTGGCCTGGAACATGGGCAACTGGCGCGAGTTCCTGCGCCTGCGCTCGATGACGCTCTCCTACAAGGCGACGCTTCTCATCACGTTCTTCCTGACCGTGATCTTCGACCTGACGGTCGCCGTCCAGTTCGGCCTCGTCGTTGCCTGCGTCTTCTTCCTGATGCGCATGAACAACCTGACGGTCGTCGAACCCGTCACGCTTCCGTTCAACGTGCCCGACACGGTCGAGGCCTGGCACATCAAGGGCGCCCTCTTCTTCGGCTCCGTCTCCAAGCTCGAGCACGTGACCGATCCGGCCCGCATCACGTCGGCCTCCGCAGCCCGCATCGTGATCCTTGACTTCACCGACCTGCTCAACATCGACAACTCCGCGATGGACCAGATCGAAGTCTATGCACGCGCCCTGCACCGCCACAACCACGAGCTGATCATTGCGGGCGCCTCCGGCCACCCGCTCGCCCAGCTCAAGCGCACCAACATCGCCCAGCGTCTCGGTGCAAACCTCGTGCCGAACATGGAGTTCGCCTTCGCCCGTGCCGAAATCATCCTCAAGGAGCAGGATGAAAAGGCCGCCGCCAAGCGCGCTCTCCTCGGCGGAGAAGCCTAAACAGCCTCCACGCTCAGGCAAAGACAAAAACCCCGTCAGGCTCTCCGCCCGGCGGGGTTTTGTTTTGTCCGTTCACCGTCTCAGCTCGTCAGCACGAGCGGATCGGGATCGGGGCAACGAAGCTCAAGCGTGCCCGCATCCTCGGGCAGCGTGGCGTAGAGCGGCGCGTAGGGCGCTCCCTGAGTGAGGATGATCATTCCCTCCTTGGCAAGCTCGAGGAGCGCCAGGAACCACACGGTCATCGTCTCGCGGTCTCGGGTGCCGTTCCAGAGCCCCTCCAGCGTCACGAAGGGCTCCGTCTGCAGGCGCTTCAGAAGGGCCGTCATGTGCTCCCTCACCGAAAGCTCCTGCCTGCTCACCTTGTGCCGGTCCCGAAGCTTGAGACGGGCGGCGACGGCAGCCCAGGCCGATGCGAGCATCTCGGGCGTCACATCGGGTTGGAGCGCCACCACGGGCACGCAGCGCTCCGCCTCGGCGACACGGAAGTCCCGGTCTATCCTCGGCATGGCCTGCAGCTTGAGCGCCGCAGAACGAATCCGCTCGTACTCCTCAAGACGGCGCATGAGTTCCGCCCTCGGATCCTCGGGTTCCGTCCCCTCGGCCGTCCTCACGGAAGGCAGCAGAAGCCTGCTCTTGATCTGCATGAGCGTCGCGGACATCACGAGATAGGCTGCGGCCAGCTCCAGATCGCTCTCCCTCACCAGATCCACGTAGCGCATGTACTGGTCGGTAAGCTCCGCCATCGGGATGTCCATGACGTCGAACTTCTGCTTGCGGATGAGGTAGAGAAGCAGGTCGAGCGGTCCCTCGAAGCTCGCCAGAAAGACGCGCAGCGCCTCGGGTGGAATGTACAGCCCGTCGGGACACTCCTCCAGCGGCTCGCCGTAGAGGCGTGCGAGGATCTTCTCCTCGGTCTGCGTGTCGACGCCTCGGTGCGCGGTGAAAAGGTCGGTCATGAAGGGACGGGTTCCTGCAGAAGATGAAGGCCCGCCGCATCAGGGCTGACCTCTCGGGCGTCGGGGAGAATACCACAACGCACGCCCTCGGGTCCCGCCCTGCGGCTGCCTGCGACTCCTGACTAAATCCTGACGAAATCCTGACAAAAAAGCCTCCGCACCGAAGTGCGGAGGCTTTTCTCATTCATTCACGGATGAAGCCGGAACTTATTCGGGCTTGTACATGAATTCGCGAACGGCGGCTTCGAGATCGGCCGGGCGTTCGTTGCCAGCGAGACCGTTGTCGTAGGCGTACTGGGCGACGGCAGCACCGATCTTGACCGAGACTTCACGCACGGTGGAGAGCGGCGGATAGAGCGAGCCCTGTTCGAGGTCGGCTTCGCTCACGAGCTCGGCGAGCTCGCGGGAGGCGGCGAGGAACATGCCCACGGGCATCGTCTTGGCGCGGGCGAAGACGGCGCCGAGGCCGAGGCCGGGGAACACGTAGCTGTTGTTGCCCTGACGCGGCACGAAGGTCTTGCCGTTGAAGTCGACCGGAGCGAACGGAGAGCCGGAGGCAAAGAGCGCGCGGCCGTTCGTTTCACGGTAGGCCGTGGCGGCGTCGCATTCGGCGCGGGACGTCGGGTTGGAAAGCGCGAAGACGATCGGACGCTCGTTGATTTCGGCCATGGCGCCGAGCACTTCGGCATTGAAGGCGCCCGGCTGGGCGGCCACGCCGATGATGCCGGTCGGACGCAGGGCGCGGACGGCTTCGATGAAGGTCTTGCAGTTCTCGACGTCGTGGGCGAACGGAACCTTGTTGTGGGCGAGCTTGTCGCCGCGGTTGCAGGTCACGAGCCCCTTGGAGTCGAAGAGGAAGCAGTGCTTGAGGGCTTCCTCGCGTTCAACGCCTTCGGCGACCATGGCGTCGACGAGGAGTTCGGCGATGCCGGTGGCGGCTTCGCCGGCGCCGAGGAAGAGGAAGCGCTGATCGGCAAGCTTCTGCTTCGTGACGCGAAGAGCGGAGTAGACGCCCGTGACGGCCACGGCAGCCGTGCCCTGGATGTCGTCATTGAAGCAGAGGACCTTGTCCTTGTAGCGTTCGAGAAGGTCGAAGGCGTGGTTGTTGCCGAAGTCCTCGAACTGGATGAGGACGTTGGGCCAGCGGCGGCGGGCTTCGGTGACGAATTCCTCGATGAGTTCGTCGTAGGCTTCGCCCGTCACGCGTTCCTGACGCAGGCCGAGGTACATCGGATCGTTCAGGTATTCCGGGTTGTTCGTGCCGACGTCGATGGTGACGGGAAGCGTCTTTTCCGGGGCGATGCCGGCGCAGGCCGTGTAGAGCGAGAGCTTGCCGCAGGGGATGCCCATGCCGTTGATACCGAGGTCGCCGAGGCCGAGAATGCGCTGGCCGTCGGTCACGACGATAACGTCGACTTCCTCGTTCGGGCAGTTTTCAATGATTTCGCGGACGCGGCCCTTGTCGTTGATCGAGATGAAGGCGCCGCGCGGATAGCGGTAGATATGGCTGAACTTCTGGCAGACCTCGCCGACGGTCGGGGTGTAGACCACGGGCATGTAGTCGTCGATGTAGTCGATCAGGATCTTGAAGTAGAGGTCTTCGTCAGTCGCATGCAGGCTGTCGAGCATCAGAAACTTGTCGAGAGCCGTCGGGCAGCGGTCGAGCAAAGCGAGCGTGCGCTTGACCTGCAGCTCCATGGTGGAAACGGCCGGCGGCAGAAGACCGCGAAGGCCGCGGGCGTCGCGCTCCTCCTGAGTGAAGGCGTCGGCACGGTTGAGCTGCGGGTTGCGGAGCAGGTCGGCGCCGCAAATTTGCTTGGATTCAGTCATAAGTCCTTCTTGCTAAAAAACTCCACGGGGTACGAAATTGTCCGGGCAGTTATAAGGTACTGAAGGTGCCGCCAAATCCATGGCGACACCTCCGATGGTGATTCTAGCAACTCTGTGAGGCCAGTAGAAACGGCTTCGGTAAGTGAAACAACCTAAAAATTCCGCTTCTGCTCATATTTTGCGGCTATCCACGACATTTTCCCCTCTTCACCCGACAAAATAATAGCCTGCCCCTATGACAGGACAGGCTGCATTTGAGTGCTCTCGTCGACTTATTTCAAAGTTTTCTGAAGTTGGGCGGCGGTTTTGGCCGCGTCCGAATTCGGATACTGCTTGATCACCTTGGCGAGCGTCGCAGAGGCTGCCTTGACGTTTCCGAGCGCCGCCTGGGACGACGCCACGGAGATCATGGCATCGGCCACGCGCGGATGCTTCGGGTAGCTGCGGATGAGCGAATTCTGAACGTTGATCGTGCTCTTGTACTGCTCAAGGGCGAAGAGGCAGGATCCGCGCCAGTAGACGGCGTCGGCCGCGTAGGCGGACTTGGGCCACTCGGCGCCGAAAGTGCTGAATGCGGCGGCGGCCTTCTTGTAGTCGCCCGCCTTGAGAAGCTCGACGGCGGCGTCGTAGGCGGCCTGCTCCTGAGGCTGAACCATGACCTTCTCGCCGTTGACCTCAACTTCGCGCGGCTCGAACTTGCCGAGGCGCTCGTCGATGCTGGTGTAGAGCTCGCGCGTGCTGCGCTTTTCCTGACGGATCGCATTCGTGAGCTCCTCGACCTGACCGGTGAGAAGGCGGTTCTGGTTCTGCAGGTTGTCGAGACGCGTCGCAAACGAAATCTGTGCGTTCTTGAGCTGTTCCTCAAGGGCGGCAACCTGTGCGCGCAGATCAAGAATGGCGCGGCGAGCATCGTCGTCCGCGAAGGCCATCGCACCCGCGGCGGAGCCCGACAGGATCGCGGCCGTGCAGGCCTGAACCATCAGCTTGTTCAAATTCATAATTTCTCCGAAGAAGCCGCTCGTGTCCGTGCACGAGCCGGGCTCGAAAAGCAGGCGGCCGGCCGCGGTCCCCGTGGGGCTGCGTCCGGCCGTCGTCTCAGGTAATGCGTCCAGAGATTACTGGGCGGCCTTGCCGGACGTCACTTCCGTCGGATAGACGATGTCGGCGCGGCGGTTCTGGGCCCAGGGTTCCTCCCCCTGGACGTGTACTTCTCC
>OGPQ01002160.1_pt1 | contig 11826 bp, 9 predicted proteins | sample 1552971 | NCBI WGS metagenome assembly OGPQ01 (sample SAMEA2580232, study PRJEB22360) | human gut metagenome | biome: human gut; feature: human-associated habitat; material: faeces | place: Denmark | collected 2008/2010 | reverse complement strand
TCATTGGTAAAATATCCAAATTAAGAGATGCCATTGTTGTTTTTGTTGACCTTATCAAGGCTGAACTCGGCAAAAATGAGCAGCGAAGCAAGCTCTTGGTTGATGCTGTCAAGCAGATGAGACAAGGGAATGATGTTTTCTCAAAGACATTGCAAGATAAACTTGAAGTAATGAACAAATCACCTCAAAAGAAGGTTGTAACCCATCGCTTCGAGCCAACCTCAAAGAATGTTCTTCTTTTCATTGGTGGCTTGGTCTTATCTCTTGTTATCTCCATTTGGGGCAATCTCACCCAATGGCGAGAGCATCAAGATTGGGAGGAGGCAGACTTGAAGTATAGGGCATTGAAGATGGTGCTTCCTGCTGATGACCCGAACATTCGCTACATTGAGAAACATTTCAATGTGCAACGAGATGAAAATGTTATAAACGACGTAAGAAATCGTGTTACTGCTTATGAGGATTCTGTTCGTCTTAGTTATGAGATGTATAAATTAGCATTGTACAAAGATAGTATTGCAAATCATTTGCTGCATGAGTCTAAGATTATAAGACGAAATTATAACTTTGCAAAATAGAGACCAACGCAAGCGTAATTTTGTTATCATAATCGCAAAAAGCATAACATATCACGCTAATGTACGGCGAAAACATAATAATAATGATACATTTTTGACAAGAATACAGACATTTTGTTTAAACTCTATTAAATAGTAATGATAAGTTGGTTAACGTATTAGTTTTTATAGTATATTTGCACAAGAATTCATGTCTAAGTCTTGGAAGTAACCTTTTGGGACGAAGACAAATTGTAGTACATTAAAAATAATTTGCTATGGATTTAAAAGTTTTAAAGGATGCTGAATTTCTGATTTCATCAGAAATGGCAGTAGTTGCAGGTGGAGCAATGTCAGGTTGCTCATCTTGTTGTGACAAAGAGAATGGTGGAACTAACCAACAGCAACAAGAATTAGAAAAGGGTGATAAAAGTCACGACTAATTTTTAAAAAGGGAGGGTGCGCCATTAATAAAAATGACACACCCTCTTTAACTTATCATTTATAACATTATGAAATATGTATTAAATCCGCAATATGTTCTTCGTCATGGAGGCAATAAGAGCTTTATTATTTCCTGCCAAGGGTATGGAGAAAAGTCTTCGATTTGCATCATACATCCTGTATATGCAATGATGCTTTCTTTCTTCAAAGGAAGAACGAAAGGAGAAATTTATGCAGAGATTTCCGAATTGTTTCATTTGTCTTCAGAGCTTGTTTCAAGCCAATTAGACAAACTAATAGATAACACAGATTACATAGAGTGCGAAAAGTCTTTTTTCCCACCTCATCTTATAATTGAATATAAGGATGGTATGAAAATTCCATCCTATAATTATAAAGATTTTTCTTATAAAGAAGTTGATTTGTGCATGTCTAGACTTGACGCACCTATTGACATAATTTGTAACCTCACATTGCATTGCGCAACATCTTGTATTTACTGCTATGCAAATAGAAAGGGTAACCAAACAAAACATATGGATGTCAGTTTGGTAGAGAGTATATTAGACCAAGCCAAAGAATTGGGAGTTATTCGTTTCAAACTCATGGGTGGAGAAATTATGCTATATAAAGGTTGGGAGAGAATCGTCAAAAAGTCTATAGAGTATGGATTTCAACCTGATATTTCAACAAAGAAACCTATCACAGAAAAAGAAATACAAAAATGGATAGAGTTGGGAGCAACCACAGACCCTATCCAAATATCGCTTGACACCCTAATCAAAGAACATCTTTATCAGATTTTAAAGGTAAATGACCCTTATTATGACCAGATAAAAGAGTCTATAAACCTACTTGAAAAGTATCATGTTACGTATGTAGTTCATACTGTAATAAATCGCTTCAATGACAACGTTGAAGATATTCGTAGTTTAGCAACCTTTTTTAAGGGGAAAAAATATCTAAAGCGTTGGATGTTTGATGCGGCAAAATGTTCTATGTATAATGGTTTACTTTATAAAGAATATAAGACATCTGCTCAAAAAATTGCAGAAATTGGAGACTATGTAAGTGAATTAAATAGACAAAGAATATTTTCTTTTAAGCTGTACAAACCTTCTGTACTTAGAGATTTCAACAAACTGACTATAGAAGAAAAAGCGGAGCATTTTGAAAAGCGCACAATGTGCTCTGGCAATCTTAATGCTCTATACATTTTGCCTGATGGAAAAGTCACGATTTGTGAAGAATTGTATTGGCATCCTCATTTCATTATAGGTGATTTGAAAAAACAGACATTAAAGGAAATATGGAATTCTCAAAAGGCTAAAGATATTTTTTATCTTAAACAGTCTTCCATACCTTCGGATAGTCCATGTTCTTCGTGTCAAGACTTTTTTGAATGCCGAAAATATAAGCATATTTGTTGGAGAGATACGATTTTGGCATATGGCGCTGATAAATGGTATTATCCAGACATCTCGTGCCCAAAAGCTCCCCACATAAATAAAGATATTGCTATTGAGTGACATCTCAATGTAAGTTCTCTATAGAAAGAGTCTTGATGTAGTTGCTCGGCACAAACAAAACTGAAATTGAATATATATGATTTTTTTTAAAAAACTTTCGTGTGTATGAAATCATTACTTTTAACTCTTGTAAGCATATTCATTAGTTCTTCTGTTCACGCCCAGATTGCAGGAACAGTACTTGGAGAAAAATCGCATCCATTGGGCTATGCAAACGTAGCCTTGTATTCTTTGCCAGATTCTGTATTTCTAACTGGTACTATAACGAACGAGTTGGGAAAATATGTGTTTGCCAAAGCTGCCAATGCAAGTTCGACATACCTGAAAGTCAGCGCAATCGGGTATGTTACAGCAATTGTGCATCCAATCATGAATGAGCAGACAATCAAATTGAAACCTAATGAATATTCATTGAGCGAAGTTGTGGTTTCTGGACAGCGAGAGCTCTTTAAAAGCAGAGGCACTGACATTGTTGCCGACATTCAACATTCTAATCTGAGGGACTTTGGTTTTGCAGATGACATTATAGACAAATTGCCAATGGTCTCGGGTGAACATGGCAGCTACAACATTTTTGGCAAAGGAAGCGCAGTTGTTTATATTGGCAATAGAAAAGTATCTGACCCTTCTGAATTGTCAAGAATCTCCACAAAAGACATTGCTACAATAGAAGTGATTAGCAATCCTGGCGTAAAATATGATGCAGACACTCACGCTGTGATTAAAATCAACCTGAAGAAACAACATACAAAAGGACTGGGTGGAACCGTGGCATTAAGCGATGGGCAGGGAAGGAGAAATTATGATAATGAACAAGTGCAATTAACTTACAACACAGACAAAGTTAATACATTTGTTGGTTTCAGCAATTCAACGTCTCGCTATTCGACAGATCAGGAAAATACCGAATATGTTCTTACACCCAGTTCTGCATGGGGCCTTTATAGTAATATGCCAAAATGGTATTCTAATTACTACAACAAAACTGTTACTGGAGGTGTTAGTCTAAATTTGGACAAGAACAATACTTTAGGTGGACAGCTGACATATCAGCGAGAAAATGACAGGTACAATGGAGAATCAAATAATGTCATGATGCAAGGAGAAAACGTGTACGAAAGGTTGAATTCCACCCTTGATTCACATTCTCACTATAACCAATGGCAGGCGAATATGTATTATGAAGGTCATATTGGAACCAAATGGACTATTAATTTTAATGGTGATTATCTCAGAAGAAAAAGTACAGATGACAAGAGTAATGAAGAGTCTGGAACTCTGACAAATCCTCATACTGTGCTGACAACTAATAAGGCAACATATAACATAGCCGCAGGCCTTGTTGAGGCAGAATATCAATTAAACAAAAATGCGACATTGAAAGTCGGCACCAATGTAAGCTATGTCAAAGACACGAAAGTATATAGCGGTTTGGATGATACAGCAGAAAGTACAGCATCCTCATTGACCTCCAAAGAGACCAAAATGGCAGTGTTTGCTGAAGGAGAAGCGAATATGGGCAAGCTAAGTGCCAATATTGGCACAAGATATGAAATATTCAAAATGTCATATTATGACGATTTAAACAATCTGCAGTTGGTTGATAAAAGTTATTCAAGATTCTATCCGTATGTTTCCATGTCTTTGCCAGTGAGTGATGTGAGATTTGGGTTGAGTTTAACGACAAAGGTGCAGCGTCCTTCTTATTATCAGTTGCGTAACAGTCAAGAATATTTCAATAGATACGAGATGGAGGCAGGAAATCCATTGTTGCTTCCTCAATATACTACCGACTTGACATATTCCACACAATACAAGAGTCTTAGGTTTTCCTTGTCATATCAATGGATAAAGGATTATATTATGACCAGCAATATGATAGATACAGAGAATCCGTTGCACATTTTGTCTAAGCCCACGAATAAGTCGCACTATTCTGCTCTAAATGGGAATGTTGCTTACAACAAGACTATTGGTATATGGGAATTCTACACCAATTTGAATGTGATGCGTACTTTCTTCAGCATTTACAATACAGATGGAACATTGACAAACGGTAAACGACCTTACGCAGAAATGTCCTTCAATAGTTATTTCAACTTGAAGAATGACTGGATGCCATATTTGCTACTAAAATGCAATAGTGATGGTTATATGCGTGAATACAGAATTAAACAAGGGTTCTTTATCAGTTGTGGCATTACTAAGCATTTTCTTAAAAACACCTTATATGCGCGGTTGAGTGTTAACAACATATTGGGTACAAAGGAACGAGAAACTCGCTTTGACACAGACTATAAATTTGAAAAAGAACGTTTCAGAGACAATAGAAATATAAGTTTGTTTTTAAGATACACATTTAACAACAAGAAGAAATATAAAGGTAAAAATGCTGCCAGCGAAGAAATTGGCAGAATGTAATGGCCAATTTCTTCGATAAAACTCAACAAAGGAATGAATGGTTTTCGTGTGGAATTTCAACATGATAGTATGCAATGCGGTATAGCTTGCCTACAAATGGTATGTAAATATTTCGGCAGAGAGTACTCTTTGGATTCTTTGTCGAAACTTTGCTTTGCGACAACAGAAGGTGTGTCTTTGTTAGGAATCAATGAGGCTGCAAATACTTTAGGCTTACATACAACAAGCGCAAGAGCAACAACAACTGTGTTGAGTGATGCTCCCCTGCCTTGCATTCTTCATTGGAATCAGAATCACTTTGTTGTATTATATAAGGTAAAGAAAGGCAAGAAGTTCTATGTAGCTGATCCAGGGAAGGGATTGGTAACTTATAGTTTAGATGAGTTCAAGCAACATTGGACAAGCACAAAATCTAATGGTGAGGACAAGGGCATTGCTATGTTCTTGGAAACTACTCCTGCATTCTTTATCTATAAGATGGAGGGCAAAGAGAACTTAAAAGAAAGACGGTCTTTCCGCTTTCTCTTTGGGTATGTAAAGAAATACCGCAAGTATTTCGGACAAATTATCTTGGGCTTGATAGTCGGAAGTCTCTTGCAGCTTGTCTTGCCATTCCTTACTCAATCCATCGTAGATGTCGGTATCAAGAACCAAGATATAGGTTTTGTTTGGCTTATATTATTGGGGCAGTTGATGCTTACAGTCAGCCGAACGGCAATAGACTTTATCCGCAGATGGTTGTTGCTTCACATTTCCCTACGTATCAACATTTCATTGGTGAGCGACTTTTTCATCAAGCTTTTGAAGTTGCCGATGTCTTTCTTTGATACGAAACTCATGGGCGACTTGATGCAGAGAATGAACGACCATAGCCGTGTGAACAATTTTCTTACGCAACAGACGCTCAACATCACCTTTGCCATGCTTACTTTCGTGGTGTTCTCGGTGGTGCTATTCTTCTATAACAAGTTGGTGTTTGCCATCTTTTTGTTGGGAAGTATCCTCTATGGCGGATGGATGACCTTGTTCTTGAAACGGAGAAAGGTGCTCGACTATGAATTGTTTGAGCAGCAAGCTATCAACAATAACAAAACTTATGAGTTTATCACCTCCATGCAGGAAATCAAGTTGCAGGATTGTGAACAACGTAGAAGATGGGAATGGGAGGACACGCAAGCTGACTTGTTCGGCGTGCAGATGAAATCACTCAAACTCCAACAGACACAGGAGGCAGGAAGTATCTTTATCAACGAGGTGAAGAACATCATCATCACGGTAGTGGCTGCAACCGCCGTGATACATGGGCAAATGACACTTGGTATGATGCTTGCCGTGCAATACATCATCGGACAGCTCAACTCACCTGTGGAGCAACTGATGAACTTCTTCTATTCTCTGCAAGATGTGAAGATTAGTTTGGAACGTATCAACGAGATTCACCAGATGGATGATGAGAACGGAAAGGTAGGCTTGCTAACTTCCATCGAGGACAAGAATGAGGGCATTGACATCAAGAACATCATGTTCAAGTACGACCCACATGCTTTGCGCAAGACCATAGATGACGTGAGCATTCACATTCCGCAAGGTAAGGTAACAGCCATCGTTGGCGCATCTGGCAGTGGAAAGACCACCCTCATCCGTTTGATGCTTGGTTATTATCCCGTCTTGGAGGGACAAATCAACATAGGCAATACTGACATCAACAAGCTCAACAAGAAATGGTGGCGCAGACAATGTGGCGTTGTGATGCAGGAAGGTGTCATCTTCTCGGAGAGTATCGCACGAAACATTGCTGTTGATGATGGTGACATAGACAAGGAACGGTTGCTAAAAGCAGCCGAGATAGCTTGTATCAAGGATTATGTGATGGCTTTGCCTTTGAAGTTCAACACCAAGATTGGGCGTGATGGCGTGGGACTGAGCCAAGGACAGAAACAGCGTATCTTGATAGCAAGGGCGGTGTATAAGAATCCCGACTACATCTTCCTTGACGAGGCGACCAACTCGCTCGATGCCAACAATGAGAGAAGCATCGTAGAGAACTTGGATAAGTTCTACAAAGGAAAGACGGTTGTGATTGTGGCTCATCGCCTAAGCACTGTGAAGAATGCCGACCAAATCGTGGTCATCGACCAAGGAAAGATGGTTGAGATAGGCAACCATGAGTCTTTGACCGCCAAGCGAGGGGCATACTATAATCTTGTGAAGAATCAGTTGGAATTGGGAAACTAAAAAGCGTTTGATATGGAACAAAAAGAATCAGATAATATCGAATTGAGAAGCGAGAAGGTGAGGAACGTGATAGGCAAGGTTCCTCCTCGCCTCGTCAGCTTGGGAACGGTTGTCATTACGATAATAGTCCTCGCCCTCGCAGTTGCTTTCTACAAGATACCTTATCCTATATCCATAGAGGCTAATGGTGAGGTCGTCAATCAAAGAACGATGCAGGTGTTTGTACCATACAAGTATTTGTATCTTTTCGATGAGCCAAGGACAGCTCATGTTTCTTTCGAGGGCAACGACAATGCATCTTATAACTGCAACATCATAAGCCATAATGCCAAACTCATACATAGGGAAGATGGCAACTATTTTATGGCTACAGCCACTGTGAGCACACAGGGACAAAATACCCCAATATTGCAACAGTACATGAAAGCCGATGTCAGAATCATCTTCAGCAATAAAACGTTATGGCAACAGGTATTCGGATAAACTATATCCGAATACCTGCTGTTTGTTTTTGGATGCATATTGTGTTGGTAAGCATCAGATTTTACGCAAAAGTTCTAATTTCCATAAAATTCCTCTTGTAAATCATTGGATATTTAGAAAAATATCGTATCTTTGCCCCCGAATTGAGGCGTTCTTTGCATATTGCAAAATACAGAAACGAGCAGAAGTCCGCTCGTTTCCATATTGTTACTAGGCAAACGACCAACTTCTTGATTTTCAATCAAAGTCCAATTTAGAGTGAGTTATAGTATATTTCTCCCCTCTATATTCTATCGTTCCACAAGAATTATTATATTTTAATCCTGAGAAAACTTCTTTACAATAGTTTCATAAACAACAATGCCACTTCACACACCTTTTAGTGCGCAAAGTGGCCTTAATTATAAGACGTTGAACGAGCAGTAACCCGTTGTATCTCTGTAGCCTTCTGTTGTCTCTATTCTCATTTTCTTCCCAATGCGATATGTCCCTTTCGTATATTTCTGACGTACATTGCCCAGATCAATTTGAAATTTTCTGGCAGTGTTTGGTCGGATGCCAAGACCTATCTCTATAAAGGCAGCATTCTTCAATGGAATCTTTTTCCAACCTTTATTTTCCTTCTCGATAAAGTACTCATAACCAACGATACAAGTCCATGGTGAATTGTTGGTTATAGTCAACGTAACAACTTGAGGTTTATTCGTAAAATGCGTCTGCGAGAGTTCCAAGCCAAGGTTTCCTTGTACAGAGTTGGCCTCTTTTGCTGTTTTGGTCTCTTGCTCGGATTTATTCTCTTGCACATTACTAGTTAAAGCACTTGCTTCCGTTACTTGACTATTACTTTTATCCCCAACAGAGCAAGAAAGAAACAATAAACATGCAAATATCAATTTCATATTTCCACCTAATATCGTTCAACATTCAAAGCAGCTAAAGCTTGATCGGCTTTAGTAAAAACCCTGACTCCACTAACTGTTGTCGTTCCCAGATGTATTCCTACCGTATATCTAGTATCGCTACTTTTCACATATGTGTATATAATACCACCACTATCACCTGATTGACTTAGATATGTGGCTGTTGTCATATTAGTATATTTTATCCCTTTACTTGTAAAAGTATAATTGGTTGACTTTATATATCCACCTTTACCATTTGAGCCTGTTGTTGAACCTCTCATATTGACAAAAGTGCCAACTCCAGGAAGGCTTGTAGCCACAGAGAGTTCGTAAACTGTACCTACAATAAAATTTGATGGTTCAAAAGCTGAGTCTACAATAGGTACAAAAGCTGCGTCTACACTTCCTGAGTTTTGAGATGCAGAGCAAGTACCTATTACTTTACCTGCGACATAAACCTTTTGGTTAACACTTAAAACGTGCCCTGCTGTTACCATACCATTTCTTTTGGCACCAGTTTTTTCTCTAGCTCTAAAGGCGAAAGACCCATGGCTTCCATCTGTAGAACATGTCAAGTATCCACCTGGATTCAAATCTGTTTCTTCTATTAGTTGTCCGGACTCAACGAATGTTATGGCAGGATGATTATATATCGTTTTGAATTTCTTTATAAAATTATCATCCTTATGCTTTAGACTTACCTCAACACAGTTCTGAGCATCCAAGATTCCATATCCACAAATGTTGTCTTTGATAAATACTTCTGCATTTTCTACATGTCTGTCTAGCTCCTCCATAACTTGTTGTAATTCCTGATAAGAATATTTACAACGTTCAAAACGATATAGTCTTGATGATTTTATTGTTGAAATTCGTCTAGCAACCTCCAAAGAGTCACCTTTGAATAAAATGGTCAACATGCCACTCGGAGTGATATATGAGCCACCCCAAAATGAAGGATAATCTTTCTTGTTATGATTAGACCGCATAATAAACTTACCATCAAGAACCAAATTATTTAATAATATTTGATTCACTTCGTTTGCTTCTAATTGATTATCCATAGGCATTTCATTAGCCATATTGGAGACGACTTGTTCTGAAGAAGATGCTTCTACCAACATTTTCTTGACTTTAAAATCCAAATTATCATCAGAACATGAACTAAATGCAATCATCATGCATCCTAGCAAAAAAAATAAAATTAATTTTCATACTCATTATTTTTTATGTTAGACAAAAATGAAAATTACAAAGGTCACTATCACTAACCTATTTTGTTTTGGCTTCAAATATACAACTTTTTAATAAGAAGAGGACGTAGACTACTGCAATTTTAAAAACATATAATATTATTTAACTATTTTTACACAAATCATATTATATTGAAAGAATTATACTCTTGCTCTAGAGCAAGAGTATAAAATATAGGTAAAAGCGTAAAGCGTAATTAAACAAATGTGATTTCTTATTTTATGGTTACATTTACAGTTTGAGGTCTTTCATTCACATTTCACCCATGTCGTAAGTAGAGGTCGTTACATTGCCCTCCGTGTCGGTGACACGGACAAGGCGCTGTATGCCGTCATACTCAAACGAGGTGGTAATCTCACCGTCAGGACCGCTCTTCTGGATGGTCTTCAAGGTCTTGCCACTGCCATTGGTATGGGTTGCCTGAACATGGAAAAACTTTCAAAGATACAAGGGAAATATCCTCTGATAAGCCCTGACGAATTTTAAGGCGGTTTATAGCCTTGTTTTGTTGATACTTTCATACGTCTTTATTTTATGTTTTATCTAAAGAACGATTGACATTTGATTTTATTGCATAGAATTGCAGCATTACCTCAAAATACTGATCTTTCAATGGTTTATACGTATTACGCTATATTTAAATAATCATAGAAAACTTGGCAATATGTATATATTTCAATTAAAATCGAATGATATGTTTTATAAAATAGAGCCAGCTTGGATTCTATTACTGGAACATATTACGGTGTGTTACCACCTAATGTTGAAACAACACTCACGTTAAATGCTGATGGTACCTATTTGTTGATACAGTCATACAATGAAAAATTGAACAAACAGGAAAGGTTAAGAGGAACTTTCCAAGTGCTTGACTACAACATCCTGATGCTTGTGCATCCTTCATGTGGTGAGCATACCTTCTACAAGGTGAAGGATGCCAACCATATTATTCTGATAGCTTCGTTTGGTAACGAACCTAAAAAAGAAAATCGGGAAAACTATATTCTGAAGAAAAGGTAAAGTTTAAAAACAGTGTTTAAGTAATATGCAAAAAATAACTTGCGCAACTTTTCTCGTGTGCTATTTAGCAATAGTAGGCTATCATCGCAGAATTTCTGCGCAAGTTATTTTTTAACATTACTAACTATAACGTTTATTGCTAAACACAGTGCTTTAATCCCAGTCTAACTCATGATTTATGATTTTTATAATAAAGCGGTGAAGCTAATAACAACATTTCTTTGATAACAGTCTGTATGTCATTAGGAAAATTCTCTATAAATGCCTTATACCCAGAAGCCACTTTATGATAATTCACATATAATGTATATTTAACATTATCCTTAGCTATATTTGCATCAAAATATGAACACGTTTTTAATTTAGAAATTGCATTTTGTATTGTTTCTTGTTGGGTAACAGCAAGTTTCCTTCTAATAAGGGGATATGATGAATTCCATACAATATTATTATTTGATATTGTATTTGCATTTTTAACATATCCTATCCCATATGTTAATATCGTGTCGCAATATTCAATTATTTGATAATCGGAATCTCCAAAATCCATAACTAAGATTATAGATTTTCCCTTCTTTTGAAGATGGTTTGATAGCGATGATATTTTGAGATTGTTTTTATCTTGACGTGTATTAGAACACGAGCCTATAGTAAATAATAGGCAAATAATTAAAAATAGTCTGAACATAATCATTTGTCTTTATAATATCCAGTGGTTCAACACCTCTACCCCTTACGGCTTTGTCCTTGCTCAGAATGGCTCCGTCGCCCTTGCGACCATCAAGGGCATAAAGCACCATGTCTTTGCCAATGGTCGCCATTTCGGGGGCAAAGACACCAATGACGGTAGCCTGCGAGAGGTTGCCGTGTTTGAGTTTGCACTCAGACTACGAAATCCGTCTGCGAGCCAAAGACTCGGATTGAAGTTGAAGTAATGGACTGAACTGTTCGGAAGAGTAAGTTCAGACTTGACGCCACGGC
>OGPQ01002153.1_pt1 | contig 11858 bp, 9 predicted proteins | sample 1552971 | NCBI WGS metagenome assembly OGPQ01 (sample SAMEA2580232, study PRJEB22360) | human gut metagenome | biome: human gut; feature: human-associated habitat; material: faeces | place: Denmark | collected 2008/2010 | reverse complement strand
CCCCCAAAAGGACGAAGAAGCACCGATTTCCATGCCCGCAGACCGGTGCCGGGGGACCGCCGCAAACAATTGATATATCAGAGTGAACATTTTTTGCGCTATTGATATATCAGTTCAAAGGCTCCCATCCGGGCTTTTTAAGCGGTTGTTCGTCCACAATGTATGCAACGCTTCCACGTTCTGAAACGGAATGTTTACAAAATTATTGCAAAATTCGACGTTCCTCCTATGATGCATCCCAGTTTTCTATGCAAAATAGCGAAGTATACATGTTGCACAGTTTTTCGAGCCAAGTTTATTCATTTCAGCGAAGGCGTCAATTCTTGCGCGAAAACAAGAGCAATATTTGTACGTTTTTTGTTTAGATATCTGCAATTTGCGTCTTTCTTTTTGGCTGTTGTTTTGTTATCATAATTGTATACAACGGGGTATGTGCAGAACCCCCGTTCGAGATGATGTTTTCTGTATTTAGGAGGAGAACGAAAATGAGCAAGGCAATTTCTCGTCGTGATTTCATGAAGGTCACCGGCGCTGTGGGCGCTGCCGGCCTGCTGGCTGCCTGCGGCGGCAACTCTGCTGCATCCGGCTCTGCTGCTTCCACCGCTTCTTCCGCTCCCGCTGCTTCTGCAGACGAGAGCCTGGCACTGTCTGACGGCCCTGTTTCCATGACCATCAGCTGGTGGGGCGGCGACAGCCGTCACGAGGCTTACCAGAACGCCATCAAGGAGTTCCAGGCTGAGCACAGCAACATCACCATCGAGCCCACCTTCGCCGCATGGTCCGGCTGGGAAGAGAAGATGGCTGCCGCTTTCATCGCCGGCAACGCACAGGATGTGTGCCAGGTGAACTGGAACTGGCTGTACAACTACTCTGCTGACGGCAGCAAGTTCGTGGACCTGAACACCGTGTCCAACTTCCTGGATCTGACCCAGTGGGACAAGGCTGCTATGGATGCCTGCTACGTTGCAAACTCCCAGCAGTGCGTGCCCGTTTCCATGACCGGCCGTATCTTCTTCTGGAACATGACCACCTTTAATAAGGCCGGCATCACCGAAGTCCCCAAGACTCTGGATGACCTGATGGCAGCCGGCAAGGCTTTCCAGGACAAGCTGGGCGCTGACTACTATCCCCTGCACCTGGGCGCTTACGACCGTATGATCCTGATGGTGTTCTACCTCGAGTCCAAGTACGGCAAGGACTGGGCAGACCCCATCACCTCTACCCTGAACTACACCGAGGACGAGATCGCCGAGGGCCTGAGCTTCATCAAGAGCCTGGTCGATGGCCACGTCATGATGAACCTGAAGGACTACTACTCCGCAAACTCCGACACCGCCACCCACCAGTCCAACGAGTGGATCACCGGTAAGATCGCAGGCATCTTCGAGTGGGATTCCGCTGCTACCAAGTACTCTTCCGCTCTGGATGACGACAACAAGGACGGCTTCACCGTCGGCGAGGAGATCAAGTTCGGCGATTACAACGGCGGCTTCTCCAAGGTTTCCATGGGCCTGGCCATCACCAAGACCTGCGAGCATGTTGCTGAGGCTGCTACCCTGATCCAGTTCCTGCTGAACGAGGAGAAGGGCGCTTCCATCATGGGTTCTGAGTGCGGCATCCCCGCTTCCAAGGCTGGTCTGGGTTACGCTCAGGCTGCCGGCGCTGTCAAGGATCTGGTTGCTGATGCAAACGCCAAGGTCATGGCCTTCACCACCAACAAGCTGGATCCCCTGTTCGAGAACAACGACCTGAAGGCTTCCGGCACCGGCATCTATCAGGAAGTGTTCGATAACATCGACTACGGCGACGAGACCCCCGAAGAGGCTGTCAACGGCCTGCTGGACGGCATGGAGTCTGTCGGCTACACCATCGCCTGATTTCTCCCCAACGCTTTGATCTGATCCCCGGGGCACCTGTCGCCCAAACGGCAGATGCCCCTTTTTTTATCAGAGATGTATTACAAATTTCTGACAAAATTGTATCAGATCTTTTTCAGACCTGCTCCGAAATTCCTTAAAAAGGAGGATTTCCCAGATGAAAGAAAGCAACGCCCCGGTTATCGGGCGCACTCCGTTCCAGAAGTGGCTGGACAAGTATCAGGGCATCCTGTACCTGATCCCCTGGATCATCGGCTTTGTGGTCTTTAAGGCTTTCCCCTTCGGTCAGTCGCTGTACTACAGCTTCACCGATATGAACTTCTTCAAGTCCGGCACCACCTTCGTCGGCCTGCAGAACTACATCACCGCCTTTACCACCACCAAGATCACCAAGGCACTGATCATCACCTTCAAGTACGCCTTCATCACCGTGCCCCTGAAGCTGATCTTCGCACTGTTCATCGCATACATCCTGAACTTCAAGATCGCATGCGTCAACCTGTTCCGTACCGTGTACTACATTCCCTCCATCCTCGGCGGCTCCGTTGCCATCGCCGTGCTGTGGAAGGCTGTGTTCAGCAAGGACGGCCTGCTCAACACCGTGCTGCGCGCCGTGACCTTTGGTCTGGTGCAGGGCCCGGAGTGGCTGAGCGACCCCCACTACGCGCTGTGGATCATCTGCTTCCTGCGTATCTGGCAGTTCGGCTCTGCCATGGTGCTGTTCCTGGCCGCTCTGAAGGGCGTGCCCGCAGACCTGTACGAGGCTGCCACCATCGACGGCGCCGGCAAGTGGCGTCAGTTCTTCTCCATCACCGTTCCGATGATCACCCCCATCATCTTCTACAACCTGGTCACTCAGATCTGCCAGGCATTCCAGGAGTTCAATGGCCCGTACATCATCACCAACGGCGGCCCCCGTGGTTCCACCACGCTGATCTCCCTGCTGGTTTACAACTACGCATTCAAGTCGTATGACATGGGTATGGCATCCGCTCTGGCATGGATCATGTTCATCATCGTCTGCGTCCTGACGATCATTGCATTCACCAGCCAGAAGAAGTGGGTCTACTACTCTGACGAAAGGTAAGGTGACCAGTATGGGAATGAACGCATCGAACAAAATCGCAACCTTCTTTAAGTATTTCGTCCTGATCCTGGTCGGCATCATCATGATCTACCCCCTGCTGTGGATGATCAGTGCCACCTTCAAGGACAACAGCGAGATCTTTGCAGGCATCGGCCTGTGGATCAAGAAACCCACGCTGGATGGTTATCGGAACGCGCTGAACAACTTCGGCGGCTCCATCAACATCCTGCAGGCCATGCTCAACACCTACAGCTATGTGCTGCCCAAGGTGATCTGCACCGTCGTGTCCGCCTGTGTTGCCGCTTATGGTTTTGGCCGTTTCGACTTCCCCGGCCGTAAGCTGCTGTTCAACATCATGCTGGCCACCCTGTTCCTGCCCCAGGTCGTTCTGAACGTGCCGCAGTACCTGCTGTACAACAAGTTCGGCTGGCTGGACAGCCCCTTCTACCTGGCTATCTGGGTCCACTGCGCTTTTGCTACTGAGACCTACTTCGTCTACCAGCTGATCCAGTTCATGCGCAATGTCCCGCGTGACCTGGACGAGGCCGCAGCCATCGACGGCTGCTCCTCCTTCCAGACCCTGTACAAGGTCATCGTGCCCATGCTGGGACCCGCTCTGGTGTCCTGCGCACTGTTCCAGTTCATGTGGAGCTGCAACGACTTCATGGGCCCGCTGCTTTACGTCAGCACCCCCGGCAAGTACCCCATGTCCCTGTTCGTGAAGCTGTCCATGGACGGTGATACCGGTTTTGCCTGGAACAAGATCCTGGCGCTGTCCCTGATCTCCATCCTGCCGCAGCTGATCGTTTTCTTCTGTGCACAGGACCAGTTCGTTGAAGGTATCTCTGCTGGTGCCGTCAAGGGCTAAGCCCCTGTCCCGCTGCGCAAAGAGCATCTGACGCAAACAACACCCCCTGTGCCGTTCCCGTAGAGGGCACAGGGGGTGTTTTATTTGTGAATGATGTATACCCTTCCGGAACATGCTGCACGCTGCACAACATTGTGCCGTGAGGCACACCTCTTCTGCCGCAGGCAGACATCCTAGCCCGCAGGGCTGCATCCTGTTTTCCGCAGGAAAACACATCATTTCTTATGTGCCTTGCGGTACTGCAGCGGCCCGGTGCCCATCACCTCGTGGAACACACGGCGGAAATGGGCCGCGCTGGCAAAACCGGTCTGCTCGGCCACCGCACTGATGCTCAGTTCCGTGGTCTCCAGCAGCTTCTGGGCTGCCTCGATGCGGCGGTTGTTGATGTAGTCCACGATGGACTGCCCCGTCACCCGCTTGAACAGGCGGCTGAGGTAGTAGGGCGACAGGTAGAACCGCGCTGCCACCTCGCTGAGGGAGAACTTCTGGCGGTAGTTGGCGGCCAGATACGCACAGATGCGCTCCACCGTCTTATTGTGGGGTCGGGCCACCGCGCTGCTCTCCGCGATGCATTCCTGCTCGATGTAATGCAGCACCAGCAGCAGGTACAGCGCGCCCGGGTAATCCGGCTCCTCCATGGCGGTGCGCATCAGCTCCAGCAGGGTGCGCAGGCGGCTATTCCACTGCACGGAACCGTACAGCACAGCAGACTGCTCCGGCTCAAACAGCCGGGAAAAATCCCGCTGGGTCTGGGTGCGCAGCTCGTGCAGGGCACTGAGCGGGAAACTGCAGCCCACCAGCTCCGGTGCCGCACTGCCCGTCTGCTGGATGCAGCCGCCGCCGGGTCCCAGCAGCAGCGCACTGCCCGGGTTGAGCAGCATGGTCTGCTCTGCGTACTGCAGGGTACAGCCGCTCTCTGCCACCAGCACAACGTAGCAGCTCTCCTCTTCGGCGGGCAGCTGCAGCTTGCCGCCGTTCAGGTGCATCGACACTGCCCGGACCTTTGCACTGATCTTTTCCTGTTCTGCCTTCATTCTTTAACTTCCTCCGCGCACACCCGCTTTTCTTTTTATCATATCATGTCCGCCCGGTGCGGGCAAGCCAAAACCATTTATCAGGAGGTTTTCTCATGAACCTGTCCCTTATCCGTTCCATGACCCGCAGTGCCGTGTTCGAGCTGGAAAACGGCCTGTGCTTCCGTCCGGCCCACCCGTTCGTCGTTACCCTGAACGGCAAAACGGTCTACGAAGCATGCAATACCAATGTGTTCTCCCTGTTCTCCCTGCTGCCCGGTACCGAGTACACCGTGGGCGTGCAGGCCGAGGGCGAGACCCTGAGCCTGACCTTTGTCACCGAGGCTGAAACGTTCTTTGTGGATGCATCCCGCTACGGCCTGGTGGCCGACGGCAAGACCGACAACACCGGCAAGCTGCAGGCCGCCCTGTCCACCTGCCCCAAGGGCGGCACCGTGTATGTGCCCGCCGGCCGCTACCGCACCGCCAGCCTGTTCCTGAAGAGCAACACCACCCTGTATCTGGAAAAGGGTGCCGTGCTGCTGGGCGACAACGACCGCACCCATTACCCCATCCTGCCCGGCGTACTGCCCAGCGAGAACGAGGTGGACGAGTACTACCTGACCGGCTGGGAGGGCAACCCGCTGAACAGCTTTGCCGGCCTGCTGAACATCACCCAGGTGCACGACGTCGTGGTCACCGGTGAGGGCACCCTGGACTGTGACGCCCAGAACGGCGACTGGTGGGTGAACCCCAAGATCAAGCGCATCGCCTGGCGTCCCCGTGCGGTGGCCATGGTGGACAGCGAAAAGATCTGCCTGCATGGCATCACGGTGCAGAACAGCTACTCCTGGACCATCCACCCCATCTTCGTCAAGCACCTCGACCTGCTCAACTTCAACATCAACAACCCCTACAACGCCCCCAACACCGACGGCATCGACCCCGAAAGCTGCGAGTACACCCGCATCATCGGCGTGAACATCCATGTGGGCGACGACTGCATTGCCATGAAGGCCAGCAAGGTGTTCCTGGGCATGAAGCTCAAGAAGAGCTGCGAGCACACCATCATCCGCAACTGCCTGCTGGACAAGGGCCACGGCGGCATCGTCATCGGCAGCGAGATGAGCGGCGGCGTGAAGGACATGGTGGTCACCCAGTGTCTGATGGACCACACCGACCGCGGCCTGCGGGTCAAGACCCGCCGCGGCCGCGGCAACACCGCCGTCATCGACGGGCTGGTGTTCCGCAACGTGGAGATGCGTGGGGTCAAGGCGCCCTTCGTCATCAACATGTTCTACTTCTGCGACCCGGACGGCCACGGCCCCTATGTGCAGTGCCGCGACGCCATGCCGGTGGACGAGTACACCCCCAAACTGGGCAGCCTGACCATGGAGGACATCGCAGCCACCGACGCACAGTTTGCCGGCTGCTACTTCGACGGCCTGCCGGAGCAGCCCATTGAGCGCGTTTCCATGAAAAACGTGACCATCACCTTTGACCCCAACGCCGAGGCCGGTCAGGCCGCCATGGCCGACAACCGCCCGCTGGTGAAGAAGCTGGCCATCTACGCCGAGAACGTCAAGGAGATCGACCTGCACAACGTGAAGATCGAGGGCTACGAGGGCGAGCGCCTGCACTTTGTCAACGTCGGCCATTTTGAGGAGGACTAATGCCATGACCCATGAAGAGATCCTGTCCATGCTGGGCGATTATGTGGACTACCTGATCGCCAATTCCAGCGCCGAGGCACCCATGTGGAACATCGAGAAGGTGCGCAGCGGCAAACCCAACAAGTGGAACTACATCGACGGCTGCATGATCACCGCCTGCCTGAGCCTGTACCACACCACCGGAGACAAAAAGTATCTGGACTTTTCCAAAGATTTCATCGACTACTTTGTGCAGGAGGACGGCTCCATCAAAACCTACGACCCCAAGGAGTACAACCTGGACAACGTGAATCAGGGCAAGAACCTGTTCATCCTGTACGACATCTTCGGGGACGAGAAGTACCGTAAGGCCATCGACACCATCCGCAGCCAGCTGCTCACCCAGCCCCGCACCAAGGAGGGCAACTTCTGGCACAAGGACATCTATCCCTGGCAGGTGTGGCTGGACGGCACCTATATGGCCCAGCCCTTCTACATGGAGTATGAGACCCGCTACAACAAGATGCAGGGCTGCATCGACAGCTACAAGCAGTTCATGAACATCAAAAAGCACATGCGGGACGAAACCACCGGCCTGTACTACCACGGCTACGACGAGAGCCGCCAGATGTACTGGGCCGACCCCGTCACCGGCTGCAGCCCCAACTTCTGGCTGCGCGCCATGGGCTGGTTCATGGTGGCCATGGTGGACGTGCTGGAGCGCATGGACGAGCAGCTGTACAACGAGTACCGCGGCATCATGGCCATGCTCAAGCAGACCATCGAGGACGTGCACAAGTTCCAGGACGAGGAGACCGGCATGTTCTGGCAGGTGATGGACCACCCCGGCGTGGAGGGCAACTATCTGGAGACCAGCGGCACTGCCCTGTTTGCCTACGCGGTGCTCAAGGGCGTGCGCCTGGGCTACCTGCCCAAACGGATGGCTGCCTGGGCCGAGAAAGCCTTTTACGGCACCTGCGACAAGTACCTGTCCAAGAATCCGGATGGCAGCCTGCAGCTGGGCGGCATCTGCCTGGTGGCCGGTCTGGGCGGCAAGGACCACCGCGACGGCTCTCTGGCCTACTACTTCAGCGAGCCGGTGGTGTGCAACGACGCCAAGGGCGTGGGCCCGCTGGTGCTGGCCTACACCGAAATGATTGCCCGCAAGAACTGATCCTTCTGCGCGGCATTCCCTGTTTTTTCCTGCGGCGTCTGCTTTTTGCGGACGCCGCTTTTTTTGCGCAAAAAGGGGACGGGCAGCGTCCTGCGCTGCCCGTCCCCGGTTTTTTTATAAAGCCTTACTGTGCCTTTGCCAGAGCCTGTGCCACAGCCTCACGGAAGCCGTCGGAGGTCATGGTAGCGCCGGAAGCTCCATCGATCTCTGCGCTGTTGGCAGCAATGGCGTTCTGAATCAGCTTGTCCAGAGCCGGTGCGCCAATGTCAGAGGACTCGGCATGGGAGTTGACCACGATGTCCGAGATCTTGCCGTCGGTGATGGTCACGGTCACTTCCATGTCGCCGCCGGTGCCGTTCTCCAGAGACATGCGGTTGTACTTGCCGTAGTCTGCATCAAAGATGGACCATGCAACGTTGCCGGTCTGGTGCATGACATTCATGCTCTTGCCCTGCACCCAGGTGCCCTCGTTCATGAAACGGTGGCCTTATGCTGCGCCGCCTGCAGGAGTACGACCAGGCCCACAGCACCGCCCTGCTGCACACCCTGTGCGTCTACCTGCTGCAGGAGCAGAACCTCCATGCCACGGCCCGGCAGCTTTTCATCCACCGCAATACGCTGGTGTACCGGCTGCAGCGCATCCGCACCCTGCTGCAGCTGGACCTGGACGATGCCGCCGTGCGCAATGTCCTGCGCACCGGCTGCATCCTGCTGGAATACTATCAGGGTGCCTTCTGATTTTTCGCACAAAACAAGCCCCGGCACAGTCTGCATTCCACACTGTGCCGGGGCTTCATTGGTTTGTTTTCGTTACAGGGTCTCTACGCGGTCAAACAGGGAGCCTGCGGTCTCCACCGCGTCCCTGCTGCCAAAGGTCACCTTCACACCGGCAGCCATGGCATCGGCCAGACCGGCGGCCTGCTCTTTGAGCAGAGCTGCGTCCACGGCACACAGGGCCTTGCGGTCGGCAGCCTTCATTGCTTCGGTGATGCCGCAGAAATACTGCCGGTCCAGCTCCCGTGCCTCGGCGCGGGGCTTGCGGGGCGTGTCCAGCTTGGCCACGGCACCCACGATCAGGTCGTTCAGGTCCTTTTCGGTGTAATCGCGGGCGGCCAGCTCCGCCGGGCCCTTGGCAAAGGTGTCGTAGCTCTCGGTCAGGTGGGGGTCCCGGTAGGTGTACAGGTACTCCACGCCGTCCGACGACAGCATGCCGGTGCCGTAGGCGCCGCCCACCTCGCGGATGTTGTGCCACAGGTATTCGTAGCTCATCACGCGGGCCAGCACCTTGCGGTCGCTGCGGCGCTCCATGGGCCACACCAGCACATCGTAGTTCACGCCGCCATCGATCACGAAGGCTTCATTCACCGGCGGGGTCAGCGGCTCCGCATAGGGCTGCGCCGCGTCGCGCTCCTGCGCCGCAAACCGGCTGCCCGGCAGCAGGGTGCGCAAGGTGTCCAGCGCCTGCTCCGAGCCGTGCAGGCTCACGGTGAGCTGGGCGTGCTGCAGCACCTGGGCCCGCAGGGTTTCCAGCTTTGTGCCAAGGCCTGCCCAGTCGGCCTTTTCCAGCAGATCGCACAGGAAGTGATAATAGCTTACGCCGCTGCATCGCTCGCTGGCCGCGTTCTCCACATTGTAGTGGGCACTGGCACGGACCGCCGCATAGGCGTTGCCCTGCTGGATGAACTGCTGTTCCATGTTCAGTTTCTGCTGGCTCAGCACCCGGGCAAAGGCGGCTTCCGCCGCCGGGCCGGGGAGCTGCGTGTCATACAGCCACTCGCCGCCCAGCTCCACGGCCTTTTGCAGGCTGCGTTCCAGCAGGCTCAGGCTCATGGTCAGTTTGGCATGGCAGGGTGCGCCCTCCTGCCGGCCGGTCCAGAAGTCCAGCAGTACGCGGCTGTCGCCCAGCCAGGTGCTGCGCAGGGTGTTCAGCTGCTGGGCCGTGTGGGTCGGCGTGTCCAGCTCGTCCAGCACATCGGTGAGCAGGTCCAGATACGGCAGGTCCTCCGGGGCCACATGGCCCAGGTCATAGTAGAAATTCAGGTACAGGCTGCCCGCCGAGGGGTGGCGCAGCACCGTGGCACCGGCCACCTGCTCGGTCTGCCCGGCCGCGCTGGGGGCACCTTCGCCCAGGTCGGCCACGGTCAGCGGATGATCCAGCACCAGTTTGGCGTCGGTGCGGGCCGGGGCCTGTGTCTCTTCCTGCTTCTTGGGCAGGGTGGGCACCTGCAGCACCTGCACCGGAGCCGGGGCAAACAGGCTGCGCAGCAGCTCGTCGAACCAGCCGTCCGCCATCTTGCTGCGCAGGGAGGCAAACAGCTTATCCGTGTGCAGCAGCAGGGCAGGGTCCCCGGTGTGCAGCCAGCCCGTGGAAGCGTTGATGGCGTCCAGCACGCCGTCCGGCAGGCTGCCCGGCCGCTCCAGCGAGGCAAACTCTGCCGAATTCAGCGAGGCCAGCAGCAGCTCCTGCGGGATGCCCCGGGCCAGTACGTCATCCACTGCCTTGCGCACCGCCGGGGCAAACTTGCGGGCGCTCTCTTCGGTGGCACCCCGCAGCACCAGCTCCAGCGTGGGCTGCAGGGTGCTGTCATCAAAGCCCATGTCGATGTCCGCACCCAGCTTTTCGGCCAGCAAGGCCGCTTTCAGGGGCGAATTGTTGGTGCCCAGCAGCGCGTCCAGCAGGATCTCCACACCCAGCTGCCGTTCCCGGTCCGCAAAGGCACCGGTGTACCAGGCCAGTGCGCACTGCACCTCGTCCGGCTCCGGGTTCTCGGTGTAATAGGGCAGCTCCACGCAGGTGCCCGGCTGCTCGTCCTGCACCGTCAGGCGGGGGCGGGTGGTGGTCCTGGGCATCCGGGACAGGTAATCGCGGTCCAGCATTTCCAGCTTTTCGGCCATGTCCATCTTGCCGTACAGGGTGATGCAGCAGTTGTCCGCGCTGTAGTGGCGGCGGTACACCCGCTGATATTTCTCATAGGTCAGCGCCGGGATGCTCTCCGGGTCGCCGCCGGACACAAAGCCATAGGCCGTGTCCGGGAACATGGCACGCTCCAGCGCATTCTGCAGCTGAGCGTCCGGGGTGGCAAGGGCCCCCTGCATCTCGTTGTACACCACGCCGCTCACGGTGCCGTCGGCATCCCGGTGCCAGCCCTCCTGCTCGAACACAGCCCTGTCCACCATGGCCAGCGGGCAGAACACCGCGTTCAGGTAGACGTCCATCAGGTTTCTGAAATCCGTCTCGTTGGGAGTGGCAAAGGGGTACACGGTCTTATCCGGGAAGGTCATGGCATTGAGGAAGGATGCCATGCTGCTCTTGAGCAGCTGCAGAAACGGCGAGGTGACCGGGTATTTTTCGCTTCCGGCCAGCACCGAATGCTCCAGAATATGAAAAACGCCGGTGTCATCGGAGGGGAAGGTGCCGAACCCGATGCCAAAGGCCTTGTTGTTGTCCTCATTTTCCACCAGCAGGATGGTGGCCCCGCTCACGTCGTGGGTGAGCACGGTCAGGGTACCGTGCTGCTCGGGGCAGTCCTCTGTGCGGACGAGGGTATAACCGGGAACCTGCTTCATCGCTTTATTCTCCTTTGTGTTTTTGGTCTGGCCCTATTGTATCATTCACCGTTCCAAAACACAATTGCCGGTTTGTAAACAATAACCCAAAAAGGCTCCCCTGTGCATGCACAGAGGAGCCTTTTGAAAAAACGTGTGTTACACCTGCTTGGCGTGTTCCGTCCGGCACGACACCCGGAACAGCACAAAGCCGATGGCGAACAGCACCGCGATGCTGCCCACGCCCACGTTGGCACTGCCGGTGAGCTGGCTGCCCACACTGACAATCATGGTGCCCAGGAAGGATGCCCCCTTGCCGCAGATGTCGAACAGGCCGAAGTATTCGCCGGATTTTTCCGCCGGGATGATCTTGGCAAAGTGGCTGCGGCTCAGTGCCTGCACACCGCCCTGGAACATCCCCACCATCACGGCCAGCACCCAGAACTGCCACTGCTGGGTGAGGAAGAAAGCAAACACCGCAATGCCGGTATAGGCCGCGATGCACACCGGGATCAACTGGCTGGAGGGGTATTTTGCACTCAGCCGACCGAAGATCAGCGCCGAGGGAAAGGCCACGATCTGGGTGACCAGCAGCGCCAGCAGCAGGCCGGTGGTGTCCAGCCCCAGGGCCGTGCCGTAGG
>OGPQ01002142.1_pt1 | contig 11919 bp, 13 predicted proteins | sample 1552971 | NCBI WGS metagenome assembly OGPQ01 (sample SAMEA2580232, study PRJEB22360) | human gut metagenome | biome: human gut; feature: human-associated habitat; material: faeces | place: Denmark | collected 2008/2010 | reverse complement strand
GCCATTACACCGCTATTAGGTAACTTCCTGGATCGTAAAGGGAAAGGTGCTTCGATGTTAATCTACGGAGCTTTTCTGATGATTATCTGTCATCTGGCTTTTGCCCTGGCCTTACCGGCTTTAAAAGGCAGTATTGCCGGGCCGATCGTCGCTTTCACCTCTATCGTGCTGTTAGGAATTTCTTTCTCTCTGGTACCGGCTGCGTTATGGCCCAGTGTTCCCAAATTGGTAGACAACCGTCTATTGGGTTCTGCTTATGCCGTGATATTCTGGATTCAGAATATCGGTTTATTCGCTTTCCCGATGATCATCGGGAAAGTATTGGCAGCAGTAAACCCCGGCATCGAAGATCCGTTGCAATATAACTACACCGTTCCGATGCTGATTTTCGCCAGCCTCGGCGTATTCGCACTGTTCCTGGGTCTGTGGTTAAAAGCAGAGGACAAGAAAAAAGGATATGGTTTGGAATTACCCAATATCAAGAAAGATTAGAAATAAGAAATGATAAATCAGATAACGGGAATTACGATGTAATTCCCGTTATTTTTTGTAAATTTGTTGAATAGTTGCAAAACAAGTAAATGATGAATAGAATCACTCAATTATTCGGTATCGAATATCCCATCATCCAGGGAGGAATGGTATGGTGCAGTGGCTGGCGGCTGGCTTCGGCCGTAAGTAATAACGGAGGTCTCGGTTTATTAGGCGCCGGCTCGATGCATTGCGATACGTTAACGGAGCATATCCGCAAGATGAAAGAGGCCACTGACCGCCCATGGGGGGTAAATGTGCCGTTACTTTATCCGGAAATCGATAAACTCATGGGAATACTAGCGGACGAACAGGTAAAGATCGTGTTCACTTCTGCCGGTAGCCCTAAAAAATGGACTTCTTTTTTGAAATCTCACGGTATGACGGTCGTTCACGTCGTCAGCAGCGCCTCATTCGCTCAAAAATGTGAAGAAGCCGGATGTGATGCCATAGTTGCCGAAGGCTTCGAAGCAGGAGGACATAACGGACGGGAAGAAACCAGTACGCTGACTCTGATCCCGAACGTCGCTGCTCATTGCCGCCTTCCGCTGATCGCTGCAGGGGGTATCGCTTCCGGTAAAGCAATGCTGGCCGCCATGATCTTGGGAGCCGAAGGGGTACAGATCGGAAGCCGGTTCGCCGTAGCTACCGAATCGTCCGCTCATCCGAATTTCAAACAGCAGGTGTGGAAAACTCCTGAAGGAGGGACGATGCTGGCCCTGAAAAAAATAGCCCCAACCCGATTGATTAAAAATGAATTTTACGAACAAGTCAAAACACTGGAAGACCAAGGAGCAGACTCCGATACCCTGAAAGAGCTGCTGGGCAAAGGAAGAGCTAAACAAGGGATCTTCGAAGGCAATCTGGCAGAAGGCGAACTCGAAATAGGACAAATCGCTTCGATGCTCAAGGGCGAAGAAAGTGTAGCCGAGATCATGCAGGACTTGCTCCGGGATTATAACCAAAGTATAAACCGATGCAGCAATTCAGTCTCCTTCTGACTTCCGGCAAAATAAAAATAATGATATACTATGATCCAATTTTCCCGTCATATTCTCGATAATGGCCTGACAGTTATTTGCCATACCGACAAAAGTACCCCTTTCGTCTCGGTAAACGTACTTTATAAGGTCGGTTCACGCAATGAACAAGCGGACAAAACCGGTTTCGCCCATTTATTCGAACACCTGATGTTCGGCGGTTCCACTCATATCGAAGACTATGACAAACATGTGCAGCTGGCCGGAGGAGAAAGCAATGCCTACACGACCAATGACCTGACCAACTATTACATCACCATACCTGCCTCGAATATCGAGACAGCTCTTTGGCTGGAATCCGACCGTATGGCAGGTTTGAACCTTTCGCCATCTTCCCTGGATATACAAAAACACGTCGTTATCGAAGAATTTAAACAACGCTATCTGAATAATCCTTACGGAGACCTATGGCTGAAGCTGCGTCCCCTGGCTTACAAAGTGCACCCTTATCGATGGGCTACGATCGGAGTATCGCCGGAACATATAGAAAGGGCAACTCTGGAAGATGTCGGGGCTTTTTTCCGGCAATTCTATGCACCCGACAACGCAATCGTCAGCATCTGCGGTAATATCGCAGAAGACAAGGCTTTAGAGTTGGTAAAAAAATGGTTCGGCGACATTCCACCAGCCCACGGACCGGTTAGTCACATCCCTGCCGAACCCCGGCAAACAGAGGAACGCCGTTCGATCGTCCCGGATAACAATGTGCCGGCAGACGCTATTTATAAGGTATTTCACATGGGTGGACGGGATAGCGACGATTTTTATGCCTGTGATATCATCTCCGACATTTTATCCAACGGGCAATCTTCACGTCTCTACGTCAACCTGATCAAAAACCAACGTTTATTTTCCGGTATAGACGCCTATGTCTCGGGCGACCGGGATCCGGGATTATTCATTTTCAGTGGTAAACTATCCGAAGGTATCGACATCCGTCAGGCAGAAGCGGCAATAGACCAGGAAATCGAGCATTTTATAAAGGATGAAATTACCGTTCGGGAGGTGGAAAAAATCATCCATAAAACCGAAGCCCGTATCTCTTATAGTGAAATCAGCTATCAAAGTAAAGCCAGCAATCTAGCCTTTTTCGAGTTTCTAGGAGACGTCGACCTGATCAATACAGAAGGTAAACGTTATAACGATATTACGGTCGACAAAATCAAAACTACTGCCAGGGAACTATTCCGAAAAGAAAATTGTTCTACCCTTTGGTATCTGAAAAAATAACTGTTTTCACGACAGAAAAAGATAATCTAAAACCAAGCCTATGATGCCCAACCGAAATATAGCCCCAAGAATAACTCCGCTATCCACTCCGAGTCTCCTGCCCTACCAATGCCTGATATTGGCCAACGGAACAGAAATCTTTTACCTGAACGATCCATTACAGGAAGTTTTTAAAATCGACGTTGTCTTCGAGGCCGGAATCTATTATCAATCCCAACCCCTGGTTGCCTCGACTACAGTCAATATGCTGAACGAAGGCACATTGCACCATTCAGCAGAAGCAATCGCCGACCAGTTCGACTATTACGGGGCCTATGTGGATTTCAGTTGTGGCCTGAATAAAACCGAAGTAAGCCTGCTTTCCCTGAATAAATATGCCACAGAAACATTGACCATGCTGGCAGAAATCATTACAGAAAGTAATATTCCGGACAAAGAACTCGAGATATACCTGACGAATAAACGCCAGGAATACTTGGTCAACCTGGAAAAAACCAGCTATCTGGCCAAACAAAAATTTTCCGCCCTGATCTTCGGGGAAGATCATCCCTATGCCAACCGGATCGAGGAAAGTGATTATCAACGAATCACCGTTTCCCTCATCCGCGATTTTTATCACCGGTATTATCAAGCCGGACAATTCCGGATTTTTATTTGTGGTCATGTAAACGAAGGACTGTTAAATACGGTAACCCGTTTATTCGGAAATCTTCCCATTCCGTCCCCCGGGAATATTTCAAAAAAACTACCGTTTCATGCAGCTCAACCAGGCCGTTATCATGTATCCAAAGAAAACTGTGTCCAATCCAGCATCCGCATCGGTAAATCCAGTGTACGGCTGACAGACGACGATTATGCCGGTTATATGCTTTTGAACACAATTTTGGGTGGTTATTTCGGCTCACGCCTGATGTCGAATATCCGGGAAGAAAAAGGATATACTTACGGGATCGGCTCTTTCAATGTCTCTCTGCCCCAAAGAAGTTATTGGAGTATCACCACCGAAGTCAATAACGAATATACAGAAGCAACGATCGAGGAGATCTTTAAAGAAATACACAAACTCCGGACAGAAACAGTGCCTGCCGAAGAACTGAATCTGGTGAAAAATTATTTATACGGCGATTTACTCCGTGAATTAGACGGGGTATTCGCTCAAAGCGATTCCTTAAAACATAAACTGAATTACGGTTTGGACAATAGCTTTTATATCGGGATCATTGAAAAAATCAGACAATGCACCCCCGAAGCGATACTGGAATTGGCCGACAAATATTGGAACCCTGAAGAGATGTATATCGTCACTGCCGGACAACCTTAACCTACCCGGTAAGGGACAGGAGATCGGCCGGAAGATGGAAATACATGATTCGTTTGGTATAGTTTTTGTTTTCTAATTATCAAACAACTAAATAATAAGACCATGAAAAAACTTATTTTTATTTCGTTATTATTCTCTATTCTGTCCCTCTCTGTTTCCGCACAGAAACCCACCAAGGCAGAAAAAGCAGCGCAACTGGAACAAGAATTTCAGCAGACCCGGCAATTGATTGAAAGCAATCATTTCCAATTCGAACTCAACCGGGTACATCCCCAGGATGGCCAAGATCTCAGCCGTTTCAATCCCAGAGGTAAGTTCGTTATTACCGACTCGGTCGCTAAAGGTACCCTTCCCTTTTTCGGCCGGGCTTATTCCCTTCCCTACGGTGAAGGCGGAGGCATTGAATTCGACGGGGTGATGAAGGACCAATCCCTGAAAATCGAACACAAAAAGAAAAGAAAAATCCTGATTTACCGTTTTTCTATCACCGCCAAAAACGATACATACCAGATTTCCATGGAAATTTCAGGAGGTGGGAATTGCTCGGTAAACCTGAACAGCAACAATCGGGCACAAATTTCCTATTCCGGGACCGTCAGTCCGGTTAAAGACGAAACAGGAAAGTCGTAAAAATCGTTCCCCGGACAGTGCAACCCGATATCGGAATTACCGTACAACTGAGAAATAAATCTTTATGGTATGGTAAAATTCTTTTTCACCGGTTTGCTCTTCTGGGGTATCTTTCTCTCCCCGACAGCCCAAAACAACCAACGAATCACCAATTTCGGCATTATAAAAGAAAAAGTCGACAGCAATCGGTTCAAAATGCAATATACGATTGCAACGACTCATCACACTTTTTATCTACAACCAACCACTCCCTACAGTGACCAAAATATTCGGATCGCTCAAGACAGTGCATTCGTAATTATCCGCGACAGCATCGCTGCCGGATATCTACCGTATTTCGGAAGCGGCTATTCTATCCCCCAAACCGGAAACAGAGGAATCGTTTTCAGTAATACGATGCAGGATTTGACCCGACAAACACGCGGAAAAGGAAGACGCCAGAGTATTTTCTATCAATTCAGCGTCGTCGGAAAAAACGATACTTATAAACTCAGCATAGATATCAGACACGACGGCACTTGTTACCTCTTCATCAACAGCCTCAAACGCAGCCCAATCTCCTACACCGGACAAATCGTGGAGCAGGGATAGAGTTGCTGGGGTAATAGAGTTGCTGAGTTACTGAGTTACTGAGTTGCTGAGTTAATTGAGTTACTGAGTTGCTGAGTTAATTGAGTTATTGAGTTGCTGAGTTAATTGAGTTATTGAGTTGATAAGTTGTTTAGCTTCTAATGTTGTGATCTACAATTATTTAGTTGTAATTATCCTCTGTAACTTTTGTTCCCCTTTAACTCTCTAACTCAGTAACTCTCTAACTCAGTAACTCTCTAACTCAGTAACTCTATTAACTCAACAACTCTATTAACTCAGCAACTCTATTAACTCAGCAACTCTATTAACTCAGCAACTTATCATAAATCAGCTTCAACACCTTAACATGAGCTTCCCGTTCGCTTTTCGAAGAACCGTCTAAGTGTCCGAAAAAGCGATGTTCTGCAACTTCTATTCCACAAAATTCAAAAATTCCCTGATCGGAAGTTTGTTTTATCGATTGCAACATTCCAATCTTGTCATAATAATCATAAGGAAATCCCATGTTATTGAGGATAACGACCTTTTTACCTGCCAGGAGCCCCTGTAACTGCCCTTCCTCATCCATATTATAAGCAAATCCTTTGGTAAATACCCGGTCGATATATCCTTTCATCAGAGCAGGCATACCGGTCCACCAAATCGGATATATAAAAGTCAATAAATCAGCCCACTGGATATAATCCTGTTCTACTTTCACTTCTTCCGGAATTTGACCGTGTTTTACCGCATCGAAATCGGATTGCTCTAAAACCGGATGAAAACCGATATTATACAAATCCCGGACATTCATTGCATTTCCGGACATTTCTGTCAATTCCATCACCGCCTCTTTATAAACTGCACTCAAAGATTTAGGGTTCGGATTACAATAAATAATCAAATGTTTGAGTTGTTTTTTTGCTTCCATAGTTTTCTGTATTATCACAAAACAAATAATTTCAAAGTATCTTCCTTAATTAAACGCAGACTTTCCTACCCTTGTTGCAAAACCATTTGACAAAACTCGGAAAAATAGGTTTGAAATGTAATCAGTTTGTAAAACTCTATCCACTGCTATCGTTTTATCCATTTTCCCCGTCAATCCTTCCTGAAATTTTAAAACATTTTTATACTTGAATTCGTTTGCATATAAAAATATACAGATTAAGAGCTATTTCTACTAAAAATAAAATATTTTCGCATCATAAAACAGAATAACATATGATTGATTTTAAACCGATCGCAACAACTGATAAAGAATTACTTACCTCGTTTATACTTCCTTCGGACGAACAAGACTGCGACTTTTCCTTTGCTAATTTATGCAGTTGGCATTTCATGACGGAATCCAGTTATGCCCTTATCGAGGATCATTTAGTGATTCGTTTCGTCACTTCTGAAGGCAACCATGAATATTTCATGCCTTTGGGAGAAGGAAGTCCGATTCCGGTTATCGAAGCTTTAGAGGCGTGTGCCCTCTCTGAAAACGAACCGTTGTGTTTACGGGGAGTACAACCGAAGATACAAGATAAACTGGAGCAATACTTCCCCACTTTATTCGAATATACGAGCAACCGGGATTATTTCGATTATATTTACCGTCGTCAGGATCTGGCCGAATTAAAAGGCAAGCATTATCAGCCCAAACGGAATCATGTCAATAAATTCAGGAAAGAGTACCGATACAACTATGAGCCGCTAACCCCGGACCTTATTCCGGTATGCTTACAGTTCGAATCGGAATGGTGTATGAAACACGGCTATATCGAAAACGAAAACATCCGGAACGAACGGCGTGCTTTGACTTATGCCTTACATCATTTCGAAGAACTGGATTTGACAGGCGCTGTGATCAGTGTCGACGGCAAGATTGCAGCTTTCACTTTCGGAGCCCCTATCAGCCACAACACCTTCGGGGTGCATTATGAAAAAGCAGATATCAATATCGACGGTATTTACAGTGCGATCAACCAGGAATTTGCATCACATCTACCGGAACAATACATTTACCTGAACCGTGAAGAAGATCTGGGTATTCCCGGTCTCCGCCAGGCAAAACTCTCTTATCATCCTGTATTATTACTCGAAAAGACGAAAGCCATCAAAAGACAGGCCATTTGAAAACACTAAATCCGGATAGATGAATAAAAAACAGCAAGTTATGGAATTATGGCGCCGGTGTTTTGAAGACACGGACGAATTCATTCGGTTTTACTTCGAACGAAAGTATAGCGACGCCAACTCACTGATTTACGAAGAAAACGGGAAAGCCCTGTCAGCCCTGCAAATGCTTCCTTATCCCATGCGTTGGGAAAATGTCACGGTCGATACATCTTATATCTCGGGAGCATGTACCCTACCCGATGTCCGCAACCGGGGCTTTATGACCCTGCTCCTCCAAAATGCTTTGCAGGAGATGTACGACCGCGGGATTGCCTTCAGCACCCTGATTCCGGCTGAAGATTGGTTATTCGGTTATTATGCAGGCCAAGGATATGTTACCGTCTTCGATTATGCCCTTCACACTTATACCCCTGCTAATCAAACTATACCCCATACTCTTTCACTCACTACTTCCGATCGTTTCGACGCAAACTTTGCCCGGAATTTATTTCCCTATTTCGACCAGGAGATGAGTAAAAGGAATTATTGTATCCAACATCCTTATAACGATTATATTACCATTGTCGAAGAAGCTTACCTGTCGGAAGGACAACTCTGGGCTACTTACCGCCAAAATGTACCGACCGGTTGGGCCTTGGCTGTACCTGAAAAGGACAGGGTTTGTGTCAAAGAATTGTTATTCGACACCGAACAGGAGAAGGCAGAACTCCTACAGAACATTCATGCCTTTTGGCCTGACAAGACCTTAGTTTACAAAACTCTCCCTGCAGTTTCAGGTAACATCAGTCTGGGTATGGCCCGTCTGACACATGCCCCACAAATGTTGCAATATTTTGCCCGGCTTCATCCGGAAGTCGCTTTCACGCTCAAGCTGAACGATCCTCAAGTACCGTCCAATAACGGAATATACACCATTGCCGGCGGGAATTGTATACACACAGACCAAATTTCCGGACCGATCGACAGTGAAACGGATATTCCGGTCCTCACCCAAGCCTTATTGGGATATCATCCTGATATCTTACCGGCTCCTTTAAACCGATTATTCCGGGAAGCAAGGCCCTATATGAACTTAATGTTGGATTAGACTTACTCTGTAACAGGAAGTTTGAACGGGATTGTCAATAAAATTTCCTTTTCTGTATTTTCCCATTTACCGGGATATTCTTCTACCAAACGAATTGCCTCACGGTTGCATGAGGGCGATAAACGTTGAATGAGTTTGATCCGGGCAGGTAAACCTTTTCGATTCAAGCGCACGGTCAATTGTATCTCGCCTTGCAGTTTTTCCAAACGGGCATCTTCGGGATAACGCAAAGAATCCGCTACATAACGGTTGAATTCTTTCATCCATCCGGCATGATCTATGACAACTTCTTGTCTGAATTTCCTCTCACCTGCTCCTCTGCTTTTCGTATGGACAATCCTTGTCCGACGCTCTTTACGGGTATTTTTTTCCAACATAAGGCTATCCAAGTATACAGATTTCGTTCCTACGGCATCGGCATCGTTTTTTTTCTTTTTATCTTTCTTTTGGGTATCTGCCTTAGGCAAAGTCACTGCATATCCGGTTATCGGCTGGTTTCAGAACACAAGAGTCAAACGCTTGCCTAGCCGCTTCGTTTGTGACGGCCATCGCTACAGGCTCCGACAATACATCCGCACTTCCGGATTCATCGGATTCCGAATCCATATCCTCAACAGCTTGCACTTGTCGGTAAAATACTTGTTCTTTCCCAGCTATTTTCCCGATAATCTTCCGTACAGGCAGAGTTACGGTATCGGTCACACCTCGTTCATCCAGCTGTGCCGCCATCAATTGTAAACTATCCGGACGAATAATCGGTTCACTTTTATCCATTTCTGCCACGACAACTTCTTGTTGCCGAAGGGCACTCCTGTTCATCAAGATAACCGCAAGTCCCGCCAGCAACAGCAAAGAAGCCGCTGCCCCCCAGCGATATAAACGCACAGTCTTATTCCCTTCCCTTTTCTTCATTCGTTTTTGCAACTGCTGTACGATTTTCTCATGATCCGCCTTCACAGTAGTCAATCCTTCGACAGCTTCATACAAAAAAGGATCGGACAACATCTCCCGTTCGAACCGGTTAGCTCGCTTTCCGGTTCTTTCTCCCTGAAGATATTCCCATATGTCGCTTTGTCTACTCATTGGCCTTTATTCCTTTTCGTTCGAGACACAATTGCAAATTACGTTTTCCATTCTGTATAAAGCTCTTGACCATCTTCAAAGTAAAACCCGAAGTTTGCCCGATTTCTTTATAAGACAGTTCATCCATAAAAAAATAACGAATGCAAAGCCGTTGTTTCTCAGGCAAAGCTTCCATACACTCCTGTAATGCTTTCTCCTGCCGGTCGGTCTCTCTGCTGTATTCAAGATTAAAGTCATCGCAAAATTCCATAAATTTTTCGTCTAATCCGACAAAATTATTTCCACTCCGCCGTCGCAATTCCATCAAGCAATAATTGCGCACACAACTATACAACCAGGCTTTAAATACCTGTATGTCGTGATGCAATACTTTTTCGAACAGCTCTTCCCAAATCTGCATCACAGCATCCTGAGCATCCGGTACATTCTTCAGATACTTCAAAGCCACGCCGTATACCAAAGGCATATAACGCTCGTACAACCCGATTAAGTAATCCGGTTTCCGAGTACGGCGATAAAAGCTCAACAACTCTGCGTCACTGTATTTATGGAGATCTTTATTCACTAGCCAACAAATGGTTTACAAAGATAAAATAAATTCATTTATATAGAGACCGAATTTTAAATTCGATTTCTCTACCCAGAAAAAGGAAACGGTTTCGTTGCTTAGCCTTCAATTCGAATCAACGACTAAAGTTTTTTAACAGGAACTGCAAATCCTCTCAACAAGAACGGAGTAAATCTCAGCAAACCGAAAATTTCTAAACAACTAAAATCCAGAATTAAATGTTTTATAAAGTCCTTGAACCCTGCGGGTGCTTTTTCAACAGTCGCTGATACGGCCGGCCGGAACCGAAGGTTCGTTAAAAAGAGACCACAGACTTTATTAAATTCCGAAAAGTCACCTAACCCTAAACCGGGTTCTAACGTTAAAACCATTGAAACGAATCAATAAATTTTAATCGTATGCAAGAAGAATACAAACCTGCCGCAATTTATTCACCGATATCTATCGGAAACTGGATTATCTCACTGATTTTGACAATGATCCCGATCGTTAATATTATCATGCTGTTTGTCTGGGCTTTCAGTAACGGTACTAATCCTACAAAAGCCAATTGGGCAAAGGCTGCATTAATACTTATTCTGGTTTGGATCATCCTGGGAATTATCTTCGGAGGATATTTTATGCGAATGTTTTACGGGAATTATCCGACATATTAAAAAGATTACAGCTAGACAGACGTCAAGCCTAAACGTTTTTTTAGTTACAACGGTTACAGTAGTTAAAATTAACCTTTAGGGGACCTTTTTAACTATTGAAACCGCTGGAACTATTTAAGATGCAGACATTTATTGTTTAGAATTCCTTCATCATTACTTAGAGAACCGAAAATTCTGTTGCGATAAAATCCTTCGGATTTTCTGTTGAAAATTTTATCTTAAAGTTCGAATTGCAGAATAAAAACAGGTATTTATAAGCACAAATATGTATATAACTGCCTATTTTAGTATTTTTCACCGTATAGTCAACGAATACTGGCTTATCCTTACAAACTGCTCATTCTCTCCCCTAAGTGAGTAAAGGGCGACTTATTTTTGTAGTAACGAATTATAAATCTTAAATTTACTGCTATAAAAACTATAATTTGCAAAATGAATCGTGCACATTTATAAAACGAAATGTGTACAATTTATTCGGTCAACCATACGACATACACACACAATTATATATGCTACCTACCGAACAGCAGACGAAACCCTTCCTCCGGCATTGCTTGCAGCAGTTTACAGCTCTCTTTATCTCTGTCAACACCATATTTCTTCATAATACGCCCTTCGATGAAACAACAAAGATAGCGAAATACTCACAAAAAAGCCATTCCAACGCTTTCCAACTCTTTTCGAAGCACCGGAATGACTTAACACCATTCAAACTATTCCCCCGACTTATATTATTTCAGTTGATTCAACCAGTTGACAATCTCCTGCAGCACTGCCGGAGCAATGGTCTCTTCAATATCGGAATATTCTACGGGAGAACCGGTAACGGCAGGCTGGAACATATGGTTCAAGCCTGGGAAAACAATGGTCTTCACCTGAGTGTTACCATTCTCTGAAATCCCTTTCCTGATAAACTCCAGATTTTCCACCGGCACCTGACAATCCTTGTCTCCATTGAGTGCCAACACCGGGCATGTAATTTCCGGGAAATCCCACTCGGGATTGTATTTCAACAACTCGATCTTGGCTACATTATACAACTGCTGCGTCGTTGCGGCTGCCCGACCGGCCAAAGG
>OGPQ01002132.1_pt1 | contig 11945 bp, 9 predicted proteins | sample 1552971 | NCBI WGS metagenome assembly OGPQ01 (sample SAMEA2580232, study PRJEB22360) | human gut metagenome | biome: human gut; feature: human-associated habitat; material: faeces | place: Denmark | collected 2008/2010 | reverse complement strand
TCAAACCGAATTTTTCCGTAAGGACTTTGGCGACATTCGGTGAAAGGAAAGCGGGCATGGTCGGTCCCAGATGGATATTTTTGATACCTAATGACAGTAAAGCCAGTAGTACGATAACGGCTTTTTGTTCATACCAGGCGATATTGTAAACAATAGGGAGTTCATTGATATCTTTCAGTCCGAATACTTCTTGCAGTTTCAGGGCTATGCGTACCAGTGAATAACTATCGTTACATTGTCCGGCATCCAGGACACGGGGAATGTTTCCGATGTTTCCCAAACCCAGTTTGTTGTAACGGTATTTGGCACAGCCAGCTGTGAGTATCACTGTATCGGAGGGGAGAGATTTGGCAAATTCGGTATAATATTCCCGTATTTTCATGCGTCCGTCACATCCGGCCATGACTACAAACTGACGGATAGCTCCGCTTTTTACAGCTTCGACCACCTTGTCTGCCAGTTGAATGACCTGGTGATGGGCAAAGCCACCGACAATGGTTCCTTTTTCAATTTCTACCGGAGGTTTACAGGTTTTTGCTTTTTCGATGATTTCCGAAAAATCCTTTTTCCCGTCCGCATCTGTTACGATGTGTTTACATCCGGGATATCCGGCTGAATTGGTCGTGTACATCCGGGCTGTGTAGGTGGCTGCCGGTAATGGGGGTACGATACAATTGGTCGTGAAAAGGATCGGTCCGTTAAAAGTTTCGAATTCCTCCCGTTGTTTCCACCAGGCATTTCCATAATTACCGGCGAAATGTTTGTATTTTTTGAATGCCGGATAGTAGTGGGCAGGTAACATTTCACTGTGGGTATACACGTCGATTCCGGTTCCCTCGGTTTGCCGTAACAACTCTTCCATATCTTTCAAATCGTGTCCGCTGATCAGGATTCCGGGATTAGAACGGACGCCCAGATTGACTTCGGTGATTTCAGGATTACCGTAACTTCCGGTATTGGCCTGGTCGAGTAGGGCCATGGCCTGTACGCCGAATGTCCCGGTTTGCAGGACACGGGCGGTGAGTTCTCCGACCGACAGGTTACCGATAGCGATATCGGACAAGGTACGTTGTATAAATTCGTGAAGAGCCGGATTATCGTATCCCAGGCGCATAGCATGCCCGGTATAAGCCGCCATTCCTTTGAGTCCATATACAATTAATTCTTTCAGTGAACGCAGATCTTCGTTCGGTTCGCGTAATACCCCCACTTCAGCCGCTTTATCATCATAAGCTTCCGGGGCTCCGTTCCAGGTCAATTCGTCGGCCGAAGGAAAGGTGATGCCGGCTGACGATGCCTGAGCAACCAGACGGTTGCGAAGATTGAACCCCCGATTGATCCGTTCGGTGATGCTTTTTTCGTCGAAATTAGCATTGGTAATAGTCGAAAAGAGGGCGTCGATGACAAAAGCATTGACTTGTGGATCGGGTAATATCCGGTGCGTACGTAAGGTGTGGGCTGCAATAGAAATTCCTCTGATTACAAAGAGCAGCAAATCCATGCGAGCCGAAGTTGTACTGTTTTTACCGCATACTCCGCGGACTGTACAGCCTGTCCCTTTGGCTGTCTCCTGACATTGAAAACAAAACATCGATTCTTTCATAACATTTTATTGATTTGTATACCTTTTACTTTATACGTAAAAAGTAATCTTATAGCCATATTTCTTCTAAAATTTCGCCCTGTAGGCTGATTTTGACCATCTTTAAAGGAATGTTGCGTTTTGCTTTTTGACGGGCTTTCTGGCAAAGGTGCAATAACCCACTGCAACAAGGCACTTCCATGATCATAACGGTCAGGGTGTCTATTCCTCCTTCATCGATCATCGTAATCAATTTTTCGAGATATATTTCTTGTCCATGATCCAGTTTCGGACACGCGATAGCCAGGCGTTTCCCACGAAGCCAGTTGGTATGAAAATCCCCGGCAGAATAGGCTGTACAATCCGCAGCAACCAATAGATTCGCCTTCTTCAGCCAGGGAGCGGTCGGAGACAGTAAATGTAACTGAACGGGCCACTGTTGTAATTCGCTGGGCATCGATACCGGTGAGGTGAAGGTATCCGTTTGGCTTTGCGCCGATGCCGGGATACCGATGGCTTGTTTTTGTGATTGTGGAGTGAAGGTTATATTCCGGCTTCCGGGACAACCTCCGGTGGCTGAAGTCGGCGTTGCGTGAAACAGAAAGGAATTTTGGGATGTTGACTTGTTTGCCGGAACAGGTATAGGAAGATGATTTTCCTCCAATACGTCGATGGCTTGTTGGAGATAATCCTGCTGTCCCTGAGTTGCCAGATGACGGAGATGAGCGGAGATCACTTTTTCTCCTTTGGGGAGCAGGCGTTGCATCACTTTACGTTCGTCATAAGCTTCGGCTTCTCTCTCTTCCAGTTCTATCGCTTGCTGCGGGCATTCTCCTAAACAGGCCCCCAAACCGTCGCAATAGAGTTCGCTCACTAGAACGGCTTTGCCCTCGATCAGTTGCAGAGCCCCTTCGTGACAACCTTTTACACAAAGACCGCAACCATTACACCGGGAGTCGTCGATTTTAATTATCGTGCGTTTCATATTTGTCTGTTTTAATGTAATGACAAAAATCGGAATCTTATTACAGAAGAATTGTCACAAATGTTACAATGGAAAAAAATATGGAGGGGAATTGTGCTATATTTGGGGAGGAGAGTTGTTGAGTTGTAGAGTTGCTGAGTTGTTGAGTTACTGAGTTATAGAGTTACTGAGTTGTTGAGTTACTGAGTTATAGAGTTATGAAGTTGTTGGGTTATTGGGGGAAAAGGTGTTTGCAGGGAGAAGGATAATAAATAATAAACAAGACGGATGATGGATTATAAGAAATTGGCAGAGGCTCCGGTTTTCAGAGGGCTTTCAGAAAGGTTCCTGGAAAATTTTATCGGTCGTACTCCGAATGCTTTGCGTGAGTTTGGTATCGGTGATTTTATTGCTTTACAGGGGACGGTTTGTCAGTCGTTGTATTTGTTGTATAGTGGCCGGGTACGGACTAATATGGTGAATGAAGAGGGGAAACAGGTGACGATAGAAGAGATCGAAGCTCCCCGTTTGTTGGCTCCGGCTTTTATTTTTGCTACAGACAACCGTTTCCCGGTAAATATTACCACTTTAACAAATTGTGAAGTGCTGGTTTTGAACCGGACTGATTTTGTAGACCTGATGCATCGGGAAAAGATAGTGATGCAAAATTTTCTGCGGATCATTTCCGACCGGAGTATTTTTTTGAGCCGTAAGTTGAATGCTTTTGCCTTACAGGATTTGAAAACCCGCTTGCTGGCTTATCTTCGCGAACATGAAAATCCGCGTAGTCGACAAGAGATCGCCGATATCCTGGGAGTGGCACGTCCCTCCTTAGCCCGGGTATTGTCGGAATTGGCCGATGAAGGATATCTCCGGATCGAAAAGCGGAAAATCACTGTCGTACAGCATAAGATCGATTGACGGGGATCAGTGAGGTGAGCAGTTTGGGAAGTCTCAACAAACTAAAAGTTTCTAAACACGAAATTCTTGCTCTATAGCTTTATTTTTGCCCGAATCCGGCTCAGTGACTGCGGGGTGATCCACAGATAAGAAGCGATGTGTTTTTGCGGGACATGTTGCAATAATTCCGGGGTTTCCCGGATTAAAGTCAGGTAGCGTTCTTTAGCACGCGGACTGTCATTACTGAGTAACCAGTTTTCAGTGGTAAGCAATTGTTGCTCCATCAGACGGCGCCCGAGGTTGGCTAATCCAAGGGATGAATCGAATAACTTGGTTAAAAGATGGCGCGGAATACTGTATGCGATACTGTCATTACAGGCTTCTATAGAGATTTGGGAGATCGAATTGTCGGCATATCCCCAGATCGAAAAGGCTATTTCACCGACAGAAGCAAACCAGATAGTCGTATCGGTTCCGTCTTTCAGATAATGTCCTCTCCAGATTCCTTCTTTGATCAGGTATAAATTGCTATTGCGTTCTCCTTCAATGACAATAGCTTCTTTTTTTCTAAAACGTACTTCCTGCATTTGTTCTGTCAATGCTTTTACATCCGTTTCTGAAAGGTTATACCTTCGGCAGAATTTCTCGATAAAGACTTCCATAGTTGATCTGTTCTTTTTGCCCTGCAAAGATAGTGCTTAATTTTAGATTAAGGTAGTCGTAAGGGCGGCGGACAAGACCGAAAGTTCTCCACAGGAGTAAAGCCGATTTCGGTAAATTTAAGACTTCTGTTTCTGCTTTTCGTGCAGATAAAGGCTGCCGATCAGGAGAAGGGTGAGTACTTCTGCCAGAGGGACGGCCAGCCATATTCCTTTTACATCGAGTAATATAGGAAGCACCAGGAAGCCCACCAGCATAAATAGTATCCCGCGTAGCAGGGTGATGACGGTAGCCCGATGTGCCCGTTCGATACTTTGATAATAACCGATTCCAATCATATTGACGGCGAAAAATATAAAGCCGAAGGCAAAGTAAGGCAAACCTTTCACTGCAATCTGATAAGCTGCATATTCCGGTCCGATAAACAGAGCGACAATCTGGTGGCGGAAAAGGGCGGTGAGGGTGAAAAAACTTATTCCGCAGAGGAGTGCTGTTCTGTACATCAAACGGAGGGTTTGTTTGATCCGTGATGTATCCCGGAGACCGAAATTATAACTGAGGATCGGCTGACCCGATAACACGATTGCGTCGTATATCATAAAAATAATCGGGAAAAAATAACAAGCGATACTGAATGCTGCTACTCCGTCTTCTCCTAAATGACTGATGAATACGTAATTTCCCAGAAACATCATAAAGGCGATGGATAGTTCGGTGACAAAGGCCGATGAACCGAGCTTAACCATATAACCGATATTCCGGGCGGTAAGTTGCATACTTTTCCGGCTTAATTTGATTCGTTGCAGATGTAAAGTATGTGACCGGCGCAGCAGATAACCAACTGTCATCAGTCCCCCGATCGTTGTCCCGAGACTGGTTGCAAAGGCTGCCCCCATCAGTCCCCAGCCGAAACGGAAGATGAAAATATAATCGAGGAGGATGTTGGTTACTGCTGCTATAGCATTACACATCATGGCATAATTGGGGGAACCGTCTAAACGGATGAAGAACATCCCTGCATTCAGGATTAGATAGAATACCAGAAAAGGAAAGAAAACCTAACATTATATGGAAGAAATTCAAAAAAGATAAAAATGATTAAAATATTTGATTTTATAAAACATATATGTTAAAATAAAAAAAGTTTGAAAACTTGGGAGGAATTTACAAGATGGAAATATTAAAATATGCATTAATAGTAATATATATTATAGTTGCTGCAGCAATTATTATATTAACATTGGTTCAAGAAAAAGAAGATAATGGAGCATCTGGAGCGATTACAGATACTGCAACAAACAATTTTTATGACAAGAATAAAGGTAGAACAAAAGCAGGAAAGCAAAAAAGATGGACAATTATATTAGGAGTAATATTTGCAATTTTAACAATTATATTAGGAATTGTATTTATGTTAATAAAATAATTTGAGGTAAAAAAGCAGCATATGTCTGCTTTTTTTGTATTAGAAATATAATGCTAATATAAATAAAATAATGCTAGAGGACAAGTAATAAAAATTTAATAATCACGAGATAATAATAAAAACAGGGAAAAAAGGACCGTCCCAAAATTCCGGATGTCCCCAAATCCCGGATGTCTCAAAATCCAGATGTCCCCGAGCCCATATTTCGAAAGGAAGAGATAAATGCAAGAAGAAAATAGATTTATAGAAGGAATTTTTAGAAGACATGAAAGAGGATTTGGTTTTGTTATCGTAGAAGACCAAGAAGATGATATATATATTGCTAAAGAAGATTCTAAAGATGCGTTTAGTGGAGATAGAGTTTTAGTAAAGTTAAAGAAAAAATCAAATGGTGCTAGACAAGAGGGAATAATATTAAAAGTTATAGAACATAAAAAAGATACTTTAGTAGGAACTTTTCAAAAGAATAAAAATTTTGGTTTTGTAATACCTGATGATAAAAAGCTTTGTAGAGATATATTTATTTCTAAAAAGAATTTTGGAAAGGCTAGAAATAATCATAAAGTTCTTGTACAAATTACTAAATATCCACAAAAAGGTAAGAAGGCAGAAGGAAAAATATTAGAGGTTATAGGAAATGTAAATGAAGCAGGTATCGATATGCTTTCTTTAATTAAAGATTATGATTTGCCATACAGGTTTCCAAAGGATGTAGTAAAAGAAGCACAAAAATTTGGAGATAAAATTAATCCTAATGATATAGCAGGAAGAGTAGACCTTCGCAGTAAATATGATATTTTTACGATAGATGGTGAAGATGCAAAAGATTTAGATGATGCTGTTTGTGTTCAAAAATTAGAAAATGGAAATTATAAGTTAGATGTTCATATAGCTGATGTAAGCCATTATGTACAAGAAAATACATTACTAGACAAGGAAGCACTATTAAGAGGCACAAGTATATATATGTTAAATAGAGTTATTCCAATGCTTCCAAGAGAACTTTCAAATGGAATTTGTAGTTTAAATGAAGGACAAGATAGATATACATTATCTGTAAGCATGGAGATAGACAATAAAGGAAAGATAATTTCTAGTGAAGTATATAAAGGAATAATAAATGTTACAAGAAGAATGTCATATAAAGATGTACAAGCAATATTAGATAATTCAAATGAAGAGATAGTAACTAAATATAAAGACTATATAGCAGACTTTAAACTTATGGAAGAATTGGCGAAAATATTAAAAGAAAAGAGAATAACAAAAGGTTACTTAAACTTAGATATACCGGAAAGTAAAATTATCTTAGATCAAGATGGTTATGCAATAGATGTATGCAAATATGAAACAACTTTTGCAAATGAAATAATAGAGCAATTTATGCTAGCAGCCAATGAAACAATTGCAGAAAAATTTTATTGGCTTAAAGCACCATTTATATATCGTGTACACGAAGAACCAGATATAGAAAAGGTAAATGAATTAAATAAATTATTATTTAATTTTGGATATAAAATCCATGTTAAAGAAGGCAAAATTTATCCAGCAGAATTTTCTAAAATATTAAAGGAAGTAGAAGGAAAACCAGAGGAAAAAATAGTTTCTAATATGATTTTAAGAACTTTAAAAGTTGCTGTATATGATTCAGAAAACAAAGGACATTTTGGAATAGCAAGTAAATATTATTGTCATTTTACTTCACCAATTAGAAGATATCCCGATTTATTTATACACAGAATTATTTCAAAGTATTTAAAATATGATTATACAATGTCAGAAAAGCAAGTAGAGTTTTATAACAAAGTAGCAGAAAATGATGCTAAACAATCATCAGATAGGGAGAAAATTGCGACACAAGTAGAAAGGGATAGCATAGATATTAAGAAAGCCGAATACATGAGTAAAAAGATAGGGGAACAATATGAAGGTATTATTTCTGGAGTTACACAGTTTGGTGTATTTGTAGAATTAGAAAATACTGTAGAAGGACTTATTAGATTCGAAAATTTAGGTGACGAATATTACGAATATGATGCAGACCATAAGATTTTAATAGGGGAAAGAACCAAAGAAACTTTTAAAATAGGAGATAAAATAAATATAGAAGTAATAGATGCAAATAAACAAGAAAAAAGAATATCGTTTAAAAGAATTCCAGAAGTAGAGCAAGAAGAAAGTCTTTAGTTTTTTGACTAAAGACTTTCTTCTATATATGAATTAAAATTTATCTAAATAAAGTAATAAACGGAGCAAAAATTAAAACTATAAATGCCATAATTATAATAGTAATACCAGCAGATTTATTGCTATTTACTTTTATTTCATAGATCGCATAATTAATAGTTTTACAAAAAATAATAATAGAAATAATAAAAATTACAAAAAACATAGTAAACTCCTACCTTGATAATAAAAAGCTTGATTTAATATTTGTTGTTACATTAATATCGAAAAAAGTATTTTTATAATTTGCAGACCAGTTGTAATCACTCCAATCTTTATCATTTTTAAAATGTTTAATTAGATTCTTACCAACATTATCTATATCTGCTTCGTATATTTTAGCTGTTTTGTATTGATAATTCAGAAAGGCATTTTCTAAATAAGAATTTATTAAAACTTCTAAGTCATTGATTTTTTCAGGTGTAAGGCTTTCAGAATTATTATCTACAGATAATAATCGCGCATTAAGATATACGTTACTTTTTACATAAGGAGAACCATTAACTAATCTTGCATCTATTTTTGTGTCTTTGTGAAAATAAAGAGCAACATCTATAGAAGAATTTTCTTTATAAGGATTGTTTATCGAAATAATGCTAGATTCAAATTGATTTGTTAGTATTAAATGTAATAGACTCTCAAATGCTGTTAATTCTCCGACTAGTTTATCTTGTTTAAATACAGCAACTCCTAAATTTTCGCTTTTTCTATCATACTCTATTAAAGGATTTTGACCAGCAACAATATTAAATTCTTGTTCTGGATTTATTGATTCATCAGAAGATGTAAGATTTAGTTTATTTCCATTTCCCAAGATTGCGACAGGATCACTGTAATTAGCGCTTAAGGCATTAAAAAAAGTAGATATTGTGGCATTTACTATATGTCCAGTATATTCATTAGAATAAGGTGTTAATTCGTAATATTTTGCTACCAAATTTTCTAATTCTGGTTTTGAATTTGTAATATATTCCTTAGCAGAAGATTTAGAAATAATTATATTGCAATCAGGTCTTATTTCTACTTGATTAGAAAGAGTATATATTTCTGAACCAATTCCTCTGTTGGCAATTGCTTCAGAAAATATTACAACTTTACAATGTGATAGGTTAATTTCCTTACTAATATAGCTATTTAGTAAATTTATACCACTATTAATAGATGAACATTCAACACTATTTATAATTGTTGGAGCTGCTTCACCGGAAGTAGAGCTACTGTCAGAGCTATTAGGAAAAGTGAGTTGTATTGTAAGCTCTAAATTATTATCTTGTCCCAAATCTATTCCGAGTGCAACCACATATGCTAAATCGTCTATACTTTGAATACTGTAGCAACCAGAAAGTGAGAAAATAAGGATAGAAATAATACAAAACACAAGAATATAGAGTAAAAATCTACGGAATTTTTTCATTTTTTCCACCCCTCAATCTCTTTTTTATATTGGCAAATATTAAAACTAATGGGCTATATGCAAATAATAATATAAATACTACATATTTAAATATATTAATTTCGATAAAATTTAATTGTGCCAGATTAGTAGGAATTAGACTTATAAGAAAAATTATTCCAGCAAAGCAATAAAGAACACCATTAGCATCTACTATATTAGAAATTTTTTTGAATACGTTTATAGATAGAGCTACAGCTATGCAAAGGTAACTTATAACTGCAACTGTCCAAATTAGCAAAAATATTGCATCAAGTCTTTGGAAAAACCTACCAAATTCGATATACCTAGTAGCAAGATATAGTGCCATTATTTCCTCACTATTTCTTATAAAAGGAAATAGTGCTAAAAAAGAAAGTATGCTAAAAAAGAATAATACTATTGATAGAATGGTTGAAATTCTTGCGATTTTTTTAAATGAATTTGCATCTTCTACCATTGGAGGTAAAAAATAAAGTATAGAGAGACTGGAAAATGCGAACATATTACTTAAACCCGTAATAAAAGTTGATTTTATTCCACTTCCCAAAATAGGAAATAGCCCATTAAAATCATAATTCTTAAAATTAGCAAGCAAAACGAAAATTATGCAAAAAAGAATGACAGGAAGTATTAATAAATTAACTTTAGAAATTACCTTAAAGCCTAATTTGTTTCCGAAAGTAATTGCGAAAATAAAAAATATTACAATTACTATTATAGGAAGTTTGTCTAGATATATTATTTTTAAATTCTCCGAAAAACTTCTAAGTAGAATACTTGTAAAAACTATAAAATAAGTTATAAAAAGAAATCCAGTAATTACTTTTAATATTTTTCCTCCTAAATACTGCGAAACATCTAAAATATCTTGACCAGAAAAATGTTTAAATAGGAATAGTAGTAGTTGAACAAATAATAGAACTATTATTCCAATAAATATATTATTAAGAGCAGAGGCAGAACCTGTATTAGCTATTATACTTTTAGAAAAATTAAGTATAACATGATTTATAATAATTATAAGCACTAACCCAACGGATTCTAAATTACTTAATTTTATATTATTCATTAGGATGCCTCCATTTCATACTTATATTGTTTTGTGCACGTTCTTTTTTAGGATGAATGTAATTATGTCTAAATTCTTGCATCCATGTTGGCATAGCAAAGAAATTATTAGATTTTTTATTAAAGTTAATACTATCATTTGGATTTAGATAGGAAACGCCAAATGATTTAATACTACAAAGAATACACAAATAAACATATAACCCGATTGCAATTCCTAAAAATCCTGCAATATATGCAGCTATCGTAAATAAGAATCTAGTAATCCTTAAGTGAAATCCAAAAGAAAAGTCTGGAATAGCGAAAGAGGCAATACCTGTAATTGCAACAATTATTATAAGGAAAGGACTAACAATACTAGCACTTACTGCGGCTTGCCCTAAAACTAGTGCACCTACTATTCCAATTGTGGGGCCAACTGGAGAAGGAACTCTTAGGCCAGCTTCTCTAATTAATTCAAATGAAATTTCCATTACTAATAATTCAAAAATTATAGGGAAAGGTACATTCTCTCTAGATGCCCATAAGGAGAATAATAATTCTGTTGGTAATAGTTCTTGATGAAAATCAACTATTGCAATATATATGCTAGGAAGTAACAAAGTTATGCCCATAGCAAGAAATCTTAAGATTTTTAAAAAATTAGCAAAAATAGGCTTTAAATTTGTATCTTCAGGTGAAGAGATGAAATCAACTATGGTTGCTGGTAAAATAATACAATATGGATTTCCATTTACTAAAATTACAACTCTGCCTGCATATAAATTTTTTGCGGCTTTATCTGGTCTTTCTGTTGATAATACTTGTGGAATATTGTATTTATTATCTTCACATATTAATTGTTCTAATTGACCTGTAGAAAGAAGGGTATCTATTTCTAAATTATTTAAACGATATCTAACTTCTGCAACTAAATCTGAATTCGCTATATTTTTTAAATAACATATAGCACATGGTGTTTTACTTAATTTCCCAACTAAAACGTTTTCTATAACTAAATTTTCAGTATTTGTTGCTCTACGTAACATAGAAGTATTTACACGAATTGATTCGACAAAGGCCTCTTGTGGACCTTTAATAATTATTTCATTATTTGGAGAACTTACGCTTCTTTGTTTAAAACCTTTTACATCTAAATTAAAAGCAGTATCTAAGGTATCTACAAAAAGGACACAATTTCCCATATTAATAGCAGAAAAAATATTATTAAACTCTGTTTCTTTTACTAAAGAATTTTGTGGTAATAATGAATTTTCTATTTCTACTGCTAAGTCATTAGAATCTCTTTGTATAATAACCTTTTTATCTTTATTAATAGTTTTTAGACTCTGAGTTTTGTACGTATTTGCTTTATTTCTTAACATTAAAGGTTTTAATATAAATTGATTAATTAAATTTGAATCAGACATTCCATCAATGTATATAATAAAAGCAGAATAGGGTTTATTATTAGATTTTAATTTAAATTTTCTAATTATAATATCACTATTTATTAATGTGTTATATTTTCTGTCAATAATATTCTTATTATCTTTTAAATTACTAGAAACTTTGTCATTAGCTTCGTTAGTTATATTTTTTGAGGTAGATATATTTACAGAAAAATCATACGAATCTTGTGGACCTTTATATGTTATTAAATTAGTAAGAGATTGCTTTAATCTTGAAAAATTCATTAATTTAC
>OGPQ01002131.1_pt1 | contig 11945 bp, 11 predicted proteins | sample 1552971 | NCBI WGS metagenome assembly OGPQ01 (sample SAMEA2580232, study PRJEB22360) | human gut metagenome | biome: human gut; feature: human-associated habitat; material: faeces | place: Denmark | collected 2008/2010 | reverse complement strand
TTTTTATTGCTTATTATCCGCACCCAAAAAGTTGCATTTATAAGTTGAACTCAAGCATCAAGGAAAAAGGGAAAAAGAAGATTCCGGCAGCCCGATGGCTGGTACCGGAATCTTCGGGCAGGCATGTCGCCTTCTTTACCCGTTATCAGACTTACAAAATGTCTAATAAAGGGCTGGTCGGGATTGTAAACCCCAAATTGAATGTAACCGAACCGAGTGCCTATTTTTGGAAATCGGACGAAAAGAGCCCCGTATTCCTCGGCCAGTATCTTTTCTTTCAGAATTCGAACAAGAAAATGATTGCGCTGGTAGAACGCTATTTTGAGGATGATCCTGCCATGTTGGAGCAAATTCGTCAGCGACGTTGGCTCGGCAAAGGAGGCGGGGTTGCGGCGCTGTTTGCTTTCGTTGCGGAGCATTACGTCCCGCAACAGGAGCAGGAGTAGCGGTCGAATAGCATTGAATTGCCATGAATAAGTGCCCGATACTCCTCCTTTTCGTTTTCATGGTGACGGCATGCAGTCCGGAAGGAGAACATGCTCCGTTGCCATCGGAACCGGATGCCATAACCCTTGCGCCCGGTACGCCGTCCGTTAAGGAATTTCCGGCAATGGGCGGTTTGTGGGAGCTGCGATTCTCTGCGACGAAAGCATGGAGTGTTGTGCCGGCCGATCCGGTCCATGCGGAATGGTACCGGATCGAACCGGCGGAGGGAGACGACGGTAATGGGACGGTAAAGGTAACCGTATTGCCGAATATTACCACAGAAAAACGAAGCGCTGAAATAATCATCCGCTCGGGGCGGGCGGAACAGAGATTGTCTTTTGTGCAGCATGCTTCGGATATGGAGCCGTGCGGTGAAGAAGAGGTGCGCCGTTTCCTCGAAAAACTTTATCAGGATACCGGCGGTGACAATTGGCGCTTCCAGGAAAACTGGTGCACGGACAAACCTTTGTCCGAATGGGGATCTTCTGTCAAATACGAAGACGGGAAACTCTCGCTGATTCTCGGCGAAAACAACCTGCACGGAAAAATCGACTTGTCGGGGTGTACGGCGTTGGTGTCGCTTCGCTGCGCGAAAAATTCGCTGACGGAGATTGATGTTTCCGGTTGTCCGCTGTTGGAGGAACTGGACTGTACGAACTGCGGAATTTCCGGTCTGGACGTTTCCGGCTGTTATTCTCTCCGGCGGCTGCTCTGCGGTTACAATAGTCTCACGGAACTCGGTCTGTCGTCCTGTCCTTACCTGACGGAACTGAATGTTCCTTATAACGGGTTGGGGACATTGGACATTTCGTCATGTATGGCCTTGACGGACTTGAACTGCGCCGAAAACCGGTTGGAAAAGTTGGACATGGCAGGACGGGAAGGCCTTCGGATGCTTTTCTGTTATGGCAACCGACTGTCCGTACTGGATTTGTCAAAATGCTCCTCGCTGACGCTTGTGAACTGTGGGGCGAATGAACTGACCCGGCTCGATCTCTCCGGCTGCGAAAAACTCGGCCGGCTCTATTGTTACGACAATCGGCTCGAAACTTTGGACCTGTCTGATTTTGCGCCGCTACTCAGTGAGTTATATTGTTATGGAAATCGGCTGACCGAATTGGATCTGTCCGGAACCGATCGGCTTTCGCAACTCGAATGCTCCTACAACAATCTGCAACGCCTCGACTTGACAGGCTGTAAATCGTTGCGTATCGCGGGATGTGCGCGAAACGCATTGCGCTCGATAAGCCTTTTCGGTTGTGAAATGCTCGGACAATTGGATTGCTCGGGCAACTTGCTGGAGAATATCGATATTTCAGCTTGCCCGTATCTGACCGAATTGATCTGTACTGATAACCTGATTTTATCGGAGATACCGGAGTCGTTCGATCGACTGACTCTTTTCGAACATGATATTCGATACGAATACAGTGTGGAAAAAGATGCTGTCACGGGGCAAGAAAAAATCGTTTATATGGATCGGGGTAAGGGATGGTGGTACTCCGGAGAGCCGGATAAAGGATATCACGGCCGCTGATGTTTTTATTTGAAAAGGACGGGCGAATCGGTTGAGAGCTAAAGGTTATCGACTTTTCGGGTTTATTCGTATCTTTGCTTTCATGGACAGGGGCGAGATTATCATTTATCTGTTGATTTATATCTATTTTTTTACAGATTGAGTCTAAAATAGAAATGATTCTGTCTTGTTCAGGTAGCGGTGGAATCTTAATGCTTAGCTTGGACAACTCATTAAATGTTATTTGCGGGAATGTACCAGAACGAGTCTCCGCTAACATTTGAAGTTCTGAAATAATCTTATCAGATTGAAGAAAGTAGTAGAGGTATTTGGACTTGACAATATTTTTATTTCGAATAACCATTAATTTGGTCGATGCAATATAATTGATTGGGGCGAAATCAATGTATGCATAGCGTTTGTTTTGTGGACGAATTTCGCTATATAATATATCGCCTTCTTCAAAAGTTTTTTTAAATTGACCTTTCAGATTCTCATTAGGAATATAAATGTGATTTAATACTTTGCCTTCTAATACATCAGATGTATTAATAAGAACAACTTGTTGAGCATTACTGTTGTATGTATTGGAAATTGTATCGCACACATCTCCTATTGTGCATTGCCTCCAGGTCGTATTCATATATTGTTTTTCTAATTTATATATTTCCGATGTGAGATTTTGACATTGCTTTGATTGACCATTGCATAGTGCATTGTTGTGTCGATTTTGACGTGCCCTAATAGCTTTTGTACCTGTTCGATCGGCATCCCTTTATCGATGGCCATTGTAGCAAGTGTTCGGCGGAATTTATGCGGATGAACTTTGTGAATCGAAACTTTGCGGCCGAGCTGGCGGAGCCGTAACTCCACTCCGCTAATTTTAAGCCGATTATGCGGCTTAGCGATGGATACGAAGAGTGCCGGATTGTCATCTGTCCGGCTTTCGAGGTATTGTTTCAGATGAATTTTTGTGCGGGCGTTGAAATAGACTTCCCGTTCTTTGTTGCCTTTACCGAAAACGATGCACTCGCGTTCGTGAAAGTCTATATCTTCTCGATTAATTTTTACCAGTTCGCCGACGCGGATGCCGGTAGACGATAGCATATCTACGATTGCCAGATCTCGTATATGGGTGCAGTTGTCACGCAAAATTTCGAGATTTTCATCAGATAGCACCTCTTTAATTAAGGAGCCTGTTTTAACTTTATGGATGCGTCTCACCGGGCTTTTAAGGATATAATCTTCGTCTTCGAGCCATGCGAAAAAGCTTGAGAAAATTCTGCGGATATTGTCTATGGTAACTTTTGACGATTGGTTATTCGATTGGTATGATGCAAGATAACATCGTAGATCGGTCGTTGTTATATCGACGATATTCTTGTCGATCTGCCGTAACATATATTCAATAGTCGAAGCATAATATTTTAGTGTTTTCTCGGAGCATCCCTCGACTCGCTTGGCTGATATAAATAGCGTTTGCAGTTGAGAATTAGCCTTGATTCGCGCTTCGCTATCCGGAAGCTTTTCTGCGATGACAATATTTTGCAATGTGCGATTCAGCACGTTACATAAGATGCTCATTTGATCTGCCGTAATGACGGTACGCATCGCGGTTTTAATTTCGTCAATTAGTTTTTCTTTCATGGCTGCGTTTGTATTATTGAAATTGATAAAGTTACGCAGTCCATTGAAATACACACAAAGATAACCGATAAATGATAATTTAGCAAGCTAATCGAGGGAAACCTCCTCAACGGAGAGCTCGCCGGACATGAGTTTGGGTAAAAGGGTGTCACGAAGAGATGATAATATCTGATTTTCATTAGAAACCTTGACAATTTCAGCAAAATAGGAATTAACAATTTTTGAATATTGCATAATGATATCTTCAGGAGGAACAATAACCTTAAATCTATCAATATCTGCTTTGCCTAAATGACTAACTGTTGTCCCAACTTTATAACTCTGTACAAATGCTAATTTAGGATAAACAAGAGAATAAATATAATATTTACTCACATAGTCATATTTGGGGACAAACTTACATAATCGTTGATTTAATACACCTTTTTCGCCTCGCCAGATATGCGGAATAAATTCAGCATCCATTCCTGCGATAATGTCCCCACACTCTACATATTCTGTATTAGGTAACACTTCTTTTGTATAATATTGAGGAGTGTATGTTTTCAAATCTCGAATCCGAATTAATGGTAATCCTTGTTTTTTATCGTTAAACAACGCAGATTTATATGGGGCTCCATAGATTACATCAATATAGGAGTATATTGTTCCTGTACTCCATCCCTTCGGAATTAGTCCTAACTCTGAATCAACGAATTTTCCGCCTTTGAATGGTTCAAAATCCACAAACCACGACTTAAACAGCGCTTTGGCCTGCTCCTCTAAATTAGGATTACGCAGTCAAATAAAACAAGCCGAGGATTTTGAGGAACTGGCAAAGGTGATGCAAAATGCCTACTTTGTTATATCGACATTCAACAATGAACGTTTGATTCGGCAGAGCGGAGCTTTTTTGCTTTCTGGTAGCATTAATATTCAACTCAATAAATCTGATTACGGCGCCAGTCGGATCGAAAAGAGCAGTTGTTCTTTAAATAGCCAGTTTGCGAGCGAAAGGATAATCATACCGGCCGGAAGTAAGGAAAGCCTTTTAGAAGAATTGAATTTCTACAATATAAACCAAGGGGCTTTATTTCCGGAGTTGGAGCATCAGATGGCATATATCAAATATAGTATGTGTAAATCTAATGTCAGAAGCGCTTCATCTTTTGAAAAGATAGATTTTGATGCAATAAAAGCTGAAGAATCGAAGGAAGGTGTTGAGATAGCTGAATCCGTAGTGAAAGAAGAGTTAGTTGATAAGGCTATTTATGATATCGTATCACAATATATTTCAGATGATGCTATAAAACAGAATGTTCTTCGAATTATTACACGGCAAACCGAATATATAGATTGGGCCAATAAGGAAGCGACCATTAGTGATTTGAGGCGTAAAATCAAACGAAGCCTGTCTTTACAATCTATTAGTTCTGATGTCGCAACGCAATCTGCGCGTAATATGGTATCACAGCTTGTTAACTTGTATGTGAAAAAATAACAATTATATGCACTTCACCGAAGATGATTTTGAAAACGCCATTCTAGAGTTGTTTCGAGAGCAATTAGGTTATGATTATGTGTACAGTCCCAATGTGATACGCGACTATGCAGAACCGCTTTACGTGGAGGTACTGGAGGCTATGTTGCCGCAGATCAATCGTGGTCTGCCACAGGCCGCTATTGACGAAGCCATGGTGAAGATTCGAACTTATGAGGGTGGAACGTTGGTACAGAAGAATGAATTGTTCACGGATTACTTGCAAAATGGCGTAGCTGTCAATTATTTCGATGGCCGCGAGCAATGCTCTGCAAATGTCCGGCTTGTCGATTACGATTCACCGTTACATAATCGGTTTACGATCGCTAATCAATGGACGGTCGATGGGCACTCGGTAAGGCGTGCGGATATGATCGTATTTGTCAATGGATTGCCGCTGGTGGTGGTCGAACTCAAATCGCCATCGCGTGAGAATACAGACGTGTCGGAAGCTTATGCACAATTGCGTAACTATATGCAGGAGATTCCGTCTCTCTTTATTTATAACGCTTTTTGTGTGATGAGCGATCAGGGGATGACTAAGGCGGGGACGATCACAGCGGGTGAAGACCGTTTTATGCAGTGGAAAACGGTAGATGGGAGTTATGAAGATACCCATAGCGCGAATTTCGATGTGCTTTTCGCGGGAATGTTCGAAAAAACGCGGTTTGTTGAATTGTTGCGGAATTTTATTTGTTACTCGAAAGACGGTAAACAGCGCGTTAAGATATTAAGTGCTTATCATCAGTTTTATGCCGTACGCAAGGCTGTGCTTTCACGGTCAAAGCAGCTGAGACGGATGGTCGGGGTGGCGTGTTTTGGCATACGCAGGGCAGCGGAAAGTCATTGTCGATGGTCTTTTTCGCCAAGCAGTTGCAGCAGGCGATGTCGTCGCCGACTATCGTCGTGCTGACAGACCGTAACGATTTGGACGGCCAGTTGTACCGGCAGTTCGCTTGTTGCAGGGATTTTTTGCGTCAGACACCCGTGCAGGCCGAAAGTCGGGCTCATCTTCGGGAATTATTGGCGGGACGCGAAGCGAACGGTATCTTTTTCTCGACGATGCAGAAATTCGAGGAGAGCGAAGAACCGCTTTCGATACGACGAAACATAGTCGTTATGGCCGACGAGGCGCATCGCAGTCAATATGGATTGGAGGAGAGGGTCCGAATGGTTACGGATGCTGACGGGGTGATGCAGGCCAAAGTTGTAATCGGCGCGGCGCGTCTGGTGCGTAATGCGTTGCCGAATGCTACCTATATCGGGTTTACCGGAACGCCTATTTCGCAAAAAGATCGGTCGACACGCGAAGTATTCGGCGATTACATCGACGTGTACGATATGACGCAGTCGGTGGATGACGGTGCGACACGGCCGGTATTTTACGAGAGCCGTGTAATCAATCTGAAACTCGACGAGCAGACCTTGCGACGTATTGATGCGGAGTATGATGCGATGGCCGAGGAAGCGGAAGAGTATGTCATTGAGAAAAGCAAGCGTGAATTGGGGCGGCTCGACTCGATCCTTGGAGCTGACGCGACGGTGGCATCATTGTGCGAGGACATCGTAAAACACTATGAGGAATTCCGGCAATACGAGCAGACGGGTAAGGCGATGATAGTAGCCTATTCGCGGCCGATAGCGATCAAGATTTACCGTCGGATTCTCGAAATGCGCCCGGTATGGGGTGACAAGCTGGCTGTTGTGATGACTTCCGGTAATAAAGATCCGGAAGACTGGCGGGCGATTATCGGAAATGATTCCCACAAGAAAGAGTTGGAGAAGAGGTTCAAAGACAACGACAGCTCGTTGAAAATCGTCATCGTAGTTGATATGTGGCTTACGGGTTTCGACGTACCTTCGCTTTCGACGATGTATGTTTATAAACCGATGTCCGGACACAATCTAATGCAGGCTATTGCTCGTGTGAATCGTGTGTTCGGGGATAAACAAGGCGGTTTGGTTGTGGATTATGTGGGTATCGCTTCGGCGTTGAAGACGGCGATGAACGATTATACATACCGTGACCGCAAAAATTATGGTGATACGGATGTGGCTAAAACCGCCTATCCGGAGTTTCAGAAGAAACTGGACGTTTGCCGTGATCTGATGTATGGATTCAATTATGGCGCTTTCTTCGGTAAGTCTGATTTGGAGCGGGCGAAAGCCATCAGCGGAGGTGTCGATTTCATGCAGTCCCCTGAGCGGATGGAAACGAAAAAACTCTATATCAAAGAGGCGCTGCTGCTGCGGCAGGCATTGTCGCTTTGTCAGAGTTTGCTGAATTACGAGCAGCGTATCGAAGCTGCCTATTTTGAGGCGGTGCGCACATTACTGACGCGCGTGGAGGGCAAGGGTAAGATTTCGTTCCGTGAGATCAACGGGCGTATTAATGAATTGCTCAAGCAGAGTATCAAGAGCGAAGGGGTAATTAATCTTTTCTCCGATATCAAGGAGGAGTTCTCTTTGTTCGATCCGAAATTCCTTGAAGAGGTTGCCCGGATGAAGGAACGGAATTTCGCCGTAGAATTATTGCGTAGGTTGATTGCAGAACAGGTACAACTATATCAGCGAACGAATACGGTACGAGCCGAGAAGTTTTCGGAAATTCTGTCCGATGCCATGAGTCGCTATTTGAAAGGGATGCTGACGAACGAAGAGGTTATCGAAGAATTACTGAAAATAGCCCGTGAGATCGTTTTCGGCGAAAAGGCCGGCGAGTCGCTTAATCTGAACAGCGAAGAACTTGCCTTTTATGATGCGTTGACCAAGCCTGAGGCTGTAAAAGATTTCTATTCCAACGATCAGTTGATCGCTATTACACGTGAGCTGACGGATGCACTCCGGCGTAACAAAACGATCGACTGGAATATGAAGGAGAGTGCTCGTGCCGGAATGCGGCGTATTGTCAAACGGTTGTTGAAAAAGTATGATTATCCGCCTGCAGGGCAGGAAGATGCTTTGAATACGATTATGGAGCAGTGTAAGAAGTGGAACGAAAATAATTGAATGGGATAGCTATGGGTAAGTTGGAAGAGTCGTATAGAAGAGTTGCATAATGATTTTGCAAGATAAGTAATACGCGCCTGTTAACTCTGATTAGATAACAGGCGCGTATGATTATTTTGTAATGTCTAATTCCTTTTGGAACTGCTTTGCTTTTTGCCGGATATCTTCTGCTTCCTGCTTTCGGATAACGCTACGTTGTTGATTCTCGATTGCTTCCCGGACGGCTGTTTCGTAACGCTCAACTTGTTGCCGGAGCGAGCGACGGTCTGCGCGGCGTTCGGAATCGTAGAAGAGGGCGTTCAGGTTGCGCAATTTTTGCTCGTCGATGTCGCCCATCATTTGAACGTAACGGTATTTCAATTCCGTATCACGCAGGTTGGCAATACGGTCGTATAATTTAGTAATATGGATGCCGCCGCAGAGAATCACGATGAAAGAGATCGCCATATAGAGTAGTGCCCACGAGGTGTTGAAGTCGATGACGTGGATATGCCGTTGGGCTGCGGGTTGCGCAGGATGAGCGACGGCCGCAATAATTTTCTCGGTATGGTTTTCAGTCTCTTTTCCGATAGTTGTAATGCGGTCTGCAAGTTCCATGCGTACCCGTTCGACATTCGTGCGGGTGAATTGGGCCGTTTCGAGCAGTCGGGCGATTTTATCATCCGTTGTTACTGGAGCTGGGGCGGATATGTTGCGGTCGTCTATTCTGCGGCTGAGGGAGGTGAGTTGTTTTCTCAGTTCTTCGAAAAGTTCGATAATCGTGTTCGTGTCCATAAATAATAGGTATTGTCGATTAAAGTCGGTGTTGTTTTCTCTTTTTGCGCAGTCGTTCCTGAAGGCGCCGTTCTTCGTCCGCATCGTAGACCGGTTGCAGAAGATCTTCGAGCAGGTGACTGAACGATGCGACCGGATTGCTTACAGAACCGCGTTCGTTTGCGGAGAGTGCTTGTCGGCGGTTCAGGCTCAGCGCATGGTCGATTTTGGAGAAACTGAACTGCCGGTCGATTTTCGAACCGTTGAACGGGTAGCCGTTCCTGGCGAAGACGACGCCTTGTACGTCGGATGTGCCGCCGCGCATCCGGAACTCGGTAGCGATCCCTTCGTGCCGCAGCGCTGCCGTCAACTCCGGCCAGTCGCGGCAGCGGGGTACGGCGTCGCGCAGCGCGTGGAAAATTTCATATTTCGTTTTGTCCGGTTCGCGCAGGCGGTGCTCCTTGACATTCTCTTTGCCCGATGCGAAGTAGAGCCCATGCCGGACGGTCAGCTCCTTGCAGAGTCGCTCCGAACGGTAGCGGTCGTTGCGGTCGGAGACGGTACGGCCGTCGTTGTCCACCCGGTTGAAAAGGATATGCAGATGGGGATGTTCCCGGTCGCGGTGGCGGGCGATGATGAACTGCGTGTTTCGGATGCCCATGCCGGAGAGATACTCCGCGGCGATTCCGACCATCCGCCTGTTGTCGAGCCGTGCGGCGTGCCGAAAAGGCGAGGACGATGTGGCCGACGGGCTTCGAAAGATGCGGATTCAGTGCCGCCTGCATTCGGAAGCTGCGGACGATGGAATCCCGGTCTTTCATCCGGACGCCCAGTCCGGCGAGCAATTCGGCGTCTTTTCCTTTGTCAAGGACGTAATCGACGGCTCCGCCGAACGAACCGCCTTTCGATATTTTGGCAATCATGGTTATTCGTTAATTTGATCTATTAGCGTATCTATCTTTTCGATCAGAGCTGTGCACTCCGCCGCTGCCTGAACATATCCGGCGTTCGCTTTTCGGGCGAGCTGATTGAGGTTGTTGGCCATACCGGCGAGCTGCCGCAGCAGGGTCATCTGTTCTGCCGTGAGGCGCTGGCGGACGACGCTCCTTGAGAGCGCCGTCCGGGCGTATTCGGCCCAGGTGAGACCTGCCGCCCGCGCCTTGCCGCGCAGGGCGTAGTAGTCTGCTGCGGCCATCTTCACGGTCAGCCGCTCCTTGAGCTTTTCGCTTGCGGATTTGGGCGGACGTCCGCCTTTGGGATTCTTTTTCATTATATCCATTTGAGACCAGCGGGATGAATCTGCAAGGGTTTCGGGGCCCCGAAACATAAACTTGCTCTCTTAAAACCCGAAATGTTACTCCGCGGCGGCCGATGTCAGTTTTTGTCCGAACATCTCCATTTCGCGGCCGATGACTGTCTCGGAGAACTTGGCGTAGTGGCGCGTCATGTTGGTGTTCGAGTGGCCGAGAATCTTGGCTAGAACGTCAATCGGCATGCCGTATTCGACGGCCATGCAGGCGAAGGTGTGGCGGGCAACGTGGGTGGTCAGCACTTTGTTGATGCCGCACACGGCTGCTATCTCTTTCAGGTACGCGTTCATCTTTTGGTTACTCGGCGTAGGGAGCACTCGTGAGCGTGCGACGCATACTTCGTCGTGCTCGTAGCGGCGCAGGATTTCGAGTGTGGCCGGGAGTAGCGGGATACGGCTCATCACGGAGGTCTTCTCGCGGGGCTTGTGAATCCACCAGCGGCCTTCGTCGTCCTGCGAGAGGTGCTCGCGCCGCAGGTGGTCGGCATCGGCGAAGGCCAGCCCCGTCAGACAGCAGAAGACGAAGACGTCGCGGATGCGGGCCAGCCGGTGGTCGAGCGCCTTGCGGCTCAGTAGTTCCAGTTCATGCGCCGTGAGGTGCTCCTTGGCCTGCACCTCGTCTTCTTTGAGTTTATAGTAGCGGAACGGATTTTTCGTGATCCACTCGTTGCGCAGGCAGTAGAGGACAAAGTTGCGCAGACAGTTCATCACGGCGACCGCTCCGTTGTGGCGGCAGCGGTGGGCGGTTTGCAGGAAGAGGTTGAAGCCGTCCAGAAACTCGTAGTTCATCCGTTCGACGGGAATGTCCTCGGCTTTGCCGCGTTGGGCGAGATACTGTTTGAGGTAGCGCAGCAGCCGCTCGTACTTGTCTGCCGTGCGCTGCGTGATGCGCACGCCCACTTCGGTCGTTCTTTTCGCATTAGGAAAAGGATGGTAAAAGTTTCCTGTCTCATAACTCGTGACATTTTAAGGATTGACAAAACGTCTGCAAGGAAACTTTATTGCGGTGTAAAGTGTAGCAAAACAATGCATTGCGGGCTAAAAAGGTGGCAATCCCGTTTTCGGAAGCCCAAATCGGCTCTGCCCACTTTTTTGCCACCCAACAGTTTTCTCCGGCTTGCTTTCCGCTTCCGGTTCGGGGAATCGGTCAAAGCCTTTGCAAAATGATGATATACAGTCGGTTTTCCTCTTTTTGCGCCGGACAGGCAACAAAAAAGGAGCCTCGGAAAAAGGCTCCTTTGTGCGGATAAAGGGACTCGAACCCCCACGCCGGTAAGGCATCAGATCCTAAGTCTGACGTGGCTACCAATTACACCATATCCGCTCGCTATGTGCAAAGGTATATAAAAATTCACAATTCACAATCCGGAGCGGGTGATTATAAGCCTTTTTTATTTACTTTTGTTGGCAATTTATCCGCTTATGCCGCAGAATGTCGCACTCGTTTTAACGCCCCGCCAGGCTGCCGACGCGAAGTATTACACTTCGCTTGCCGCGCAGCGTCTGGGTGTGCCGGAGCACGATATTGCCTTGGTGAGGGTCGTCAAACGCTCGATCGACGCCCGGCAGCGGCAACCGAAGGTCAACCTGACGCTGGAGGTCTATGTCGACCGGGAGCCGCAGCCCGCACCCGTGCATTTCGATTATCCCGACGTGTCGGGACATACCGAGGTCGTAGTCGTGGGGTCGGGCCCGGCAGGGCTTTT
>OGPQ01002125.1_pt1 | contig 11966 bp, 6 predicted proteins | sample 1552971 | NCBI WGS metagenome assembly OGPQ01 (sample SAMEA2580232, study PRJEB22360) | human gut metagenome | biome: human gut; feature: human-associated habitat; material: faeces | place: Denmark | collected 2008/2010 | reverse complement strand
GAAAAATAATTGGGAGAAAGGATTGCAGGTTTAAAAAGTAGTTGTATTTTTGTGCAGTGAAAATGACGAATTTAAACGTACGTTTAAATTCGTCATTTTGTTTTTGCCTTCTATAGTTCTTATATCCAGTAAATTAAATAGTCAATACCCCGCATAAATCAACCCGAAAAACCGCCTTTACCACATTGCAGACAAACATTCAAAAAACTATCGTAAATGTAAGACAATCAATTTTATACAGTGAAATCTCCCGATACCCGCATCGAGATGTAAAAACAGCCGAAATGGCCTATCGCACGGTTCTCGTTCCGAAAGCCTTCCCTCTTTAGTTAAAGATATACAAAAAAAGAAGTCGGCTGTTCTGCCGATAATAGCATCAGGACTTGCAAAACCTTACATTATTATGTATCTTTACCTATATAATAACCATCCGACAGACACATGATCCCGGAAAAACCGCAGCCCGTCCCAGAGCGCACTGCGGCTTATGCAGTGTTACCCATAGAGGCAACAATTGTTTCCTGCCTATGGAACGACCGTTTCCTGCCGGGGGAACGGCTGTGCCATGCCGAGGGAATTGTAGTGCCAAGCAGGTGTAATTTTTGTGGCACTGCTGTTTCTCGAAATAAACCCTTGCTGGGAGGTGTTGCACATGAAGTATTAAATAACGATATTTACGTCATTCTATACATAACCTTGTTATCATGAAATCAACAATCGTATTAGGAATAGGGGCTACCTTACTGGCCTCCTGTTCCGGAAACAAACAAAAAACGGAAGAGAAAGTAACACAGCAGCAGAAGCCGAACGTTATTTTCCTGATAGCCGATGATATCGGTTATGGTGACCTGAGTTGCAACGGATCAAAAACGATCCATACGCCGAATGTGGAACGCCTGGCAGCCCAAGGTGTCCGTTTTACGGATGCGCATGCGGTGGCTGCGACCAGTACGCCTTCACGTTATTCTTTGTTTACCGGACATTATGCCTGGCGGCGGAATGATACGGGGATTGCGGCGGGAAATGCCGGAATGGTCATTCGGCCGGAGCAACCGACAGTTGCAGATATGTTTCGTGAGTGCGGCTATACGACAGGTGCTATAGGCAAATGGCATTTGGGATTGTCTGACAGGACGGGAGGACAGGATTGGAATGGCTTTATCACGCCGGGACCTTCAGATATAGGGTTCGACTATTCCTATATAATGGCTGCCACAGGCGACCGTGTGCCTTGTGTGTGGGTTGAGAATCAGCGGATCGTCAATCTTGATCCGAATGATCCGATTGAAGTGAGCTATGAAAAACCGTTCCCTGGCGAACCGTTGGGAAAAGACCATCCGGAATTGCTTACCAAATTGAAACCGAGTCCGAACCATGGGCATGATATGGCGATCGTGAACGGCATTTCGCGTATCGGCTACATGAAAGGGGGCAAGCAGGCCTTGTGGGAAGATGAAAACATTGCAGACAGCATCACTTGCAAAGCTGTCCGATTTATTGAAAACCACAAAGATGAACCGTTTTTCCTGTATGTCGGAACCAACGACGCGCACGTTCCCCGTTGGCCGCATCCCCGTTTTGTCGGCAAGAGCGGCATGGGCCCTCGTGGCGACGCTTTGTTGCAATTCGACTGGACCGTAGGCGAAATAATGGGCGCACTCGAAAAAGCCGGTATTGCCGAAAACACCTTGATCGTGTTGAGTAGCGACAACGGTCCTGTTGTGGATGATGGTTATGCAGACCGGGCTGTGGAATTGTTGGGCGAACATAGACCCTGGGGGCCGTTCCGTGGTGGTAAATACAGTATCTTCGAAGCCGGTACGCGTGTTCCGATGATTGTGAGCTGGCCGGCTCAGGTAAAACCGGGTGTCTCCGACGCATTGGTATCACAGATCGACCTGTATGCCTCCATGGCAAGCCTGATGGGCAAGCCGCTCGAAGAAGGGGCCGGTCCTGACAGCCGGGATCATCTGGACACATTCTTGGGGAAGGATCTGAAAGGGCGCGACTATGTGGTCGAAGTTGCCGGTTCTCTTTCTGTCTCCGACGGCGAATGGAAATACATAGCTCCGAGTAATGGTGCTGCTTATGCTAAACTGACGAATATCGAGTTGGGCAACAGCAAGGAAGAACAGCTTTACAACTTGAAGCAGGATATCGGAGAAAAGAAGAATCTGGCGGCCGAACATCCCGAAATCGTTGCAAAGTTGAAAGCTATATTGGAAAAGGAAAAAGCTAAATAGCCTTTTTACATAAAGTGTGAAAACGCCTGTAGGTAATCTAAAAAACATTCCTGCAGGTGTTTTTTGGTTAAAAATGGACGAGTTCATTTTATTCTGCTCCCGGTTTGCGTTATCTTTGCAAATCATTAGGCAGAAAATAGAAGGATAATGCTGGGATTGATAAGTAAAGGAATTGTTATTGGCGTACTGGTTTCCGCCCCGATGGGTCCGATCGGTATGCTATGTATACAACGAACGCTGAACAAAGGACGTTGGCATGGGTTTGTTACCGGATTAGGGGCTGCTCTGTCAGACGTGATCTACGCTGCACTGACTTGCTTGGGGATGGGAGTTGTGGTGAACTTTGTGGAGGCGAATCAGGCTCCTTTGCAATTGATCGGCAGTATCGTATTGGGTATTTTCGGCTATTATATTTTCCAATCCAATCCTGTCCGGAACCTTAAAAAACAACGGGAGAAAAAGTTATCCTTCACTCAGGATTTTATTACAGCTTTTCTTCTTACCTTTAGCAACGTATTAATCGTATTGCTATATATTGGTTTGTTTGCCCGCTTTGGTTTTGTCTTGCCGGAACATTCTGTTTGGATGCTGTCGGGTGGCATTGCTTTTATTGGGGTGGGGGCTGTTCTCTGGTGGTTCGGAATCACTTATATAGTTGCTAAATTGAAAAAATGGTTTAACGTGCGAGGTATATGGTTATTGAATAGGATTGTAGGATCGGTCATTATTGTTTTGGCTATAATCGGAGTCTTATCCGTATTGCTGACTTCTTATTTACATTTACCATTACTCCAAATCTATAATTGATAATGAAGAAACTGAAAGTCCCTTATTTGGAAACGCTGGACGTACTGGACCTGTCGTCCGTAGGCTTTTTGATGGAAAAGGCCCAGCGAGAGTCAATCGATGTGGTTAATTGGGAAGAATATCCCTACAAACCTATTGTGGCCTTCGACATTGCGAGATCGAAGGTGAACCTGTATATCCGCTATTTTGTCAAAGGAAACTCTTTGAAAGCGCTCTACGAAGCAGATGGATCGCCGGTTTATACGGATAGTTGCGTGGAGTTTTTTATGAAGCGGGTGGATGATCCTAATTACTACAATTTCGAGTTTAACTGTATCGGCACGTGCGATGCTTCTTACCGGGAATCGCGTGATTCGAAAAAATCGCTGACAGCGGAAGAATATGCATCCATTCGTCGCTTTTCGAGTCTGCCGCATACTGCTTTCCCTGAGAAATTAGGGGTATATAGTTGGGAGTTGGTGGTTGCCATTCCTTTCCGGTTGATGGGCCTCGATCCTGACAACCTGCCGGAAAAGATAATGGGCAACTTCTATAAATGTGCGGACGATACGGAATTTCCGCATTTCGTCAGCTGGAGCCCGATTGGCCTTCCCACCCCGAACTTCCATTGCCCGGAGTTCTTTGGGGAAATCTATTTATAGTTGAAAGTTGAGAGTTGAGAGTTGAAAGTTAAAGGGGAATATAAACTCTTAACTTTCAACTCTCAACTTTCAACTCTCAACTCTTCAGTTCCTTGATTTTTACTTCCGAAATACTTGCATTGCCGGAGGTTATTACGATACGGATATCACTGGCGGTCGTGCCTTTGAACCGATAATTCTTCAGTTCGTTCGTAGCCTCTACTGTCCCTTCATATACGGTCAGGAACTGGCCTCCGCCACCGGAGAGTTGGATTTCAAATTTGGCATCTTTGCTTTTTTCTTTCCAGGCAATCGCGATGTTGTTAGGAGAGGCGTTGTTTTCGAGTGCAAAAGTTATGTATTCACCTTTGTTGGCTTTCCAAGCCGTAGATGGGTTGCCGTCTAATACTGACGGAGCAGACTCCTGAGTAGAGCTGGCAATAACTGATTTCTGCTGTCGGGAAGCTGCCGATATGTTTGCCTGCTCTTTACCATATTCCACTACCGTAAAACGGTCGTTCAGGCGGATGTCTTCGGATGAGGCTCCGACCATAACCTTGAAGTCTCCCGGTTCTACCACCCAATGGTTATCGCTATTCAGCAGCTGCAAGTCGCGCGGTTCGATAGTGAAGGTAAGCTCTTTCGTTTCTCCCGGATTCAGATGGATACGGTCGAAGCCGACGAGGTTCTTCTCGTAGGTCGTAACACTGCTGAGGATATCGCGTACATATAACTGTACTACCTCATCTCCGGCACGTTTACCTGTATTCGTCACCTTGCAACGGACGGTGACCGGTTGAACCTGTGTCACGATAGCTGGCTGGATCGAAATGTCTGAGTATTCGAAAGTCGTATAACTCAATCCGTAGCCGAACGGGTACAACGGACCGTTCACGCGGGACATGTTGCCGTCCAACCCTTTGTTGCGTCCGCCGTCGACCTGTGCATTCGGTTTGGTCGGGAAGTTGAACGGAATCTGTCCGACTGTCTTCGGGAAGGTAACGGTCAGCTTTCCACCTGGGTTATAGTCGCCGAACAGAGCGTCTGCAATGGCCGTACCGCCTTGCGAACCCGGATACCAGGCTTCGAGGATAGCCGGAACATATTTGTCCGCCCAGTTAATAGACAACGGACGTCCGTTGATCAGCACCAATACGACCGGTTTTCCAGTGGCTACGACAGCTTGCAGCAAATCGAGTTGGCGGCCTGGCAAATCGAGGCTGGAACGTGATTTGTTTTCTCCGCAGGTGCGGTTACTTCCGCCCAGCACGACTACAGTCACATCGCTCTTCTTCGCGTTTTCCACTGCTTTGTCGATCTCGCTCTGTTCTTCGGCTGTCAACGGATAACGGATCAGTTCCGATTCCGGCCAATTGGCATCTACCAGATCACAACCTTTCGTAAAGAGCACGTCCGTTCCTGGTTTTACCTTATTCCGAATGCCTTCCAACACGGTTGTCACTTCTACGGCAAGCGGGCCGTAGTGTGTCAAAGCGTATGCCTCTTCATCTGCATTCGGACCGCATACGGCGATTTTGGAAATTTTGTTTACATCTAAAGGAAGGACGGCATCCTGGTTCTTCAACAGAACGAGCGATTCTTTTGAAGCCTGCAAGGCTACCAGTTGGTTTTCGGCGCAGTTTACCTCTTTGTCGGTCTCTTTCAAATCGATCTGATACGGATGGTCGAACAATCCAACGAGGAATTTGACGCGCAAGATGTCACGCACTCGGTCATCAATGGTGGACATTGGAATAGCTCCTTCCGCGATCAGTTCGCGAAGTGGCAGGACGTATGAATCCGGTGAGCGGAATGTACAACGTATGTTCAATCCCGCCAATACGCTTTGTAGCACGGATTCTTTCATATCGGCGGCAGTTCCGTGTTTAGAGAAAAGATATTCGACGGCGTCGCTGTCCGATACCACATATCCGCGGAAACCGAATTCGCCACGCAGACGTGTCGTCAGCCAATAATAGCTGCTCTGAATGGGGAATCCGTCGTAATCGTTGTATGAACTCATGACTCCGAGGATCCCGGCTTCCTTGATCACCCGTTTCCAGGGATAGACATGGATCATCTCGACCTCGCGTGGTGACATTTGCGGATCTACGCGTGCCATCCCTTCGCGTCCGCCTTTGTTGTTACTGTAAGCGATATAGTGTTTGGAAGTGGCGGCAACCTGATGGTCAGTCTGCATTCCTTTTGCCATTTCGATACCTAACTCGGCTACCAGATACGGGCTTTCGCCGTATACCTCTTCATAACGTCCCCAACGTTGATCGCGCCCGACATCGAGGATCGGAGCATAGACATTGGTATATCCCAACAACCGTCCTTCGCGCCCGGTGATATAGCCGACCTTATGAACCAGGTTCCGGTTCCAGGTGTGTCCCAATCCCAACTGTGTCGGGAAGTTGGTGGCGATATAGCTTTCTACCCCACGTATGCCTTCGTTCGTGAAGTCGGTCGGGATGCCGAGGCGTGTCTCTTCGATAAAGAACCGTTGTACTTCATTCAAAGCCCAGGCATGACGGGAAGCCGGCCAGACATACGGGTTGTCGGAAGGAGGAAGTCCCCATTGTTGGAAACCGTTCAGATGTTCATCGATGGCTCCTATGCCGTCTTTCCAGAGTTGTTTTTTCCAGTCCGATGTCGGCAGGTCGTCTTTCAGCACCCGCTTGTAACCGTAGAGCGTAACCATCTGGCAGGTTTTTTCTTCAACATTCATCTGCGAAAGGAGGTCTTCGACACGTGCATCGATCGGGACCGTAGGATCTTCATATACATCCTTTTTCCCATTCTTGTTGAAATCTATCCAGCCCTTCCGGTAGATAGACTTGTTCGTTAATTTGTAAGTATCCGGTATCCGGATTTCCTGTGGCGTTTTGTTTTGTGCCTGCGTACAGAATGTCCCTGACAGGATAAGGCATGATGTAAGGACGGCGAGTTTGTTTTTCTTCATGGATTATAATTTGATATCGTTTAGTTCAACTAATTTGTTAACAATGGCGTATACGGTCAGACCACTGGCACTGTGTACCTGCAATTTCCGGGCGATGTTGCGTCGGTGTGTAACAACGGTGTGTGTGGAAAGGAACAGGCGGTCGGCTATTTCGCGGTTTGTCATCCCTTTGACGACACAGACCACGATTTCTTTTTCGCGTGCGCTGAGCGTCTGCTGTTCTTCGTTTTCGGTTTCCTCTTCCGGTGACGTATGGAGGCGTTCCAGCTTGTGGCGAATCTCGTCCGGGCTGTCGTAGATGCTGATCTGGTCGTCGTAAGGCCGCAGCAGGGCATGGTCGGCGACGGCATACAGCAGGGCTATGCACTTCATCTCCGTACAGCCGGTTTCCTCCCTGAGAAGTTGCATGGTGTAACAGCCGGGGAGCGATGGGTTGATAATCAGCATGTCCGGTTTGTGCGAGCGAAGTGTCTCTTGCAAAAGCTCCGCAGTGGCAATTTCGATGATCTGGATGCGGAATCCGGGAAGCCGCTTCAATACCGCTTCGAGCCCGCTACGGATGATAGCGGACGGTTCGGCAATCGCTATGTTTAATAAAGTGCTCATAGGCATCACTGTATTGTTTTTTCGAGAGCTAAGATCGCCGGCACGAAAAGGTAGTCTTCCACATGGTTGTGGGACGACAGGTCTTGTTCGGTTGCAAAAATATCAAACAGGACGCTGTTCAGCAAGTTGCTTCCGGGGCCCGGATAATATTTGATCAGGATGTTTTTCAACTCAATGATCTTCATTTCGATCTGGTCGTGATGTTTCCGGAAGATCGTGATATTGTATTTCGGATCTTTCACGCCTTTTAGCAATCCCCGTACATAAGGGAATACTGTCTTTTCCTCATACGACATATGTTTGTTTACCTCCGTTGCGTAGTCGTCGAAAAATTTGGTAATGACGAACGCCACGTCTTTCGGGCAGTCTGCAATCGCATCTGTCAGTTTGCGGCGGATATGGGGTAGCCGGAAGTCCAGAAAATAGGCGTGTGCATTATGCAGATAAGTGATCAAAGCCTCAATCGACAGGCATTTGTCAATGTTTGTCATCGGTGCGGATACCTCTTCCGTCAGAAAGTTCACGACGGTGAGGAACGTGCAGGGATCGACACCATTTTGGCGGCATACCTCTCCGATGTTCTTTTCACCGAATCCGAGTGCAATACCGAAGCGGCTCATAACAAGTACCATCGGATAATTCTCGCAGATCAGATCACTCATTTTATCGGTTTCCCGATATTTACCATTCTTATACATAGGCTTTTCTCTCTTGTCTTGGTGTTTGAATAGCCAAAGATACATAAAAAATAGATTCCGCAGGCTGTGTTTAAGGAATTAGTGGATTCGGGAAACCAGATAGTTTCAACTAAAAAAAGTTTGAAACTAAAGTTTCGCAGAATTGCTTGCTTTGAAACTAAAGTTTCCCCGGTTGAAACAAAAGTTTCCTCGGACGAAACTTTTGTTTCATTGAGAGAAACCGTTTGTGCCAAGTCTTGAAACCATTTGTGCCAAGTCTTGAAACTTAAAAAAATATCAGTCTTGTATAGGGGTTAAAAAGGGCTGTTTTTGGCAGTAATTCGCAAAAAAGGAGTTTTTTGCATTTGGGTGATTTTTGTAACAATCTGATTAATAGGAATGTGCTGATTTATATAATGTACGCGTAAATGAGGAATTTTAGGGGTGAAATAGGGCGTAAAATCAGATATAAGATGTTGAGCTTTAAAAGGATAGGATTTCATTTCAAAATGACTAATGAAAACGTACGTTTTTTTTCGTCATTTTTTTCAAGGTGCCGGAAAGTTCGTATTAAAAAGAGCGTTTTTCGTACTTGTTAAGCTATCTGATTGATAAGAAAGGATATAGAAAAGGAAATTTTCTTTGAGAAAAGGATTGCAGGTTCAAAAAGTAGTTGTATTTTTGTAGCTGAAAAATGACGAATTTAAACGTACGTTTTCGATTTCAAAAGACAATAGTTAACAAACGTACGATAGAACTGAACTTTTTATAAACATTAGTATTAATATTAAATTTAGAATTATGAACAAAAAGTTTTCTACTCTTTTGGCAGGTGTTGCGCTGTTCGGTGCGATGTCTGCTAATGCTGCAGTAAATCCCGCTATTGTTCTTACAGAGGGTGCAAATTCAGGTTTGTACCAGTTGAAGAATAAAAGCAATAATTTCCTGAGCATGGATGCAGACGGGAAATTGACTGTGACACAATCAGGAGATCTCGATTCCGAGAACTTGGCCAACACATTGTGGTGTGTGACCGTTACAGAAGAAGGTTTTGGTAAAGAACCTATTTATGACTTCCTTAATAAAGCTACAGGCCAGTATTTGACTGTTACATTGGATGGCTTAGAAGGTGTTACAGCTGCTAATTTATTCGGGACTACACAGGGAAATGTTATTGCCGGTGGTGAAATTGAAGGATGGGCTTTTTCTAAAGTATATGCTTCAGGTGTAGAAGAAGAAAGACCATTGTATTCTTATTTTACAAAAGACTCTGTTGTTGCAATCCATACAGCCAATAATCAGGTCGGTCTGAAAAAAATGCTTGCAACGGATGTCGAGGGTCAGGTTGCTTCCAATGATCTGGTACATTTTACTTTGACAGAAGCTAATCCTATTGTGTTGAGTGCTACTGCAATTAATACGATTTTTGGTATGCAGGATGCAGATAAAGGTGTCAAGCTGAAATTTAAAGAAGACAAGAACAAGACAAGCTTGGTAAACTACTTCAGCGAATATAAGTTCTGGGCTGAGGATAGTGAAGACGCTAATTTTGTACGTGTGCTTACAAGTGAAAACGACAAGTTGGCGAAAGATAGTGTATATGTATATGTGGATACTGCTTATGCCAATGTAAACGGTGAAAAATTCTTGGCTTTCAATACTCAGCAGTTGAATCACGCTGTATTGAGCAAGAATACAACCGGACATAGAACTGTTGCGGATTCTCTTGGTGCAGCATTGAACGACCAGTCCAAGTTCATGTTTACTTACTGGCCTTCTAAAGACAGTTTGGTGATTCAGGTAAAACAGGCTACTTATGACAATAATGGAGATGGTATATTCTCTGATGAGACAAACAAATCGACGATTACCACTAATACTGATGGTAAGAACTATGTAACCGTTCAAGACCTGGTTGCAGCAGACGAAATCCGTATCATGACTATCAACGATAAGAAAGAAACTGAAATTTCTTTCGGTTTTGCAGGTTGTGATTCCAAAGGCACAGGCAAAGTATCTGTTGACAACGGCTTGTATTTCATCAGAAATGCGAAAGGCCAGTATTTGACAAGTCCGATCCATAAGAATGGAACTGAATATGAATGGGTAACTGTTAAAGAGGAAGAACAACTTCCTGCTCATATGCCGGCATTCCAGTGGGTAGTATTTAAGACTCAGTCTAATGACAAATTAGCTGAAACATCTCCGGTTTCTATCAACAACCGTGAATATGCGGATGATGAAACTATTCAGTTGTATGCAAACGAAGGTGCTAAGTATGTTTACATCAACTCTGCATTGACATTGAATGGAGTTGCAATTGCGACAGACTCTTTGACATTCGAAGCTGTAGACAAAGACGAATATCCTGAAGCATATGGTGACTCTTTGCTGGGTTATAAGAATATCAAAGATGCTGAATATCTGTTAGGTGAATATACATTTAAGTATTTGCATCCGTATGCAACAGGTGAAAACAGCAAATATTTGGCAAAGAACGAAGGTGATTCATTGTTAAATGTTTTGAATGGCAAAGATGCTTTCCGCTTGATCGAAGGTGAAATCGGAAGTTATGGTGTTACTAAAGCTATTGCAAAGAAAGCCGGCGTAAAGGTTCTGTACAGAGCTGAATATGCTATTGCTTTAGGTAATACTTATATGTGGAGAGCTGATGAACAGAAATATGCAATGTCTGAATATTCCAATGCTAATCGCAAGTTCTTCTTCAAAGAAAACAACCATTATGAAGGTGAAGATTATTATGCAATCGTAGAGGCTGTTTATAACAGTGCAGAAAACAATAAGATAGGCTCTTATAAAGCTGGTGTAACGGATGACATATTGGATGCAACACTGAAGATTCAGCCGTTGAAGGAAACAAGAACTTCTGCATTCGCAATCAATTTGGATAACACTCCGCTGTATCGTCGCTTCAACACTGCTTTGGAAAATGCGGTAAAAGGTCAGGAAGATTCTGTTAAGGTATTGAAATTCAAAGAATATTATCGTGATGAATATTTGATGGATGAAAACAACGAAAAGTTCCAGAACGAAGAAGTTGACTATTTGGGTATTTGGACTGCCGATAAAGCTACCGGTTTGTCATTCTATGTTGACTCGGCAGTTATTAATAAAACGACTCGTGGCTATATTAAACCTCAGTATTTCGTTTATGTAAATCGTGAAGTTCAGCCGGGTGTGGACGCAATACCTTGTCCGTTGGAACATAATCATGGCGTAGATGCGGATGGTAATGAATTGGATGCTTATCATTGTTCACATGCAACTCCGGGTAAGGCTGGTTACATCAGAGCTAAATATCTGGTAAGCTTTGCAGACTCTTTGAATGCAGAAAATGCAGATAAACTGTATCAGTTCGGTAAATATACACGTGTTGGATTCGTTGACGCTATGCATATTGGCGATAGCTTGATTTTCTTGACTAATGGCTTTGAAAATCAGAAATTGGCTGATTTGGATACTGCAAAAATCATTGCAAATTATAAGGCTACAAACAATACTGATAAGATTATTGATTTGGCTGCTTTGACAGATAAGCATCATAATTATACATGGTCATTCCGCTTCATCGCTCCTGAAAAGGTTGCTGCTGCAACAGAAGCTGTTGATGAATCATTAGATGTTGCTTTCTTGATTGAATCTAACAAAGCTGCTGGTGATGCAGATATCGCTCCGAAATTTGGTCAGTGGTTGAAGAGCCAGAATGGTTGCTTGGTATTATCTAACGATACAGAATTTGAAAAAGCAAAATTAGGAGGTAGCGAAGATAATGCTCTGGTATTTAATATTGCTAACGGTTCTGAAGATGATCTGGCAACAGACAACGAAGAAATTGCAACATCAGAAGTAACAGTAATCGCTCAACAGGGTGCTGTACGTGTTGCTAACGCAGCCGGTAAGAAAGTTGTTGTAACTAATATCTTAGGTCAGACAGTAGCTAACACGGTTATCACTTCAAGCGATGCTACAATTGCTGCTCCTCAGGGTGTAGTTGTAGTAGCTGTTGAAGGCGAAGAAGCTGTTAAGG
>OGPQ01002121.1_pt1 | contig 12003 bp, 9 predicted proteins | sample 1552971 | NCBI WGS metagenome assembly OGPQ01 (sample SAMEA2580232, study PRJEB22360) | human gut metagenome | biome: human gut; feature: human-associated habitat; material: faeces | place: Denmark | collected 2008/2010 | reverse complement strand
AGCCATTTTTTTCTGTTTCAATGTACGCCATAATCCCGGTAGGACGATAGCCAATGTTGCTCCATGAGTCAAACCATGTAAAGCCGTCAGTTCATGACCGATCATATGGGTGGCCCAATCCTGCCGTACTCCCATAGCAACAAAGCCATTGAGTCCCATTGTAGCACAAAGCATAAACTCGGACATCAGCTCATAATTATCCTGTTTACGAAGAACCTCGGGAGCGATCTCTATTAAAGTATGGACAATTCCTTCTGCCCATCTGTCCATGAGGCGGGATTGTCCCGGAGTGGTCATATATTGCTCCATGACGTGCACAAAAGTATCGGCGATTCCACAAGCGACCTGATAAGGAGGCAAAGTATAAGTAACCGTCGGATCAAGAATAGAAAAAACCGGATAATTAGAATAGAAAGGATATTTTTCGGCTGTTTCTTTCCGGGAGATCACAGCTCCGCTATTCATTTCCGAACCCGTAGCCGGCAAGGTCAGGACTGTTCCTAAAGGTAAAGTGTGCTTCTCACAACCTTTCAACACCAAATCCCAGGCATCGCCTTCATACAAAATACCGGCAGATATCAGCTTCGTACCGTCGATCACCGAACCACCGCCGACAGCCAATAAATAATCTACCTTTTTCTCTTTTCCCAATTCGATAGCCTTACGCAGCGTCTCGATCTTCGGGTTAGCCTCGATCCCCCAAAATTCCGTCACCTCAAATCCTTTTAAAGCTTCTTTTACCTGATCATAAACTCCGTTTTTACGAACACTTCCTCCTCCGAAAGTCACCAGTATACGCTTTCCGGCAGGTATTTCTTTCGCTAACTGTCCGATCATCCCTTTACCAAAAATTAGTTTGGTCGGATTTTGAAAAATAAAATTCTCCATAGTTTCTATATTATCGATTATCTGTTTTATTAAATCACTCTGACAAATATACCGAATATCCCACAATTAAAAAATATTTTATATCTTCGTAGAAACAAACAAACTATGGAAATCACACATCTTCCTGAAGACAATCTGTTTAAGACAGTCGTGGACGGCTACACGGCCTATGTCACTTATATCATCCGGGACGGCAAACTGGATATCCGTCATACCATCGTCCCCCCCGAAATCGGAGGCCGGGGGATCGCAGCTCAACTAGTAAAAGCAACTTATGATTATGCCCTGCAACATCACCTCCAGCCTATCGCCACTTGCTCCTATGCTGTCGTTTGGCTGCAAAGACATCCGGAATATCACGGCCACCCCGGAAAAGATTACGGAGGATGCAGCAGTTGTGCTCTGTAATCGCAAATGAATTTTCATAGAATTCAAAACTCCAACAAAACAAAAAGAACCGGGTTCTTCCGATTCTTTCTGTTTTGTAGCCGAGCCGGGAATCGAACCCGAATCTAAAGTTTAGGAAAGTCTTGTTCTAACTCTAATAATCAGTGGATTACAACGGATATTGTGATTTTTGTAGAATATTTGTAGAAATAGTATGATAATTAGGCTTTCTACAAAGAAAATGGAAAACCCCACTTCTACAAAAAGAAGCGAGGTTTTCACTAATGCAACACCGATATAAATTCGGCACTGCAAAGATACAAAAAACGTGCGTACTTCTCAGTATGCACGTTCTGAAATGAAAAAAGTATTCTACAAAAGCTATTTTTTTAGCTCTATATATTCAGTATATGTAATTTTGTTGTGTGGATTTGAATTTACAACATCCATCTTTATAGCCTTCACCCCAAATCGGAAGAAAAGAAACTTTTTCGGTATCTTGTGTATGATATGGTGTAATGTATCGGCACTTTCTATCTTAGCGGATAATATCCCTTTATCAATAGTTCCCCTTAAATCTATCCAAGAATCACGCCATCGAAAATTTGAAAGAGTATCAAACTGGTTGCGATACACTATGCTATCACGTACTTTTGTTTCTATTTCTATTTCCGTTTTAGTGACTGTTGTTGTAGCTGCCTGAATGCGTTTGAGCTTTATATTCAAATCATCTGCTGTTTTGGCAAGATCCTTGTTTTTCTTTTCCAACTCATTTTTCGTCAATTCCAGCCTTAAAACAGAAGTAGCGTTTTTCCCTGCTTCCGTTTTGTAGTGTTCCACATCTGAAAGTAATGCTGCTTGATTACTATCCAAGCGATCACGTTCTTTCCTTACGCTATCCAATCGTTTAAACAGAAAGATATTTGTTCCTACGAGTAAAACAAGCGCAATAAATAAAAATTTACGCATACTCTTCTATATATTTAAGGATTGAATCAACGTGCAACTGGATAATTTGAGCCTTTCCTTCAGGAGATAGTAGAAACTTGCAATCTGTTTCATTATCCATAAAGAAGTTTTCCGTTAAAACAGCCGGGCATGAAGTCTTTTTGAGAATGTAGAAATTATTTTCCCAATCTCCATCCCCATCCGACCAATCACCTCTAATTTTCCAAGTTCCTCCAAACATTCTATTAGCCATATCCCAGAAAACTTGCGCCAAATCATCAGCTTTTGTTTTTCCAGGACTGGTATGTATTTCCCATCCTGTACCCTTGCCAGTTCCAGAAGCGTTACAATGAATAGAAACAAGAAGCGTTTTTGTCTTACCGTATCGGGCTGCTATCTCGTTTGCTCTTCTGGCTCTTTCTGCTAAAGGTACGTCTATATTTTCCTTTACCAACAATTCAGCATCTATACCTTTTGCTCGTAATTGGTTATATACGCCTTTGGCAATTTCTCTGGCATATTCCCACTCAAATAACTGTGATCCGTCCGACCACTTCGGAGATCTTTTACCTGGTGTATTTTCTCCGTGTCCGTTGTCTAATAATACTTTCATACGTTTTTATTTTCATTTTTTTCGCTTAAACATTTAGTTACTCCAGCCGAAGCAAACAAAGCAGTGATAGCACCGACAAAAGCCGATAATCCCATAAGATCGGTTTTGATAGACTTGTTTACGATTACTTCATAAACCAAAATAAAACCGACAATAAGCAGAAGGAAGCACCCCATTAAGGTAACGGCAACAAGAAAAAAACTCTTGCTACTGTGCCCTGATCCATTTTTGATAAGTTCTTTCAGATATTCTGTTACTCTCATAACTTGCGCTCTTTTACTTCTGGAAGGATATACTGAATGTGCATGGCTGCAAAATGAAGTTTTTTCCTGATTGCTTCCTCATCAAAATCATCAGGGATGGATTCTGTAAAATCACAGACCAAAGAACCAACCCAATCATGGGTAGTATCATGTAATTTTTGAACGATTAAAGACTGTGTTCCATTGGAGCTAAACATAGCCTTTGCACGTGTTCCATCCAAACTATCAATATCACGTATCAGCATAAGTTCATTTCGAGCCATTGAAGCCGTAAACTTTGGAAGTTCAGACATCTTAATATCTTGCCAAAAGTCACTAATACGGGCAACCCCTTTAGCGGTAACTTCATACAAGATTGTGAGATAATGATTATCTCCTAAAGGATATGGTTGTATAATATACACACGATCACATGAAAGATCATTCAACACTTTATGAATTTCACCATACACACGAGCAGAGTTTTCACTTCTGCGAGTGCTTTTTCTTTCTAATTGTCTTTCAAGTTCTTTAGCCTTAATATCAGCAAGCCGATTATGCTTTAACTGATTATACGCAAACCAGCCCGTACCCAAAGCTGTTATACACGCAAATAATGCTGCCCAATCCATATTTTATTAAGTTATTGATTAATAACTGCAAATATAATCATTATGGCGTATATATACACCAAAAGTAAAAAAATAAATGCTTCATTATTAATAATGGATATACTCTATTGAAACCCCACTCATGCTTAGAGCACTCCATCCGCATTTCTCAGCCGTTATAACATAGTAACTTATATCTTCCCATCTTATTCCATTATAAATGAAAACAGAATCATACCTTGAAATGTACACCCAATTTTTTTCAGGATTTTCTGGAGCTTGATCCAGTTTCCCTTTCCATATTATCGGGTTGTTTTCGTATGTTGGGATTTCATTCCATTGACCGAACCAATAGACATAATTTCTGTTTTTTTCAGTATTATAATACATATAACCATTTGATGGGTTTGGGATAACCTTATTTGACTGACCTTTCCAACTTAAAAGTGACGGGCTGTATGCCCCTTTTTCAATAATACCTATTAGTTCAATGACACCATTTATCCATGTTATCTTATTAGGGCCTGTCCATGACAATAAGTTTGATTCAGAAGAATTTGAGGATGTTCCCCTTAATTGCCCCCCATCATCAATACAAACTGAACTGTACCTAATACTTCCTACTGTTCGGGTATATGGTGGATAACAGCCATTATGTAATATTACCCTTGAACCTATGTATTGGATTTCATTTGGCAATATTATAGTAGCCCCGTTACTTTCTCCCTCCATATCGACCTTTAGATTTAATTCTTTATTGATTTTATAGCCGTATTGTCCTTGACTGCTGTCTTTTGTATATATAGCGTCACTTTCCTCTACTAAATGGAAATTCGTTTTCAAATACCCAGAAAATGTTCCCGAAGTTCCTTCCATTGAGCCATCATCCAATATCTTAAACTTTCCATCCTTTGAAAAAACTTTCTTTACAATTAAATTGTTTGTGTCAATAAGGTCATTTTTCAGATAACCTCCTTCAATAATTGTCTGTTTTAGTACAGCATTGTCCTTTAAGTCCTTAAAACTGCCACCAATAAACTCATCAAACTTTTGTGAATATTCATCCGAATACCCTTTCAGTTTGTCTTGAATAGCCTTGTTTGCAACTTCTACAGCAGTGTTAAAGTCGGCATACGCACTGTTGAAAGTGGCATATTTGTTATCAACATTGTTTTTTTCAGTTACGGTGGTTCTACCATCGGCGATAGCGGAATTGATTGCGCTGATAAGGTTTTCAATACTGCCCATAAGCGTAACCTTGGCATTCAGAAGCCCGGTTTTTGCCGTTCCCGTAAGATAGGCGTTTGTGTACAGTTTGTTATACGCAGCTTCCACGGCAGCTTTCGTGTTGTTCACTGTGTTGATGTACTTTTCAATTGCTTTCGCTTCCGCTTCCGTAATTATGCCGTCAGCAAACGCACCGTTCACATAGTTATTCAGATTTCCAATGGCAGTATTAGCGTTTTTTGCGCTCTCAACAGCGGTGTTGGCGGTGTTCTGTGCTTGGGTTATTAGATTGCTCACATCTTCCCATTCGCTAAGTTCGTATAATCCCGATGAACCCGACTGGAATCTTATCTTTCCTGATATAATACTATTCAATAGATCAAAATAAGTTTTTCCATCAGTCGAAACAATTTTATCAGTTGTTATTCTTCCAGGAACTATTTCAGTAAAGCCGAATAGTTCAATAAATGAACGTTCTCCTTCAAATTCACTGTTTAGAATACCTACAAGGAAATGATAATACCCCTCTACACCTTCCAGCTTGATAGCGTTTTTACTTAAAACGTATGATCCAGTAGTGCCATTTTTATTAGCCTTCACATAGAGATAATACCCTACGGTTTCCGTCAAAGTTGGAGAAGTGTATTTTTCAATATCCCAAAACTTATACTCACTGGCTTTATGCCCAGAAGAAAGTGTATCAATCCCGATAGTCATGTGTTGTAATATTCCACCTGGAGCTGAAAGCACTTTCTTTTTGCTGTCATAGGTAACGAAATATTCTACTTGTGTCGGATTGGTTTTGTTGTTCACGAAACGAAACTGCAAACTTTCATCGCCAACAAGCAAACTCATTGTTTGTACCGAAATCGGACTGATAGAGCCTGAGAAATGCAAAAGAGCGTCATTCAACATTGAAATAGTTTCTTTTGCATCCCTGAAACGTCTTTTTGTAAACTGGATAGAGTTTTTATATTGGTTATCGGTTTTAACCTCGTTACTCTCTATCTTGTTTAATTCGCTTGAAACCGTTACGCCAGTAGTAGTATTGGATAATTCAATAATCGGGCTGTAAGGTCTGTGTATATACTCCTTAATACTGGTAATCCTTATCTTTATACCTTCTGGTATGAATTGCGGATCTTTAAAGAGTATATAACCGCCCAATTTTATTTTACCACCAATAGAGAGCCAACGCTTTTTGGAATAAATGCTATCCAATTCTCCTTTGAATGTGAATTTTGGATCTTCATTCTCATAAAGATATTTGGCTGCTTCCCTGAACATATCCCAGCTTGCGCCTTCTTTCGTTGAATTATTGCAAATGTAGGCATCCGGCAACTGTATTCCGAATACTGCGTATTTATCCCCCAGGTTAGGCTTATATATCTCATTGGGCATAATCTGACCGTCTATTTCTTGTGGCGTTATCAAGAATTTACGTTCTTTATGAACATATTTAACTTCAAACTCTTTATTACTGCCAGCAAGCATACCAGACTGAAATATAACAGTCATGTTATTGCCTTCTATCACGTAATCCTCAAAATTCAGATCATCAGGAATAGAACTATCTATAAAATCATAGAAATTCTTTTCTTTATCAGAAACAACAACATTAGAAACACTGCCTACTCTTTTAGGTGAAATATGAGAACAATCCAAACTATCCTCTTGAACATCCGTAAGGGTTGTATCAGCCCGTTTTATATACAAGCCTTCCGCATCCGAAACGTAAGTGCGTCCTTCATACTCCAATCTTTGATTTTTGGGCAAAAGCAATTCCTTTGAACCATATTTGCTAAAATCTATATTCTGCTCCCCACCTTGAACGTACAATATGGCAACAGGTCTATTTCCGTCCTGGTTGGAGCGTCCTAAACCTGGTACAAAACCTTTATCTTTCCCATATTCAAGAGGCAAAGGCTCACCCTTGTTATATTCAACTTTACGCAAGTGTATCGTTTTGATAGCCGGATCTATTTCATACTCCGTCTTAAACGTATCGGCAATAGTAGGCAAAGCCTCACTACAAAAGATATGGTTGTAGTTAATAGTCTTTTCTTCTGCTTCGATACATTCGCCAACCTTCCAACCGCTATCTCTCATGTTGAGATTATCTACAATTAACTGTAGATGCTCGTGAGGTTTTGCAGTGTAATCGAACTTTAAACGCTTAGAAACAATATCCCGGCATTTGTATTTACCCAATATTGCGCCTATGTCATACATTACAAGAGTGTATTCAAAATTCCGACTGCTTTTCTTCTTGAAGTCGTCAGGATCCATAAGGTAGTAAGTGATATTCTTGTAGATACAATAAGCTCCTACGGGAATGTTTATGAACTCTTCACTGGCAAAGTACAGATAAAGAGTGCCTACATTCTGTAAAGCCGTATATCGGTAGCTGCTTGTATCTACCAGAATATCAATCTCCTTGTTGTTGAAATGTATTTTCATGTTTACTAAGTGAATTGATAGATCTTACCATTTCCGCATTTCATCCCTTTAATCGTAGTGCTGAAAGGGAAAGCGTCTTTGGGGATCTGATCCAAAGTTTTCTTTAAAGAAGCTGCGTTTGTGAAAAACTTACCATCCGCACCATTGCTATGTTTAAATTTCACAAGGTATCTTCCTTCACCGTGCGAAGTCTTTACATCTGGAATGAAATCTTCTACAATGATCTCACAGTTCAGCACATCCGAAATAGAAACCTGGCTACAGTTGAACATTTTACGTTCATCTTGTACGGTTACACCTAACTCACTAAACTTTTTCATCATAATATAATATTAAGTTCCTTACAATCGCTATCTATCATTTCTTTGATAGCTTTTCTCTTTTGCAAATATTCCTTGTAATCATCGGTAGCTGATTTTTCAGTAAGAATACCGAGCTGGGCAGCATTATAATCATTGATAATCTTGGCTTCTTTATCCGAATCCCACAAATGGGTAATAACTGCCTTTTTCAGCTTATCATTTGTAACCATTCCCCAAACAACAACTTCGTTACAAGTCCATTTTGTAGTTTGCCCATTATCTCCAGCTTCTCCAAAATGGTTTTCTACTTGAACTTCCTGAATATCCCAACGGTATGTGTAAGAACCATTCCCGTTAGCCTCTAACTTAGAAGGCTTAAAATCGTAGTGTATCATATACTTGCTTTTTAATTATTGTTTTTAATAGATGCTTAGAATTACTGTATTTAGCCCAGCCAAACCAACTGCAAATAACTTGCTTGTATTCCATATCGGAAATGTGCTTTTTCTTATTCAGCTTGGCTGCCTTCCTACATAGGTTCTTTTTGATTCCCTTCCGAATAAGGGTATGGGTATGGTAAAAGACATACCCGACAAAATCAATACCTCTATGGCTATCAATTTTGAATACTTGAAACTTCCATTTCTTTTTTCCAGTTTTAGGATCCACTTTACGAAGTGATAGCTTTAAATTGTCATGCAGATATTCTTCAATCTCTATACGGAGTTTGTGAAGCTGTTTAGGATCATCGCCTAAAATCACAATATCATCTGCATACCTAAAGTAATATCTTACCTTCTTAACCTCCTTTATCCAGTGATCGAAGTAAGCCAGATAAATATTAGCAAAATACTGACTTAGATAGTTCCCTATGGGTACGCCATCGGCACTGTCTATAATCACGTCAAGCAACCAAAGCAGATCTTTATCTTTGATTTTCTTCCGTAATATTGTTTTCAAAATATCATGGTCTATACTTGGATAGAACTTCACTATATCCATTTTCAAGCAGTAAGTAGTGTGTTCTGGATCTTCTTTCAAAGCCTTCTTTACTTTATCTGCTGCTTTATGAATACCACGATCCTTAATGCAAGAATAGGTATCTTCTGTAAATAAGGACACCCATATAGGCTCCAGAATATTCATAATGGCATGGTGCAAGATTCTATCAGGATAATAAGGCAAACGGTAAATAAGCCGTTCTTTGGGATCTCTGATTATAAATACCTCATATTTAGAATTTACAAAAGTCTTGTTTTTCAAAGATTCGTGAAGAGCCAGTATGTTTGCTTCCCTATTCCTATCGTGTCGTTTGACACCATAAGAACGCAACTTGCCTTTTCTGGCTTTTTCATCAGCCAGGCGCAAGTTGTCAAGTGAAATAATTTGCTCGTATAAATTACTTAATCTCTTCATATTCTTTGTTTTTCGTACTCAGAGCCTTCGGTTTCCCTACCAGCACCTTTATGAGTTATGTTATCTTCTACCAATAGGTAAGGTCGTTGCTTCGTATGTTGAGTTAATTTTGAAAAATCATAGCTGAGAGCTGACATTCGCATTCGTATTCGAGGGGGTGTTATTCGTATTCGCATAACCGAAGCCTGCATGATCGCCATTATTCGTATTACCGCTGAAAAGGACACCCACCAGCAACCAACCTATATTTATTTGTTTATTAATCATTTAAGTTTTGCAGTCTAAACCTGGCTCGCTTCACGATTCAGGAATAAAACAAAGCCGAGAGCCGACAGACGCATTCGTATCCGAGGGGGCGTCATTCGTATCCGCAGAACCGAAGCCCGCACGATCGCCATCATTCGTAGTACCGCCGAAAAGGACACCCCTAAGAGCGTTAGATCCTATATTGGTATAGAAGTAATCACACCAATAGGTAGTAGATCCACCTCCGACTACAGAAGCAATCAAATCGCCAAATTCACCGAAAATCATTTCTTTTGCATAACCTTCTGCACGTGCAGCCAATCCTCTAAGCGTATAGCCTGTGTAGTTACTATCGTTGTATTTAGAAGGATCATCGCAAACATACACTTTAGAAGTTCCTCCGTCTGAATTGGTTTTCACTTCTATATTTACTCCATCCGTCCACTTCCAGACGTGCCCGAAGGGATTTTCAATACCACGATAGCGAGGTACGGTAAATACTTTGCTGTTTTCTCCTTCTGCTTTCTCTAAAGTGTAAGCTACTTCACCAGAAGCATTTCCCAATTCATCACTCGTACCGCAAGGAATAATAGGATAATAACCACTAAAATTGTTCCACTTTGTACCATCCCATGTGGTTACACCATTACCCAAACCACCCTGAGCATAACCGTTGCTATCTTTCTGGGCATTGAAAGCCAACTGGCAGTTAAGGTTTCCATACTCTATGTAATAGAGCCATGCCAAAGTGATATAAGCGTTATAGTCCATGCAGTTCCATTGCGTACCAGCTCCCCTTTTACGAGCAGCAGCACGAAAGTTTGTTCTACTCGTAGATGTAGCTGGCTTGCCTAATTGGGATTTAGGCAAAGCATCCCAATCTGCTTGGTTATTACCACCTCTGTAATCAGTCGAAGTATTTACTACAGAAGCCAGTTTACCAGTGCTACGTTGGATTGTTGCCTCATAAGCCGAGATATAGCATTTCTTTACGAAATGATAACCAGGTATTGGGTATTCACTGATTCGTACACCTCTTTTGTTTCCATTGGTATAAAATCTTCTCCAGTGAGCAGGGATTTCCACCATAACCATACCATTGGAACCATCCCTTTTATGCGCTTTCCAGTTGGTAGGGTTTAGGTATTCAATAACCTTGCCTTCATCTGATAGCAAACACCCTTTCATCTTGCTTTGAATTGGCAATGTTTTATGCAGTGTCATATTGCCAGTACGGGTAAGAACCGAAGAAGATACTGTTACATCTAATTCTACGCCATAACTACATTGATCCTCTGCATAAGGTAGCATAGCAGCCAGACCAGCTTGTTTGCTTTCTCCGCTTTTATCCAATACCTCAGTTGTGAGGTCGAAAGGGTTACTGCTGTCTGCTACTGGTAATTCATTTAATCTTTTGCCATTGTCGTAAGCTGTAATAATCTTTTTTACTTTAGCTTCCTCTTCTGCTGTAAGTGCCATATTTTATAGTGTTAAGAAGTTAAACAATAAAATTTACTAAGTTAATATGATACCACCAGAGCCGGATAAACGCATACCCTTACCAGAAGTAAGCCTTATTCCTGGCTCCTGTACTTCAATCTGTATAGTTTGATAAATACCCGTATTTTCCGTTGGGATAACGTGAATTTTACTCATCCCTACACCGTTAATCATAAATACGCCATCAGGAGTGATAGACACCGCCCGATCATCACCGAGAAACAATACATTCCTACCAGTATCTACGGGAAGTAATTCTACCTCAACTTTGAAAGGCTGGGTATTCCTGTAAGTAACTTTTTTCGGGTAGTTTAGCTTCATGGAAGTAGGGATCAGCTTGTATTTTGAGATTAGCGATTCTTCCAGTTCCTCCAGCCTTGCGATAACTACCCTTGCATCGCCAGTAGCTTCATTTGCATTATCTTTAGCAGTATTGGCTTCTTCTGCCTTTTCGTGAGCTTCATTAGCTTTTGCGTTGGCATTGTTGGTAGCCTCTACTGCCTTACCTGCTGCGCTATCGGCTGCTGTAGCTTTTTCATTAGCCAGTTTAGCAGCGTCCTCAGCCTTTTTAGCTGCTGCTGTGGCGGTTGTTCCACGAGCTATACATTTCCACCAAGTAGTTTCGGTTAAAGCGTGTCCTTTGTTCCCGTCCTTGATACAGAGATAGCAACTATCATCCGTAGTAATGAAATCAAATGTATTATATGTGGTAGCTGATGAATAAGTTCCCTTATCCACGAAAGCAACCTTTCCTAATCTTATGTTTCCTTCTGCCATATCACTTGGGGTTAAAAATTAAAAATCCTTCATTGTCAATATCAAACATATCAGCAGCTATATCATCCTGGTAATACATGATCAGTTCCATTGTATCGGGATCAATCGTAAAAGTAGGATAGAGAATACCGCCTTTTGCCAAAATCCCGGTATCTACATACTTCTTTTGCGTTTCATCCCATTTCCACCAGTTGCCATTTTCACCCATTTTCGGGGGATTATCCGCTTGTTCTTTTGCCCTATTTGCCTGAGTATTTGCATTGTTAGCTGCTGTTTCTGCCTTTTGTGCTTTCTCATTCGCATTAGTAGCTGCTTTGTTGGCATTGGCTGTAGCACTTTCAGTTGCACTTTTTATCTCTTCCAATCCTTTTCGTGCATTATCCGCA
>OGPQ01002116.1_pt1 | contig 12019 bp, 9 predicted proteins | sample 1552971 | NCBI WGS metagenome assembly OGPQ01 (sample SAMEA2580232, study PRJEB22360) | human gut metagenome | biome: human gut; feature: human-associated habitat; material: faeces | place: Denmark | collected 2008/2010 | reverse complement strand
TATAATAATCGGGGGCGGGGCGGCCAACTGTGCGTCCTGCCACAGCCGCTGCGAAAACCCGGAGCACAAAAAGCCGTAACGCTTAAAGCACCCCCGTCTGCTCTGATATATGCCCCCATTCCGGACAACCGGAATGGGGGCATTTTCATGAAATAGAGATGCGAGCGCAAAAAGAAATGCATTGAATCACATCGACAAGCAACCGGTCGAAAGAGAAACAACATTCCCACAAAGGCGATGCAGGTGATGACGCAGAAGGCCAGCACATACGCCGAGTGATTCCATTCTCCGAATACACAAAAGCCGCTGGCTTCCTGTTACAGAAACCAGCGGGAGTTGATGCTTTCTTGGTGCTTTTTCAGGCGCTCACGCAGAACCCTGCGTGGATTTCAGGACATCCGCCGGGGCGCTCAGCCCAGGTCCTCGCCGTTGCTCTCGATGACCTTTTTGTACCACCAGAAGCTGTCCTTGCGGTAACGTTTGAAGGTGCCGGTGCCGTCATCGTGGGCGTCCACATAGACAAAGCCATAGCGCTTGCGCAGCTCACCGCTGCTGGCGCTGACCAGGTCGATGCAGGACCACATAGTGTAGCCCATCAGGTCAACACCTTCCTCCACGGCTTCCTTCATGGCAGCAATGTGGCGTTTCATGTAGTCCACACGATACGGGTCGTGGATGGAGCCGTCTGCTTCCAGCGTGTCCTGTGCGCCCAGACCGTTCTCGATCACGAGCAGCGGCAGCTGATAGCGATCGTACAGCTCATGCAGTGCCCGCTTGAAGCCCACCGGGTCGATCTGCCAGCCCCATTCGCTGGCATCCAGATAGGGGTTTTTGATGCCGCCTATCATGTTGCCCTTTGCGGTCGCATCCACTTCATGGGTCGTGATGCAGCTGGAATTGTAGTAAGAGAACGCCATAAAGTCCACCTTACCGGCCGCAAGGTCTGCTTTATCTTCCTCGGAGACATTCATCACGACGCCTTCCTTGTCGAAGATCGACTTTGCATAGCTGGGGTAGTAACCGCGCACAAAGACATCCGAGAACAGATAGAATCCCGCCTGCGCCTCCTGCTGCAGCTTCAGGAAGTCGTTGGGATCGCAGGTATACGGATAGGCAAAGAAGCCTGCGCACATGCAGCCCACCTTGTTGGCCGGATCGATCTGGTGGGCCAGCTGCACCACCTTTGCTGATGCCACCAGCTGATTGTGGACCTCTTCGTAGCCGCGCTGCAGATCATCGGTCGTCTGGTGTGCCATCTTGCACATCATCAGCGGAACGTTGATCTCATTGAAGGTGTTCCAGATGGTGGCCAGACCCTTGTACTCAGTCAGGCAGACCCTTGCAAACTCGACGTATTCGTCGATCAGCTTCCGGTTCGACCAGCCGCCCCAGTCCTCGATGTAAAAAGCCGGCATATCGTACTTGTACAGCGTGACCACCGGCTCGATGCCATATTTCCGGCACTCTTTGAGCACATCGCGGTAGAACTCCACGCCTTTCTGGTTCACGCCCTTTTCCACACCGTAGGGGTAAATGCGTGCCCAGGAGATCGAGAGATTCAGCGCCCTGAAGCCCATCTCACCCAGCAGGGCGATGTCCTCCTTGTAGTGGTGGTAAAAATCGGTCGCCTTGTGGTTGGGGTAAAAGACGCCATCCTTCAGGATGTACTTTGCGCCCTTGGGCAGCATACCGCTCATCACCGGGACCTTGCCCTCGGTGCCGTCCGGCATCTGATAGTAGGCCATGCGAAAGCTGGACTTGTCGGCCCCCAGCAGATAGTCTGCTTCCGTGGGAGACTTGCCGTCCTCATCCCAGGCACCTTCGATCTGTGCGGCACTGATGTCGCCGCCCCACAAAAAGTTCTTCGGGAATGCCATTTCATTTACCTCCTTGCTGTAAAAAAGCGTAAAAAAGAAAAGCCGATGCAGCCGGAACCGGATACAGGCACCCGGCCGCGGCGGCTTTCTTTAACTTGCAATGCTCAAAAACACCGCGTATTATTCTGCCGCATTCTGTGCAGCGGTTGCCTTTTCTTCCTTCAGAGCCTGTGCATCCAGGATCTTGACGAACGGGTAATACACCACGCAGCTGATTGCCAGGCAGATCAGGCAGAAGATGCCCAGGCGAACACCGCCGCCCAGCAGGAAACCGGCGATGGGTGCAGGAATGCACATGACCTGCAGGGACACACAGGGAATTCCGATGATGCCCGCGCTGGCCAGCAGATAATAGGCCAGATAGAACACGACCGGCAGACCGCAGAACGGCACCAGCAGAACCGGGTTCATGACGATGGGCAGACCGTAGACGACCGGCTCAATGATGTTGAACATGCCGGGAACCAGGCACATTTTTCCCGTTGCCTTATAGCGCTCGCTCTTGGTGGCAAAAGCAAGATTCAGATACAGGCCGAACAGGCAGCCGGGGCCGCCGAGGAACTGAACGATCATGAAGAAGGACATCAAGCTGAGAACATAGGGGATGGGCAGGCCTGCGTTGTAGGCATTCAGGTTCTCGATCATGGGGGCGGTCCAGATGGCCATGCAGGCACCGAACACGACCAGCGTGCCGTGCATGCCGCACCACCACAGGAAGCAGCTGACAAAGATTGCGATCAGATGCGCCGGCAGCGAGTTGCCCAGCGCGGTGAGCGGGGTCTGGACCACCTGATAGATGAAGCCGGTGAAGGAACCCCAGCTGGTCATGGAGAACAGGCCGCGGACGGCAACGAAGGGCACAACGGTGACCAGCGAAGCCGGGATACCGGAAAAGCTCTTGGAGACGAATTCCGGGACGGCAGCCGGCATCTTGATGACGATATTCTTCCGGATGCAGAAGGCGTAGAGGGACGGAGCGACCAGGGCGACGATGATGGCTGTGAAGATGCCCTGTGCACCGAGGCTGCTGGTGCTGATGTAGGTGCCGGTCTCCAGCACGTCCAGCGGGGTGATGATCAGGAAGCAGAGCAGGGCGGCCAGACCGCACTGCACGCCGTCCACACCCTTTTTGTCACCCAGCGTGCGGCCGATGCCAAACACGATGAACAGGGCGGTCAGGTTGCAGACATCCACGACCGTGGTCAGCAGGCCGTACAGACCGATACTCTGCAAAAAGTTCGTCCAGGCCGGGATGGGGAAGCTGTAGATCAGCTGGAAAATGGCACTTGCCATCAGCACGGGCATGGCGTTCATCATGCCGCCGGTGATGGAACTGACATAGATATTCTCCTGCATCTTGCCCACAGCAGGCATCAGTTTTTCCACAAAGCTCTTTTTCTCACTCATTGCTGCGGCCTCCTTTACCAGCCGTATTTTGCAGCAAGATCGTTGAACACTTTCTCGCCGTTCATCATACCGTAGTCCATCATGCTGATGGCCTCTACGGGCACATCCGGGTACTGCTGCTGCAGCTTTTCTTTCTGGAAAGCCACCTGCGGACCGATCAGCAGCACTGCGCTGCCCTCGATCGCTTTGCCCACCTCGGAGGTGCCGTATGCTTTGCATTCGCACTCGTAGCCCTTCTTGGCTGCTGCTGCAATGATCTTATTGCAGATCATAGAAGATGACATACCGCCTGCACAGGCGACGGTGATTTTAAGGTGTTTCATCATTTTTTCCTCCTGTGAAAAATCAAAACCGATGTTCTGGATCTAACCAACAACAAGCTCCCTGTGCCGGAAACCACCCCGGGATACGGCCGCTGTCCCTGCGGCAGCTCCGGCACACGGATTCCTGTTGAACGTTACAGTTTACGCTCCCGCAGGATCTCGATGATCTCACTGGCCAGGTCGTACACGACCATGCCGTCCATCAGGTGATCCTGCCCGTGAACCATCAAGAGGCTCAGCTCCGCCTTTTCCGACTCGTCCTCCCGCATCTCTGCCTGGATCAGCTCGGTCTGGAAATTGTGTGCCAGATGCATGCTCTGCTGCGCCTGCGCCATCAGCGCATCCGCCTGCTCAAAGTTGCCCTTGCGCGCCGCCTGAATGGCTTCCAGCGCCTTGCTGCGTGCCGGAGCTGCCTCCCCGCGCTTTGCTGCGGCAGCCGCCGCCGTTGCAGACAAGGTTCATGACAATGTCCTCTGCCGTATACTTTTTCATTTACGGGTCACTCCTTTATTTTTGTAATTTCTTCAGGATCACGATGATATTGGCAAATTCTTCCTTCGGCAGCTTTACGCCAAAGGCGGTTTCCATCGGGGCAAGGATCTCCAGCAGCTTCTGGTAGAGAATTGCATCCTCCTGCAGGATCTCATCCGCCCAGCGGTTCGATGGGCTGCAGGTGCCCGCCACAAGCCGCTCAAAGCAGCAGGCGATGTGCACCATCAGCCCCACTTCCTGCTCCATGGACAGCTCCAGCTGCATGGCATCGGCCAGACAGCGCAGCTGTTTCATGACCGCCGGAAGCAGCTGTTCCATCCGTTCGCCGTCCACATGGGTGAACTCGGTTTTCAGATGGTCCAGAATGACCTTGCGGGTGCTGCTACGTTCCTGCTCCCCTTTGATGTTCAGGTGGAGCTGGTCTGCCAGTGTGTACAGCTCTGTCGTGTACACCTCGTTGACCGGGTAGAACGGCAGGCCGTAGATCTGCGGGTCATAGATGCCGATCAGGCAAAGGATCTGGTGCTTCTCGCGGATGCGGTTGATCTCCTGGATCAGGAGCTTCCGGTCTGCGATGGCCAGAGGGATCACGTCGATACCATCCAGATCCAGATGCTTTTCCAGATACTGTTTGGTGATAACGGCACCGCCCTGCCCGCTGGCACAGCAGGTGATGATCACCCGGCTGGCAGCACTGCGGTAGAACAGGCTCTCGCTCAGGGCCGACACGTCCTGGAACGCATCGGCCAGTGTCTCCCGCAGAGAGGTCAGGCTGCCGGTGTTCGGGGCAAGGCGGGCGGCTTCAATGGCCATCAGCGTGATGGGTACCTGAATGGCGTAGATCACGATGCCGCATTCCTGCTGGATCATCTCAAACATCTGCTTGAAGCTGCCCATGTCATAAATGGCAAGAATGCCGCGCTCGCAGTCACACTCCAGAATGCGGTTTTTCAGCTCGCTGTAAACCAGCTGCAGGTCCTTGTCCAGGTCCATGTCGTAGGCGGTGATCTCGCCTCCGCTGATGGACCGGACCACGGCTGCAATGCCGCTGGCCACCCCGCGCCCATGCATGGCGATCAGGACAGCCGGACGGCGGGTGTCGTTCGTCTCCTCCCCATCCTCACACAGGAACAGCGCCACGAATGCGGATTCCTCCGGACGGAGGGTGACGTTGAATTCTTTTTCCACATTCGTGATCAGCTGGGAGGAAAAGGCATATTCGTTTTTATGGGTGTTGATGATTTGCAGCAGCTGATCGCTGGTCAATCTGCGCTCCACGCTGTCGGTGTGCTGCAGAACATTGCTCAGGTGCAGGCACAAGCCATAGAAGGTCGCCGCCGGATACAGCCGTGAAAAATGCTGTTCTGCCTGCTGCAAAAATGCTTCCACCAGCCGGATCAACCGGTCATCCACCAGCTTTGCCAGCTGGCTTTTGTTCACCACCCGACGGGCAAGACCGCCGGAATAGTGCGAGAACGCATTGTTGATGTCCAGCACGATCAGGTCGTTGACATCTGCCGCCGGGATGCCCCGCTGCAGTAGCTCACTGGTGCGGCTGTTAATGTACTGGTAGAGGTTGTCTTTGATGTCTGCACTCTCCAGCCGCTGTGCGTGGACTCCCTGGGAAGAAAAGGAAAAATTGTAGTTCTGTGGGATCAGTTCCTCGATCTCGGTCCGGTGCTCCTTGATGGAGAGCAGCCCGCGCCGGACGTAGTCCGGCATATCGGAGGCTGTTACCGTCAAGCTGTCGGTTTTCTGCTCGTAACAGCGCATATACGCATTGGCACAGCCCATGCGGATATCCGTGTGCAGCTGGCGCAGGTTTTCCCTGCAGGGATAAAGCAGCAGGCAGATCAGCAGCTCCGAACCCGCGATGATCTTTTTGCCGACGCACCCGGCTTCCTGTGTAAAGAAACGCCGGATGAGGTTCAGCCGGTCCGACAGGGACCACTCCGACAGCGCCGGCAGCCGGATCTGCGCCGGGAAGAAACCTGCAGCAGCGTTCTGGACCGATGCCTCCTGCGACGCCTCGTTGATCACCGCCGCCAGCAGGCCGCCTTCACGGTTCTGCAGCAGGCTTGTGAGTTCCTTCAGCTCCCCCTGTGCAAGCCGATCCACCTGTTCCAGCACAATGAAGTGATCTTCCATATGGGAGATCAGTCCATCGGCCGGATCAAACAGCTTCCGGTGGAAGCTCTTGGGATCGACCAGGTACTCCGAGCAGTCCAGCCGGATCATCTGACTGGATGCCGTCAGAACGTTATGGGTCTGTGCAAAGCGGAACATGACCTTCAGGAATTCCGTCTTTCCGCAGCCGACCGGCCCGCTGATCAGGATCGGGATCGGGCTGCCGGGATACAGCTCCGCTGCCTTGATCAGCTGAATGGCCGGGTACAGCAGGTTCCGGGGGCCAAGAAGCTCCGAAAAGCAGCTCTCGTCCCGCCATGTCGTGGACACGGCATCTCCTGCCAGCCGGTACAGCACCGGGCGGCCATTGACCTTTTCCAACTTCTTGTCACGGACCAGCGCATTCAGCACACTGCTCAGGTTGGTGCGCTGGATATTCAGCCGCTGTGCCATGAACTGTGTACTCAACCCATTGGGATGATCTCCAGACTTTGCGGTTTGCAGCAAGAGTTCCAATACCAATTCGCGGTTTGATTTCATCATACTCACCTCGGCTAGAGTATACATTTCATACACCTTGCTGGCAACGATATTGTATACTCTTTCAAATCAAACGTCAATATGCACAAAATAAGTCATCCACAAGAAGAAACACAGTGCGTTTTCACTGTATCGGTTCTGTTTTTCCAAACACACCGTGTGTATGGATGGTTTTAAGGATTCCGGGCTGAAGTGCACTGTCTGCTTTGCCGGGTGTATCGGAAAGGGTATTGCGGGCAAGAAGAAAGTGAAAGAATTGTGAAATTCAAAAAGCATCCCCTTGCATCCGATGGCAGCCGCCTCTTTCTCTGCTGGTCAGAAGATGTTTTTGCGCTGCTGTCGGTGTTTTTATCTTCTGCGGCAGAAAAAAACTCCCCCTGATTTCCGAAACGGGAAATCAGGGGGAGTTGATGCTTTAAGTCTTCAACGTTTTGCTCGTTTGACGCTGGTTTTCCACATCTTTGCACCGTGAACGCAAGAAAAAGGGCTGCTGCACGGTATTTATGCAGCAGCCCCTTCGGCTTACTTCATGGAGACAGAGAATATCCGGGGCAGCGCTTCAGAAACGCTGTCATTAGTGCAGTTCGGGCCAGTAGTCCTTATTGGCAACGATCAGGTCATCCAGAATCTCCTTGGCCACCTTGGCACTGGGCACGGTCTTGCTCAGGGTCAGAGCCTGCCACAGCTTCTGGTAGCTGTGCTCGCAGTAGGCCTCGACCACCAGCTTTTCCACGGCGACCTGCTGGTTCATCATGCCCAGCTGGAAGGTGGGGATCTCACCCTGGCACAGAGGTTCGGGGCCGTCGTTGCCCACCAGGCAGGGCACCTCTACCATGGCGTGGGGGTCAAAGTTGCTGATGGCACCCTTGTTCTCCACGATGCAGAGCATCCGCTCGTGGGTGTTGTAGGCAATGGCACGGGCCAGGTCCACGATGAAGCTGGCGTGGTTGTCGATGCTGAACTCATCGCCGTGGAACTCGCCGGAGGCGGTGATGGCACGGGCAGCACCAAACACGTTCTTTTCGCGGCCGTTAATGACCTCGTTGGCACGGGTGTAGTTGGGATCGCTGTGCTCCACCACATAGTCCGGGAACAGGTAGTACTTCAGGTAGGTGTTGGGCAGGCAATCCGGGGTAACAGCCTGCAGGTCTGCCGCCTTGCGGTGGGTCTCCTGCCAGCTGGCATCCATGTGCTGGGTCTCAATGGCCTTCTGGGTCAGATAGCCGTGTTTGCTGACATAGTCAATGAGCTGGGGGGTGTAGTCGGTGCCGTCCTTGCCCTTCACGCTGGTCCACCAGCCAAAGTGGTTCAGGCCGTAGTACTTCACGTCCAGGTCCTTGGGGGTCTTGCCCACGATGTAGCTCATGCGGCGCAGGGTGCCCACCGGCATATCGCAGATGTTGATGATCTTGGAGTTGGGCCGCAGCACACGGCAGGCCTCTGCCACGATGGAGGCAGGGTTGGAGTAGTTGAGCATCCAGCAGTTGGGGCTGTAGGCCTCCATGTAGTCAATGAGCTGCATGATGTCCGGGATGCTCCGCAGGCCGTAGGCAATGCCGCCGGGGCCGCAGGTCTCCTGACCCACCACGCCGTGGCGCAGGGGGATCTTTTCGTCCTGCTCACGCATGGGGTAGCCGCCGCTGCGGATGTGGGCCATGCAGAAGTCCACATCAGTAAAGGCTTCCTTGGGGTCGGTGGTGTAGCTGAAGGCCACATCCGGTGCCACCTTTTTCATAGCCAGGGCCACGGCATCTGCAATGGTCTTCTGACGCTCCGGGTTGTTGTCATAGAGCTTCAGGCTGCGGATGGGGAACCGATCCAGGCTGTGCATCAGCATCATGACGATGCCCGGCGTGTAGGTACTGCCGCCGCCTGCAATGACGATGGAAAACTTTTTCATGGAATATTACCCTCCCTCTTACTGGATGTTTTGATATGGGTGTTGGAATGCAAGATCTTATTCTTCGCCGCTGAAGCCCAGCTCAGCGTCCACTGCCTTGCGGACAGCGTTGACCTTCAGGCCGTACACCACCTGGACATTTTTGCCCTTGTGGATCACGGCAGAAGCACCGGTCTGGTTTTTCAGCACATCGTCCTGGACCTTGTCGGGATCTGCCAGCTCGGTACGCAGACGGGTGTAGCAGTTGGTGACCTTCAGGATGTTGTCCTTGCCGCCCAGAGCCTCCACGATGACAGCAGCGTTCACGGTGTTGTCTGCAGCAGGGGCAGCAGCGGTGCCGTTCTCAGCAGCCACCTTGGCCTTGTACTCGGACTTGGAGTGGAGCTTCATCTCCATGCCCTCTGCCTCACGGCCCAGGGTGTGGAGGTTCAGCTTCACGATGAGCACCCGGAAGATCACATAGTACAGGAAGAAGTACAGCACGCCCACAGCGATGTAGATGGGCCAACGGGTCTTGCCAATGCCCAGGGGCAGGTTGTACAGCAGGAAGTCGATGAAGCCGTTGGGGCCGATGGCACGGCAGCCCAGCAGGTTCAGGACCACAAAGCTGGAACCAGCCAGAACGGCATGGACCACAAACAGGATGGGAGCCACGAACAGGAAGCTGAACTCGATGGGCTCGGTAACGCCGGCAATAAAGGAAGTGACGGCGGCGGTGATCAGAACGGGCTTGATCTTCTCACGGTTCTCGGGGCGAGCGGTCTGGTACATGGCCAGGCAGGCACCGATCAGGCCGAACATCTTGGAGATGCCGCGAGCGTCCCAGATGACGGACTGGCTCAGCACGGCAACAGAAGGATCAGCGATCTCAGCGTAGTAGATGTTCCGGGCACCCTCCAGCACCTGACCGCCCACGGTGGCAGTGCCGCCCAGAGAGGTGTACAGGAACGGGGTGTAGACCAGGTGATGCAGGCCGGTGGGGATCAGCAGACGCTCCAGCGTGCCGTAGATGAACAGGCCAAAGTTGCCTGCGCTACGGATAAAGCCGCCCAGCGCATTGATGCCAGCCTGTGCATACGGCCACACAAAGGTGAACAGCACAGCCAGCACCACCATGACCGGAATCAGCACGATGAATACGAAACGGGTGCCGCCGTAGATCTGGAAGGCGTTGTTGAACTCAGTCTCGCAGAAGCGGTTGTGGATGTAAGCCACCACGATGCCCAGCAGCAGGCCGATGAACACGCCCATGTCCAGCACCTGGACACCCAGGACCATGGCCTGGCCGGTGCCGGAGAGGCTGCCCTCCACCAGCATGCCGCGCATATTCATAAACTTGTTCATGGCGTTGAGGAACACCAGGAATGCCAGCAGAGAGATAAAGCCTGCCTCAGACTTTTTCTTGTTGGCCAGGCCCACGCTGAGGCCCACGCAGAAGATAACGCCCAGGTTGCCCAGGATGGCGTTGAGCGAACCGGACAGCAGCGTGCCGAAACCGATGGTGACCGGGTTGTTCAGAAACGGCAGCACTGCCTGCAGCCGGACATTGGTGAACAGGTTGCCCACAGCGATGAGAATACCGGCAATGGGCAGGATCAGAACGGGGATGAACATTGCTTTGGAGAACCGCTGCAATGCATCCATTACCTTATCCTTCATGGGTTGACTCCTTTTCATTTACAATTCCAAAAACCATTCTCCTGGGATGCGTCCATCCCCTGGGACCCGGCCGGGTCTGTGATGCTACTATCCCACAAAACAACGCAACTGTAAACAATTTTTGAACAAATGAAAACGCGTTACCCAAAACAGTAACGCGTTTCTATTACTTTTGTTTAAGAACCCATGATTTTTTTGTGTAAAACGCACAAATATCCTTACTTGATGCCGTTTTCCATGCACAGACGGCGGTACTCGTAGGCGATCAGCTCGATGAGCATCATCACCTGCGGAAAAAAGGTGTTGGGCATGGTGTTCTGATCGTCCAGCTTCCACTGGTTCTCCACCCGGAACCATAGGTCGGCGTACCGGCCCACGCTGTTCTCCTGCTCCCCGGTAATGGCCACAGTGCACACGCCGTTTTCCTGCGCGGTCTTGATCTTGTCGCGCACCATCGCGGTCTCGCCGGATTTGGAGATGCAGAAAAACATCCCCATCCGGTCCAGGGTATTTTCAAAAATGCCCACCGAGTCGCCGCCGGTGGCACTGAAGCACAGGATGCCCATGTTCACCAGCTTTTGGGTCAGGTAGGTGGCCACCGTGCCGGAAAACCCGGTACCATAGACAAAGGTCATCTTGTCCCGCTGCTCCAGCAGCTTTTCGGCGCAGACCTTCAGCTGGGTGTAGGTGTTGTAGTTCAGCAGAGACTGGGTGCTGAAGCCGTTGAGGAAATCTTCCTCCTCCTGCATGGTCTGATGCGGTGTCTCGGTAAAGGAGCGCAGCTTGTAGCACATATCCACAAAGCCACTGTAATTCATCTTGCGCGCCAGCCGCATAATGGTGGAGGTGGAGGTATAGTTCGCCCGCGCCACCCCTCGCACGCCCTCTGTCTGCACCGTATCCAGGTGGTCCAGGATATATTCCAGCACGGTGCGCTCCGTGTCGGTCAGATTTTTTCCCTGCGTGATTTTTTCGATGTTCAAAAAAGCACCCCCTGTGCCGGTTTATCCTGCATCGTTCGCCAGCTCTTTTTCTGCGGTCTTAATGGTATCGTACCGCTTATTCATGTAAACGTCAAGAACAGATTTCCGGACGATAGGATCGTTGCCAACAAGGCTTACTGGCCGGAGTTGCACTGATAAGCCCTTTGTCGGCGGCAGATACCACCTGACCTACAGGACAGTATGAAGAAGTACAATCTTTCCGAGATCATGCACAAGGCATGGAAGCTGTACCGCAAGGGCACAGCGGCCTTTGCCGAGTGCCTGCACCGGGCGTGGAACAGTGCAAAGGCTCTTTTCCAAGTGGTTCTCATCCATTCCAGCAAGGGCGACGGCCAGACCTACCGCGCGTCATTCTTTGCGGCATCCCAAGTGAAGCCCCTACCACATTTTCAACTGGCGCAAACTGAAGCACGGAACGCCGGTCTTTGGCTATCTGTGATGCTTCTGGGAAGCAGCTCTGTGTTAAACACAATTCATCTCATACATGAGCAAACAAATAAGGCTCACCGCCAAAATTGACGGTGAGCCTTATTTTATACTTTATTTGTGCTTTCTCAAGCGCTCACGCAATTACTTGCGGGGATTCTTGATCGCAGCCTGAGCGGCAGCCAGACGTGCGATGGGCACACGGAAGGGAGAGCAGCTGACGTAGTCGAGGCCAACGTTGTGGCAGAACTCGACGCTCGTGGG
>OGPQ01002109.1_pt1 | contig 12037 bp, 10 predicted proteins | sample 1552971 | NCBI WGS metagenome assembly OGPQ01 (sample SAMEA2580232, study PRJEB22360) | human gut metagenome | biome: human gut; feature: human-associated habitat; material: faeces | place: Denmark | collected 2008/2010 | reverse complement strand
CCAGGCTGTTGACGCCGATGCCGCTGGTGAAGTCCAGATACTTCTGGCCCTCGGGACCCTCGGCATACAGGCCGTGGCCCTTTTCCAGCACCACGGGGTTGCGGTTATAGGTGTGCAGGACATACTCGTTGTCCCGCTTGATGACTTTTTCAGAATCCATAGATGTACCTCCTGTCGGGTGGAGTAAGAGGGTTCGTTCTTTCTCTTATTATAAGTCCATCTCCGGTTTTCCGCAATGCTTATTCCCGGTGGCTGCGGCGGTAGAAGCGGGTGCCGGAGCCGCGGTCGGAGAACAGCTCCAGCAGGATGGAATGGGGCACGCGGCCGTCGATGATGACCGCCTCGTGCACGCCCTGATAGATGGCGTCGGCCATGCCGCCGATCTTGGGGATCATGCCGCCTGCGATGATCCCGGCGGACTTGTAGCCCTCGATCTCGGACACTTCCACCTCGGGGATGAGGGTGCTCTCGTCGTCCTTGTCCCGCAGCAGGCCCGCAATATCGGTCATGGACACCAGCTTTTCGGCCTTGAGGGCAATGGCGATCTGAGCCGCTGCGGTATCGGCATTGACGTTGTAGGCCTGGCCCAGGTCATCCATGCCGACGGTTGCGATCACCGGGATGAAGCCGCCGTCCAGCAGGCTGGCGATCAGGGTGGCATCCACATGGACGATCTCGCCCACATGGCCCAGCTGGGGGTCCAGCTCGGTGCAGCGCAGCATCTGGCCGTCCATGCCGCACAGGCCGACGCCGCGGCCGCGCAGCTTTGCCACCAGATCCTTGTTCACCTTACCGGCCAGCACCTGCTGCACGATCTCCATGGTGGCGTCATCCGTGACGCGCAGACCGTTGGCGAAATGGCTCTCCACGCCCACCTTCTTGAGCATCTCATTGATGGCCGGGCCGCCGCCGTGCACCAGCACCACCCGCACGCCCAGCAGGGTAAGGGTGACCAGATCGTTCATGACGGCGTTCTTGAGTTCTTCGTTGATCATGGCATTGCCGCCGTACTTCACCACCATGGTCTTTCCGTGATATTTCTGGATGTAAGGGGTGGCCTCGGAAAACAGGCGCGCCATTTCTTCATTTTTCATCTGTGTCTGCTCCTATCAGGTGCGGTAATCGCCGTTGATCTTGACGTAATCGTAGGTCAGGTCGCAGCCCCAGGCCTTGGCGCTGGCGTCGCCGGTGCCCATATCCACCTTGACCAGCACGTCGTGCTCGGCCAGCACCTTGGCGGCGTCCTCCTCGCTGTAGGGGTGGTAGGCAGCATTCTCGCACACATACACCTCACCGGCGGCGCTGGACAGCCAGACGCACACCTTGTCGATGGAGAAATCGCCGGGGGTGTAGCCGATGGCGCACAGGATGCGGCCCCAGTTGGCGTCGCGGCCAAAGACCGCTGCCTTGAACAGGTTGGAGCATACCACACTGCGGCTCACCGCACGGGCAGTTTTCAGGTCGGGGGCGTGGGTCACCTCGCAGGTGATGAGGTGGGTGGCACCCTCGCCGTCACCGGCGTGCTCGGCGCACATGTGCTCAGCAATGGCGGTCAGGGCCGCCACAAAAGCATCGTAGTCGGCGTTCTCTTCGCAGATCTCGGGGTTTCCGGCCAGACCGGAGGCCATGATGATCAGGGTATCGTTGGTGGAGGTGTCCAGATCCACACTCATCTGGTTGTAGGTGCCGGGCACCACGGTCTTGAGAGCCTTTTCCAGCAGAGCGGGGGAAACAGCGGCATCGGTGGTGTAGAAGGCCAGCATGGTGGCCATGTTGGGGGCGATCATGCCGCTGCCCTTGCCAATGGCACCCACGGTGCAGGTCTTGCCGCCCAGCTCAAACTGGATGGCATACTCCTTTTTGTGGGTATCGGTGGTCATAATAGCCGTGGCTGCATCGGTGCTGCCCTGCGCGGTGGCCGCTAGCTTTGCGGCAGCGGCGGGGATTCCCCGGGCAAAGGGGTCAATGACCATGGGCTGGCCAATGACACCAGTGGAGGCGGGCAGCACATCCTCGGCGGGGATGTGCAGTGCCTCGCCCACCAGCGCACAGCACTCCTCGGCCAGAGCCACGCCGTTGGCGGCGCAGGTGTTGGCGTTGCCGCTGTTCACAAGGATGGCCTGTGCATAGCCGTCCTTCAGGTGGGCACGGTCCACCTTGATGGGCGCACCGCAGACCTTATTGGTGGTGTAGACACCGGCGGCGGCACAGCGCACCTCCGCCTTGATGAGTGCCAGATCGTATTTTTCATTATGATTTGCGCGGATGCCGCAATGCACGCCAGCCGCTGCAAAGCCCTTGGGGGCACAAATGCCGCCCGCAACTTCTTGATACTGCATAAAGATTCTCCTTTCCCACAAAGAAATACTCCCTCAGTCACGGCATTCGCCGTGCCAGCTCCCTCACGGAGGGAGCCTTTGCGTAACCGTCAGCTGCAAAAGCCTCCCTCTTTGAGGGAGGTGGATGCGAACACCGTGAGCAGACGAAGGGAGTTTTTATTCCAACCCCTGGGTCTCCGGCAGCCCCAGCATCAGATTCATACACTGGACTGCCGCACCGGAAGAGCCCTTGCCCAGATTATCAAACAGGGAGACCAGCATCATCTGATCCCCGGCGGCGTTCACGGTGCTGTACAGCTCCATGCGGTCGGTACCGGCCATGGCGTTGGAGTACAGGCCGTTCTCGGGCAAAGGCTCGTTCAGGGCGTGCACCTTGATGGTGGCGGCATCCCTGTAATACTCCGCCAGCCCTGCGGCCACCTTTTCGGCACCGCCCCAGACCGGCTGGAAGGGCACCAGCACCTGCATCCCGCTGTAATAATCGCAGACCACAGGCACAAAGGCGGGCGGGTTTGCCAGCCCACTGATCTTCTGCATCTCGGGCAGATGCTTATGGGCAAGGCTCAGACCGTAGCTCTTGGGTGCATCCAGCTTGCTGTGGGCCGGACGGTCGGGGCTTTCGTAATCGGCGATCATCTTTTTGCCGCCGCCGGAATAGCCGGAAATACCGGTGCAGCTGTAAAAATCACCCGCTCCGGCAAGGCCCAGCTCCACCAGAGGCCGCATGATGCTGATAAACCCGCTGGCATAGCAGCCGGGCACCGCCACGCGGCAGGCATTTTTGATCTTTTCCTTCTGGCCCCTGAGTTCCGGGAAGCCGTAGACCCAGTTGGGATCCGTGCGGAAAGCCGTAGAAGTATCCAGCACCTTGACATCCGGGCGGAGCAGGGGCATGACCTCTCTGGAGGCGGCATCCGGCAGGCAGAGGAAGGCGAGGTCAGCCGAATTGATGACCTTTGCCCGCTCGTTCACGTCCTTGCGGCCCTCCTCGGAGATGGAGAGCAGTTCAATTTCGGGCCGGGCAGCCAGACGGTCGGCAATGCGCAGACCCGTGGTGCCTGCGGAGCCGTCGATAAAGACCTTTACGCTCATGCGTTGTTCGCCTCCCATGCGGCCAGCTGGTCCATAGCCAGCCGGATCTGGTTGTTGACGCTGGCCTCGCTGGGGCCGCCGTAGCTGGTGCGGCCCTCACAGCACTTGATGAGGTCGATGGCATCATAGATATCGTTCTCGAACAGGGCGCTGTAGCCCTTGAATTCGTCAAGGGTCAGTTCCTCCAGGGTCTTATCCTTTGCGATGCAGTCGGAGACCATGCAGCCGGTCAGCTTGTAGGCATCCCGGAAGGGCATCCCCTTCTTGGTCAGGTAGTCGGCGCAGTCGGTGGCGTTGATAAAGCCCTTGGCGGCGGCGCGGCGCATGTTGGCAGGCAGGGTCTTCATGGTGTCCAGCATGGGGGTGACAGTTTTGAGGCACAGCTCCAGCGTATCCACTGCATCGAAGATGGCTTCCTTGTCCTCCTGCATATCCTTGTTGTAAGCCAAAGGAATGCCCTTCATCATCACCAGCAGGGTGTTCAGGTCACCGTAGACGCGGCCGGTCTTGCCGCGGATCAGCTCGGTGACATCGGGGTTCTTCTTCTGGGGCATGATGGAGGAGCCGGTGGTAAAGGCATCGTCCAGCTCGATGAACTTGAACTCCCAGCTGCACCAGAGGATGATCTCCTCGGAAAGGCGGGACAGATGCATCATGCAGATGGAGATGGCGTTGGCCAGCTCAATGCAGAAATCGCGGTCAGAAACGCCGTCCAGACTGTTGGCGCAAGGGGCGGCAAAGCCCAGCTTTTCGGCGGTGAACTGACGGTCCAGCGGGTAAGTGGTACCGGCCAGAGCGCCGGAACCCAGCGGGCACTGGGCATCCATGCGGGCGGTGGCATCCTCAAAGCGCTGCAGGTCGCGCAGAAGCATGGAGGCGTAGGCCATCAGCGCATGGCCAAAGGTGATGGGCTGGGCGCGCTGCAGGTGGGTGTAGCCGGGCATGACAGCGGTGGTATTCTCCGCCGCCTTGCTGCAGATGACCTTGATGAGCTCCACAATGTAAGCCTGCAGGGTGTGGCTGTAATCCCGCAGGGTCAGGCGGATATCCAGCGCCACCTGATCGTTGCGGCTGCGGCCGGTGTGCAGGCGCTTGCCTGCATCGCCGATGCGGGCGGTCAGGGTCTGCTCCACGAAGGTATGCACATCCTCGGCGTTGGGGTCGATCTCCAGCGCACCGCTTGCCAGATCGTCGGCAATGGAGGCCAGCCCGCTGAGGATATCCTCGCAGTCCTTTTCGGAGATGATGCCCTGCTTGGCCAGCATGGCGGCGTGGACCCCGCTGCCGCGCATATCCTGCGCGATCATCCGCTGGTCAAAGCGGATGGAGGAGTTGAAATCATTGACGCGCGAATCGACCGCCTTGGAGAAGCGGCCCTTCCAGAGTTGTTCTGCCATCGTTATTGTCCCTCTATCTCGTAAAGTATCTTTATCTTACGGAAAGCTTTTCCTCCGTACAACCTCTCCGTCATCTTCGCTTTGCTCGATGCCACCTCTCCTAGTAGGAGAGGCCTTGGCATACCATCGCGTTTTCGGGGGTTGGCGCTTCGCTCCTGTTTGCCCTGCGGCAGGCATTGGCTTTGGAGCGTCAGCGATTATTGCGAAAAATAAATCTTCTGCCAAGGGCTCCCCTACTAGGGGAGCTGCCAAGCGCCAGCGAAGGCTGAGAGGTTGTACAGAGACGGGCCTGACCACAAGCATACATTTCCTTTAGAAACGGCAAAGCCGCCGCAGGGGAAAACGCTCCTGCGGCGGTGCCGCCGGCAACTATGCCGGTTTTGGAACTCCGTTGTGAAAGTGTAGAGAACACACCGGAGAGAAAGTTGGCTTTGTGTGATCCCGGTGGATCAGCCGCTTAGTCCTCGATCTTCGGCCAGCTCTTGGACAGCTTTGCGCGCTCCTTGATGGACAGGCCGAACAGATTGATGAAGCCTGCTGCATCTGCCTGGTTGTAATCCTCGTCCTCACCAAAGGAAGCGGTCTGCTCATCGTACAGGGTGAACGGAGAGGTGACACCAGCGTTGATCATGTTGCCCTTGTACAGCTTCAGCTTCACATCGCCGGTCACGGTCTTTGCCAGGCTGTTGGCAAAAGCATCCAGAGCCTCACGCAGCGGGGTGAACCACTGGCCGTTGTAGACGATGTCGGCATACTTCTGTGCCAGCTGCTCCTTGAGGTGTGCGCTCTCCTTGTCCAGGGTGATGGTCTCCAGAACATTGATGGCCTTGTACAGGATGGCACCGCCGGGGGTCTCGTACACGCCGCGGCTCTTCATGCCCACCAGACGGTTCTCCACGATATCCAGCAGGCCGATGCCGTTCTTGCCGCCCAGCTTGTTCAGGTACTCCACCAGCTCCACAGCGCCCATCTCCTTGCCGTCCACGGCAGTGGGAACGCCCTTTTCAAAGTGGATGGTCACATAGGTCGGGGTGTCGGGAGCCTGCTCAGGGCTGACACCCAGCTCCAGGAAACCGGGGTGGTTGTACTGGGGCTCGTTGGCGGGGCTCTCCAGATCCAGACCCTCGTGGCTCAGATGCCACAGGTTCTTGTCCTTGGAGTAGTTGGTCTCGCGGTTGATCTTCAGGGGGATGTGGTGAGCCTCGGCGTAGTCGATCTCCTCGTCACGGCTCTTGATGTCCCACTCACGCCAGGGAGCAATGATGGCCATATCGGGGCACAGGGCCTTGAGGGTCAGCTCAAAACGCACCTGATCGTTGCCCTTGCCGGTGCAGCCGTGGCAGATGGCATCTGCGCCTTCCTTGATGGCGATATCGGCCAGAGCCTTTGCAATGCAGGGGCGTGCAAAGCTGGTGCCCAGCAGGTAGTCCTCGTACTTTGCACCAAACTTCAGGGTGGGGAAGATGTAGTTCTCCACAAAGTCCTTCTTCAGATCCAGAACGTACAGCTTGGAAGCGCCGGTAGCCTTGGCCTTTTCCTCCAGGCCGTCCAGCTCGGTGCCCTGGCCCACGTCACCGGAAACGGCGACGACTTCGCAGTTGTTGTAGTTTTCCTTCAGCCAGGGAATGATGATGGAGGTATCCAGACCACCGGAGTAGGCCAGAACGACTTTTTTGATGTTTTCCTTTTTCATAATAAACGCGCTCCTTTTAATAAAAATACACTTTTGTACCCTGATGCGCACTTTCCCTTCGCATCCTCTGTCTTTGATTCGCGGTTGATGCTTTTATTATACACAGCGCGGCTTTTCCGTCAATGCTGAAAACTGCCAAACATGCCGCGCGTTTGCGGCAGGATTTGTTACACTTTGTATGTTTATGCAGTATTATTTGTTTATATTCAAATTTTATGCAATTAAAATGTATATATGAAATGCAAAAAAGCGCCCCGAAGGACGCTTTCTTTATGCTTGGTATCTTCCCAGGATCTTCTCCACCTGTTCCTGTGTCAGCGGGTGGGTGGGCTCCGGCTTTTCATTGCCCCTGCGCAGGGGCAGCCACCAGGTGGACAAGCCCAGCCAGCCGAACTTATAGGCAGTGTGGGGCTCACGGCCCACGCAGGTGAAGCCCAAGCGGGCATGGATACGCTCACTGGCGGGGTTGGGGTCTGCCACAAGGGCGTAGACATTCCAGTAACCCATCCCGTCCAGAATATCCAGCAGGGCGCGGTAGAGGGTATCCCCCACGCCAAAGCCCCGGGCATCGGGGGCACAGTAGATGGTGCTCTCCACAGCCCAGTCGTAGGCCTCCCGGGGGTGATAGCGGTGGGCGCAGGCGTAGCCCAGCAGCTTACCGTCCCCATCCCGGGCCAGCAGCAGAGGGATCAGTGCACGGGTGCTGTCCACCCAGTCCTCATACTCCGGCAGGGAAGAGGGTGTTACCTGAAAGGTGGCGGTATGGTGCAGGACATACCAGTTGTAGATGTCCAGGATCTCCGCCGCATCGGCCCGGGTGGCCAGCGAGAGCCGGGGCAGGTTCTTCTCAGCCCATTCGGCGCACATGGCCTCCTTCTGCGCCTTGGTCAGCTTTTTCAGGGCTGCTTCCCGGCGCAGGGCGGCAGATTTGTCTGTGCACCGTTCCAGATACGCGAACCGCTGTGCCCCCAGCGCACGGGTGCACTTGGCTCCCTTCCCGTTCTTGTGGGCGTGCAGGCGGCTGGCCGGGTCATTTGTCCAGCCCGTGTAGAGCTGGCCGCCTGCGCAGCGCACCATATAGACATAGGCCCGCTCCGTCTTCTCCGCTTCCCCGCTCATATCACAGTCTCCCGTTGTTTTTCAGCACCTGACGGCAGGCGGCCAGCGCCGTTTCCTTATCCTTGGCCGTGATGAGGAAGCGGCTGGCGTGGCAGAAGCTGATGCCCTCGATGCCGCTCTTCTGCTCAATGATCTCCTGCGGCTGGCCCGCCCAGCTCTGGGGGAAAGGCAGCTTCGGCTTTTTGGTCTTGTGGTCGGTCACGCACTGGGCGCTCCACCCGCCGCGCTGGCTGGGGTAGATGACGAAAAGGGCATCGGTCTTGTACAGGCCATTCTTCCAGGGCAGGTAGCAGGGCAGGATCACGATGCCGTCCCGGGAATTCTTATAGGCCTGCTGCACTTTCTCGTCGGCGCGGTTCACAGCGTTCGCGCTCTCGATCTGGTTTTCCAGGATCTGCTTTGCCACAGCCACCGCCTTGAAGAAGCAGGTGTCCTGATCCTCCTTGGAATCCCACACCGGGTTGAAGAAGCCGATGGCATCGCACAGGCTGTTCTGCTCGCCGGTGTTATCGTTCAGGTCAAGGGGCTGGATAAAGTTTTCATCGATGAGCCGGGCCTGACGTTCCCCCACCAGCCCCGGGCCCAGCACCCGCCACAGCAAGCCGAAGGCCGCATAAGGGATGCCGTTGGCGCGGTACTCGCGGGGCTCCTGATGGTGATCGAACATGCCAAAGCCGATATCATACACGATGCCGTCGAAATCGTCCGGTACCACAAAGCCGCGGGTGATCCTGATGTCCGGCCGGATGATCTGCAGCAGCGCCGTTGCAAATACGTCGTCCGCATGGAACTTGCCGGCGTGGGTAAATCCGTTTGCAGGAATTTTCATAACAGCAATACCTCGTTCTCTTTCTTTGGGAACAGTATATCACATTCTGAAGCAGGGGACAATAAAACCCCGGAACATGGAGTTTTCTTCCTTGTCCCGGGGCTGTTCTCTAGCTTCTGGTCACTTTCTCTTCCGTGCTGTCTTTGTAACGGCGCGGGTGGGGGTCTTGGTCACAGCCGTGGTGGGCTTCACGGCGGGGGAGAGGTTCGGCTTTTCGGTGAGGGCGGTGGTGGTGGGCTCGCCCAGTGCCAGCACCTCGGCCAGCTCCTTCTGCACCTTGGCGTTGACAGGGTCGTTCACAGCCAGCACATCAGAGTAGAACTGCTCCATCTCTTCGCGGGTGGAGAAGGTTGCAACGTACATCTGGTTGCCCATGGCACCGGACAGGGCCTCAGGGATGCGGTCCACCATCCGCATATTCTTCTGGTACTTCTGCATGATCTGCTCATGGCTGTACACAAAGTTCTTGCCATCGCGGCGGCCTGCAAAGGGGCAGTAGTAGTGCTCGCCCACCGGCATATCCGTGCCGCCGAAGGCGATCATATCTGCCCAGATCTTGTACACGTTGGTGGAGCGGGCAAAGTTGATCATATCCGGGGTAAAGCCGCCGCAGGGGCGCATATTGACCTCCAGCGCCACGAGCTGGCCCTTTTTGCCCATGCCGGCCTGATCCTCGGTCATGCGGAAGAACTCAAAATGGACGAATCGGCTCTTCACGCCAAAGCTCTTGACGGCGGCACGTCCGGCGGCGCGGGTATCCTCGGGCAGGTCCTTGATGATATAGTAGATGGAGTTATCGTTGTCGTTGACGATGTCCATGATGGACACCGGGCTGACGTTGCCCGCCTCAAAGATGGGGTTGCCGCTGCCGTCAATGATGGCATCGTAGCTGTTGACCTCGGCGTGGACGAACTCCTCCATGATGTAGGAGAGGTCAGGGTGATAGGTGCTCTTGTAGAGCAGGAAGCGCTTCAGCTCCTCATCGCTGGACAGCTTATGGGTATCGGAGGCACCCACACCGTTGTCCGGCTTGACCACCACCGGATAGCCCACCTCCTTGATGAACTTCCTGCAGCCCTCCAGGTCGTCCACCATGTGGTAACGTGCGGTGGCGATGCCGGCCTTCTGGTAATACTCCTTCATCTTGCTCTTGTACTTGATGCGGGGCATATCCTCGGTTTGGAAGCCAGACTTGATGTTGAAGTCCGTGCGCAGGGCCGCATCCCGCTCCAGCCAGTACTCGTTGTTGGATTCCAGCCAATCGATGCGGCCATACTTGAAGGCGAAGAACGCCACCGCACGGTAGACCTCGTCATAATTCTCCAGACTGCCGACCTTATAGTATTCGTTCAGGCTGTCTTTCAGCTCCGGCTTCAGCTCATCATAGGGCTGGTCACCGATGCCCAGCACGTTCATGCCGTTATTTTTCAGCTCCCGGCAGAACTGCCAGTAGTTGGTGGGGAAATTGGGGGAGATAAAGATAAAGTTGCTCATGGTTTTTGATTCCTCTTTCTTGTTCACGTCCTCGCCCTCTCCGTCATTGCTTCGCAATGCCACCTCCCCCAAAGTGGGAGGCCTTGGCAGTCCCTGCAAAGTTCACGGTTTTGCCAAAGGCTCGCCCTTTGGGAGAGCTGGCAAAGCCGCAAGGCTTTGACTGAGAGGGTGAGCCGCCTTATCCTAGAATATAAGGCATATAATACACGACCTGCTGATACCACCAATCCCAGTCGTGCTTGACATCATAGCCCCACAGGTCCACCCAGACAGGGATGCCTTTCTGCTCAAAGATCTGCTTGAGCTGCCGGGTGGTATCGGGCTGCTCCCAAGCGCCCTGACCGCAGCAGATGACCGCCTTCCTGCTGCGGTAGAGGTCCATATAGGGGTGATCGGTGGGGAAGTTGGCCATATAGTCCACGGGGGAGTTCTGGTAGACCACCTCGTCCATGTAATCGCCAAAGCCGTATTTTGCGGTGTAGATGCCGCTGAGGGCCAGACAACCATCGAAAAGATAGGGGAACCGCAGGTAGAGGTTGACGGCATGGGTCGCGCCCAGGCTGCAGCCAAAGGCGATCACGCCGGGGAGGCTGTCCCAACCGTTGCGCTCCTTGGCGATATACTGGATCTTGGGCACAACTTCCTCCACGATGTAGCGGATCCACTGCTCATAGCGGCGGATCCGCCAGTAGGGGTCGCCGTTGGTGTCGGACCAGGTCTCCTGATCGATGGTGTCGATGGAGATGACCATGATCTGCCCGGATTCGATCCACGGAGCCAGCGTACCGGCCATGTGGAAGTCCTCAAAGTCGAAGAAACGGCCATCCTGACAGGGGATAAAGAGCATGGGGCGGCCTGCGTGGCCGTAGACCTTGCACTCCATCTCCCGGCCCAGTGCGGGGCTGTAATCCTTGAAGTATTGTGTTTCCATGTAGTTCCCTCCTCTATAAAAACCTCTCAGGCGCTCCGCGCCTCTCCTACCAGGAGAGGTGGCATCCCGAAGGGATGACGGAGAGGTTCAGTCCAACTCGTACATCAAAGTATGGAACACGAACGGCAGCTGCTTTTCCCAGCTGGCTTCGCTGTGGGTGCCGCCGGGCACCAGGCGGCTGGTCAGGTGGATGCCCCGGACCATGATCTTGCTGCACATCTCGGCAAATTCCCTGCGCATCCCCTCGTGGCTGCCCATCTCCTGGGAGCCGTAGTCCATGTAGAGCACCGTGCCGGGCTCCAGCTTTGCGCGGCCCACCAGACCGCTGAGCTTTTCAGGAGACACCCAGATCGACGGCGACAGGGCTGCCGCGCGGCTGAAGGTATCGTTATACTGCAGCAGAGCATACAGGCTCATCAGGCCGCCCATGGAGCTGCCGCCAATGAACGTGTACTCCCGGTCCGGCAGGGTGCGGAAATTGTGGTCAATGAAGGGCTTGAACCGGTGGATGAACCAGCTCATGGTCGCCTGCCCCTTGCCGTCAAAGTGGCCATAGGTCGGGTCATCGAAGCGGTAGGGCGAATACTCCACAAGGCGCTCGTTGTTGGGGCCTGCATTGCACTCCACTGCCGCCACGATGAGCGGGGTATCGGTGTAGTCCAGATAATCCGCCACGCCCCAGCTCTTGCCGTAGGTGGCATCCGCATCAAAGAACACATTCTGGCCGTCGAACATATACAGCACCGGATACCGGCGCTCCGGGTCGGCTTCGTACATGGTGGGCAGATAGACATAAACACGGCGCTGCTCGGTGCCGTTGACAGCGGGGTAGCTGACGCTCCATTTTTTGATCATGGTCCTGGTCCCTCTCAATCCTCTTACTCTATGCTTAGTCTAGCACCATCCCGGCAGAATTGCAATTCTGAACCAAGACCACAGGGCAGATTGCGCTGCAAAGCGCCTGAGCGATTGATACAGCAAACGCCGCCCGGTGAGCTGCCGGACGGCGCTTGCAGAACTCGGAACAAAGAAAGAAACTTGCAGCTTAGTACTTCTTCTCCACCGGAACGATCCAGCCCTTGGTGTCGGGCAGCTTGCCCCACTGCATCCCGGTCATGGTGTCGTACAGCTTCTGGGTGACAG
>OGPQ01002108.1_pt1 | contig 12037 bp, 9 predicted proteins | sample 1552971 | NCBI WGS metagenome assembly OGPQ01 (sample SAMEA2580232, study PRJEB22360) | human gut metagenome | biome: human gut; feature: human-associated habitat; material: faeces | place: Denmark | collected 2008/2010 | reverse complement strand
AGTTATATAAACTTAAATATCAGAGAGTTATAAATTATTCAGTAAACACTAAATATAGAGGACGCTGTACCAAATGAATACGACCTATATATTCTTGGCTCTCAGCTATTATCGTTCGAAACAATTCCTTTTCCATATACTTACTTTTGGGGGCAAAAGTACGAATTTTATTTGATACTACAAAATTTAAAGGCTCTTTTTATTCGGTAGCAGCGAATAAAATTGCATAATTCTATTCGCTGTTACCGAATAAAATCAACAAACAGAACAACCTTTCTCTTATCAACAGTCTTCAGCCGAGTGTGGATTCTCTTGCCGCACGCATCTTTACCGAATCTTCAAGACAAAAGAAGACTGTTCTCCTACAGAATGGAGAGACTTCCACTCTACAGATGTAGCACAAAATGATTCAAATTCAGCATAATCATTTTTTGTAAAATACCCAAGAAATTCTCTCCAATTATGCAAGCGACTTCTCCAAGCATGCTCCTGCACAGGAGGTGCCTCGCATAGATATGGTATGGCAGTCCATACTCGGTCAGCTTTCGAAAGAGAATAAGAAGTTTGTCTATGGGGTATTGAAGAAGGGTGGCAGAGCCAAGGAGTTTGAGTTAGCCATACAGTGGTTAGTGGATGCTGGTTTGGTTTATAAAACAACTAAGGTGACAAAGCCTGAGTTGCCGTTGAAGTTTTATGAAGACTTGTCGGCATTCAAGTTGTATCTGTGCGATTGTGGACTGATGGGGGCTATGGCTGATACCGCAGCAAAGGATGTGTTGCTTGGCGATAACGTATTCACGGAGTATAAAGGAGCGTTCACAGAACAGTATGTCCTTCAGCAGTTGCTTGCATCGGGTATTACCCACATCTATTATTACAGTTCTGATTCTTCTCGTATGGAAATGGATTTCCTCGTTCAGCGTGATGGGGCATTATTGCCTATAGAAGTAAAAGGCGGTACAAGCATCAAAGCCACCTCATTGCATAACTATCTTAAGGAGCACCCTGACATATCTGCCATCCGTTATTCTATGTTGCCTTATCGTCAACAAGAGAATATCTCCAACATGCCGCTTTATGGAGTCTTTCTGCGTTAATGATGTTGTGTGAAACATCAGAGATTATATGGTGATATTCATAATCTACATCTCCGCTTTTAGCAGCTTTATCTCCTCTGCCGGAGGAAAGAGAAGAAGCAGCACGCAGGCTAAACGCAAGCAGCACGCAGGCTAAACGCAAGCAGCACGCAAGCTAAACACAAGCAGCACGCAAGCAGCGCGCCCTGAAGGGGCAGAAGCTCATAGCCCAGGGAATCGCCCTGGGTGTTTATGGATGCAAACCTGTCGCCCTGTAAGGGCAAAAGCTTTCAATACCAAGCAATTAACAAAGCTTTTGCCCTTACAGGGCGCCTTGCTGATTGCCATTATACCCAGGGCGCTGCCCTGGGCTAAGAGCTTCTGCCCTTTACCTTTGCTTTACCCTTCGGCCAGCGATTTTCAATTCCGCTACGCGCCGGTGACCGTTGGTTCAGGGCGTGTGGGGCTTACTTGCGAAACTTGTATCTATAAGATTTCATATCAGATACTTTTTGGATTTACCGTTGAGTATGTGCTCGTACGTAAAAAGTTTTTTTATGAAAAAAGTGTCAAAGTATCATTTTTTTGCAGAACGTAAAGGTAAATAACTGACATATAATAAGATAGAAGAATGATACATTTTGAATTATCTTATAAGAAGTATCATAGAAGTATCATTAATCTGATAGAAGTATCATAAAAAACGTCATTTAAATATCACAAAATCGTCATGAGGCATTATGCATAAAAGCAAAGCAGCCGATCAGTAAGGAGTGCCCAAGAAATTCCCGACTTTTGGGCACTCTGTGCACACCGCATGGGCAATGAATGCCCACCGCTTGTTCAGTCGATGCCCACCGCTTGTTCAGTCGATGCCCAACGCTTGTTCAGTCGATGCCCATCGCTTGTTCCCTGAGTGCCCACTTGACGGGCAAGACAGACCACCTGATGGGCTCTTACAGAACGGCTTATGTGATTTTATTCCTAATCCAGCTTGTCAATCTTTCTTCTTATTCATAGTTTGTATTGGCATTCTTTACATACAGGAAGTGATGGTGCTAAAGTTTTTGAACTGTACGGTTGGAATTACCCAATACGCCCTGAAGAAGCTGGAGTGTAATACGTAACTTTGAACCATGGAGCCCATATAAGCAGCACGCCCTGAAGGGGCAGAACTTGCGAAACTTCAGAACTTTACTCAACTTCAGACATTAACCACGCAATGAATTACGGAATCAACAACGAGGAATCACCATAGCTTAGGAAACGGAAATCGTGAGCCAGAGCATAGTCGTACACTTTCTTCCAGTCGCCATGGAGGAAGGCACTGACGAGGAGGAGAAGAGTGCTCTGAGGCTGATGGAAATTGGTGATAAGCATCTTCACTATCTTGTACTGATAGCCGGGGGCAATGATGATCTGCGTGCTGGTGTGCAAAGCCTCCAGACCATTGCGGTCGAGATAGTCGATGATGGCCTGTATCGCCTGAGAAGGCTGAATGGCATTCACCAAACCGCCATCTGCCGACAACTCGTAAGGATCCCACTGGTTAACGTGCAGGTCGTCTTCTGTCGCCTCGGGATGAGAGAGCAGATGAACGCCCATATAGTACAGGCTCTCGATGGTTCGCACACTCGTAGTACCCACAGCAATCACCTCGCAATGGTGCTGCAGGAGCTTCTCCAACGTATGACGGTGCACCACGATATACTCGGTGTGCATGCGGTGCCCCTCTATCTCAAGACTCTTCACCGGCTTGAAAGTACCAGCGCCCACATGAAGGGTAACCTCCTCACGCTCAATGCCATGGCGGTCGATGTCCTGCAACACGGCATCGGTGAAATGAAGTCCGGCAGTAGGAGCAGCCACACTGCCCTTTATCTTCGAGTAAACCGTCTGATAAGTAGTCTTGTCGCTCTCCTCGGTGGCACGGTTGAGATAAGGTGGAATAGGCAACTCGCCCACGGTCTCGAGAATCTCGGCAAAGGAGACCTGCGTGTTGTCCCAGTCGAAGTCGACCCAATAGTTGGTTCCACCACCCTTCGCCACCATAGAGGCAGCCTCCGAGCCTAAGGCGTCGCCACGGCGCATGGTGGCAGAGAGTGTAAGCTGATGCCCCTTGATCTCGAAGTCACGCTTCAGACTGCCCTCCTTCCACTTCTTCAGGTTGCCTATCATGCAGAGCCATGAGCAATGTCCAGCCGTCTGAAACATGAGTTCATAGTCGGTAGGATCGGCAGGCTCCATGAGGAAGACCTCTATCAGGGCACCCGTCTCCTTGCGGAAATGCAGACGCGCCTGAATCACCTTGGTATTGTTGTAAACCATCAGTCCGCCCTTGGGCAGGTATTCAGGCAAATGGTAGAACACATCCTCACCTACCTCACCATGACGGTAGAGAAGGAGTTTGGAATGGTCGCGCTGCGCCAAGGGGAACTTGGCAATGCGCTCATCAGGAAGGGGGTAATTGTAATCGGTAATTTTTATATGTTTTGTATCCATTATGGTTGAATTTTAATGTTACACTCCTCCAGCCATGACTATCGCCCGCAAGAAGGCATAGACCAGGGTGAAAGCCAGGATGCAGAGTATCTTGTCGATGTCGTCGTGGTCGTAACCCGTGGGGGTATACTGGTCGGAGATATATGTGATGTGGGGTGACACCTTGTAATACAGTTTCAGATAACCTATGTAGCACACGACACCGATGACAGCACCCACAAGGAGTCCGCAGAGAATGTCGGAGGGATAGTGCATGCCGAGATACAGGCGTGTCCAACAGTTGAGCAGCGACCACGAGATGAGGGCGATGGCGAGGCGCTTGCCCCTCATGAGGAGCGAGAAGAACATCGCTATCGACATGGTGTTGGCTGCATGAGCCGAGAAGAAGCTGTAGCCACTGCCACGAAGGTTGCCCACCACCTGTATGGAGTATTTCAGGATGGGGTCGTTGTTGGGGCGCCATCGTTCCACCAAGGGTTTTACCACGCCATCGGTGATACCCTCGGAAAGAGCCACACAGACGAGTGCTCCCATTACCGCCAGACCAATCTGCGCCATCGTCTCATTGTTGCGCACAATGATGTAGAAGAGGGTGAGATAAAGCGGTATCCAGGTGAGCCCCGACGTAAGGACGAGCGATAACTGGTCGATGAACAGATTGTCGCTTCCATTGAAGAAGTGGAGCACCTCGAGATCGGTGAGAAGACATGAGACAAACATCATATTTCCTCCAGTTGTTTGGTTTCTATCCATCCATCTCTTCCATCTGCCAGGTGGATGCCACGCCAGCCATCCATAGAGCGGTCGGTGATGTCGACACGCGTTCCTTCATGAATGACGAACTGGTCGGCGCTCTGTCGGGAAGGAGTCTTCTTGACATTGACCGTAGGAGCCACGATGATGGCGCCCGTGCGATTGACGAGTATCTGTTTCTGCTGATAGGCAAAGAGCGAACTCAAGAGGAAGACGACAAAGAAGAGGATGCCGCCGAAGAAGCCGGCCTTGCGCAACGGCAACTGGGGCGCGAAGAGATAGACCAGCACCAATACCAAGGCCAGGATGATGGACAGGATGCCCGTCTTGGCCCAGTTGTCGACACTGGTGAAGTTGACCAGCGCCTTGTACCAGGTGACGAAGAACATATCGCTGACAGGAGTGATCTTGTCGATGGTCTTGCTGCGAGCAAACTGCAGGTTGAAGTTGATATCCTCGTCGCCGGGCGACAGCAGATGGGCACGTTCGTAAGCCAGGACAGCCTTGGTGATGTTGTCGGTGCGATAATAGGCATTGCCGAGGTTGTAGTAGACCTCGGGCGAAACACCGTTCTTGAGCAGGTCCTCATAGTCCTTGATGGCCTGCTGATAGTTGCCCTTGGTGTACTCGGTGTCGGCGTTCTGCTTGGTGACAGCAGAGGCAGAGAGGCTGAAGCCCATGAAGATGAGCAGCAGCACCACACCGAAGGTATAGTCGCCCTGACGGGCAGAAGTCTTCTTGCTCTGCTTGCGGGCAGCCTTGATGGCATTCTCTATTTCCATAATAGCAGTCATGGCTGAATCGAAAGTCTTGTTCATATTGCCGGCAGGGTCGCCAGGAGCATAGCGCTCAAACTCACACTCGTCGAGAGCCTGGGTAAACTTCTCTATGGTGTCGGCATCAACGGAGTGAGCCAACAGCTTATCCTGAATATTCTCGCGCGAGAGCTGTTCGACAGGCATATTGAGCTTGTAGCTGACGTAGCCCCACAAGGCTCTGAGCACCTCGTCGTAGAACTCGCCCTGCTTGCGGGCCATCATCAGGGTGCGTGCCTTCTTGAGTCGCTTGGTGGCTATCTTGTTGGCCTTGTTGGAACGCATCTTCACGATGTCGGCATTCTCGATGGCACGGCGGCGGAAGGCGATGAGCAGACCGATGAAGGCGATGAGAGGCACCATCAGACTCGTCCAATAACCAAAGCTGCCATAGAACATATCGTCGATGTCGCAAAGCTTGCTCTTGCCCAACTTCAGGGCATGAATGTCCTTGTCGGCATTGCTGTAGTTGGCCGACGACGAACCGTCTGTGCCGTCGCCCTGCTCCACGGTGAGGGTGAAGGGCTGGGTCTTGATGGTGCGGTAGGCATTGGTCTTGGTGTCGTAGTAGGTGAATTCTACCGATGGAATGGTGTACTTGCCCTGGTTGCGCGGAACAGCGAGGAAGTCGTAAACCATGTTGCCCTCCACACCGTTCTGGGTGAGCTTGGTCTTGTCGGTGATTTTGGCGTCATACTGGTCGAAGTCTTTCGGCAGGTTGAGCACAGGCTGCTTGAGGAGTTTCAGGTTTCCGATGCCTCCCACTACCACACGGATGTTGATGGGATCGCCAGCCTTCACGTCGTTCTTGTCGAGCGTGGCAGAGATATTGAAGCGGCCTACTCCACCCGAGAAGTTGGCAGGACGTGCAGGCAGCGGGTCCACCTGAATGGTAATGCCAGGCGCCTTGATAGCCTTATGCACCTCCACATAACCCGAGCCGCCATTGAAGAAAGCCTCGATGGGGTCGACATTGCGGTTCTGCTGAACCACGATACCCTTGAAGGTGATGGAAGGAATCTCGAGCTTGCCCGTCATCTGAGGATACATGACGTACTGACTCCAGGTGACACAACGGTAAGGACGACCGTTGATGACCTCGGTGTGAAGCACTTTCTGCTGTGGCTGTGGTACCTCCTGAGAGTGGAAGCCCTTCAGATCGGGCATCTTGCCGTCGAGCTGGGTAAGGTCGACCTGTGTATAGACCTTATAGGTAAGGAGCACAGGCTCCTGCTCGTGCACACGCTTCTTGTTGGCAGTGACCTTGATGAAGAGGTCGTTGCCCGAGATGGCAGAACCCGCCTGACGCATGCGAGGCTCATCGGCATCATCGTTGTGCATCCTGGGTGCTCCGCCAGAGTTGTGAGCATGGCCCGAGACGGTGATCTTGACAGGATGGGCTGCGAGTTTCTTGCCATAAACCAGTGCATGCGAGGTACCGATGGTGTAAGTTCCAGCCTTGCCTGCATAGAGCGTGTAGGTGATGGTGAAAGAGGAAGAAGAGCTGGTGTGGCCGTTGACCACCTGATAGCTCGACTGCGAAGAGGTATAGGGTCCGGCTATCACCTCCAGTCCATCGGGCACATTGCCCATACGGAACTCCTCCACTTCACGGGCGTTGACCGTATAGGCTACTCTGAAGTTCTCGCCAGCAGCAACATGTGTTGGTGCAGATACCGCCACACGCTGCGCCTTGGCTTCCTCCGCCAGACCCAGCATCACGAATATCATCAATGTGTACCATTCTATTTGCTTCATAATGAAATGATGTTTGCTTATTGTTTTACCAGTTCTTGTCGTACTGCCTGCGTCGTGGCTGACTCATCGCCTTCTGCATCTTCTGCTTGGTGGCCTTCTCCTGCTGCACGGCTGCATTGAGCAACTGCTCGGCATTGTCACGGCTCATCTTGTCCTGCTCGGGCTTCTGTGACTGGTTGTTCTTATCTTTGTTTTGATTATTTTTCGGTTTGTCTTGATCCTTGTTCTTGTTCTGATCCTTATTCTTCTTGTTCTGCTTGTTCTTGTCCTTGTTGTTCTTGTCGTTGCCGCTCTTGTTCTTGTTTTGGTTCTGCTGGTTCTTCTGATTCTTCAGCTGATGCTTGCAGAGCGCCAGGTTGTAGCGGGTCTCGTTGTCCTGAGGATTGTTGCGCAGCGCCATCTTGTAACATTCTATTGCCTTGGCAAACTCCTGATGGTTCTGCATGATGACGCCCATGTTGTGGAAACTCTTGGCGCGGCGTATCTTGTTGGTGGTCTGCAAGTCGGCAGACTTGGCAAACTGCTGCATGGCGAGCGAGTCTTTCTGCTGCATCATGAGCGCACAGCCTAAGTTGTAGACCGCCTGTGGATTGTTGGCATTGCGGGCTATCGCCTTGCGATACTGCACCTCGGCAGCAGTCCATTTGCGTGCCCTGTACTGGCGGTTGCCCTGACGGATGAAGGTGCGGTCGTTCTGTGCCAGTGCTGCAACTGTACTGACGAGGAGCAGCCCCAACAGCAGGCACAGCCTGCGCAGCCGCAGGGTCGGTATGATATGATAAGTTAGATACATTGCGATTAATTTTTAATGTGTAAAGAACTTCACGTTGCGGAGAAGCGGATTCTTCACCTCGAGCATACAGATGTCGAGGATGAGCAGGAGGATGACCAGGATGCCTACAGCCTGGAACTGCTCGTCGTACTCGCTATAGATGACGGTGTCGGTCTCGCCCTTCTGCAACTTGGAGAGGTCGTCGTTGAGTGCCTGCTCCGCATCGCTGGTGTTGTCGACGTGAATATACTGTCCACTGCCAGCCTGAGCCAACTGTCGGCACATCTGCTCGTTGAGGGCAGTCATCACGGTGTTGCCCGTACGGTCTTTGAGATAAGAGCCGTCGCCCATAGGAATGGGGGCTCCCTTGGTGCTTCCTATTCCCAGAATGAAGACATTGATGCCTTTATTCTTGGCTGCCTTGACAGCATCCTCGGCTCCCGGCTCATGGTTCTCGCCATCGGTAATGACGATGATGGCGCGTCCCACATGGTCTTGCTGGGTGAAGCTCTTGGTGGCCAGGTCGATGGCTGCAGCAAAGTTGGTGCCCTGGGTCTGGATGAGGGCTGGTGTGGTGTTCTGCAGGAACATCTTGGCAGACACGTAGTCGCTGGTGATAGGCAACTGCACGAAGGCATCGCCGGCAAAGACGATGAGACCTATCTTGTCGTTGGTGAACTTGTCGACCAGGTTCTCCACCAGCATCTTGCTCTTGTCGAGTCGCGAAGGCGCCACATCCTCTGCCAACATCGAGTTGGAGATGTCAAGACAGATGATGGTCTCAATGCCCTGACGCTTGTCGTGAGAAATCTTGCTGCCCATCTGTGGACGCGCCACCATGAGGATGAGCAGGGCCAAGGCTGCAAGCAGCAAGCCGAACTTCACCGTGGGGCGATAAGATGACACATTGGGCATAAGGGCTTTCAACAGCTCAGGGTCGCCAAACTTTCGGAGCTTGGCCCTTCTTCTTCGCCATCCTATGAACCTCACCAGTACGAGTACCGGCAACATCCACAGCAGCCACAAATATATTGGATCTTCAAATCTTAGCATATTCATTTGATATTAATTGAACTTCGGCTCGTCCCTTCCCTATGGGATTCTTCTGAGCCAGGTGATGCGAAGCAATATCTCTGCGAGCAGTACCAACAGGGCTGCAAGGGCAAAAGGCTGATAAGCCTCGTAGCGCTTGGCGAAATGGGTGACATTCATCTTCGTCTTCTCCAACTTGTCGATGTCGTGGTAGATGCGCTTCAGCTCGGCGTTGTTGGTGGCGCGATAGAAGTTGCCATCAGTGGTACGGGCAATGTCCCTGAGTGTCTCGGTGTCAATCTCCACAGGCATGTTGACGTACTGAACGCCAGCCGCTGTGGGCATAGGGTAAGGAGCCACCTTGTTGGTTCCCACACCGATGGTGTAGACTCTGATGCCAAAGCTCTTGGCTATCTCGGCGGCCGTCATAGGCGAAATGTCACCGGTGTTGTTGCTGCCGTCGGTCAGGAGGATGACCACCTTGCTCTTGGACTTGGAGTCCTTCAGTCGGCTGACAGCATTGGCGAGACCCATACCCACCGCCGTTCCGTCGTCGATGAGTCCACGGGCAGTAATGTCGGTACGGGTGTCCTGCAACAGTCGCAACAAACTGGCGTGGTCGGTGGTCATAGGACACTGGGTGAAGGCCTCACCAGCAAAGATGGTAAGACCGATGTTGTCGTTGGGACGGCCCGAGATAAACTCGTGAGCCACATCCTTGGCAGCCTCCATACGATTGGGTTTCAAGTCTTCTGCCAACATAGAGGTAGAGACGTCCATCGCCATCATGATGTCGATGCCCTCCACCGTCTTGTTGTCCCAGGAGTTGTGGGTCTGCGGACGAGCCATCGCACAGACGATGAGCACGAAGCACAGACATCTGAGCATCATGGGCAGATGGACAAGGCGCTGGCGCAGGCTCTTGGGAGCATAGGCAAACTGCCGGGTGTCGCTCAGCCTCATGGTAGGCTCGTTCTTCTTCCTGTACAGGAAATACCATAATATATAAGGTATCAGCAACAGGAGCAACAGAAAATATGCTTTACTTGCAAATTCCATGTTTTTATAATATTATTGAACATTCGCAAGTTCAGAAGTTATAGAAGTTAAAGAAGTTATCACTCCCTTCGGTCGTTAGAAGTTATAGCCAACAGCCTTTTTGGTTGAAGATCTATCTGTAAAGCATTTGGCTTTAACTTCTCTAACTTCTTTAAATTCTTTAACTTCACCATTTGCGAAAGTTGAGTTATTCTTTTTTATTCTATACTCCTACATCAGCAGCATGCAGGCGCCATAGATCACGTAGGCGATGATGGCTGCCATGACAATCGCTCCACCCCAGAGCAAAGCCTTGATGAGCTTGCGCTGACTGCGCGTCTTGCGATCCTGGTCGGTAAGCTCGGGAGCCACCTTCTCCTCGACGGTCTGCTCGTTGGTCTTCGTCTGGTCGATGAAGTTGATGGCGTTGACCAGATTGGCGTCATTCTCGCCAAGGAAGGTCTCGTACTTGGCAAACTTCACGAGGTCGGCAGTACGGAAGAGCTGTTTCAACTCGTCTATCATCTTCTGGTCGCCAGCCGACTGCAGATGCTCTATAATCTCGCCGCTGGTCATCTCCATGGCACGGAAGCCAAAGCGCTGCTCTATGTACTCGCGCAGCGTGGTGGTGAGGCGGGTGTAGTATTCCTTCTGGTTCTCCTGCGACTCGGTGTGCTGCTGCTTGATGACATTGATCTCGCTGAGCGCCTTCTCGTGGGCTGGCACACGCTTCACGATGCGCATACGAATCACGATAGGTTTGTTCTGACGGAGGCGCTGCCAGAGCCACAGCATGACACCGAAGAGTAAGAGTACCAGAATGCTGAGCCAGAACAGAGGACTCCACTCACTCCATAGGAAGGGATTGTCCTGTACGTCCTTGGGGGGATAGAACTGGTTGGGATGAACCGTATCCACAGGAACCGTGATCACCTTGAGCGCCAACGGATTGCCCTGACAGGTCTTGCCGTTGACCTTGACCTGAAGGGCTGGTACAGCGTAGACCTTCTCGTCGAAAGAGGTGAGCGTATAGTCGCGGCTTATCTGTAGCCTGCCACCGTCGAGCTCGGCGGTGTCGGCATCGCTCTGCTCCACCACCTCGATGCCCGGAATGAGCATCTGTGACGGCTTGAACGAAGGCAGCACCACCTTGGCACCCTTGGCAGCGGTGACCTTGAGATGAAGCTTCGTCTGCTCGCCTATCAGGATCTGCAGAGAGTCGAGCTTCTGCACCACCTCCTGAGCTGCCGACCCTACTGGCAACAGCATCTGGAAGGCAAGCATCATGATGATAATATTCTTCTGTTTCGTCATTTTTCTTTTCCCTATTGGTTTACTTCTCCGCTTTTCAGCCCCGCTGCATGAACAGGTTGAGCAAAGCACGTGAGAAGTCTTCGTTGGTGGCGACAGCCGTCCAGTCGACCTTGCTCTTGGCAAAGGTTTCGCGCAACAGCTGCTCGCGCATCATCCAGTGGCGTGTATGCGCCTGACGCAGTTTCTTGGAACTGGTGTCAATATACATCTCGTGACCTGTCTCTGCATCGCACACCTTGAGGAGTCCGATGTCGGGCAACGCCTTGGCACGTGGATCGTACACCTGAATGGCAGCCACATCGTGCTTCTGATTGGCAATCTGAAGGGGATGCTGAAAGTCCTTGTCATCGAAGAAGTCGCTGATGACGAAGGCTGTGCAATGGCGCTTCATCACCCGTGTGAAGTACTCCAAAGCCACACCGATGTCGGTGCGCTGGCTCTGAGGATGAAAATCGAGCATCTCGCGGATGATGTAGAGAATGTGCTTGCGGCCCTTCTTGGGCGGGATGTATTTCTCTATTCGGTCGGAGAAGAAGATGACACCTATCTTATCGTTGTTCTGAATGGCACTGAAGGCCAGGGTGGCTGCAATCTCGGTTGCCATGTCGCGCTTCATCTGCCGTGTGGTACCGAAGTCGAGCGAGCCACTTACGTCGACCAACAGCATCACGGTAAGCTCGCGCTCCTCCTCGAAAACCTTGACAAAGGGACGATGGAAACGGGCGGTCACATTCCAGTCGATGTCTCTCACGTCGTCGCCATACTGATACTCCCTCACCTCGGCGAAGGCCATACCCCTGCCCTTGAAGGCCGAGTGATACTGGCCTGCAAAGACATTCTGGCTGAGACCGCGAGTCTTGATCTCGATCTTGCGTACTGTCTTTAAGATATCTTGTGTGTCCATTTATTACTTACTGAACTGTCGCATATCAGGAAGTTAAAGGAGTTAAGGGAGTTAAGGAGTTAAGACGTATGTC
>OGPQ01002094.1_pt1 | contig 12102 bp, 10 predicted proteins | sample 1552971 | NCBI WGS metagenome assembly OGPQ01 (sample SAMEA2580232, study PRJEB22360) | human gut metagenome | biome: human gut; feature: human-associated habitat; material: faeces | place: Denmark | collected 2008/2010 | reverse complement strand
ACTTTGTGTATGAATTAGTTGGCTGATTTTGTAATATTTAATGAATGTCCCTAAATATAAATCATAATCAATAGACAGATAGTTATAAATACCCCTAACCAAAAACGGAAAGTGGTAGGACCTAATTCTTCGAGTAGCTGGTTCCATCCATAAGAACCGTTCCCCTTATACGTCCACTTCCAATTGAATATAAGTCCGATGAGCCAAATTGACAATAAAAATATACCAATTAAATGACCTACTTTAGGATTTGATTGAATATATTGGGCTAACATGTAATTATCAGCGGTTTTCGCTGTTATTTTCTTATTTAACTATCTCATTATCACTTTCAAGAATATCATCCAATGGAGTGCGGATGCTGCTCTTGAAAGTATCGGCTATGTGCACGTACATTTCCGTCGTTTTTAGTTGGTTGTGCCCCAACAGCTCTTTCACGATTTTCAAGTCCGTGCCTTGCTCGATCAGATGCGTGGCGAACGAGTGCCGCAACAGGTGGGGGTACACCCGCTTGGTGAGTCCGGCTTCCTTCGCCGCCTCTTTCAGCTTCTTCGACACGATGCTCTCCGTAAACGGCTCGCCCTTGTACCGCTCGAACAGCCATTCCTGCGGCTTGTACAGCTTAGTGTACTCGCTCAGCTTCCTGACAAGGGGCTTCGACAGCAGCGTGTAGCGGTCTTTCCTCCCTTTGCCCTGCCGTACCCGTATCAGCGAACGGCTCACGTTGATGTCGTGAGGTTTCAAGTCCAGCAGCTCGCTGATTCTCAACCCGGCGGAGTAGAGCAGCGAGAACATGCAGAACAGCCGGATGTCCGGACCGGTTGCCTCAAGGATGGATTTTATCTCTTCCTTGCTCAGCACGTCGGGCAGCGTCCGTTCCCGTTTGGCTCGCTTTATCTCGTAACATTTCCGTTCCAATCCCAGCACCTTCTCGAAATAAAACTTGATCGAGTTGATGCGCAGGTTCTGTTGGCACGACGAGATCCCCCGTGTGTCAATCAGGTGTACGATGTAGGCGTTGATTTCTTCCGGTCGGATGTAGCGGAGATTCCTTCCCGCAAAGTATTGCTGGAACTCCTTGAAATAAGTGGTGTACGCACGGACGGTATGCTCGCTGTACCGCAGTTGCCGCAGCGTCTCGGCATAGCCGGGCGGGATGGCGGGGCTGGTTTTCCCGCTCTTCTTGGGCTGGGTGTTTTTCAGGGCGGAGTAGTCAATAAACGCCGTTCCTACATGGCGGTCGAAAAAACCGGACAGGTCGAACCCTTCTCCCGGCAGGTAGGCTCTGTCCCCCTCGAACCGCACGCCCTTCTCTTTCGACAACGACAGCCGGATGGCATCGTCCTCGTCGAACTCCACTTCCACGTATTTCTGCCCGTCACGGATGGCAGGTGAAAGTTTTATTCTCGGTTTGCTCTGATAGACTTTCATACGCATCGCATGGGTGGCAACGACAAAGCGTGTTTCCCGTTACCGGATTTTCAATCAGGCACGGCATGACCGCACCTGTATTTAGGTTCCAAATATAACGAAAACAACGAATTATCACCGCTTCCCGGAGGAAAAAATACGTGCTGGGCATGATTTTTTTGCATTTTTCGTTTTTTATTCCTACCTTTGCAGTGCCCATCTACAATTAGAAGGGGTTTCGAGGCTCGTTTTGGCAAGATCCAATTCGGAGCCTTGCGTTTTTTATAGCACTTCCTCCAACTTCTTTTTCAGCATTTTTTTCATCTTCTTTTCGCCACCCGGCATATTCAGGTAATAGGCGGTCAACAGATAATACCCGTAAGGGCTTCGCTGTGGTTCGAGGACGATCACATATTTTTCCGCTGTGTCATACACGTATGTCCGGTAGATGTTCTTACGGTGTTTCATATCCCTTTCCTCACAACTGAATATCTCCAGTACATGGGAAGTCCTTTCCTCGATATGGTGGCGAATCCAATGCAGACGGCGGGAACGGTCTGGCTCGAAGACTCTTTTCTTCGTCGCAGCGCCTTCCGCTTCCTTGTCATCAGTTGTCGTTAGGTGCATGAACTCCCGCTGCATATCTATCTCTCCATCCGATTTGATGGGATAGACACGCTTTTCCCGAAACTTGAACGCTTCGTTGTCTTCGATGTCCCGGCGATACACCCTATATAATGAAGCCTTGCGCTCCTTGTCTCCCCAATGCAGGATTTCCAGCAGCTCCGGGTATTTCTTTAACAAATTAAATGGCATAGGTTTACTTTTGCAGGTTGATAAAGAAAAGGTTGAACTTCTTGTTTTTCAGAGGAGTGGTACATAATAACGAAAGGTTTGTCTGTCTCTTTATCTTCTCGACAATCAGGCGTTTTGCCCGTACCTTTCCCTCAATGGTTCCCCGCTGGATGCGTAAATGGTAGTTTATCGCTCCCATAAGAATGTCTGCCAACTGGATGAAATGTACCTGATGCGACTTGACAAAATTGAAGTCCCGTATAGCCGAATTGTATTTCAATATCTCCGCCAGCTTATGCAGTTTCCGTTGGCTGCACGTGTCCTTGATGTCGAAATAGACATTATAGGTGCTGTCCATGTCCATTTGATGATGCAATAGCTGGTAATACATCCGAAAATAAAAATCATTGTAGCTGTATTCTGCCCGTGTGTTGTCTATCTCCGACTTATCCACGATGACCGCCCTGAATTTCATGTTGGTCATAAAGAAATAATCCACTATTTCGTTATAAAGGGCAAAGGTCTTGTCCGAAATGTTCGTCCATTTCAATTCCCCCTCATATCCGTGCTTTTGCTTGATTTCCCGTATCTGCTTTTTGGCGAGAGCCATTTCGTTGTACGGTATGCTTACATAACCGTATATCATGTAAGGCTGTCCGTCATTTTCCAGATGCGTACTCTCGTCGCAATATATGTTATAGGTTTTGTGGCTGCACTCCATTATATTATTTGTTTAATTATCAATACGCAAAGATAGTGAAAAAATCTTGTGCGACAAACCTGCGAACCGGACGACAAGTGCGGACAGCCCGCACCGGACTTGCAGGTTTCCCGTCTGCTTCCCTTTATATTTATGCCCGGTTTCGTTTGAGAACCAATAGTATTCACCATTTAAATTTTTCAGATTATGGACGAACGACCGGACAGCAGCCAGCAGTTGATGGACATCCTGCTCGTCATGGACGAGAAAGGCACGCTCCAAGCCGTCAGCGGAGTAAAGGACGGCGAATTACAGACCAAGAACCCTTGGAGGACAACAACGACCTCCTGCGGGTGGATCGCCACGGCGATATGTTTTCAAATTTCTTTTCCAACCTCTGGAGCCAGTTGAAAGACCCGACCCGCTTCCACTTCTTCCGTGTGCCGGAAGAGGAGGTGCAGCGGGTAGCCGCCGATTTCCGGCAGAGGGAGAGCCAGTCCGTCAAGACGGGCGAGCCGCTCGTTGCGCAGTACGAGGTGCAGCCGCCCGTGCAGGCACAGCAGCAGACCCAAGCCGGGCAGCAGCAACAGCCCGAAGGTGCGCCGCAGCAGTCCGCCGGGCAGACCGAACAGAACCCGCAGTACAAGTACCGCCCGGAGGACATCGACTGGAACAGCCTCGCCGCACTTGGCGTGCAGCGGGAGCAGATCGAGGGCAACGGGATGCTTGACCAGATGCTCCGAGTAGCCTTCAGGTGCTTCTTGCAGAAGTCCCACAGGTAGCTCGGAGTGGCGAAGCCGCACGTGTCGGCAATCTCTTGGAAGGGCATGTCCGTGTCCGCCAGCAGGGAGACCACGTGCGCCTTCCGCTGTTCCGTCAGCCAGCGGTGCGGAGTCGTGTTCAGCTCCTCCCTGAACCGCCGTCCCAGCGTATTGACCGACATGGCACATTCCCGTGCCAGCTCCTCCACGTTTTTCACCTTGGGCAGAGCCAGTGCGACCTCTTCCCGGAAAGAGCAGCCCCGCAGGTGCGGCAGGTACTTTTCCACCTCCTGCAAGTCCGCCTTGCCGAACATCGGGGGTATGCCCTTGCGGTACTCGGACTCCCGTTCACGGCGGAAGCGGAACAGCAGTCCCGCCAGACGGTTGCAGAGCACGTTCAGGTGCGGGTATTCGTCGTAGGCGTTGATGCTTGCCTGCATCCGGCAGAGGAACAGGAATCCTCCGCAGTCCTTCTCCCGGAAATACGCCTCCGCCGTATCCAGCAGGAAGTCCGCCGAGCCGCCGTGCCGGTGGTAGGCGACCAGTATCAGCAATCCGGCTTCTTCCTGCACACGAAAGGAAAGGACGGGGCGGTGTTCCCTGAGCAGCTCCACCAGCCGGACCATCCGCCCGTGATCCCGTGCGAGCCGTTCCGCCGCAATCCATGTTACCGGGCGCTCCGCATCCGTTTGCGGCAATACCGTCCGCACCTTTGCCATCCACTCCCGCCATCCCTTCCGGATGGCTTCATTCATTAGAATTTGTGTAAGATTCTCTTTCATTCTGTTTCAATTTTAATGTTAATTACATAAATCTTACACGAAATTACAAATTGTCTGCAACAAGCACCCTTCCGGTGCTTTGCATCGTTTACGGTATGTCCTTGCGCTGCGGATTCGGATTTTGCTCCATAGGTTCGGATATTCAGTCGTGAAAAACAGAAAGGCTGTGCCGGTTCCACCCGCAGAACGGCATGAGGCAGTAAGCAGGGGGAGCCGGAAGAAGGTCATTCGCCGGTCGGTGAGTATGTCTTGCCAGTTGGTGAGTGCGTCTTTTCCACGGGATATTTGCCGTCCCGTATCTCCTGCAACCTTTCGATCAGCGGTTGCTCCTTGGAATGGTTCTTTTGTTCGGCTATGATGAAGAAGGATGCAAAGCTGCCGATAATATACAGCCAGAACAGGCATTGACCGAGCAGTTTCCGGTATTTGCCCATTGTCTCATACTTCGCCTGCATCGCTTTCAGCTTCGCAGGACGGTAATACAGCTTTCTGGCAATCCAGATAAAAGGGGCGAGCATCGCTGCGGCGAACAGGTAGGCAACCGGGTTGAACCTGCTCCATTCCACTTTGTCCGTCAGGGAAGAGAACCAGCCCGTCAGCATATCCCATCCCCATGCCTCGAACAAAAGATGGAGAGCCGTCAGGTTAAGAAACCACAGGATTGCCATCGTCCACGTGGCATTGGAGATAACCGCCTTGTCTTTCCTTGCACGTTTGTTCTTGCTCCAGAAGTAATACATCCAGTATGCCGGTTCCTTGAACATAGCTTCCTCCTTTCCTTGTTTTCCGCTTGCTTATCCCGTTACGGAGAACAGCAACAGGGCGCATCCCGCTGCGGCGGCAACGATCAGCCCCAGCCAGAAACGGTAACTCCTTTCACCCAGCGTACCCAGCCAGAAATTCCCCTCCCAACTTCCCGGACGGGAGTACGTCCACCGCCATCCGCAGACAATCCCTACAAGCCACAGCAGCAGGATTCCCGCCACGATCAGGTAGCCGTACCTCGGATGCGCCTGCAACCACTCCGGCAGACCCTCCATAAACTCGCTTATCTTATCGAACCATTCCATAACAATAACAGAAAAAGCCAAATTCATACCTTACGGACGAACCGTTATACATCAAAGCAAAAATAGTGAAAAGTCCAATCACTCAAAAAGTTTCACCGCAAAAATCTTTTCCGTTTGGAAGAAATACGTTTTATTTGCATCTATATAGCCGCAAACGTATGAAGAAAGCCTCTCCACATAAAAGAACCAGTCGGCCGAAGCTCCCCGGATTCTTCGACCACCTCTTTTATTGGACGTGGCGCAGTTGTCGGCATGGCTTCCCGGATCGTAGTTTTGCGGTCATCAGTGTGGTTCAGTTCGCCTGCCTCCTGTTTCCTGTCGCCATCGCTTTACAGTTCTTGGACACTCCGGCTGTCCGCTTTCTCTACGAGACAGACAACCGCCTTACCCTTTTCCCACTGATACTGCCGTTCCCCGTACTGCTTTGGAGGAATATGCGCATCTATACCGAGGAGCGTTACCGCATGATGCACGACTTTTACGGGGCGTTCCATGTATCGGTGCGGCAACGCTATCGCCTCCGTTTCCTTGTCTGCATGGTGCTTGCAGTCCTTGCCATCCTGCTTGAAATACGGCTGTTCACCCTTTTTCATGACCGCTGCACGGCCATATCCTCCGGCAACAGCCATCCCGCAAGCCTTTATGTCCCGTACAGGTATGACAACGGCAACGATTCCGTGCAGGAAGGCGTTTACCGCATCGTCGATGAAAAAGGGCGTATCGGATATGCGGACGAGCATGGCAATACCCTCATAGAGCCACGCTTCGCTTTTGGCTTTCCTTTCGAGAACGGGAAGGCGAAAGTAACCGACACGGGAGAACAGAAAGAAGTTCCCGGTTCGGATGGGGAATACCACTATTGGGAAAGCGATGATTGGTATTACATCGATCGGAAGGGGCAAAGGATTGAATAAAAGCCCCAAGACTGCCCTAAATCCGACATTCCAGCCCCCACCTGCCAAACCCTCGCAGGGCAAGCACGAAGCCGCCAAGCCCTATCGGAACATCCCGTTCATCCCACCTTTCCCCCGAAACAAACATCAAAATTCAAAACCTATTCATTTACAACAACTTAAAAGGTTTTCAGTGCAAGCCGCAAAACAGCTCTGTGTGGCTGGTGCAAGGTGCAGCTATATATATAAATATAGCTGCACCTTGCACCACAGAAACACACACTGAAAATCAACACTTTACACTTCTGGTAAAACCACGGGTGCAACCTCGTTTTTTGCACCGCCTCCTGCTTTTATGCTTTTCCTGTAATCCGGTAATCCCGAAAAATAAAAAATCCCCCGAAACATTTCCCTTTTTCGGTCAAAATCCCTATATTTGCATCAGTTCCAAGAGCAAAGCGAAGCAATGCAGCGAAACCCGCACAGCTACCAAATCGCTACCGGCTACCGAACTTTCTACTCTTTAAGTCTTATCTACCAACCGATTACAAAAAAAACGATTGTTTTTCTGAAAAAAATAGCGTGCTCCTCCGCAACTGTAGAACCGACTGGCTGTTTATTTTCTCCCCGAATTCCTAACCAGTTCCGTAATCTTGTTATTCAGGCAGTCTGCCTCGATCAGTTTCTCCAATGTGATGTGCATCCTGTATCGCCAATAATGGTTTGAATCGGACGGGACGTTGATGCGTTCCGCTTCGTAATCTTTCCGCTTGATGGAGTCATCCATTGCAAACCAGTCCTGTATGGGGATTATAGCCAACATCGAAGCCGTCGCCAGGTGGTTGGAAACGATCTGCGTCGCCAAATCCGCCGTACATTCCTCTGGCGCATCCCCGGCATATCCCAGAACATTATTATAATAACGCTGTATCTTAGCACGGTCCTCTTTCCACCAGCTACGGAGCGGTGTCATATCGTGGGTGGATGTCGTACAAACCGAATGATAAGGCAGGTTGTACAAGTCCGAAAATTCACGTTGCGGAGTCTTGGGCATACGTTCTATTTCCAGACTGAATATCTGCAATTTGTTCATCACATCGGGGACGGATTCCGGGATCATTCCTAAGTCTTCACCACAAACCAACATGTTCGTACTGCCTACCAGCGGAGTCAGGCGGTTAAAGGCTTGCGCTTTCCAGAACTCGTTATGGCGGTGATAGAAAAAGTTCCAATATAACTGGTCAAAAGCATATTGGTCAGAAGCGCTCAACTCGCGATACAAGTAGGACTGGCTAGCCGAAATGCGCGGGTGGAATTTAGCCGGCTCATGCGGATCGCGCAGGAACAGCACTTCATTGGCTATGGCAAACAGTCCTTTCTTAATCCGAAGGGATGCCTCATCCGTCTTTCCGGCAAACAGAGCTTCCACCTTGCGTTGCGTATCGCAGAAAGGTTTCAATACGAAATGCCGCGATGATGACTGGGCCAGGAACGCACCGATCACTTCTTCCGTCTGATCGCCAAACAATTCGGGCAGGAACTCGCGGTTGATATGAGGGGTAGTCAGGCGCGCTTCATTGAAATCCAAGCCATACTGCTCGATTTCGTTCGGGGTAAGCGGCAAAGCAGGGTTGAAATGCCCGCAAAGTCCCTGAACATACTCCGACGGTACTTCCCAGATACGGAAAAAGCCTAAGATATGATCGATACGGAAACTATCGAAATAATCTTCCAATTTACGGAAACGTTTCTTCCACCAGGAGAAATTATCTTTCTCCATCATATCCCAATTATAGGTCGGGAACCCCCAGTTCTGACCATTTACGGAGAAATCGTCGGGCGGAGCACCGGCCTGATCGTTCATATTAAAGTACTTCGGTTCCATCCATGCCTCGACACTCGTACGGTTCACTCCTATAGGCAAATCGCCTTTCAGCACGATCCCATTCTTGCGGGCATAATCGGAAACGCCCTTAAACTGGGTATGCAGGACATATTGCAGGAAATACAAGAAAGATATTTCCGGATATGCCTTGCCTTCCACGGAACAAAGTTCACGAATAGTGTTCTTATCGAATACGGAGTTCTCTTTCCATTGCGTGAAGTCGGAAGTCCGGTACATGTCACGCAAGTAGCAATAGGCGGCATAAGGCATCAGCCAAGACTCGTTTTGCGCGAAAAACTCCCGATATTCAGAGGTGGACAAGATCGCCTCGCCCTCCTGCCTGAAGTATTCCCGGCAATATTCCAGCTTATATCGAACCGCCTGTTCGTAATCGACGGCATCCAGTCCGTTCAACTCTGCCTGTTTCCGGGCAAAAAAGGCCGCCTTTTCCGGATCTGCCAGCTCTCCCAGATCGGGCAGGCTGATGTACATCGGATGAAGGGCGTAAATCGAAATGGCGCTATAAGGATACGAATCGGTACGGGTATGCGTCGTCGTCGTGTCGTTCATAGGAAGCACCTGGATGATACGTTGACACGTTTTCCTGACCCAATCCACCAACATACGCAAATCCCCCAGGTCACCGACTCCGAAGCTCTTCTCCGAACGTAAGGAAAAGACCGGGATCACCGAACCGGCACACCGCCACAAAGGCAAATTATCACGAAAATAAAGGCCCGAAACGATCACCGTCTCTCCCACCTGTTGCGAAGGCAGATTCAAGACACGGTTCTCATCTTCTTCCCAATATAAAGGCTGCTGCTGATCATCGCAGATCAGAAACTTATATTCCAACGGATAGGAAATCTCCCCCGCATCCAAGTCTATATGCCAGACGGGAAAGGTGTCGCAACTCAATATTAACGCTTTATCAGGATGCCAATTGCCCAAACAGTCCTGATTTCCGGTGATAGCCACGCGCTGGTTCTTTTCGACACGCGGAACAGAGATCTTGATCGTAAGTCTCTTACCGCTCTTCACCACCCGCTCATGCGTATTACACGGATGTGCAAACAAACTTTTAGTAAATGCTGAGGAATAAAAGGCCAGATTAGCAGGACGAACCTGCCAATAATCATATAGTGTATATTGGTCTGCCTGGCCGATAAAGAATACCTGATGGTTCTTTTCCCATTCCTCGAATATCTGCTTGTCGTTTACACTCAGGAAATATCTGTATTCTATATCCTTGACAGGAGAGGTCACTTCCAGTTCAAGCTGCCAGTTTCCATCTCCCTTATAACTCATTTCTTTTGCCAAAGCAGGTTCCCAGGAACCCAGCTCAGGAATCGACCCTACAACACATAACTTCTGCCCCCAAACGGTATGGAAGTTGATATTAAAGGTGACTTTCATGGTATTTTTATATTTATGATTTATGATTCATGGGATATTATTCACGATTTATGATTTATCATTTAGCGTCAATGATAAATCATAAATCATAAACCATAAATCTTTTCATCCGCATCTCGAAGCACCGCAATTGGTACAGATCAGACAACCTTCCTGGTAGACAAGTGTCTCATGTCCGCAATTCGGGCATTTCTGGCCTTTTGCCTCCGTACCGTTCGGCAGGTATTTCTTCAAAGCGCGTTCCACACCGTTCTTCCAAGTGTTGATAGATTCGTTATTCAGTTCCATACCTTGAACCAGCTTGATCACCTGGTCGATCGGCATACCGTAGCGCAAGACACCGGAGATCAGCTTGGCATAGTTCCAGAATTCCGGATTGAACTTGCCGTCCAGACCTTCGATCGTCATCTTGTAACCACGCTTATTCTTGAACTGGAAGTCGTAATGCTTCTGGCCGTCCTCGTCATAGCTCTTGATAATGCTACCCTTCGAAACGTTCTTCGGCAACATGATACCTTCATCGTCATCGGCAAGACCGGTAAAGATTTCGTACGGGCGACCATTCAGCAGACCGACAAATGCAATCCACTTCTCACGGTTGTTCTGGAATTTCACCACGTCGGCTTCCAGTTCGCGCGGACGGGTAGCCACGATAACCGGCGGCTCCATACAGTTGCAATCTTCTTTTTTCTTCTTCTTGTTATCCGTAGACAACAATACACCTGAGCGGGAACCGTCACGGTAAACCGTACAGCCCTTACAACCGCACTTCCAGGCTTCCACATACAGGGAGTTCACAAGGTCTTCCGTCACATCGGCCGGCAGGTTGATTGTTACGCTGATGGAGTGGTCCACCCATTTCTGAATACGTCCCTGCATACGGACTTTCTGCAACCAGTCGACATCGTTTGACGTCGCTTTATAGTAAGGAGACTTGGCAACCAGTTCTTCTACTTCTTCTTGTGTATATTTTTTGGAAGCAGAGAAGCCGTTGGCCAACATCCAGGTTACAAATTTATGATGGAATACGATATATTCTTCGAATGCGTCACCTGTTTCGTCGACAAAGTCAACACGAGCTTCCGCATCGTTCGGGTTCACCTTGCGGCGACGGCGATAAACGGGCAGGAACACCGGTTCGATACCCGAAGTAGTCTGCGTCATCAAGCTGGTCGTTCCCGTCGGTGCTATCGTCAGACAGGCGATATTACGGCGACCGTATTTCACCATGTCGTCATACAGCTCCGGATCGGCTTCACGCAGACGGTTGATAAACGGATTCTTTTCTTCGCGCTTTGCATCATAGATATCGAATGCACCACGTTCTTTGGCCATTTCCACAGAAGAACGATAGGCAGCCAAAGCCAACATCTTCTGTACCTTCTCGGCAAACTCTGTCGCTTCTTCCGTGCCGTAGCGCAATCCCAAGGCGGCAATCATATCGCCTTCGGCTGTGATGCCCACACCGGTACGACGTCCCTGTAATGTTTTCTTCTGTATCTTCTCCCACAGGTGGCGTTCGCTCTGTTTTACTTCCAATGATTCGGGATCGGCATCGATCTTCTCCAGAATCTTTTCAATCTTTTCTGATTCCAAGTCGATGATATCATCCATGATACGTTGCGCCAGGATAACATGCTTCCGGAACAGGTCAAAATCGAAATAAGCCTCTTTTGTGAATGGATTGACAACATATGAATATAAGTTGATTGCCAACAGACGGCAGCTATCATACGGGCACAAGGGGATCTCACCGCAAGGGTTGGTCGAAACCGTACGGAATCCGAGATCCGCATACGAATCGGGAACAGACTCTCTCAAGATCGTATCCCAGAAAAGCACACCGGGTTCAGCCGACTTCCATGCATTATGAATGATTTTCTTCCAAAGTTCGGCCGCATTGATTTCCTTCACATTGGTAGGTTCCGACGAGTCGATCGGATATTGTTGTTTATAAGGAGTTCCGTTGATTACGGCCTGCATAAATTCATCATCGATCTTCACAGAAACGTTAGCCCCCGTCACCTTCCCTTCCGTCATCTTGGCATCGATAAACGATTCCGAATCCGGATGTTTGATGGAAACACTAAGCATCAAGGCACCACGACGGCCGTCCTGGGCCACTTCGCGGGTTGAATTTGAGTAACGTTCCATAAAAGGAACCAATCCGGTCGATGTCAACGCCGAGTTCTTAACAGGAGATCCTTTCGGACGAATATGTGATAAATCGTGACCAACACCGCCACGACGTTTCATCAACTGCACTTGTTCCTCATCAATTCGAATAATCGCACCATATGAATCGGCATCTCCATCCAATCCGATTACAAAACAGTTAGAGAGTGAGGCAATTTGAAAATCATTGCCAATTCCCGTCATCGGGCTTCCTT
>OGPQ01002088.1_pt1 | contig 12128 bp, 12 predicted proteins | sample 1552971 | NCBI WGS metagenome assembly OGPQ01 (sample SAMEA2580232, study PRJEB22360) | human gut metagenome | biome: human gut; feature: human-associated habitat; material: faeces | place: Denmark | collected 2008/2010 | reverse complement strand
GCCTGTACGCCGTGTTCAACGGCATCTGGAGCCGCAGCACCGACTATTTCACTGCGCCGTCCGGCAGCCTGAATATCATGGCCTGCGGCACCGCTGAGGGCACCCAGAAATTCAAGGTGGCACTGTGGAAAAAGGTGGATGGCGGCGCAGAGTATGTGCCGGACAGCACCTACTATATCCATACCGACGGCACCAACTACCGCTGCACCGTTTCCGGGCTGGACCCGGCGGCACAGTACCGTGTGACCATCTCCTATGATTCCAGCCGTTACTACCTGTACGGCCTGATGAAGGTGGAGGGCGTCGGCTGATGAATACACAGACTAAAAACTCTCTGCTCCTGCTGCTGTGCTCCTTTATCTGGGGCACGGCCTTTGTAGCCCAGAGCGCAGGCTCCGGGATGGGGGCCTACAGCTTTCTGGCAGGGCGCAGCTGGCTGGCTGTGCTGGTGCTGATCCCCACGGTGCTGGTATTTGACGCCATCCGCCGCAAAAACGGCACGGATGCAAAGCCAAAGACCGCCGCCGAAAAGAAAAAGCTGCTGGCGGCAGGCTTTGTGTGCGGCACCCTTCTGTTTGCTGCATCCGCTGCACAGCAGATTGGCATTACCATCAATCCGTCCACGGCAAAGGCTGGCTTCCTGACCGCCATGTATGTGGTGCTGGTGCCGGTATTCGGGCTGTTTCTGGGGCGGCGGGGCAGTGCCCGGCTCTGGCTGAGTATGGTCATCGCCGTGGGCGGGCTCTACCTGCTCTGCATGAAAAACGGCTTTGGCGGCATTGAGACCAGCGATTGGATCCTGCTTTCCTGCGCCGTGCTGTTCAGCTTTCAGATTATGACGGTGGACTACTTTGCCCCGCAGGTGGACGGTGTCCGCCTGAGCCTGCTGCAGTTCTTTGTGGTGGCCATGGAGAGCACCGCTGCCGCCTTGCTGTTCGAGAACCCCACCCTGGCCGAGTTCGGGGCCAACTGGCTCCCGCTGGCCTACTGCGGCGTGATGTCCAGCGGCGTGGCCTACACCCTGCAGATCCTGGGCCAGCGGGACGTAAACCCCGCCATTGCAAGCCTCATCATGTGTCTGGAGAGCGTGTTCAGCGCGCTGGGCGGCTGGCTGCTGCTCCACCAGAGCCTTTCCATGCGGGAGGTCTTTGGCTGCACCCTCATCTTTGCAGCGGTGGTTCTGGCCCAGCTGCCCGTGGAGGACTGGCTGAAATGCCGCAGCGCAAGCCGGAAGTGACCCGGCGCGCCGCCGCAGGCATTCCCTATGAGCTGACCCGCAAAAAGGTCAAGCGGCTCAACCTGCACATCCGGCGGGACGGCACCGTGGCCGTGAGCATCCCGTGGTCCTACACGGTGGGCTTTGCCGATGCCTTTGTGACAGAGCAGGCCCAGTGGATCCGGGAGGCGGTCTCCCGCCAGCTGCGGCGGAACGCCCGGAATGACCAGCCCCTGCCCTCCCAGGCGGAGGCACTGGCCTGTTTTACTGCCATGAGCGATAAGGTCTACCCGGCCTTTGCCGGGGTGCTGGGCGGGCAGAAACCCACCATCAGGGTGCGGGACATGACCAGCAGGTGGGGTGTGTGCTACATGAAACGGCGGCAGATCACCTTTGCATTGCAGCTCTACAATATGCCGCCCGCCGCGCAGATCTATGTGGTGGTGCACGAGTACTGCCACTTCCTGCAGCCCAACCACAGCCCGGCCTTCTGGGCCGAGGTGGAAAAGCTGCTGCCAGACTGGAAAGAACGGCGGGCTTTATTGAAATAAACCTCGTGATAAAAATCAACAGGAGGGGTTCGACCCTTGGAAAGTGAAAAAAAGACCTCCGGCGGCGACAAATATTCAAAGCTGGCCGGAAACACCATTATCTTTGCCATTTCGAGCTTTTCGTCTAAGCTGCTGACCCTTTTGGTGCAGCCGTTCCTGACCTACGCCATGGCCGAGATCGCCGATCTGGGTCTGGCGAAGATCCTGAGCCAGTATGCAAACCTGCTCATCCCCTTTGTCTCGATGGGCATGTCCAACGCCATCATCCGCTTTGGCCTGGACAAGGGCAACAGCGAAAAGCAGGTGTTCACCAACGGCCTGCTGACCATTCTGGGGGGCTTCGGCATCCTGATCCTCTGCTGGCCTGTGGCGCAGTTCCTGCCCGATATGGCACAGTACGGTTTCCTCATCTACATCTACGTCCTGATGAGCTGCCTGCGCACCCTCTGCACCCAGTTCGTGCGCAGCCGCCAGTGGAACAAGCTGGTGGCCGTGGACGGCATCCTGTGCACCTTTGCCACCCTGATGTTCTATGTGCTCTACCTTGTAGGCTTCCACTGGGGTGCCAACGGCTATCTGCTGGCCATCATCAGCGGTGACCTGGTCAGCGTGCTCTTCCTCTGCATCACCGGCAGGCTGTGGAACTATGTGGAGCTCAAGGGTCTGAACCGGGATCTCTGGCAGCAGATGCTCCGCTTTTCCCTGCCCATGATCCCGGCCCAGATCAGCTTCTGGGTCATCAACGCATCGGACCTGTTCTTCGTGCGCGAGATGTGCGGCGGGCTGGACGGCCACAGCGGTGACGCTTGGAGCGGCCTGCTTTCCACCGGCTACTTCCTGCCCACCATCCTGACCACGCTGGGCCTGATCTTCTACGATGCCTGGCAGCTCTCCGCCGTGACCGAGGAGGAGGGCCGTGCCCGGTTCTTTACCAAGATCTTCCGCACCTATTCCTCGGTGCTGTTCTGCTGTGCGGCAGGCATCATCTGGCTCTGCCGCCCGGTCATGCATGTGATGAAGTCCAACTACTACTACGCCTGGCACTTTGTGCCCTTCCTTACGCTGGCTTCCACCTGCAGCTGCTTCAACCAGTTCCTCAACAGCGCATACGTTGTCAACAAAAAGTCCACCCACAGCCTGTGGACCATGCTGGCCGGTGCTGTGAGCAACTGCATTATGAACTACTTCTTCATCAAGTGGTGGGGGCCCATCGGCGCAACGGTGGCTTCCTTCTTCGGTCTGGGCATCGTGTTCGTGCTGCGTGCGCTGGATGCCCACAACATGATCGGCATGTCCATCCACCCGGGCCGGGTGGCGCTGAACTTCGGCGTGCTGGCGGGCGAAGCCCTGCTCCTGCTGGCCGAGCCTCCGCTCTACGGCCTGTGGACAGGCCTCCTGACCGCCGCCATCATCCTGTTCAACTTTGCAGGTGTCTGGGCCATGGCCCGGATGCTCCTGCCCAAGCTCCTGGGCCGCCGGGGCAGGGCTCTGGTGAGCGCAGTGGACAACTGGATCAAAAAGTAAACCAAAAAACGACCCTCTCCGGGAATTGCAATGCGGAGAGGGTCGTTTTCTCTTAATATTCCAACTTATACGCCAAAGAACTCCTTGGCAATATCGGCACTCTGCTTGGCATCCTTGGCGTACCAGTCGGCACCGATCTTTTTTGCATATTCGGGGGTCAGCACAGCGCCGCCCACCATGATCTTACAGTCCAGTTTGGCATCGTGCAGGGCCCGGATGGTCTCCTCCATGCTCTTGAGGGTGGTGGTCATCAGGGCGGAAAGGCCCACCAGATGCACATCCTTCTCCCGGACGGTATTCACGACCGTTTCCACCGGCACGTCACGGCCCAGGTCGATGACCTCAAAGCCATAATTCTCCAGGATGACCCGGACGATGTTCTTGCCGATGTCGTGGACATCGCCCTTGACGGTGGCAATGACGATGCGTCCCTTGCTGGCACTGCCCTCGCCCTTTTGGGCAATGGCGGTCTTGATCTCCTCAAAGGCCCCTTGCGCGGCGGTGGCCGCCTGCGGCAGGAAGAGGGTGCCCTTTTCATACTTTGCACCCACGATATCCAGCGCCGGAATGAGGGCTTCGTCCACCAGCTCCAGCGGCTCCTTTTCCTCCAGCAGCGCCCGGGTGCGGGCAGCTGCCTCGCCCTTCAAGCCCTTTTCCACTGCCTTCATCAGGGGAGCGTAGGGGCCGGCGGCCTCCGGCGTTTCGCCTGCTGCCGGGGCGGTCTGGGCATTCTGCACGGCCTGCACCAGTGCGGCAGAAGCGGGCACCCGGTTGGCATACCGCTCAATGTACTTCGTGCTCTGCTTGTCCCGGTTGGTCAGAACGTTATAAGCATAGACCGCCGCCATCATCTCCTCGCTGGAGGGGTTCATAATGGCAAGGTCAAGCCCGGCATACATGGCCATGGTGAGGAAGGTGGTGTTCAGGTAGGAGCGGCAGGGCAGACCAAAGCTGATGTTGGACACGCCCAGAATGGTGCGCACCCCCAGCTCCTCCTTGCAGGCGTGAAGGGCCTGCACCGTGGCAAGCACATCCTCCTGCTGGGCACTGGCCGTCAGGGTCAGGCAGTCGATATAGATGTCCTCCTGCGGGATGCCTGCCGCCAGTGCCGCGTCCCGGATGCGGTGGGCAATGGCCACGCGGTCCTCGGCTTTGGGCAGGATGCCCCGCTCGTCAATGGCAAGGCCGACCACCGCCGCGCCGTACTTTTTGCACAGGGGCAGAATGGTGTTCAGCTTTTCCGCCTCGCCGTTCACCGAGTTGACGATGGGCTTGCCGTTGTAGACCCGCAGGCCCCGTTCCAGTGCCTCGGCATGGGAGGAATCCAGCTGCAACGGCAGGCTGACCACGCTCTGCAGCGCCTTGACCACCTGCTCCATCAGGGCAGGCTCATCCACACCGGGCGCACCTACGTTCACATCCAGGATCTGGGCCCCGGCCTCGGTCTGGCTCACGGCCTGTTCCAGCACATAGTTCATATCCCCTTCCCGCAGGGCCTGCTGGAACCGCTTTTTGCCGGTGGGATTGATGCGCTCACCCACCACCGTGATGCCGTCCACATCCACGCAGTCCATGGGGCTGCACACCACCGACTTCACGGGGTGGTCAGGGCGGCCCGGCCTGCAATCGGCAAACACGCCGTTCAGCAGCTGGATAAACTCCGGGGTGGTGCCGCAGCAGCCGCCTGCAGCAAACAGGCCCAGCTCCCGGTAGGGCTTCATCTGCATGGCGTAGAGCTGCGGGGTGATATCGTAGCCCGAGCCATCGGCACGGGGCAGGCCCGCGTTGGGCTTGACGAACACCGGGAAGTCGCCGGGCACGGCCTCGGTCAGGCGCTTTGCCATGGGGAAGATTTCCTTGGGGCCCAGCGAGCAGTTGATGCCCACGGCGCTGGCCCCCAGACCCCGGGCGGTGACGCCGAAGCTCTCCACCGTGCAGCCGGTAAAGGTGCGGCCGCCTGCTTCAAAGCTCATGCTGGCCAGCACGGGCAGGCTGCTGTTCTCCTTGACGGCCAGCAGGGCGGCCTTCAGCTCATACAGATCGGTAAAGGTCTCAAGGAACACGAGGTCAGCCCCGGCGGCCACGCCTGCCCGGACGATGCGTCCATACTCTGCCACGGCATCCTCAAACGCAAGGGTGCCGTTGGGTTCCAGCAGCTCCCCCAGCGGGCCCACATCCAGCGCAGCCAATGCACCGTAAGGGGCACAGGCCCGCTTGCAGTTGGCAATGCCCGCCGCAATGATCTCCTCCAGCGTGTACTCGCTGCCCGCCAGCTTGTGGGCGGAAGCGCCAAAGGTATTGGCATTGATGATGCGGCTGCCTGCGGCGGCGTACCGGGCATGGATGCTCTCGATGAGCGCCGGGTCGGTGATGTTCAGCTCCTCGGGGCGGGCCCCCAGTTTCAGGCCCGCAGCCTGCAGCATGGTGCCCATGCCGCCATCCAGCAGGATGGTATTGGGCCGGTCAAACAGTTCATTCGCTTGCACAGGTGATCCCCCTCTTTCTATATTCGCACCGGGTGCGGAGCACGCAGTGCCCGCACCCCGCCAGATGACCCCGGACCGGGTGATCGCTGACCCCCAGAATGGCCGTAATGCTCTTGCGGGGGGTCATCAGGTTGTTTTCCGTGACACAGAGCCCGGCGCGGCGGGCGGTGTCCAGCGCGGCTGCCAACAGCGGCTGCACGGCAAGGGGCCAGTCCCCGTAGCCCGGGGAATAGCGCCCCGTCAGATACTTGCCCTGCCGGGCGGCCCACTGGCGCAGCTCAGCCTCAGCGGCCTCCGCAGCCTGTTCGGCCAGCGCGGAGCCCAGCGCATCCGATGCCACACCGGCGGCGATATCGCCCACACCGGCACGGCGGATCTGGGCATCCACACCGGGGCCAAGCGTTACAGCCAGCAGCAGGGCAGCGGTGCAGCCTTCCAGATGCTTTGCCACATCTTCCCCCGCCAGAATGCCCGCCGCTGTCAGGCTGTCGGGGTCGGCCTCCAGCCAGACTGCCCGGGGCGTGGCTACCGCCAGCAGCGGCACGGCGCATTTTTCCAGCAGCGCCTGGGTGGCCGCGTCCGCGCCGCCCCGGGCTCCAAAGTACCGCGCCGCCTGTGCAAGGTCGATGCCCTCCGGCTTTTCCAGCCGCAGCGGCATACTTGGCCCAATGCTCATCTGCCCGCCCTCCTTTACAAGAATAAAGAATAGATTTAGTATACAGCATCCCCGTTTTCCCGTCAACGCAAAACACCGCATTTATTTTTGCTTGCAACCGATTGCATTTGCAAGCAATCTGCGTTATACTGTAAAAAAGGAGTGTGATCGTTATGGCTAACACCGCCGCCGTCTATGCCCGCATTGATACCAACCTGAAAGAAAGCGCCGAGGATATCCTTGCTCAACTGGGCATTACCCCATCCAGCGCCATCCAGATGCTTTACCGCCAGATCGTCCTGACCCGGGGGCTCCCGCTCGATCTGCATCTTCCCCCTGCCACCCCCACTGCTGTGGGTGGCATGAGCCGTACCGAGTTGGATACCGAGCTGCAAAAGGGAGTCGCCTCTCTGCAAAATGGCAAAAGTTTTTCCGCCGATGAAGTCGATGCCGCATTGTATCAGGAGTTTGGAATATGAGCAGCACTTATACGGTCCGCTACGCGCCGCAGGCGTTGGATGACCTGCGAGATCTCTACTCCTACGTCGCATTTTCACTCAAAGAGCCAGCTACCGCCCAAAAACTGGTCAACCGCATCCGCAAGGCTGCTCGCTCACTGGATGCCCTGCCCGGGCGGTACCCTGTTGTGGACTGGGAACCGTGGCAGAGCATGGGGATGCACAAGTTTACCGTGGAGGATTTTCTGCTGTTCTACCTGATTGATCAAAGCACCCGTACCGTAACTCTCGTTCGTATTGTTTATGGCGGGCGGGATCTGCAAAACCTCGCAAAATAGACCCCTGCGGAAAATTTCCAACTTTTTTGCAATAAACCTATTGACAATCTGGGTAAATAGGGATATAATCCAGACAACAAATCCACCAACCTAGTGGGAAATTGAGATCAAGTTTCCCGGGGTCGTAGAGGATTGGGAAAATCGTTGAAAGGAGGGCACAAAAATGACGCTGATCTGGAAAAAACTGCTCCACGCGAACTTCCGTTGTGGGCGAATGTACACCACCCGGGCAGAATATGGGACCGAGCGCTGTGCATTGCCCTCTGCAGACCGAATGTGTGTGCGAATGTGATGGCAAAGCTGCCAAAGCGCTAAACCCGAATTTTGCCCGGTGCACTGAAATGGTGTCAGTGACCGGGATTTTTTATGCGTCAGAATTATACTTTAAGTACAGATAGAGAGGTTAATTACTGTGTCTAACTATAAATTTGAGACCCTGCAGCTTCACGTTGGCCAGGAGCAGGCCGATCCCGCAACCGATTCCCGCGCCGTGCCCATCTACCAGACCACTTCCTATGTGTTCCGCAACAGCCAGCACGCCGCTGACCGTTTCGGTCTGGCCGATGCAGGCAACATCTACGGCCGCCTGACCAACTCCACGCAGGATGTGTTCGAGAAGCGCATCGCTGCTCTGGAGGGCGGCGTGGCTGCTCTGGCCACTGCTTCCGGCGCTGCCGCCATCACCTACACCATCGAGGCGCTGGCACAGGCCGGTGACCACATCGTGGCACAAAAGACCATCTACGGCGGCAGCTACAACCTGCTGGAGCACACCCTGACCCAGTTCGGCGTGACCACCACCTTTGTCAACGCTCACGATCTGGCCGAGGTGGAGAACGCCATCCAGCCCAACACCAAGGCCGTCTATCTGGAGACCCTGGGCAACCCCAACAGCGATATCCCCGACATTGATGCCATTGCCGCCATTGCCCACAAGCACGGCCTGCCGCTGGTCATCGACAACACCTTCGGCACCCCGTACCTGATCCGCCCCATCGAGCACGGCGCAGACATCGTGGTCCACTCTGCCACCAAGTTCATCGGCGGCCACGGCACCACCCTGGGCGGCATCATCGTGGACAGCGGCAAGTTTGACTGGAAAGCCAGCGGCAAGTTCGGCAATATCGCCGATCCCAACCCCAGCTACCACGGTGTTTCCTTCGCCGATGCCGCAGGCCCTGCCGCCTTCGTTACCTACATCCGCGCCATCCTGCTGCGCGATACCGGTGCCACCATCTCCCCGTTCAATGCATTCCTGCTGCTGCAGGGCACCGAGACCCTGAGCCTGCGCATCGAGCGCCATGTGGAGAACACCAAGAAGGTGGTCGAATTCCTGGCAAACCACCCCCAGGTGGAAAAGGTCAACCACCCCTCTCTGCCCGATCACCCGGATCACGCCCTGTACGAGAAGTATTTCCCCAACGGCGGCGCATCCATCTTCACCTTCAACATCAAGGGCGGCCGCGAAGAAGCCTTCAAGTTCATTGACAACCTGAAGATCTTCTCCCTGCTGGCAAACGTTGCAGACGTAAAGAGCCTGGTCATCCACCCGGCCTCCACCACCCACAGCCAGCTGAACGATCAGGAGCTGGCCGAGCAGCAGATCTATCAGAACACCATCCGCCTGTCCATCGGCACCGAGCACATTGATGACATCATCGCCGATCTGGAAGCTGGCTTCGCAGCCGTCCGCGGCGAATAATCCCCCTGCCCCCCATGCTCTGACAAAAACTCTCCTCCCTTCTCCTTTTTGATCGTGTGTGCAAAGAACCGCCGTCCGGAAATTTCCGGGCGGCGGTTCTGTTTTTGCGTGTTCGTGTTTTTACAGCCGGCGTTCCAGCCAGTCACCAATGTCAGCAAAGACCTCTTCGCGGTTCAGCTCCACCAGCAGCTCATGCCGGGCGCTGGGGTACAGCTTGACCTCGATGTTCTTCACACCGGCATCCAGCAGGCTCTTGACCGCCCGCTTCACGCCTGCGCCCTGTTCGCCCACCGGGTCGGCATCGCCTGCCAGGAACAGCAGGGGCAGATCCTTGGGCACCCGGGCCAGAAGAGCCGGGTCGTACAGCCGCAGGATGCCGCTGAACATGCTGTAATAGGCGTTCAGGGTAAAGATAAAGGTACAGCGCTCGTCGGCGCGGTAGCGGTCCACCTCCACCGGGTCACGGTTGAGCCAGTCGTGGGCCGTGCGGCCCTCCAACCCCTTGTTGTACCCCAGAAACGAAAGTCTGGCCACCAGTTTGCTGCGGTAGTGCCAGCCATGGAACACGGCCAGCACCCGGCAGATGGTTCTGGCCAGCTGCACCAGCGCTTTGGGCTGGTAGCCGGTGCCCCTGATGATGGCACCGTCCAGCTCATCGCCCCACTCACAGAGGTACTGCCGCGCGTAGAACGAGCCCATGCTATGGCCCAGCAGGAAATAGGGCACGCCGGGATACAGTTGCTTTGTCAGGGTCGTCACAGCGTGCAGATCCTCCAGCAGGGCGCGGTTGCCGTCGGGTTCGCCGAAGTAGCCGTAATCCTCTTTGGTGCGGATGGACCCGCCGTGGCCCAGGTGGTCGTTGCCGGTGACAAGGATGCCCCGGGCGGCCAGGTTCTCGGCCAGCGGCTTATAGCGGTCGATGAACTCCACCATCCCGTGGGAGAGCTGCAGCACCGCCCGCACCTCTCCCTCCGGCACACAGCGGAACGCGTGGAGCGTCCGCCCCGGCTGGCAGGACGGCAGGGTAAAGTCGATCATCTGGCTCATGGGCTGCCCTCCTTCTCCGCTTTATTTTTTCATGCTGCCGATCTTCTTGCGGCAGGAGGTGCAGATGCAGTAGCCTGCATACTGGATGGCGTTGTCGTCCACCTCGCCGCAGAAATCGCAGCTGCCGGTGGGGCGGTATTTTTTGAGGATGATCTCATCGCCCTCCACAAAGATCTCCAGCTTGGCATCGTTGTCCAGCTTCATGCTGGTGCGCAGCTCCTTGGGCAGGACGATACGGCCCAGGCCGTCAACGCCGCGGACGATTCCGGTACTCTTCATAGTTTTTTCTTCTCCTTTGTCATTTACACCTCAGACAGCCATTTCCCAATTTTCTCCCGGCCCTGATCTCTCCTTCAGAGCCTTCAAAGGAAAATTGTGCCATCTCTCCCACTCAGTATACAAAATTTCCAATCATTCGTCAATGATTGCGTGCAGTTTCGACAAAAAGATTTTTCTTTTGCTTTCAACCGCCCATTCTGCCAAATCTGCGGCCGATTCGTTGACAAAACAGCGCACAGCGATTAAACTAAAAGGTAGCTATCCGCATTTTTTTGCCTGTAAATATAAAGGAGCGTTTTTTTATGCCGAGCAATAAAGTCCGCACCCGTTTTGCCCCCTCGCCCACCGGCTATATGCATGTGGGCAACCTGCGGACGGCGCTGTTTGCCTATCTAGTAGCAAAGAGCAACAACGGACGCTTTTTGCTGCGGATAGAGGACACCGACCAGGAGCGTCAGGTAGAGGGGGCTGTGGAGATCATCTACAAGACCCTGAAGGAGACCGGCTTGCTGTGGGACGAGGGACCGGATATCGGCGGCCCCGTCGGTCCCTATATTCAAAGTCAGCGAATGGGTATGTTTAAGAAATACGCCGAGCAGCTGGTGGAAAGCGGCCACGCCTACTACTGCTTCTGTGATAAGGAGCGGCTGGACGAGGTGCGTAAGGTGCAGGAGGCCTCCGGCATGGCACCCCGCTATGACGGTCACTGCCGCAATCTTTCCAAGGAGGAGGTCGCCGAGAAGCTGGCGGCGGGTATCCCCTATGTCATCCGGCAGAAGGTGCCCACTGAGGGGACCGTGACCTTCCATGATGAGGTGTACGGCGATGTGACCGTGGAATGCAGCACGCTGGACGATCAGATCCTCATTAAGGGCGATGGCATGCCAACCTATAACTTTGCCAATGTGGTGGACGACCACACCATGGGCATCACCCATGTGATCCGCGGCAATGAGTATCTTTCCTCCGCGCCCAAGTACAACCTGCTGTACGAGGCGTTCGGCTGGGAGATTCCGAAATACATTCACTGCGCGCCCGTCATGCGGGACGCCACCCACAAGCTCTCCAAGCGGCACGGCGACGCCTCCTACGAGGACCTGGTGCAGATGGGCTTTTTGACCCCGGCCATCCTCAACTACATTGCGCTGCTGGGCTGGAGCCCCAAGGGTGACCAGGAGATCTTCTCGCTGGAGGAGCTGGTAAAGATCTTTGATATCTCCGGCATCACCAAGAGCCCGGCGATCTTTGACATGCAGAAGCTGCGCTACATCAACGGCGAGTATATCCGCAAGCTTTCCCCTGAGGAATTCTACGAGAAGGCGCTGCCCTGGATCCGCAAGACGGTGAAGAGCGAGACCGCCGACCTGCGGGAGCTGTGCACCGTGCTGCAGACCCGCTGCGAGGCGCTGAGTGACATCCCGGAGCAGGTGGACTTCATTGACGCGCTGCCGGACTATGACATTGAGCTGTATACCAGCAAAAAGATGAAGACCACCCCCGAGACCGCCCGGGAAGCGCTGACCGCGGTATTGCCCATCCTGGAGAGCCTGCCGGAGTGGAACCAGGAGGCCATCCATGCCGCCCTCTTTGCGGAGATAGAAAAGCTGGGTGTGAAGAACGGCTGGCTGCTGTATCCGCTGCGCGTGGCCGTTTCCGGCAAGCAGTTTACCCCCGGCGGCGGCATAGAGCTGGCGGTGGTGCTGGGCCGCGAGGAGACACTGCGCCGCATCCGTACCGCGCTGGAGAAGCTGGGCTAAGATAAGGGCAAAGCTGTGCCAGGCCATGCCCGCACAGGCCCGGGCGTATTCTGAAAAGAGAGCCGCCGTCCCTAAACGGGGCGGCGGTTTTGCCTATTGGCGGCGAGCCTGAAGG